>CZKB01000007.1_pt1 | contig 98203 bp, 98 predicted proteins | sample 1657981 | NCBI WGS metagenome assembly CZKB01 (sample SAMEA3501707, study PRJEB10267) | metagenome | biome: nitrite oxidizing laboratory bioreactor; material: liquid mineral medium | place: Austria | collected 2011-12-21 | reverse complement strand
GCGTCGTTGTGGGGGTGGGGGTGGGGGTGGGGGTGCCGTCGGGCGCGTCGTGGTTGGCCAGGAGCGCCTCGATCCGGTCGAAGCGGCAGCGGTCGTAGGCGTAGAGCTCGTCGACGGAGATGGATCCCGTCGGCTCCGCGCAGGTGGGGACGGGCGCCGCGGCGGGGGCGGCGGCGTACCCGACGGCGGCGAAGAGGCTGGCGGTGATGCCCAGCGCGAGGCCGACAGGGCCGTAGCGCCTGAGTGGGGACATGGTGGAGCTCCTTGCAGTGGGGGTGAGGTCGCGCAGGAGTCCTCGACGAGCGCCAGGCGGCACGCGTCGAGACAGGGGTCGTCACCGTCGTCGCGGTGGTGGCGCGGAGGCGGTGGTCCACGTCGGCTGCCTGGTCGGCACGATCCACCTCACGGCGGAGAGATCCTGCGACGGTACCCACAGCCGAGCCGCGAAATGAACCCCTCGGCCGGAGCCGCCGTCGATCTACCCACAATGTGCCCGGAGGGACGTGCCGGGCGCCGCCGCGGCCTCACGCCCAGGTGCGCACGAAGTCCAGGAAGCGCTGGGCGGGCGGGGCGAGGGGCCGGTCGGTGCGCCAGACCAGCGAGATGGTGCGGTGCGCGGCGGGGGTGGTGAGCGTGAGCCCGACGGTGCCGGAGACCCCGGCGAACGCGACGGGGACGATGCCGATGCCCAGGCCGGCGGCGACGAGTCCCTCGATGGTGGCCAGGTCGGCGCTCTCGAAGGACACCCGGGGCGTGACGCCCGCGTCGGCGAGCAGCTCGTCGACGAGCGCGCGGTGCCCGAAGCCTGGGGGGATCATCACCATCTCCTCGTCGGCGAGCTCGACGAGGTCGACCCGCTTGCGCCGGGCGAGCCGGTGGGTGGGCGGCACGACGACGACGAGTCGCTCCTCCTGCACGGGAAGCCGGGCGTAGTCGTCGTCCGGGCGCGCCATGGTCAGCCCGAGCTCGGCGGCGCCGTGGTCGAGGTCGCGTCGGATCTCGTGGGCGGGCTCCTGGCTGAGCACCACCTTGATCCCCGGCGCGTGCTCGTGGAAGCCGCGCAGCAACCGCGGCAGCACGGTGGTGGCCATCGAGTCCAGGAACGCGAGGCGTACGACGCCGGTGTCGGGGTCGAGCCGGTTGGCGAGCGCCGCCCGCAGCCGCTGGTGGCCGGCGACCAGCTCCCGTGCGGACTCCAGCACCAGCTCGCCGTCGGCGGTGGTCACGATGCCGGTGGGCACCCGCTCGAAGACCCGCACGCCGAGGTCGGCCTCGATGCGCGCCAGCGCGCGTGACACCGTCGGCTGGCTCGTGCCGAGCGCAGCCGCCGCGTCCGTGACGTGGCCGTGCTCCGCCAGCGCCAGCAGCCACTCGAGGTCGCGGATCAGCACGTCGCCCACCATACGCCGGACGTATGGATGTGACCCGCGGACGACATTGGACGTATGCCTCACGACCGCGGACCATCGAGCGGTGACCACCTCTGCTCCGCACCGTCCCGGCGTGCCGGTCGGCCCGGCGGCGTCGCCGTACGTGCCGGGGACCGCGGGCTACCGCCGGGTGATGACGGCGATGTTCGCCGCCGGCATGGCCACCTTCGTGCTGCTCTACGACGTCCAGGCGCTGCTGCCCGAGCTGGTCCACGTCTTCGCCGTGTCGCCGAGTCGCAGCACCCTCGCCCTCTCGCTGACCACGGCCGCACTCGCGGTCACCCTGCTGGTCGCCGGCCCGGTCTCCGAGGCCGTCGGGCGCACCCGCCTGGTCCACCTCTCGCTGTGGACCTCGGCGGTCGTCGCGCTCGGGTGCGCGCTCGCCCCGACGTGGGAGGTGCTGGTGGGCCTGCGCATGCTGCAGGGCGTGACCCTCGCCGGCCTGCCGGCGGTCGCGACGGCGTACCTGCGCGAGGAGGTCCACCCGTCCGCGCACGGACGCGCCTTCGGCCTCTACATCGGCGGCACCGCTCTGGGCGGCATGGCCAGCCGGCTGGTCACCGCGCCGGTCGCCGACCTCGCCGGGTGGCGCTGGGGCTTGGCCGCTGCGGCCGGCTTCGCCTTCGTCAGCGCGCTGGTCGTGGCCCGGATGCTGCCCGCCTCGAGGAACTTCGTGCCCCGTCCGGCGAGCCCCGCCGCCGTCCTCGCGATGGCGCGCGGCGCGCTGGCCGACCGCGCCCTGGTGGCCCTCTACGTGCTGGGCGCCTGTGCCGTCGGTTCGCTGGTAGCGGTGTTCAACGCCCTCGGCTTCCGGCTCAGCTCGGCGCCGTACGGCCTCTCGGTCGGCACCATCAGCCTCGTCTTCCTGGTGTACGCCCTCGGCTCGGTGAGCTCCGCGGCCTCCGGCCGGATCGCGGACCGGATCGGGCGCCGGGCGACGATCCCCGCAGGGTGCGGGCTCGCCCTGGTCGGGGTCTGGCTGACGCTGAGCAGCTCGCTCCCCGTCATCGTGCTGGGGATGGCCGTGCTGACCGTCGGGTTCTTCTGCGTGCACGGCCTCGCGAGCGGCTGGGTCACGGCGCGCGCGCACCTCGCCGGCGCCAGCACCGGCCAGGCGGCGGCGTTCTACCTGTTCGCCTACTACGTGGGCTCGTCGGTCTTCGGCAACCTCGGCAGCACGGCCTGGACCCATGCCGGCTGGCCCGGTGTCGTCGCGCTCACCACCGTGCTCCTCCTGACCGCAGCGGCCATGGTGACGGTCCTGCGCCGGACGCCCGCGCTGGTCGTGTGACCCCCGTGAGCGTCGAGCCGACGCGGCTCACTCGCGACGCGCGGTGAGGACCCGGACGTTGCCCTCGTCGTCCTCGACCGCACCGACCTCGGCCCACCCGGGGAAGCGGAGCACCCGCTTCTGCCAGTAGGGACCCTGGCCGAGCCCGATCTCGAAGCAGAGCCAGCCACCCGGCCGCAGCCACGTGGGCGCCTCCTGGACCAGGCGCCCGACGATCGACAGCCCGAGGCTGCCGCCGTCGAAGGCGAGGCGCGGCTCGTGCTCGGAGATCTCCGCGGGCATCTCGCCGACCTTGGCCGAGGAGATGTAGGGCGGGTTGCAGATCACCACGTCGGCCGTGCCGTGCAGGTCGGTGGGGAGCGCGTCGAACAGGTCGCCCTCGTGCAGCGTGACCCGGTCGGCGGCGTCGATGAAGAGCATGTTGGCGCGCGCCAGGCCCACGGCCGCGGTCGACAGGTCGGCCGCGTGGATCGTCAGGTGCGGGGCCGCCACCGCCACGCCTGCCGCGAGGTTGCCGGCGCCGGTGCAGAGGTCGATCACGGTTGACCCGTCGGTCGCGCGGACCAGGTCGAGCGCCGTACGACCGAGGATCTCGGTCTCGATCCGGGGCACCAGCGCCTCCGGTCCGGCCAGCAGCTCGACCCCCATGAAGCTCTGCCGCCCGGTCAGGTGCGCGAGCGGGGAGCCGGTGACCCGACGCTCCACGAGCGCGGCGAGCAGGCGCTCGCCCCCGGCCGGGAGCGGAGCGAGGTCGCGGTCGGCGGCCGCCGTCACCGAGAGCGGGGTGCCGGCCGCCATCGACCACAGCGCGCGCAGCGTCGAGTCGGGCGTCTCCTCCGGGTGGTCGGGGAGGATCGACACCTCGGCCTCGAGGCGGGCCAGGTGGTGCCGGAAGAGGGCCGGCTCGGTCAGCTCGAGGGTGTTCATCCGTCCTCCGTCTGAGTGAGTACGTCGAGGAAGCGGGCCGCGAGCATCGCGGACCCGGCCTGGTTGAGGTGCTCGCGGTCGCCGTCGGCCCAGCCGGTGGCGAGCGAGGCGGTGCGGACCCCGTCGGCCGCGGTGCCCTCGGCCGCCGCGATGTCGAAGAGGTCGTCGTCGCCGTAGGCGTCGCGGACGAGCGCGTTGTAGCGCTCGCGCGCCGCGTTGTCGTCGCCGCGCACGACGACCTTGAGGTGCTGCTTGATCCCCGACGGCGCTGCCGTCAGCGGGACCGTGGTGTGCAGGAAGCGCACGCCGGGGAAGTCGCGCTCGAGGTCGTCCATGGTCGCGCTGTAGGCCGCGAACACGGCGTCGACGTCGGTCCCGGCCGTGACGTCGGTGAAGCAGAGCTTCACCAGCGCGACGTCGACGGCGTCGGCCATCCCGCCGCGCATGACGGTGTCGAAGCTCGCGATCTTGCCGAGCGGGTCGCCGTTGGTGCCGATCTCGGCGTGGACGATCGCCCCCTGGCCGGCGGGCATGGCCGGCGGCGGGGCGTCGAGGGCGACCTGGACGACCTTGGGCGCGGGCACGCCCTTGTCGGCGTACAGCCCTGTCATACCGTCGAGGAGGTTCCACCCGATCGACATGTGCCCGAGGAAGACCCGCTGGCCCGCGGCCGCGGTGAGCTCACCGGGCGCGACGGACTCGGCGGCCCTGTCGGGCGCGGGCTCCGGCTCGCGCGGGCCCCAGAAGCGGACGAGCACCACGGCGCCCACGGCGGCCACGACGGCAGCACCGATGAGCACGCGCCTCACGACGACGGCGCCCTTCATCCCCCTGAGTCCCCCTCCACCCCGCCACGGTAGGAGCGCTCGTCGTGCCGGTCGCAGGAGCGCGTCGACCTGCCCCATTCTGGGGATCGGGGCCGCGCTACGGCGTGTGGCGAGCGGGCCGAGGCGGACCCGGCCCCCGCGGGTGCGTCTCGTCGTAGGCGCGGGAGACCTTCTGCGGCACCACCATCCGCCAGGCGTCGACGACCAGCTCGCGCGCCTCGACCGGGTCGAGCTCGGCCAGGGTCGCGTGCACCCAGTTGAAGCGCATGTCGGACGCGTCCGGCAGCTGGAAGCGCGGGTCGCTGTCGACCAGGGCCTGCCGCTCCTCCTTGGGGAACGCGAAGCCCATGACGGACCCGTCCGGGGCGAACGCGACATAGACGATCGAGCCGACGCGGAACTTCACCCGGCCCCTGACCTGCACGACGTACGACCGCTCGAGCTCGTCACCCAGCGGGAGGACGTCGTCGACGACTGCCACGTTCCCCAGTATGCGAGCCGTCCCGAGGGTGCGCGACCTAGGGCAACTAACTAACCAGACAGTTGATAACTGCCCACCGCCCCTCTACCGTGGTCCCCACCGACAGACCCCCGAGAGGAACGGTCGATGACAGCACACGAGGTGAGCGTCCGGCTCACCGTGGACGGCACCGACCGGGACCTCCGCCTCGACCCTCGGGTCACGGTGCTCGACGCCCTGCGCGACGAGCTCGGCGTGACGTCGGTCAAGAAGGGCTGCGACCACGGCCAGTGCGGCGCGTGCACGGTGATCGCCGACGGGCGACGCATCGTCTCCTGCCTCGCGCTCGCGGCGTCGTACGACGGCGCGGTGGTGACCACGGCGGCCGGCCTCGGCACTCCCGACCGGCTCGGTGCGATGCAGCAGGCGTTCGCCGACCGGGACGCGCTGCAGTGCGGCTACTGCACCCCCGGGCAGGTCTGCTCCGCGGTCGCCATGCTCGAGGAGGTCCGCGCCGGGATGCCCAGCCACGTCAGCCCGGACGTGGCCGAGACCCGCGTCGCCCTCACCGATGCGGAGGTGCGCGAGCGGATGTCGGGGAACCTCTGCCGCTGCGGGGCCTACGTCAACATCGTCGCCGCCATCCAGGACGTGGCGCGCGCCGGCGCCTCTGAGGGAGGTGCCGCGTGAAGCCCTTCGCCTACGAGCGGGCGACCACGGTCGAGGACGCCCTCGCCCTCGCCGCCGACGGCGGGGTGTTCCTCGCGGGCGGCACCAACCTCGTCGACCACCTCCGGCTCGGCGTCCGCGAGGCCGACCGCCTCGTCGACATCTCCCGCCTGCCGCTGGCCGAGGTGCGCGAGCGCGAGGACGGCGGCCTGGTGGTCGGCGCGGGCGTGCGCAACAGCGACCTCGCCGCCCACCCGCTCGTGCGCACCCGCTACCCGTTCGTCACCCAGGCGCTGGTCGCCGGCGCGTCCGGGCAGCTGCGCAACATGGCCACCACCGGCGGCAACCTGCTCCAGCGCACCCGCTGCGTCTACTTCCAGGACCTCACCACGCCGTGCAACAAGCGGGAGCCCGGCACCGGCTGCTCGGCGGTCGATGGCCTCGGCCGCTACAACGCGCTCCTCGGCGCCTCGGACGACTGCGTCGCCGTCCATCCCTCCGACCTCTGCGTGCCCCTCGCCGCGCTCGACGCGGAGGTGGTGGTCGTCGGCCCCAGCGGCGAGCACCGCATCCCGTTCGCTGACCTCCACCGCCTGCCCGGCGACCGACCCGACCTCGACACCACGCTGGATCCCGGCGAGCTGGTGCTCGCCGTGGAGCTGCCGCCGCTGCCGATGGCGACACGCTCGCGCTACCGCAAGGTGCGCGAGCGGGCGTCGTACGCCTTCGCGCTGGTGTCCGTCGCCGCGGCGCTCGAGGTCGAGGACGGCGTGGTGCGCGACGTCCGGCTCGCCCTGGGTGGGGTCGCGCACAAGCCGCACCGGGCGCTGGTCGCCGAGGCCGCGCTGCGCGGGGAGCCCGCCACCGAGACGGCGTACCGCACCGCGATCGAGGCCGAGCTCGAGGCGGCGCGACCCGGGCGCGACAACGCGTTCAAGGTCCCGCTGGTCCGCAACACGGTGGTCGACACGCTGTCCCGCCTGGCCGACGGGAGCCCGGCATGACCACCACCGCCGAGCCCGCCACCTCCACCCCGCCGACCGTCCCCGCCGACGGGCCCGCGATCGGGAGCGACCGGATGCGGGTCGACGCGCCCCTCAAGGTGACCGGGAACGCGCCCTACGCCTACGAGCAACCGGTCGAGGAGCCGACCTACCTCTTCCCGCTCGTCTCCACTATCGCCCGCGGGCGCATCACCCGCATCGACGACGCGGCGGCGAGCGCCCTGCCCGGCGTACGCCTCGTGCTCACCCACACGAACGCGCCGCGGATCCTGGTGCGCACCGACGCCGCGCTGACGATCCTCCAGTCCCCGACGGTGTCCTACCGCGGCGAGCTCGTGGGGGCCGTCGTCGCCGACTCCCCGCAGGTCGCGCGCGAGGCCGCCGGCCTGGTGCACGTCGAGTACGACGAGGAGGCGGCCGCGCTCGGTTTCGCGATCGACCACCCGGAGTCCTTCGTGCCGCGCCGGGTCAACGCCTTCAAGCACGGCCACTACGAGCGCGGCGACGTCGACAAGGGCTTGGGTGAGGGCATCCTCGTCGAGGCCGACTACACGACGCCGATGGAGTTCCACTCCCCGATCGAGCCGCACGCCGTCACCGCGATCTGGCACGACGCGTCGGCCGTCAATCCGCGGGCCACCCGGCTCACCCTGTTCGACACCAACCAGGGCACCGGCCTGCTCGGCGCGCTGCTCGGCCCGGTGCTCGGCCTGCTGCCCGGCCAGCTCGAGGTGATCTCGCCCTACGTCGGTGGCTCGTTCGGCACCAAGGGCTGGCCGCACCCGCACCTGGTGCTGGTCGCGATGGCCGCCCGGCTGCTGCCCGGCCGTCCGGTGAAGTACGCGATGACCCGCCAGCAGATGTTCCGCAGCGTCGGCCACCGGCCGGCGAGCGCGCAGCGGGTCCGGCTCTCCGCGGACGCCGAGGGCCGGCTGATCGCCGTCGACCACCAGAGCTGGGCACCGACCGCCCGCCTCAAGACCTACGTCGACCAGACGGTCTCCGCCACCCGCATGCTGTACGACGTCCCGCACCTGCGCACGGTCCACCACGCGGTCCGCCAGGACGCCGCGCCCGGCATGTTCATGCGTGCGCCCGGGGAGTTCACCGGCATGTTCGCCCTCGAGACCGCGCTCGACGAGCTCGCGGTGGCGACGGGCATCGACCCCGTCGAGCTGCGCGTGCGCAACGAGCCCGAGTGGGACCCCGAGACCGGCAAGCCCTTCAGCACCCGCAACCTCGTGGCCTGCCTGCGGGAGGGGGCCGACCTGTTCGGGTGGGCCGACCGCACGCCGCCGGGGGAGCACCGCGACGGCGAGTGGCGCATCGGGCTGGGCGTCGCCAGCGCGACGTACCCCAACCAGCACTTCGTGCCCAACCGGGCGGGGATCCGCTACTCCGACGGCCGGTGGACGGTGGAGCTGCAGGCCAGTGACATCGGCACCGGCGCCTGGACGATCCTGCCTCAGATCGCCGCCGACACCCTGGGCGTGCCGGTCGACCGCGTGGACGCCGAGATAGGTCGCACCGGCCTGCCCTGGGCGATCATGGCGGGCGGCTCCGTCGGCACCTACGACTGGGGTGACGCGATCGTCGCGGCCGCCACGAAGTTCCGTCGCAAGCACGGCGACGCCCCGAAGGAGGGCGCCCACGAGACGGCCGCCGGCCGGCTGCCCCGGGGAGCTCGCGGCTACTCGCGGCACTCCTTCGGCGCGCACTTCGCGCAGGTGCGGGTCAGCACGGTCACGGGCGAGGTGCGCGTCGACCGGCTGCTCGGCGTCTTCGCCGCCGGTCGGATCATCAACCCGCGCACGGCGCGCAGCCAGCTGATCGGCGGCATGACGATGGGGCTGTCGGCGGCGCTCCACGAGGAGGGCCACCTCGACGAGCGGTTCGGCCACGTGGTCAACGGCGACCTCGCCGGCTACCACGTCGCGGCGCACGCCGACGTCGTCGGGCTGGAGGCCGTCACCCTGGAGGAGCACGACCCCTGGTTCGGCCGGACCGGCGCCAAGGGCATCGGTGAGCTCGGCATTGTCGGGGCGCCCGCGGCCATCGGCAACGCGATCTTCAACGCCAGCGGCACGCGCCTGCGCGACCTGCCGTTCACCCCCGACCGGCTGTTCGCGGCGTGGGAGGGGCCCTCGTCGGGGTGAGGTGGTCGAGGCGCGGTCGCACGGGTGGGTACTAGCACCATCGGACAGGTCGCGGGGCGACTCGGTCCCGGGTGAGGCTGGAGCCCTCATCTGAGGAGGACCCCATGAACACCACGCTGCACCCCACCCTGACCACCCACCCGCTCACCCGAGTCGTCGCCGCCGTCGCGGCCACCTCCGTCCTGGGCCTGGCGCCCCTCGCCGTCGCGGCCACCCCCGCCCACGCCGGAGAAGCCGCCCCCACGCTCCGCTCCGACGACGACGACGACGACCGCGTGATCACCACCGGCTCGTGCTCCGCGGGCGCGGACTGGAAGCTGAAGGTCAAGACCGACGACGGCCGCCTCGAGGTCGAGGGCGAGGTCGACAGCTCCCGGGCCGGCCAGACGTGGGCCTGGACGCTGCGCCACAACGGCTCGGTCAGCGCCCGCGGCAGCTCGACCACCACCGCCCGCAGCGGTTCCTTCGAGGTCGAACGCAAGATCGTGAACCTCGCCGGGACCGACCACGTCGTGTTCCGCGCGACGTACGCCGGTCAGACCTGCCGAGGTGTGGTCAACTTCTGACCTCAGAGGAGGTCCCATGCGCTGGCTGACGAATCCCGTGGTCCAGTTCCTGGCCGCGGGACTCGTCGCGCTGGTGGTCGTGGTCCTGTCGACGAGCGCGCTGAGCCGCGACGCCGCCGACGAGGAGGCCATCCACGACGCCCGGACGCTGACCACCGTGCTCGGGCGTTCGGTCGCGCAGCCCGCCGTCCCGCGCGGGCTGGTGGAGGGCGACGCGGCCGCGATCGACCGGATGGACCGGCACGTGCTCGACCGGCTCCTGGTCGGCGACGTGCGCCGAATCAAGATCTGGGCGGCCGACGGCACCGTGCTCTACAGCGACCGCACCGAGCTGATCGGCGCGACGTACCCGCTCGACGGGGAGGAGCTCGACGCCCTCGAGACGGGCGGCACCGACGCCGAGCTCTCCGACCTGACCAAGCCGGAGAACCGCTTCGAGCGCGCGTTCGGTGGCGACCTCCTCGAGGTCTACACGCGGATCACCTCCCCGGAGGGCGAGCCGCTGCTCTTCGAGGCCTACTTCTCCAGCGACCAGATCGAGCAGCAGCGCGAGGAGGTGCTGGGCCGCTTCCTGCCCATCACGCTGGGCTCGCTGATCGGCCTGATGCTGCTGACCACCCCGCTCGTGCTGCTGCTGACCCGGCGGCTCGCCCGCGGGGCCCGCGAGCGCGAGGGGCTGCTCCAGGCGGCTGTCCGTGCCTCCGACGAGGAGCGGCTGCGCATCGCCCGCGACCTGCACGACGGCGTGGTGCAGGACCTCGCCGGGTCGTCGTACGCCCTCTCGACCGTCGCCGCCCGCCCCACCGTGGACGACGGCGTACGCCGCGAGCTCGACGGGGTCGGCCGCTCGCTGCGGACCAGCATGCGGTCGCTGCGCTCGCTGCTGGTCGAGATCTACCCGCCCGACCTGCACACCGGTGGGCTGGCGGCCGCCCTGCACGACGTCGTCGCGCCGCTGGCCGCGGCCGGCGCCGCGGTCGACGTCGACGTCAGCGGCGAGGAGACGGCCGGCGACGCCGCGGTCGCGCTCGTGTGGCGGGTCGCCCAGGAGGGGATCCGCAACGTGGTGCACCACGCCGACGCCTCGCGTGTGTCGTTGACCGTGCACCGCGAGGACGACCAGCTGGTGCTGGAGATCGTCGACGACGGACGCGGCTTCGACCCGGCCACGAGTGTTGCGCAGGGCCACTTCGGCCTGCGCACCCTGGACGGACTGGTCCGGCAGTCGGGCGGGACACTGGAGGTCGAGTCCGCTCCCGGCGAGGGGACGACCCTGCGGATGGAGGTGCCGGCCGGATGATCCGGGTGGTGGTGGCCGACGACCACGCTGTCGTCCGCAGCGGGCTGACCGGCCTGATCGAGGGCACCGACGACCTCGAGGTCGTCGCCGTCGCGGCCAACGGGCGCGAGGCCGTCGAGCAGGTACGACGGCACCGCCCCGACGTCGCGCTGATGGACCTCCAGATGCCCGAGGTCGACGGGGTGGAGGCCACCCGCACGATCGTCGCCGAGGGTCTCGGCGCGGAGGTGCTGGTGCTCACCTCCTTCTCCGACCAGGCCCGCATCCACGCCGCCATCGACGCCGGGGCGGTCGGCTACCTCCTCAAGGACGCCGAGCCCGCCGTGCTGCTCGACGGGATCCGCGCGGTGGCGCGGGGGGAGTCGCCGATCGACCCACGCGCCGCGCGACACCTGCTGGCCGCGCGTCCCTCCGACGGCAGCGAGGCGGTCGGTGAGCTCTCGCCTCGCGAGACCGAAGTGCTGCGCCTCGTCGTCGAGGGCCTGCTCAACAAGCAGATCGCCCAACGGCTCGGGGTCACCGAGCGCACGGTCAAGGCCCACCTCACCTCCGCCTACCAGCGCATCGGGGTCGCCGACCGCACCCAGGCGGCGCTCTGGGCGCAACGGCACGGGTTGGTCGACCCCTCGTAGTGTCGGGTCTCGCCACACGCCGGGGCGACTTCGTCGCCCTGACTAGTGTCGGGAGCATGAAGACACGCACTCTCGGAACCACCCAGGTCGGCGCGATCGGGCTGGGCCTGATGACCTTCGACCAGTCGGGCACCCAGCCCCGCCAGCAGCTCCTCGACACCGTCACGGCCGCGCTCGACGCGGGCGTCACGCTCTTCGACACCGCCGACGCCTACGGCCCCGGTGACGAGAAGGGCGCCGGCGCCCAGGGCGAGAACGAGCGCCTGATCGCCTCCATCCTCGACGAGCTCGGCGTCCGCGACCGGGTGTTCCTCGCGACCAAGGGCGGCCACGTCCGCACCGACGGCGGCCGGTGGGACACCGACAGCTCGGCCGAGCACCTGCGCCGGTCCGTCGACGACAGCCTCCAGCGTCTCGGCGTCGAGCAGCTGTCCCTCTGGCAGCACCACCGCCCCGACCCGAAGGTCCCCTACGACGAGGTGATCGGCAGCCTCAAGGAGATCGCCGACAGCGGCAAGGTGGCCCACGTCGGGCTCTCCAACGCCGACCCCGAGCAGATCCAGGCGGCGTACGCCGTGCTCGGCGACCGGCTGGTCAGCGTGCAGAACCAGTTCTCGCCGGCGTTCCGCAGCTCGCGTCCCGAGATCGACGTGTGCGAGGAGCTCGGCCTGGCGTTCCTGCCGTGGAGCCCGCTCGGCGGCCTGTCCGACGCCAAGGAGCTCGCCGACAAGCACCCTGCCTTCGCCCGGATCGCGCAGTCGCGGGGCGTCAGCGCCCAGCAGGTAGCGCTGGCCTGGGAGCTCGCGCAGTCGCCGGTCGTCATCCCGATCCCCGGTGCCAAGCGGCCCACGTCGATCACCGACTCGGCCGCCGCGGCCGACCTGGAGCTCACCGCTGACGAGCTCGCCGCCCTCGACGCGGGCTGAGCCGGTGACCCGCCCCCTGCTGGCCCGTGCGGTGGACGCCGCCATGGACCGCTCGCTGGTCCTGGGCTACACGACGATCGGGCTGGCGGTCCGCCGCGCGCTGCCGGGCTGGCCGCCCGACCCGCCGGCGGGCGCGTTGGCAGGTCGGCACGTGCTGGTCACGGGCGCGAGCTCCGGGCTCGGCGCCGCCACGGCTGAGGGGCTCGCGGCCCTCGGCGCCGTCGTGCACATGCTCGTGCGCGACGAGGCCAAGGGGGCGGCGGTGGCAGACCGGATCCGCGCGGCGCACCACGGTGCCGAGCTCCGGCTCTGGCGGTGCGACGTCGCCGACCTCGACGACGTACGACGTTTCGCGGGGGCGTTCGCGGCCGAGGTCGGGGAGCTGCACGCCGTCGTCCACAACGCCGGTGTCATGCCGCCGACGCGCACCGAGTCGCCGCAGGGGCACGAGCTGAGCATGGCCGTGCACCTGCTCGGCCCCGTCGTGATGACCGAGGCGCTGCGTGGTCTCCTCGCCGCCGGCGGAGGTGGTCGCGTCGTCCTGGTGAGCAGCGGCGGGATGTACGGCCAGCCGCTGCGTTCCGACGACCCGGAGCTCGAGACGGGCGACTACTCGCCCACCACGGCGTACGCCCGTTCCAAGCGCTGGCAGGTCGAGATGGCCCCGATGCTCGCCGAGCGCTGGGCGGCGGACGGCATCACCGTGGCGACCATGCACCCGGGCTGGGCGGACACGCCGGGCGTGCAGGAGTCACTGCCGCGCTTCCGGGCGATCACCCGGCCGGTGCTGCGCGACGGCGCGCAGGGCGCCGACACCAGCGTGTGGCTGACCGCGGTCGAGCCGCCGCCGCCGACCGGGCGCTTCTGGCACGACCGGGTCCAGCGGCCGACCAACCTGCTGCGCTCGACCCGTCCCGACGGCCCGACCCGCGACCGGGCGTGGGCCTGGCTGCGGGATGCCGCGGCCCTCGCCTGACGTCGTACGACGCATAGGGTGGCGCGCGTGCTGAGCCTGCAGATCGACAACGCCCGCATCGCCGACCTCGAGCCGTGGCACGCCGAGCAGCTCGCCCGGCTGTTCCGCACGTACGGCGCCGACTTCTACGACTGGCTGCCGTGGGAGGGGTTCGAGCAGGTCGACGCCGCGCGCGGCTTCCTCGAGGGCTTCGCGAAGTCACGCGCCGAGACCGGCCGCCGCATCTACGGCATCTGGGTCGGTGACGAGCTGGTCGGTGCCACCCTGTTCCCGAGCTTCAACGCCCGCTCGGGGTCGGCCGAGGTCGGCGTCCTCATCGCCTCGGTCGCGCGCGGTCGCGGCATCGTGACCCGGACCGTCGCGGCCATGCTCGACTGGGCCTTCACCGAACGCGGTGTGCACCGCGTGGAGTGGAAGTGTGCGCCCGGCAACGAGCCGAGCCGCCGGATGGCGCAGCGGCTCGGCTTCACGCACGAGGGCACCCTGCGCGAGGCGTTCCAGGTCCGCGACGAGCGCCAGGACCTCGAGGTCTGGGCCCTCCTCAGCCGCGAATGGCAGGGCGTCACCCCACGTTCGTAGGTTCTCCTCAGATACCCCGGCAGAAAACTTGACTGGTTCAAGAAAAGGGGGCAGGGTGGCGGTGATGGACGACGACACCACCGACGCCGAGTTCGAGCACCTGCTCCGGGGCGCAGACCTGCGGGTCACCCGGCCGCGCCTGGCCGTGCTCCGCGCCGTACGTCGTCAGCCGCACGCCGACACCGGCAGCGTCCTGACCGCCGTCCGGACCGAGGAGCCGACCGTCTCGCACCAGGCGGTCTACGACGTGCTCGGCGCGCTCACCGACGCCGGCCTCGTGCGCCGGATCCAGCCGGCCGGCTCCGTGGCCCGCTACGAGCTCCGCGTCGGCGACAACCACCACCACGTCGTGTGCCGCTCCTGCGGTGCGGTCGCCGACGTCGACTGCGCCGTCGGCCACACGCCCTGCCTCACCGCCTCCGACTCCCACGGCTTCGTCGTCGACGAGGCCGAGGTGACCTACTGGGGCACCTGCTCCGACTGCTCCACCACCCGTTCGTCCAGCCCCTCGTGACACCGATCGCCCGCCCGGAAGGAAAGCCATGACCGACAACCAGGACAGCAGCGCACCCGAGAGCCCCCAGGGGGTCGACCGCAAGGCCGAGTCCGGGTGCCCCGTGATGCACGACTCCGCGACCGCCCAGGGCAGTGAGAGCGAGAACCCGGCGATCGACTCACCCGAGCCGAAGACGGGTGGCCGCCCCCACGGCCTCAAGGACTGGTGGCCCAACATGCTGGACCTCTCGGTCCTGCACGCCCACTCCCCGAAGGGCAACCCGCTCGGGGCCGACTTCGACTACGCGAAGGCCTTCGAGGGCCTCGACGTCGAGGCGCTCAAGCGCGACCTCGTCGAGGTCATGCACACCTCCCAGGACTGGTGGCCCGCCGACTTCGGCCACTACGGCGGCCTGTTCGTGCGGATGAGCTGGCACGCGGCCGGCACCTACCGCATCTTCGACGGCCGCGGTGGCGCGGGCGACGGCGGACAGCGCTTCGCGCCGCTCAACAGCTGGCCCGACAACGCCAACCTCGACAAGGCGCGCCGCCTGCTGTGGCCGGTGAAGCAGAAGTACGGCCAGAAGATCTCGTGGGCCGACCTGCTCGTCCTCGCCGGCACCGTGGCGATGGAGGACATGGGCTTCGAGAACTTCGGCTTCGCCTTCGGCCGCCAGGACGTGTGGGAGCCCGAGGAGATCTTCTGGGGTCCCGAGGACACCTGGCTGGGCGACGAGCGCTACACCGGTGAGCGCGACCTCGAGGAGGCCCTCGGCGCGGTCCAGATGGGCCTCATCTACGTCAACCCCGAGGGCCCCAACGGCAACCCCGACCCGATCGCCTCTGCGCGCGACATCCGCACCACCTTCGCCCGGATGGCGATGAACGACGAGGAGACCGTCGCGCTGATCGCCGGCGGCCACACCTTCGGCAAGACCCACGGTGCGGGCGACGCCGACCTCGTCGGCCCCGAGCCCGAGGGCGCGCCGATCGAGAACCAGGGCCTGGGCTGGAAGAGCGAGTACGGCAGCGGCAAGGCCGGTGACACGATCACCTCCGGCCTCGAGGTGACGTGGACCTACCACCCGACCCGGTGGGACAACGAGTTCTTCCACATCCTCTACGCCTACGACTGGGAGCTCATGGAGTCCCCGGCGGGCGCGCACCAGTGGCGGCCGAAGAACGGCGCCGGCTCCGACATGGTCCCGGGCGCCCACGAGGGCGACCCGCGCCGCGAGCCCCGCATGCTGACCTCCGACCTCGCGCTGCGCTTCGACCCCGAGTACGACAAGATCTCGCGGCGGTTCAAGGAGAACCCCGAGGAGTTCCGCCTCGCCTTCGCCAAGGCCTGGTACAAGCTGCTCCACCGCGACATGGGACCGGTCTCCCGCTTCCTCGGACCGTGGGTCCCCGAGGCCCAGCTCTGGCAGGACCCGGTCCCGGCCGTCGAGGGCGAGCTCGTCTCCGACGCCGATGTCGCGACCCTGAAGGACGCCGTCCTCGGCTCCGGCCTCTCGGTCGCCGACCTCGTCACGACCGCCTGGGCCTCCGCAGCGACGTTCCGCACCACCGACAAGCGCGGTGGCGCCAACGGCGCCCGGATCCGCCTGGAGCCGCAGCGCGGCTGGGCGGTCAACCAGCCCGAGCAGCTCGAGCGCGTCCTCGCAGCCCTCGAGTCCGTGCGTGACGACTTCAACGGTCGCGGCGGGGCCCAGGTGTCCCTGGCCGACCTCATCGTGCTGGGCGGCTCGGCAGCGATCGAGAAGGCCGCCCGCGACGCCGGGGTCGAGGTCACCGTGCCGTTCCACCCCGGCCGCACGGACGCCACGCAGGAGCAGACCGACGTGGAGTCCTTCCGCGTCCTTGAGCACCGCGCCGACGGCTTCCGCAACTACGTGCGCCCCGGTGAGAAGCTCCAGCCTGAGATGCTCCTGGTCGACCGCGCCTACATGCTCGGCCTGTCCGCGCCGGAGATGACGGTGCTCGTCGGCGGCCTGCGGGCCATCGGCACCAACCACGGCGGCACCGCCCACGGTGTGCTGACCGACCGGCCGGGGGTGCTGAGCAACGACTTCTTCGTCAACCTGCTCTCGCCGGGCACGCAGTGGAAGGTCTCGGAGCAGGAGGAGAACGTCTACGAGATCCAGGACCTCGACGGCACCGTGAAGTGGACCGCCACCCCGGTCGACCTCGTCTTCGGGTCCAACTCCCAGCTCCGCGCGCTGGCCGAGGTCTACGCCAGCGACGACGCCACCGAGAAGTTCGTCAACGACTTCGTGGCGGCGTGGACCCGGGTCATGGACAACGACCGGTTCGACCTGCACGCCTGAGGCTGAGCCTGGACACATGGATGCGCGGCCCGGGTCTCACGACGAGACCCGGGCCGCCGTGCGTCCGCGCCGTGGCGGATGTCGGCGACGCGTCCTAGCGTGGGTGCGTGGCCGATCACGCGACGCCCAACCTGCCCTCGCGGGACCTCGACGCGACGACGGCGTTCTACGCCGCGCTCGGCTTCGAGGCGGCCTACCACGACCCCGGCTGGCTGATCCTCGAGCGCGGCACGCTCATGCTCGAGTTCTTCCGCGACCCCGGGATGGACCCGGCGTCGACCGCCGCCAGCTGCTGTCTGCGGGTCGACGACGTCGACGCGCTGTACGCCGTCTGCCTGGGCGCCGGCCTTCCGGAGACGCACCTGGGCTGGCCGCGGCTGCACCCGCCGCGGCTCGAGGACTCGGGCCTGCGCATCGGTGCCCTCGTCGACGCCGACGGCAACCTGCTCCGGCTCGTGCAGAACCCATGAGCTAGTCGGCGACGGCCTCGTCGCCGATCCGGATCGTGCCCGAGGAGAGCAGCCGGAAGACGGTTCCGCCGCGTGGCGACTTCAGCGCCTGCATGGCGCCCGGACCGAGGTCGTCGTCGAGGAGGCGGCACGGTGCGGCGATGCGGACCACCTCGAGCTCGACGTCGCCGATCCGCAGGCGCTGGCCGGGCCGCGTGGGGAGGGGGCCGTGGGTCAGGGTGAGGTTGCGCCTGGTCAGGCCCGGGTCGACCGGTCGACCCAGTGCCTCGGTGGCGGCGGCCAGGTCGTCGAGCGCCTGCACCGTGACGTGGCGGTGCCTGGTCCCGTGGTAGCGGTCGCCGACCAGTCCCACGCCGGCCTCCGCCTCCACCGAGTCGACCGCCTTCGTCGGCAGCCGCCGACCGGGTGCGACGTGGATGGCGTGGACGCGCGGGCGATCCGGGAAAACCACGCTGCGACCCTACGTAGTGGCCGGGCATGATCACGGCCATGACGACGGACCCGAAGGCCGACCTCCAGCGCTACCTCCGCACCGCCCGGGAGGCGCTGCTGTGGAAGCTCGACGGCGTGGGGGAGCGCGACCTGCGCCTGCCGCGCACCCCCACCGGCACCAACCTGCTCGGCATCGTGCGCCACGTGGCCAACGTGGAGATCGGCTACTTCGGCCCCACGTTCGGCCGTGAGTGGCCCGACCCCGACCACCCGCTCGTCGTGGACGACGCGGACTACGAGGCCGACCCCCAGGCGGACTGGTGGGTCCCGGCGGAGGTCTCGGCGGCCGAGGTCGTCGACTTCTACCGCCGCGTGACGGACTTCGCCGACGCCACCATCGCCGCGCTGCCGCTCGACGCGGCGGGGTCGGTGTCGTGGTGGGGCGACGAGGAGGTCTCCCTCCACCTCGTGATCACGCACGTCATCGTGGACATCGCCCGCCATGCCGGCCACGCCGACATCCTGCGCGAGGAGATCGACGGCGCCGCCGGCCTGCGGGCCGACGTCTCGAACCTGCCCGACGGCGTGGACTGGCCGGCGTACGTCGTCCGGCTGCGGCAGGTAGCGGAGCAGTTCCCGGAGGGCACAAAGTAGGAGGCGCACTGTCGGTGGTGCGACCTAGGGTTTCGGTGTGCCACTCGACGACGACATCGGGGCGGGGACGGATGCGGTCTCCGCGGACCCGACCGCCCCCCAGGTCGAGGCCCACCTCCCGCCCGGAGTCGTCCGTGGTGCGGAGACCATGCGGACCTTCCACGCGGTGCTGGTCAACACGCTCGTCGCCAACGTCACCTCGAGCTACCTCTGGTTCGCGCTGACCTTCTGGGCCTACCTCGAGACCCGCTCGGTGATGGCCACCGCGATCATCGGCGGCGGGTTCATGCTCTTCACCGCCGTGTTCGGGACGTTCTTCGGCACCCTCGTCGACCACCACCGCAAGAAGCAGGTGATGGTCACCTCGTCGACGATCACCCTGGTGAGCTATGCAGTCGCCGGCGGACTGTGGCTGCTGCTCGGCGAGGAGCGGCTGGCCGACTGGGGCAGCGCGTGGTTCTGGCTGTTCGCCGCGGTGATCCTCGTCGGCGGCGTCGTGGAGAGCCTGCGCAACATCGCGTTGTCGACCACGGTCACCCTGCTCGTCCCCGAGGACGGTCGCGACAAGGCCAACGGCCTCGTCGGCACCGTGCAGGGCATCGCGTTCATGATCACCAGCGTGTTCAGCGGGCTCAGCGTCGGGCTCCTCGGCATGGGGTGGACGCTCGGCGTCGCGCTCGCCCTGACCGGTGTGGCCCTCGTGCACCTGCTGCCGATCGGCATCCCCGAGCTCGACCCCGAGGTCGAGGACGGCGCCTCGCGCTTCGACGTGCGCGGTGCGGTCACCGCAGTCCGCGCCGTGCCCGGGCTGGTGGCGCTGATCCTGTTCTCCACCTTCAACAACCTCGTCAACGGCGTCTACATCGCGCTCATGGACCCCTACGGCCTGACGCTGTTCAGCGTCGAGGCGTGGGGCATCGTGCTCGGGGTGACCGGGCTCGGCTTCGTCGTCGGCGGTGGCCTGGTCGCCAGGTTCGGCCTCGGCCGCAACCCCGTCCGCACGCTGCTGCTGGTCAACGTCGGGATCGCGGCGCTGGGGATGACGTTCACGCTCCGCGAGTGGGCCTGGCTCTACGTCCTCGGCATCTTCGTCTTCATGTGCATCATCCCGGCCGCCGAGTCCGCCGAGCAGACGATCCTGCAGCGGGTGGTGCCCTTCCGCACCCAGGGCCGGGTCTTCGGCCTCGCCCAGAGCGTGGAGCTGGCCGCCAGCCCGGTGTCGGCATTCCTCATCGGTCCCATCGCGGAGTTCTGGCTGATCCCCTACATGGAGTCCTCGGAGGGCCGCTCGACCTGGGGCTGGCTGCTCGGCAGCGGCGAGGCGCGTGGGATCGCCCTGGTCTTCCTCGGCGCCGGCATGATCACCCTCGTGACCGTGCTGCTGGCGCTCGCCTCGGCCCCCTATCGGCGCCTCTCCCGGGCCTACGCCGACGCGCCACCGCAGCAGCTCGAGGGCGAGGCCGTCGGCTGACCGACCGGGCGCTTCGTCCCGGTCAGGCTGGCATGCGGGCGCGCAGGAAGCGCACGGTCCTATCCATCGCGGCGACGAAGGCCGGTCCGAACGCGTGCCCGTCGTCGTACCACTCGAGCGTGGAGTCGACCCCGGCCCCGGTCAGTGCCCGCTGGGTCGCGCGGGCCCAGGCAGGCGGACAGGTGTCGTCGAACCGTCCGTGCGCCAGCAGCACCGGCTCGGTGATGCGGTCGAGCTCGGGCCTGGAGGAGATGCCGCGCCAGAACTCCGGGTCGTCGTCGGGCAGGCCGTGGCGGCCGCGGAAGCCGGCCCGCAGCTCGGCGACGGGCGCGTCGGGTCGCTGGAAGTGGTCGAAGTTCTGCCCCTCCAGGCTCGACACCGACGCCCACGCGACGCCGGCCGCGACCAGCCCGGGCTCGGCCTCCAGTGCCTTGAGCACCACGCCACTGCCCATCGACCGGCCGAACAGCGCGATCCGGTCGGGGTCGACCCGGACGTCGCGCGAGTCGCGCAGCGCGTGCACGGCGGCGACGACGTCGGCGCTGTAGCCGAGCCGGACGGCGGTCTCGACCCGTGGGTCGTCGGTGGACTCCGCGTGGTTGCGGTAGTCGACGTGGAGCGCGACGAAGCCGCGATCGGCGAGGAAGCCGCGCTCGCGCGTCATGCCTTGCCCGCGGACGTAGAAGGCCGGGTCGATGTAGCCGTGGGCGAGCACCACGGCCGGGAAGGGTCCCGGCCCCCGCGGCACGTTGAGCACCCCGCTGATCCGCAGCGGTGCCGAGCCGGCGCCCGAGGTTGTCGAGGCGAACGTGACGTCGTACGACGTGTAGGTGGCGGTGCGCTCGCGGACCGCGCCCAGCCGCAGGCCGCCGCCGGTGAGGTCCGCCTCGGCGAGCGCCGCGACCGAGATCGGGTGCGGGGGCTCGGTCGGCTCAGCGGTCGGCTCCGTCGTCGGGTCGGTGCTCGGCTCGGTCGTCGGGTCCGTGCTCGGCGATCCGGCGGAGGAGCGGACCGAGGGCGGGGCCGAGGGCGGGGCCGGGGAGCCCGAGGGCTCCGGGTCCGCCGAGCAGGCGACCAGCAGGGGCACGGCCAGCACGGCCGCCGTGGCCAACCGGGCGGCTCGCCGCCGAGGAGCGTCCATGCCACCAGTGTGCGGGACCCGACCCAGCCGGAACCTCCTCCGCCCGTCCGGTCACACCTGGTGCCGCCCGTTCGTCGGGACGGGTGAGGACCGGACACGAGAGGGTGACCCCATGGACCAGACGGAGATCTTCGAGGCGGAGCGACCACGCCTCGTCGGCATCGCGAGCCGAGTGCTGGCCGACCACGCCGAGGCCGAGGACGTCGTGCAGCAGGCGTGGCTCCGGCTGGACCGCGCGGTCAGCCGCGACGCCACCGAGATCGACAACCTGCCCGCCTGGCTGACCACCGTCACCACGCGGTTGTGCCTGGACCGGCTCCGCGCCCGTACGCCGGTCCCGGTCGAGGACGCCGAGTTCGGCGACCACGCCGACCTCGCGGGCACCGCCCCCGACCCGGCGGAGGACGTCGCGCTCGCCGACACCGTCGGCATCGCGCTGCAGGCGGTCATCGACCGGCTGTCGCCGCGCGAGCGGGTCGCCTTCGTGCTGCACGACAGCTTCGGCTTCGAGTTCACCACCATCGCGGCGGTCCTCGACACCACGCCCGCGGCGGCCCGCAAGCTCGCCTCGCGCGCCCGCGCCAAGGTCGCGCAGCCGTCGTCCCCCGACGCGCTCGCCGACTGGGAGGTGGTGGACGCCTTCATGGACGCCGCCCGGGGTGGCGACTTCGAGCGGCTGCTCCAGCTGCTGGCGCCCGACGCGGTGGTCGGCGCGGACGAGGCCGCGATCCTGGTCGGGACGCCGGCGAGCATCCAGGGCCGCGACGAGGTCGCCACCTTCTTCAACGGCAGCGCGCAGAGCGCGCTCGCCGTGTTCGTCGGGGATCGGCCCGCCTCGGCGTGGTACCTCAAGGGCGAGGCCAAGGTGGTGTTCGACTTCGACGTCGCGGACGGGCAGGTCCGCGCGATCACCTTCCGGGCCGCACCGGACGTGCTCGCCCGGGTCGTCCGCCGCGACGGCGCCGACCCGCGCTGAGCCGACCGGTCACACCGACACCGCCCCGACCGTCAGACACGTAGACCCCGACCGAGGAGATCCCCATGAAGACCATGACCTGCCGCCAGCTGGGTGGCCCGTGCGACCTCGCCCACCGCGGCGAGACCCACGACGACGTGATCAACGCCCAGGACCAGCACCTCAAGCAGGCCGAGAAGGACGGCGACGCCGCCCACCAGCCGGCGCGCGACGAGATGAAGGGCCGCTGGCGTCACCCGAAGAAGTCGCTGGGCTGGTACCGCGACATGAAGCAGGCCTTCGCCGCCCTCCCCGAGGACTGAAGCGGCGGGCGGTCAGCGGGAGCGGCGGTCAGCCAGCACCCAGGCGGCGCCGGCCGCTGCGGCGGTGACGCCGAGGACCGACGGCCAGGTGCCGACCTTCCTGGCGAGCGGGTGCGAGACGCCCATCGCGGTCCAGTACGCCGCGGTGAGGCCGGCCGCGAGCGGCGCGCCGCCGACGGCGTACCACTGGCGCGCGGCCACGACGTTGGCGCCGAGCATGGCGGCACCGCCGAGAGGACGTACGCCGGTCCGCTGGGCGAGCGCGAAACCGCCGACGAGGCCGCCGGCGAGCAAGGGGGCGGTGGGGACACGGGTCAGGTCGAGCACTCCTCGAGACTAGCCAGCGCCCCCACCGCCGTCCGCCGGAGGTGGGCGGCGATCAGTTGTGGCCGACGCGACCCTTGCTGCCGGCGGCCCAGCAGACCTTCCCCACGCAGTCGATCGCGTGGTAGCCCAGGTCGCTGACCCGCTGCCAGGTGGCACCGCCGTCGCTGGTGACGCTGGACCCGACCGAGTCGTCGTAGTCGCCGGTCGCGACGGCGTAGCGCCAGCCGTGGAGCACGGTCACGTCCTCGCCGATGTGGGTCAGGTCGCCACCGGTGGCCCAGGTGCGCCCGTTGCGGGTGTACGCCGTGGTGTCGGCGGTGTCCTCGGCATCGGCGAAGTCGCCACCGACCGCGATGCCGCGGTGCGGGGAGGCGAAGGCGCCTGCGAAGCCGCCGGCCGCGTCACCTGCGGGGATGCCGGACTCGACGGCGGTCCAGGTCAGGCCGCGGTCGACGGACTTCAGCACCCTGGACTTCGCGCCGCCCGTGATGATGAAGGCCGCGCGCCCGGCCGTGACCAGGCAGTCGCCGCTGGCGGCGAAGCCGAACTCCGCGTCGGAGGCGGGCATGCCCTTCGAGGGAAGCACCTTCCAGCTGCGGCCGCGGTCGTCGGTGGACAGGATCCGCAGCTTGCCGTCGACCGGGTCGCTGACGGCGAGGCCGCGCCGCCCGTTGCCGTAGAAGGCCATGCAGTCGTAGAACGCCTTCTCGTCGGTGTTGCGGAACGACTCGGTCCACGAGGCACCTCCGTCGGTCGAGCGGTAGATGCGCGAGGCCTCGCCCGGGCCGATGGCGAGCACGTGCGCGACCTTGCCGTGGACCTCGACGTCGCGGAAGGACAGGCCGGCGGTGTCGGCGGGACTGACGTCGGTCCACGTCTCACCGCGGTCGGTGGTGCGGAAGACCCGCGCCGGGCCGCCGTCGGTGAGGCTCTCGCCGGTCACCCAGGCCTCCTTGCGGCTGACCGCCTCGAGGCCGCGGAAGCTCTGGTCGGCGTCGATGACCGTCTCGGTCCACCCGTCCTTGAACGGGTCGTGCTTCTGGGGCTTGGCGCCGGCGTGGCCGGGTGCGGCCGAGGTGCTGGCGGGGAGGGTGAGGGCCAGTGCGGTCAGCACTGCCACGGGGATGAGGGTCGCTCCGAGTCGTCGCATCCGGCCACCCTGCTCCGCGACCTCCGCCTTGTCCAGAGTCGACACGGCAGGCGGCATGCGGTACCCGATCGTCCGCTACCGGGCCTAGCGTCGGGGCATGACGACGGACGAGACGACCGGAACTGCAGCACAGGCGTGGGTGCCGCCGTGGTGGGAGCCACCGCTGGCCGGCACCGAGGTGGAGCACCTCCTGGGTGCTCTGGGCCGACTGCGCGCGACCTTCCGGTGGAAGACGGACGGGCTGGACGAGGAGGCACTCCGCCGGCGCCCGCTCCCGTCGGCCCTGTCCCTGGGCGGGCTGCTGCTCCACCTCGCCATCTGCGAGGACTTCATCCTCACCATCAAGCTGCGGGGCGAGGAGCTGGGTGAGCCGTGGCGCTCGATGGGCTGGGACGGCCGCGACGACGAGTGGGAGTTCGAGCGCCCCGACTCGATGACCGCGACCGAGCTCTACGCGGCGTACGACGAGGCGGTGCTGCGCGCCGATGACCGCATCGAGGAGGCCCTCGCCGAGGGCGGGCTCGACCTGGTCGCGCACGTGGACGACGGCAACGGCAACCACCCGCGGCTGCGCCGGCTGCTCTTCGACCTGCTCGAGGAGTACGGCCGGCACACCGGCCACGCCGACCTGCTCAGGGAGGCGGTCGACGGGCGGGTCGGCGAGGACCCGCCGGACGGCTGGAGGCCCTGATGCCGGCACCGGAGGGGTTCGACTACGAGGTCCGCGGCGCCGAGGTGGTCATCAGCCACCACGGCCGCCGGGCCACCGTCCTGCGTGGCACTGCCGCCGCCCGCTTCCTCGACGACGTCGAGCGCGAGGACGACCAGGAGCTGATGGCGCGGCTCACCGGCAACTACCGCCGTGGCAACGAGCGCACGGCGAAGGACCACCCGCGCAACGCGGGTCGCTGACGCAGGCGGGGAGCCGTCTACTCGGAGGGCTCCGGGGTGTCGATGTCGGCGCACTTCACCTTCGGGTTGATGCCGGTGTAGTTGAGCGGTCCCGCGACGATGTTGAGCGCGATGTCGCTGGCCTCGGAGCAGTTGGTCTTCGCGTCGTCGAAGTAGCCGCGCTGGAAGGCAGCGAAGGCGCCGATGACCAGCCAGATCACCACCAGGATGCTGATCAGTCGTCCCATGGTTCCTCCTCGTGTCGTGCGACCTGTGGGTCGCTCGACCGAGCATCGCGCCGCTGCCGGGGGCGTGCCACCCACCCAGGGGTAGGGGTCGGGGCAGGGGTCGGGTAGGTGCTGGTCGGTGACGGGCCCCTGCTCCTAGGGTGCGTGCATGACGATCATCGCGGTGGTCCTGGCGGTCGCGGCCGCGCTGCTCCACGTCTACATCTTCGTCCTCGAGGCGTTCCGGTGGGACGAGCCGTCGACACGCAGGACGTTCGGGGTCTCGGAGGCCGACGCCCCGGTGCTGGCCCCGATGGCCTACAACCAGGGGTTCTACAACCTCTTCCTCGCGATCATCACCCTCGTCGGCGTGCTGATGATCGGCGCCGAGCACGTCACCGGCACCGCGCTCGCCCTCGCCGGCACCGGCTCGATGCTCGCAGCAGCCGTCGTCCTGGTGACCCACGACCGCTCGATGGTGCGGGCCGCGGCGACGCAGGGCACGATCCCGCTGTTGGCCGTGGTCTTCCTGCTGCTGCAGCTCTGACTCCGGGTCGCAGGCTCAGGGCGTCGGGACGACGGCCTTCTGGCGCTCCACCCACGTGTGCACCGCCGAGACCACGGATGCACCCTCGCCCGTGGCGGATGCCACGCGCTTCATCGAGCCCGACCGGATGTCGCCGCCGGCGAAGATGCCCGGCACGGCCGTGGCGAGGTCCTCGGGCGGCACCTCCTCGTGCCACAGCTCACGGGGGATGTCGCGGCCGGTGACCACGAAGCCGCGCTCGTCGCGGAGCACCTCGTCGGGAAGCCACGCACACTCCGGCGCGGCCCCGATGAGCAGGAACAGCCCGCGCGCCTCGACGCGCTCGCGCTCACCGGTGTCGACGTCCTCGAGGTCGAGCCAGGCCAGCTGGCGTACGTCGTCCGGCCCGCCGTCGACCACGCGCGTGGAACCGCGAACCGTGATCCGCGGGTTCCACTCGATCTCGTTGATGAGGTACGACGACATGGTCGCCGCCAGGTCCGGACGGCGGACCACGATGGTGACCTCCTTGGCGAAGCGTGCCGCGTGGATCGCGGCCTGCCCGGCGGAGTTGCCGCCGCCCACGATGACCACGTGGTCACCGGCGAGCTCCCGCGCGGCCGCCATCGCCGCGCCGTAGTAGACGCCGCGGCCGACGAGCTCCTCCAGCGACTCCACGCCGAGCCTGCGGTAGGTGACGCCGGTGGCGACCAGGACGGCCCGGGTGTGCACGTCGCCGCCCTCGGTGTGGACGATGTGGTGCCCGCCGTCGGTGCACGGGGAGATGCCGGTGGCCGGCCAGCCGGTGAAGAAGCGGGTGCCGAAGCGGAGCGCCTGTCCGCGAGCGCGCTGCGCCAGCCGCATCCCGGAGATGCCGCGCGGGAAGCCGAGGTAGTTGCGGATCATCGAGCTCGTGCCGGCCTGCCCGCCGATGGCCTCGGCCTCGAGGCAGACCGTGGAGAGGCCCTCGCTGGAGGCGTACACGCTGGCCGCCAGGCCTGCCGGTCCCGCGCCGACCACGACGAGGTCCACCACCTCGTCGACGTCGATCTCGTCGGGGCGGCCGTAGAGCTGGTTGGCCAGGGCGCGGACGCTCGGGCAGTGCCCGCACCACCCGGTCATCGAGCTGACGACCGGCCAGCGGCCCTCGTCGTCGGGGCACTGGGCGAGGACCTCGCGGCCGACCTCGCTGTCGGGGTGGTGCACGCCGGCGGGCATCCCGACCCGGCCGAGGTAGTCGAGCAGGTCACGGGTGAGGGTGTCCTTCTCGGGGGTGATGATCCGGACGTTCTCCACCACCGGCGTGCCGACCGTGGCGTTCCACTCGCTGAGCATCTCGCCGACGGCCGCGTGGAACTCCTCGTCACGCGGCCCCTGCGGCATCAGCAGCAGGGCGTCGACCTTGCCGGCCGCGACGGCGTGGCGGAACGTCTCGTTGTCGGCGCGGAAGCGGCTGACGTGGGCCACGACCAGGCGCCGGGCCGTCGGCACGACCTTCCGGGTGCCGCCGATGAGCGTGTAGAGCTTGTCCTGCTCCTCGTCGGTGTCGATGACGAACAACGCCACCGGGTGGCCCGAGGCGATCAGCTCCTTCGCCGAGGCCTTGGCGGCGGGCTCGTCACCCACCAGGCGGACGTCGTACTCCCGCTCGTAGCGGGCGAACGCCTCGCCCAGCTCCGTGGCGTGGTTCGCAGAGGCGATGATGATCGCGGGCGCTCCCATACCCCGGAAGCGTAGCCATCCGCGCGTCAGCCGGTGAGGTTGTGGACGTAGCACCAGCGCCAGGACTCGTCCGGCTCGGCGGACTCGATGACCGGGTGGAGGGTGTCGTGGAAGTGGGCGGTGGCGTGCTTGCCGATGGAGGAGTCGCAACAGCCGATGTGGCCGCACTCCAGGCACTGCCGCAGCGACACCCAGCGGATGCCGTCGGCCAGGCAGGCCGCGCAGCCGCCGCGCTCGGTGTCGACCGCCGGGTGGGAGTCGAGGTCCTCGCACTGGCGGCCCGCACTGAAGACCAACGTGCCCGTCCGCACGCTCTCGCGCGCGTCGTTGCCGGCGTCGAGCATCGACTCCTCGATGTCGAGCATGCCGAGCACCTGGCTCACCACCTCGGACGGGAGCTTGCCCTTGCTGCGCACGAGCAGCACCTTGGCGCGCTCGGCGTCGATCATCTCCCCGCGGATGCGGGCGTAGAGCTCGGACGGCGTCTCCTGGCCGGGCGCCGTGGCGAGCTGCTCCCAGGCCGCGAACGTGCGCTGCTCCAGCCGGGCACGGATCTGGTCGAGGACGCCGTGCTGGTCGTCGTACTCGAGCTCCTCGAGCCGGGCGAGGCCCGCGTCGGACGCCTGCTGGAGCAGCGCCGCCCGCGCGAGCGCGTCCTCGGCCGGGTCGGGAGGAGGTACGTCGAGCAGCCGGGTGAGGAGCGGCAGGGTGAGGCCCTGGAGGAACAGCGTGCCCGCCACCACGGTGAAGGCGACCAGCAGCAGCACCTCGCGGTGCGGCGCCTCCTCGGGGATGACGAACGCCGCGGCCAGGGTGACCACGCCGCGCATGCCGGCCCAGCCGATGAGGAAGGTCCACGCCGGCGGGATCGGGTTGGTGCGGCGGAAGACCCAGGTGACGTACATGTAGACGAGCCGGACGACGACCACCGTCGCGAGGGTCGCCAGGCAGACCAGCGCGATCCGGCTGCCGGGGAGGGTCGACTGGCGGACGTCCTCGAGGATCCAGTCGAGCTGGAGGCCGATGAGGAGGAAGACGGTGTTCTCCAGGACGAAGGCGACCGTGCGCCACGTGATGCGTTCGGTGATCCGCGACTGGGCGGTCTGGATGATCGGGGCCTTGTGGCCCAGCAGCAGTCCGGCGACCACCACCGAGATGACACCGGACGCGTGGACCTCCTCGGCGGCGACGAAGGCGGCGAACGGCGTCAGGAACGAGATGGCGGTGTCGAGCAGCGGGTCGGTGATCCGCTTGCGCAGCCAGGCGACCAGCAGGAAGGACGCGACGCCGATGAGCACGCCGCCGCCGGCCGCGCGGACGAAGTCGATCCCGACCTCGGCCATCGCCACCCCGCCGGAGAGGGCGGCGACGGCGGTGCGCAGCGTGACGAGGGCGGTGGCGTCGTTGAGCAGCGACTCGCCCTCGAGGATGGTCACCACCCGCCGAGGCAGGCCGATCCGGCGTGCGACCGCGGTCGCGGCCACCGCGTCGGGGGGCGCGACCACCGCACCGATCGCGATCGCGGCGGCCCAGCCGATGCCGGGCACCAGCCACTCGACGACCGCCGCGACCGCCAGGGCGGTGACCACGACGAGGACCACCGAGAGCCGCAGGATCGTGCCGCGGTTGGCGTTGAAGTCGACCAGCGAGGTCTGGATCGCCGCGGCGTAGAGCAGCGGTGGCAGCAGCCCGAGCAGCACGACCTCGGACTCGAGGTGGATCGTCGGCACCCCGGGGACGTAGGACGCCGCGGCGCCGACGAGGATCAGCAGGAGCGGCGCCGGGACGTGCAGGCGGTCACTGACGGCGGTGGCGGCCAGGACGACGGCCGCCATCGAGACGAGCAGGAGGGCGAGTTCCACCCGGGGATTCTCGCGGGTCCGGCGACCGTCGGTCGAGGAGACCGCTCAGCGGACGACGTCGTAGCGCTGCAGCGTGATCCCGTTGGCGTAGGCCGCGTGCTCGACGAGGGACAGCTTCGTCTTGTCGCCCTCGCCGAAGAGCCGCTTGCCGCTGCCGAGGAGGAGCGGGAAGACGAGCAGCGTGTAGCGGTCGACGAGGCCGGCGCGGGCCAGGCCCTGGGCGAGGGTGGCGCTGCCGTGGACCTGGATCTCGCCGCCCTCGGTCTCCTTCAGGGCCGCCACCTCGTCGAGGGAGCGCAGCACCGACGTGTTGTGCCACTGCGGGTCCTGCAGCGTCGTGGAGACGACGTACTTGGGCATCGCGTTGTAGGTGGCGAACTCCTCCATCGAGGGCCACACCGGCGCGAACTCGTCGTAGGAGCGGCGGCCGAGCAGGAGCGCGGTGGCGTCCTGCGTCTCGCGGCCCTTGACCTCGTAGGCGGCCTCCTCGAAGGCGACGTCCTTGAAGGTCCAGCCGGCGTGCGGGTGCTCGCCGCCGCCGGGGGAGTCGACGATGCCGTCGAGGGTGGTGAACGCGGTCACGACGATGGGGCGCATGGCGGAGGCCTCTCGGTGGGTGGTGGCTGGTGGTGGGTCAGGCGGCGAGCAGGTCGTCGATCTGGTTGATGGCCAGGCTGGATCCCTCGACGACGCCCATCGCGAGCACCTGCTGCAGCGCCTCCGCGGTGGCGTACGTCGACACGAACGTGGCCCGGGTGCCCCCGTCGGTGGGGGCGAAGGAGTAGTGGCAGGCCGACTCCGGCATCGCGGTGTTGGCGCTGAAGGACTCGTCGAGGGCGAAGCCGTCGTTGAAGCGGAACTCCGTCGGCGCGGAGACGGCGGTGACGTCCCAGTAGGCGTAGTACTTCTCGCCCTCCGGGCTGGTCATGAAGTAGTTCATCCGCCCGCCGGGTCGCAGCTCGTGGGCGACGAACGTGGCGGGGTGGGTCGGCGGACCCCACACGCGCTCGAGCTGGCGCGGGTCGTCGTAGACCGCCCAGACCCGCTCGACGGGTGCGGCGAAGTCGGCGGTGATGGTCAGCGTGCGGTTGTCGAGGTCCTGGGTGACGTCGGTGACAGGCATGGCTCAGTCCGTTCGGTGAGTGGTGGTGGGGTCGGTGGTGAAGATGGCGGGATCGGTGGCGGACGGGTCGGAGGCGAGGAGCTCGTCCATCCGGGCGACCCGGCCGCGCCAGAGGGCCTCGAGGTCGGTGAGCATCGCGCCCACCGACCTCACGGCCTCCACGTCACCGCTGGCCAGGGCCTCGCGGCCCCGCCGACGCTTGGTCAGCAGGCCCGCGCGCTCCAGCACGGCGACGTGCTTCTGGACAGCCGCGAAGCTCATGTCGTAGCTCCGGGCGAGGGCCGACACGGAGTGCTCACCGGCCAGCACCCGACGCAGGATGTCGCGCCTGGTGCGGTCGGAGAGGGCGTGGAACCAGGCGTCTGCCCGGTCCTCCTCGATGTCGTCCATGGGTCAAATATACAACCATATGGTTGTACGTTGTCAAGGACTCACCTACAGGGGTGTGGGATGTCGTCGACAAGGCATGTTTACGGTCGGGGGCGGAGTAGCATCGCCCAGTCGGTGCCACCTGCGCGCCGTACTCCCGACAGAAGTGGGGCAACCCCCAAGTGCACAGACTCGTCCCAGGACATCGCCTCGGGGACCGCTACGTGCTGGAGGAGCGGATCGCCTCCGGGGGCATGGCCGACGTGTGGCGCGCGCTCGACGACGTGCTGCAGCGCAACGTCGCGGTGAAGATCATGCGGGCCGACCCCGACAACGAGGAGATCTTCGCCGAGCGGTTCCGCGACGAGGCGCTCCACTCCGCGGCGCTGATGCACGTCAACATCACCACGGTCTTCGACTACGGCGAGGACGACCACCTCACCTATCTCGTGATGGAGCTCGTGCAGGGCCTGCCGCTCTCCGCCGTCATCCGCGACCAGGGCGCGATGCCGCACGAGGCCGTGCGCTCCATCCTCGGCCAGGCCGCGCTCGCGCTCGGCACCGCCCACGAGGCCGGAGTGGTGCACCGCGACGTCAAGCCGGCCAACATCCTCGTCCGCGAGGACGGCCTGGTGAAGCTCACCGACTTCGGCATCGCGCGCGCGATCGACGCCATCGGCCACACGCGGGTCGGCGAGATGCTCGGCACCCCCAACTACATCAGCCCCGAGCAGGCCATCGGCCAGCAGGCCACCGGCGCCAGCGACCTCTACGCACTGGGGGTGGTGGCCCACGAGATGCTCACGGGCACGCGCCCCTTCGACCGCGGGACGCCGATCGCGACCGCGATGTCGCACGTCAACGAGCCGCCGCCGCCGTTGGGCGACGACGTGCCCGACGACATCCGCGCCGTCGTCGAGGCGCTCCTGCAGAAGGATCCCGACGACCGCCCCGAGAACGCCGCCTCCGTCGCGGTGATGCTGGGGGTCGCGCCGTTGGAGATCTCCGGGCTCGACCTGGGCGAGGCGAGCGACGTCCCCAGCGGCTACCTCGCCATGCCCATCACCCCGATGACGCCGTCTCGCCCGCTGACCGCTCCCGCCGACCGGCAGCAGGCCGACGTCCCCACGATGGCCGCCGGTCCCGAACAGCTCCTGGACTGACCCCCGCTCAGCGCCGGGCGGCGTCGTCCAACAGGGCCGCCAGCGCGGCGGGCTGGGTGAACATCGGCCAGTGGCCCGAGTCGAGGTCGACGAGCTCGAGCGCCGTCGCGTCCGCGAGCTCCGGCACGTCGCCGGACTCGATCCACTCCTTCGCCTGCTGGGGGCTGAACTCCGGGCAGACCAGCGTCAGCGGCACGCCGTGCCGGCGCTCGTCGGTCCAGTGCACGACGCCCTTGGTCACCCCGACCGGCACCGGGTGCGCGCCGGCCTCGACCGTCGCCTTGAGCTCGGCTGACATGTCGTCGGAGTCGGGGCCCTCGAACTTCTCCCAGCCCGGGAACCGCACCCCGTCGTCGGCAGGCTCGAAGAAGTCGGCGTAGGCGTCCCCGTCCGTCGAGGGGAAGCCGCCGATGAGCACCACGCCCGTGACGTCGTCCGGGCGGCGGTCGGCGGCGACCCACGCCAGCGTGCAGGCGGCGGAGTGGCCGACGACGAGCGGTCGGCCCTCGGCCGCGTCGACCGCGGCGAGCACCGCGCCAGCCTGGTCGTCGTACGTCGCCGAGGTGGCGCCGTCGCCCTGGCCGGGCAGCGTCACCGGGATGCCGCGGTGACCGAGTCGCTCGAGCTCGGGCAGCACGTCGTCCCAGGCCGATCCGTCGAGCCAGAGTCCTGCGATGAGCACGATGTCCATGGGTTCTCCTTCAATCGGTTCGTCGACCCTCGAGAACCACCGTAGGAGAGGTTCCGGACGCTCCACGACCGGATCCGGTGCGACCATCTCTCCATGAGGACCACCGGATGAGCGAGATCAGTCCGACCGCGCGGGCGCTCCGGGCGCTCGACCTGCTGCAGGGGCACCCGGGTATCACCGCGGCGGACCTGGCCCAGCGGCTCGGTGTCACCGAGCGGGCCGCGCGGCGCTACGTGGCGATCCTGCGGGAGGCCGACATCCCGGTGGAGTCGACCCGCGGTCCCTACGGGGGCTACACGCTCGGGCGCGGGCTGCGGCTGCCGCCGCTGGTGTTCTCCGCGACCGAGGCGCTGGGGCTCGTGATGGCCGCGCTCGACTCGCAGCACGCGGTCGCCGACCCCGCCGACCCCGTGGGCTCGGCCCTCGGCAAGATCCTGCGGGTCCTGCCCACCAACGTCGCGCGGCAGGCCGTCACCCTGCGCGAGACCGCCCGCACCGTCCCGGAGCGCTCGCCGGTGCGACCCGACCCGGCCGTCACCAGCGAGCTGGTCGCCGCGGTGGCGGCACAGCGCCAGGTCCGCATCGGCTACCGCACCGCCGCCGGCAACGCGCGGACCTTCGAGGTCGACCCGTGGTCGGTGGTGGTGCGCTACGGCCGGTGGTACCTGCTCTGCCACTCCCACCACGCCGAGGCGCTGCGCACCTTCCGCATCGACCGGATCGGCGAGGTGAGCCTGCTCGAGGGGACCTTCGACGTGCCGGCCGACCTCGACCCCGCCGCCGAGCTCGAGGCCAACCTCGGCAAGGGCTGGGAGCACGAGACGCACGTCGTCTTCCACGCCCCCCTGCACGAGGTACGCCCGTGGGTCAGGCCGACGCTGGGCGACCTGACCGAGCTGCCCGACGGCCGGTGCGAGCTGGTCGGCAGCACCAGCAACGCCCACGCGTACGCCGGTGAGTGGCTCGCCGGCGTGCCGTTCGCGTTCACCGTGGTGGGAGGCGAGGAGCTGCGCGCCGCCGTACGCGTGGTCGGGGACCGGCTCACGCAGTCCGTCGAGTGAGTCGAGTGCGCACTCCCGCGGCGAGGGGTGCCGCGAGCGCACTCGACCGACTCAGCGGCTGACCGCGACCTCCTTGCCGAGGGTCCAGCCGTCGGAGATGGGGAGGTAGTCGCCGCTCCAGAACTTGCCGGGGTCGTACCAGGTGGCGCGGCGGTCGTCGCGCAGGATGCCCATCTCGATGTAGCACGTGGCCACGATCTCCGCACAGAACGCCGCCTCGGGCGTCGCGCGCTGACCGCGCTTGCGCCGGGGCACGTACGCGTCGCGACCTCGCAGCCAGCGGGCACCGAGCTTGGTGAGGCTCGGGAACGAGACGCCGTCGAGACGGGCGACGGCGCGCAGCATGCCGTCCTCCTCCGGCCGCCCGATCTCCGGGTGGAGCTGGCGCAGCCACGCGTCCTGGCGGTACTCGCCCTGCCAGCGGGCGACCGCCTCGCGCAGGTCGTGCAGCTGGACGCCGCGGTGGTTTCCGCCGGTCCACATGTCCGTCTGCCGCTTGCCCAGCTCGGCGTGGAAGATCAGGGGCGGGAGGTCGTCGACGACCACCGCCATGCCGACGTGGTTGACCGGGGAGTTGGTGACCGCGCGGATCGCCCGGTCGGGCGCCCGGCGACCGCGGAAGAGCCAGATGTCGCCGCTGCGGGTCAGGTGGACCGCCTCGTCGAGGCTCAGGGCAGGGGCCATGGGCCGCAGTCTGCCGCACCGGGGGTCGGCGTCGGGCTACTCTCGCCGCATGCGCGTATGGAAGCTGCTCGGCCTGGCCGGGGTCCTGGCCGGGGTCGCCACCGGCGCGGCCGTGGCCCGCGACGAGCGCGAGCGCCGCCACTACGACGCCGACGAGATCCGTACCCGCCTCCGCGCCCGCCACGACGAGGCCGTCGCCCGCGAGTCCGGGACCGACGCCGACTGAGTCCTGCCGCCGCCTGAACCCTTCAGGCGGGTCGGTGGTTGTCCCGCCAGGCCCGCTCGACCAGCTCCGTGAGGACGGTGCGGTCGACCCCGTCGAGCCGTTTGACGTAGAGGCAGCTCTTGCTGGTGGTGTGCGGCCCCAGGCGGTCGAGCAGGTCGTCGTCGGAGCCGGGACAGGTGAGGCCGTAGAAGGTCAGCGCCGCCTTGCGGGGCGACAGCCCGACCGCGAACCACTCGCGCTCCTTGCCGTCGGCGGTCGTGTAGGGCTGCCGGCCGAACCCGACCATCGACGATCCCCAGACCACGGGCTCGGTGCCGGTGACCTGCCGCATCAGGTCGAGCACCTCGCGGGTGTCGGCCTGACGGTTGGCGGGGGCGGCATCGATGAGTGCCTCGACGGACGCATCGGTGGGCAGGTTCTTGCGGTCGTTCATCGGCCCATGGTGAAGCCTTTCCTCCCTCTCGGGTAGTCCAGTGGCGAACGGTCGCTCTCAGGGGCGTCTGACAGCCACGTGCCACTGGACTACCCCGGCGGGCCAGCCGCCTGCCACTGGAGTACGCCGTTGGCGACCTCAGGCGCCGAGGGCGAGCCGGGCCGCGATCGCGAGCATGACGAGGCCGATCGCGACGTCGAGGAACTGCCAGGCGCGGGGACTGGCGAGCCGCGGGGCGGCCAGCCGGGCGCCGTACCCGAGGCCGGCGAACCACAGGATGCTCGCCGTGCAGGCGCCGAGGGCGAACCACCAGCGGCCGGGGTGGCCGTGGGTCCCGGCGATGGAGCCGAGCAGCAGGACGGTGTCGAGGTAGACGTGCGGGTTGAGCCAGGTCAGGGCGACCGCCTTGGCCACCACGCCACCGCGCGCCTCGGGGGCGTCGTCACCGGCCGCCAGCACATCGGGTCGCCGCGCCCGCAGCAGCGACGCGATGCCGTACGCCGTCAGGAAGGCGACGCCGAGCCAGCGCACCACCTCGACCGCCCACGGCGCCCGGTCCACCAGGACGCCGATGCCCGCGACACCCGCGATGATCAGGACCACGTCGGACAGCGAGCAGACCGCCACGACCGGTCCGACGTGGCTGCGGCGCAGGCCCTGGCGGAGCACGAAGGCGTTCTGCGCGCCGATCGCCACGATGAGGGAGAGCCCGGTCAGCAGCCCGGCCGCGATGTCTCCCACGCGGGACAACCTAGGGGCCGCCGGGCGGAAGGAGCCCCCGAGGTCCCCCTGACAGATGTCAGGGTCGGGTACGGGCGATATCCCATGGCCGCGCTTCCCACCCTAAGGGAGGATGCTCACATGACTGAGCACACCACGGGGGAGGCGGCGCACGGCGTCGCAGCGAGCGCACGGGACCTGACCAAGGTCTACGGGTCGGAGGAGGCCGAGGTGAGGGCCCTCGACGGGGTCACCGTCGACCTGATGAAGGGGGAGTTCACCGCCATCATGGGGCCGTCCGGCTCCGGCAAGTCGACCCTGATGCACTGCCTGGCAGCGTTGGACGCCCCGACCTCGGGCGACGCGATCGTCGACGGCACCGGCCTGGCCGGGCTCAATGACAAGGCGCTCACCTCACTGCGCCGCGAGAAGGTCGGCTTCGTCTTCCAGGCGTTCAACCTGATCCCGACCCTGACGGCCGAGGAGAACATCCTGCTGCCCCTCGACCTGGCCGGTCGCAAGGTCGACCAGCAGTGGTTCGACGCGGTGATCGACGCCGTCGGCCTGCGCGACCGGCTGAGCCACCGGCCCAACGAGATGTCGGGTGGCCAGCAGCAGCGCGTGGCCTGCGCCCGCGCCCTCGCCAGCAAGCCGTCGATCGTCTTCGCCGACGAGCCGACCGGCAACCTCGACTCCACCAGCTCCGCGGAGGTCCTCGGCTTCCTGCGTCGCAGCGTCGACGAGTTCGGCCAGACCATCGTGATGGTCACGCACGACCCCGTCGCGGCGTCGTACACCGACCGGATCCTCTTCCTCGCCGACGGCAAGATCGTCGACGAGCTGCGCGACCCCGACCGCGACACGATCCTCGAGCGGATGGGCAAGCTCCAGGGCATCGCCGACCGCAAGGCGGGGTGACCCGGATGTTCCGCCTCACCTGGCGCAACCTGCTCGCCCGCAAGGTCCGGCTGGTGATGAGCGCGCTGGCCATCGTGCTCGGCATCGGCTTCCTCGCCGGCGTGCTCACCTTCAGCAGCGGTCTGTCCAAGACCTTCGACGGCATCATCCAGGGCTCGACGCCCGACGCCGTGGCCCGCCCGAGCGGCACCGACTCGTTCTCCGCGATCGGTGCCGGAGGCACCCAGACGCTCGCCCCGGCCGACGTCGACAAGCTCGCCGCCCTGCCCGAGGTCGCGCAGGCCGACGGGTCCGTCGACGGCCTGGGCCTCTACCTGCTCGGCACCGACGACAAGCTCGTCGGCACGGGCGGCGCGCCGACGCTCGCCTTCAACTACGCCGACACTCCCAACCTCGCCGGCGACGAGACGCTCACCCTCGAGGACGGCCGCTGGCCCGAGGCCGACGACGAGGTGGCGATCAACAGCGCCTCGGTCGAGGCCGGGGGCTACGAGATCGGCGACGAGGTCACCGTGATCCCGCCGACCGTCACCACCGGCGGACCGATCACGCAGAAGCTCACGCTCGTCGGCATCGCCGGCTTCAACGGCGGTGGCGGCACGGCCGGCAGCACGCTCATCATCTTCACCACCCCGGGTGCGCAGGAGATGTTCCTCGACGGCCAGGACGCCTTCACCTCGGTGAGCCTCACGGCCGCAGACGGGGTGTCGCAGAAGGAGCTCGTCGCGGCCGCCGACCAGGTCCTCCCCGAGGGCTACGAGGGCGTGACCGGCGACGAGATCGTCGAGGAGTCGCAGACCGCGGTCGGTGAGTTCCTCGGCTTCATCACGATCTTCCTCGGCGTCTTCGCGGCGATCGCGGTGATCGTCGGCGCCTTCATCATCTTCAACACCTTCACGATCCTCGTGGCCCAGCGGGTCCGCGAGCTCGCCCTGCTGCGCGCGCTCGGCGCGAGCCGCAAGCAGGTACGCCGCTCGGTGCTGGTGGAGGCGGTGCTGATGGCCACCGTCGGCTCGACGCTCGGCCTGCTCGTCGGGCTGGGCCTGGCCCGCGGCCTGGCGGCGCTCTTCAGCAGCTTCGGCCTGGAGATCAACTCCTCGGTGCTCAACCTGACCCCGACGACCATCCTGGCGGCGTACGCCGTCGGCATCGCGGTGACCGTCGCGGCTGCCTACCTCCCGGCCCGGCGGGCCTCGAAGGTGGCGCCGGTCGAGGCGATGCGCGAGGACGTCTCGATGACCGAGGGCAGCCTGCGCCGCCGCACCCTCATCGGTGCGGTGCTGCTGGTGATCGGTGCCGCGCTGGCGATCGCCGGTGTCGTCGGCGCCCCGGGCAACGACGCCATCTGGATCGGCGCCGGTGCGGTGATCTGGGTGCTCACCGTGGCGGCGATCAGCGCGGTCCTCGGCCGTCCGGTGCTGGTGGCCTGCCGCGCGCTGTTCAGCCGGCTCTTCGGCACGACCGGCCGGCTGGCCGGTGACAACGCGATCCGCAACCCGCGCCGTACCGGCGTGACCGCGGCGGCGCTGATGATCGGCCTGACCCTGGTCTCGGCGGTCGGCGTGCTGGCCGCGTCGATGAACGCGTCGATGGACAAGCTGGTCGACGAGCAGTTCGAGTCCGACTTCCTGGTGCAGTCGCCGGTCTTCGGCACCTTCCCGGTCGAGCTCGGCACGCAGATGGCGAAGGTCGACGGGGTCTCGGTGGTCTCGCGCCAGCAGGCCGTGATGACCCGCATCGACGACGACAAGGACCCGACGTACCTCATCGCCACGGACTCGGCGTTCGGCAAGGTCTACGACCTGACCATGCTCGAGGGCGGCGAGGACCTGGCCGACAAGGGCGAGGCGATCGTCAACGAGTCGTTCGCGAAGGAGAAGGACCTCTCGCTCGGCTCGCCGCTCGACCTGCACTTCCCGGGCGACAAGACGGTCCCGGTGAAGGTGTCGGGCATCTTCGAGGACAGCGCAGTCGCCGGTGAGGTCAATGTCGGCTTCGGCGTCCTCGCCGAGGCGGGCGTGAAGCGCGTCGACAACACGCTGAGCATCAACATCGCCGACGGGGCCGACCCCGACGCGGTGAAGGACGGCCTCGACACGCTCGTGGAGGACCTGCCGATCGTCGCGGTGCAGGACAAGCAGGACTTCGCCGACAGCCTGGCCGCGCAGATCAACCAGCTGCTCTACATGGTCTACGGCCTGCTCGCGCTCTCGATCGTCATCGCGGTCGTCGGCATCGTGAACACCCTCAGCCTCAGCGTGATCGAGCGGACCCGCGAGATCGGGCTGCTGCGCGCGGTCGGACTCTCCCGGCGCCGGCTGCGCCGGATGGTGACGCTGGAGTCGGTGACGATCTCCGTGATGGGCGCGGTGCTCGGCCTGGTGCTCGGCGTGATCATCGGGGTGCTGCTCCAGCGCTCGCTGAAGGACGACCTCGAGGTGCTGAGCATCCCGATCGTCAGCCTGGTCGTGTTCCTGGTGATCGCGGTGGTCTTCGGCGTCCTCGCCGCGATCATCCCGGCCGTCCGTGCATCGCGGATGAAGGTGCTCCAGGCGATCGCCACGGAGTAGGCCGGGTGACCGTTCCACGCACCGCGCCCCCGGGTGGAGACGTCCGCGGGGCGCGGTGGCGTGAGTGAGCGACGTACGACAGGACGCGACACCCGGTCCGACTGCTGTGCCGCCGGACTCTCCCTGCTGGGCTAGTAGCCGCCCTCCGGGGGCACCATCTCCCCGCGCACGCCGAGCAGCCGCACGGGGCGGGCGTCGTCGAGGGCGAGGTAGAGCTCGAAGGCCGTGCGCGCGATCACCTCGACGTCGTCGGTCGGCTCGGCGAGCTTGCGGACCCGGGTGAAGGTGAAGAACGGGGCGAAGCGGATCTTGAGGTGCACCCGCTGCACGGCGCGCTGCTCCTTGCCGACGTCGTCGACCACGCGGGCGGCGAGCTCGGTGAGGGCCGCGCGCACCTCGTCGGGCGTGGTGAGGTCGGCCTGGAAGGTCGTCTCGCGGCCGTGGGCGCGCGCGACCCACGGGGTGTCGTCGGGCCGTGCCCTCCCACCGCCGCGGCCCAGCCGGCCGAGGTGCGGGCCGTTGGTCGGGCCGAAGGTGGCGACCAACGCCTCCTCGTCGGCGGCGGCGAGGTCGGCCACGGTGCGGATGCCGATCTCCTCGAGCCGCTTGCCGATCTTCGTGCCCACGCCCCAGAGCGCGGTCGTCGGCCGCGCGCCCATGACGTCCATCCAGTTGTCGCGGGTCAGCACGAACGTGCCCTGCGGCTTGCCGAAGTCGGTGGCGATCTTCGCCCGGACCAGGGTGTCGCCGATGCCGACCGAGCAGTGCAGGTCGGTCGCCGCGAGCACCGCGGCCTGGATCGAGCGCGCCTCGGCGACCGGGTCGTCGGTCTCGACACCGACGAAGGCCTCGTCCCACCCGAGCACCTCCACGACGGCACCAGGCACCGCGCGCAGCGTCGCCATCACCCGTGCCGAGGCCGCCTCGTAGACCGGGAAGTCGACCGGCAGGAACACCGCCTCGGGCGAGCGCCGGCGCGCGATCTTCAGCGCCAGCCCGCTCCGGACGCCGTGGGCGCGGGCCTCGTAGGACGCCGTCGAGACGACCGCCCGCTCGGTCGGGTCGCCGCGTCCGCCCACGACCACCGGCTTGCCGACCAGCTCGGGCCGGCGCAGCAGCTCGACGGCGACGAGGAACTGGTCCATGTCGACGTGGAGCACCCAGTGGCCGTACACCTCGCCATTGTGGCGGAGCCGTCCGACACCGCGGGTCGGCGTTCCCCGGGGTGGCGGCACCTTGCACCTCGGATCGGGTCTGGCGTGCGATGTGCCGCCACCCTCGGAGGGCGTACGGCCGGGGTGGCGGCACCTTGGGTGTGGGAGGGGGTCTGGCGTGCGATGTGCCGCCACCCTCGGAGGGCGTACGGCCGGGGTGGCGGCACTTTGCGTGTGCGAGAGGGCCTGGCGTGCGATGTGCCGCCACCCCGAAGCGTCAGCGCGACCGGTGGCCCCACCCCTCGGGGCGGGTCGTCGCCAGGAGGGTCGGCGTACGGTCGCGAGCATGACGAACGACGACCGGACCGAGCCCGACGCCTACGCCGAGCACCCCGAGGAGTCGGCCTTCCCGGGCGCCGGACGGCGGGTCAGCGACGAGGAGCGCCAAGCGGCCCTCGACGCGGAGCCCGCCGGCAACGCGACGGTGGGCGACATGGTCGACACCGACGGACTCGACTCGCGAGCCCACGAGCGGGGACCCGGCTCGGACGAGGTCGCCGAGCAGGTCCAGGACTGATCCCCCGACCCTCACCGGAAACCCGCGTGCCCTTGCGGGTGGGCGCTGCCAGAGTGCGCCCATGACACCCGAGCGCCTGGACATCGACGACGCCCTGACCCGGATGCAGGCCCTCGCCTCGGACCTCTGGTCGCACCGGTCGCGGCACCACCCCGGCCAGCTGGCCTGGTCCGCCGCCTACGGCGAGCCGGAGGTGCTCGACCTCGGTCCGGCGTTCGTCGTCGAGGGTGCCTGGGCCTGGCTGGAGTCGCTCGACTGGCTCGAGGTGTGCGGCCGCGATCCCGAGGCGATCGAGCAGGTCGTCGGGGCCGCGCTCGCCGCAGCCGACGACGAGGTCACCACCAGCACCCTCGAGACCGAGACGGAGGTCCTGACGGTCCTGGCCGCCGCCGGCTTCACCGAGATCGAGGCGCCGTGGTTCACCCACCACCACCTCGACCTGTCCGACCTGCCACCAGTCGAGCTCCCCGAGGGGTACGCCGTCCGCGCCGGGCGCCCCGACGAGCACGAGCAGCGCGCGGCGGTCCACCGGGCGGCCTGGTCGTCGACGTCGCGCGTGACCGGGACGGCGTACCGACGACTCATGCAGACCCCGCCTTACCGCCCCGAGCTCGACCACGTGGTGGTCGCACCCGACGGGCAGTGGGTGGCCTCCTGCTGCGGGTGGCTGGATGCCACGACCGGCGTCGCGCTCGTCGAGCCCGTGGGGTGCGTCGAGGAGCACGGCCGGCGGGGCCTGGCCACCGCTGCCTCGGTGTCCGCCCTCACCGCGGCGCGCGACCACGGCGCCACCGAAGGACTGGTCTGCCCCCGCGGTGACGACGACTTCCCGGGACCTGCGCGCCTCTACCGCCGGATCGGCTTCGAGCCCGGCGCCCGGACCCGCGCCTACCGCTGGCGGCGCGACGCCTGACTCAGCGCCCGCCGGCCCGGTGGCGGAGGGCGTTGCGGTGCTCCCTCACGGCCCACCAGCAGCAGATCGCGGTCATCGCCGTGGCGGTCCAGTCGAAGCCGTCCACGAGCTGGATGGCTGCGAGGATTGCCAGTGCGGCGAAGGCGCCGGACATCCATCTCGCCCGGCGCGCGAGGTCGGGCGCGAAGCGGGCGGCGTACTCCCGCGGGGTGCCGAACTCCTCCTCCACCGTCCGCCCGGACTCGGCGACGTGGTGCTGGGCCTCGGCGATGATCGTCCTCACCCGGCGACCTGACATCGCGTAGCGGCTCCGGAGGATCTCGGTCAGCTCGATGGACCAGCGAGCATCGGCTAGGACGTCCGCCCCCAGCGTGGAACCGCGGTGCCGGCGGCTCCATGCTGCCTGCCCGAAGGAGGCGCCGAGCCCGACCACGAGGGAGATGGCGCCGGCGCGGAGGAGCTCGTCCGTACCGGCCTGATCGCGGACGACCAGCAGCACGACGAGTGCCGCGGCGAACAGGACCGACATCCAGAGACCGACGACGACGGCGTCGCGCCACGTCGTGACGCCGTCGTCGAGCACGAGCCGACCCTCCGCGAGCCACTGCTCGTAGAGCGCGTCCGCGTGCTCCCGGCCCGTACCGAACAACTCCGCGGGGGACTCCTGGGTCTCCCGGACGACGTCGAGCGCGTCGCGCAAGCCCTCGACGACGAGCGCGACGTCGACGTCGCGCATGAGGAGCGCCCACGAGGCGCTGAAGGCCCAGACACCGTCCATCTCCTCGCCACGCGCGGAGTCGAAGGCGTCGAGCATCGCCGCCAGCGGTGTCGTCTGCTCAGCCATGCCTGATCGCCCCCGTGCTCATCATCGTCAACGTCTCGCTGAGCTCGCGCCACGAGGCGAGCTCGCGGTCCAGCCGGTCACGCCCGGCGGACGTCAGCTCGTACTCGCGGCGACCCGGGCCGCCCTGGCCCTCGGTCCAGGCGGCCTCCACGTCGCCGGCCTCCTCCAGCCGGCTGAGGACCGGGTAGAGCGAACCGCCCTTGAGCAGCCCGAAGCCGTGCGAGGCCAGCGACTGCGCGATGGCGTAGCCGTGCAGCCGTCCGCTCGTCAGGCTCGCCAGGACCGCGAGGTCGAGGGCGGCTCGGACCCACGGGGCCGGCCAGTCGGCTGTGTCGCTCATGTATCTAAGTACAGCACGTACCTAGATACGAGCGCAATCACACCAGCGCCTCCTCGAGCCCGGCGAGCAGGCGGTCCACGTCGGTGTCGTCGTTGTAGGCGGCGAGCCCGATGCGGAGGCCGGCGTCGACCGGCAGGCCGAGGGCGCGGAAGGTCTCGTAGGCGTAGAAGGTGCCGGCCGGGACCAGCACGTCCTGCTTGGCCAGGAGCTCGTGCACGTCGGCGGGCGAGCGGTCGCGGAGGGTCAGGAACAGCGTGGACGTGCGGTCCGAGGCCCCGGAGTGGAGGGTGAGCCGGTCGCCGAGCGCGGTCAGCCCGTCCTCGATCCGGTGACGCAGGCGCAGCTCGTGCTCCGCGATCGAGGCCGCCGCCGAGACCAGGCGGTCGCGGCGCGAGTCACCCGAGCCGTGGGAGGCGATGAAGTCGACCGCCGCGGTGACCCCGGCGAGCAGCTCGTAGGGAAGGGTGCCCAGCTCGAAGCGCTCCGGCACGGCGTCCGTCGAGGGCAGCAGCTTGTCGGGGCGAAGGGTCTCGAGGAGGGCCGGGTCGGCGACCAGCGCGCCGCAGTGCGGGCCGAAGAACTTGTAGGGCGAGCAGACCACCAGGTCGGCGCCCATCGCGGTGACGTCGGGAGCCGCGTGGGCGGCGTGGTGCACCGCGTCGACGTAGACCAGCGCGCCCACCGCGTGCGCCCGCTCCGCCACCGTGGCGATCGGCGGCCGCGTGCCGAGCAGGTTGGAGGCCGCCGTCAGCGCGACCAGCCTCGTGCGCTCGGTGATGGCGTCGAGCGACGCGAGGTCGAGCTCGCCCGTCGACGGGTCGAGCCGCAGCCAGCGCACGGTGACGTCGGCGCGCTCGGCGGCCTGGACCCAGGGGCGCACGTTGGAGTCGTGGTCGAGCTCGCAGAGGACGACCTCGTCGCCGGGCGCCCAGGTCCTCGCGAGCGTGCGGGAGAAGTCGTACGTCAACGCGGTCGCACTGCGGCCGTGGACCACGCCGCCGGGTGCCCCGCCGAGCAGGTCGGCCACGGCGGAGCGGAAGCCGGCGACCGCCTCGTCGGCGTTGCGCTGGCTGAGTGTCCCGGCCCCACGCTGCGACAGCGGACCGGTCAGCGTGCGGGCGATCGCCTCGCCGACGACGGCCGGGGTCTGGGTGCCGCCGGGGTTGTCGAAGTGGGCGATGCCGGAGGAGAGGGAGGGGAAGCCGCTGCGGAACGCGGCCACGTCGAAGCTGCCAGGTGCGTGGGCCATGCCGGCACTCAACCAGACGCCTCAGGTGGCGATGTGCACGACCGCGTCGCCGGAGTTCACGAGGGGTGCCTCGGTCCGGCCGATCACGATGCCGTCCCGGTTCGCGTAGACCGCGCGGAGGGTCTTGCCGAACGAGTCGAAGAGGGTGCCGAGCCGTTCGCCGTCGCTGACCTTCTGGCCGAGGTGGGCGTCGAGGTGCAGGATCCCCGTGCGCCGGGCGCGGACCCAGCCGCTGGCACGGCACTCCAGGCTCGGCTCCACCGGCGGCTCGTCGACCGGCTCGGTCATGCCCAGCGCGGCCAGCACGCGACGTACGCCGACGACACCGGCCTCGACGGCGTAGTCGTCGAACCGCAGCGGCTCACCCGCCTCGTAGAGCAGCACCTTCGCGCCCTGCTCGCGGGCCGCGTGGCGCAGCGAGCCGTCGCGGATCTTGGCGTGCAGCATCACCGGCGCCCCGAAGGCTGCGGCCAGCTGACGGGTGCCCTCGTCGTCGAGGTCGGCCCGCACCTGGGGCAGGTTGCTGCGGCGGTCGGAGCCGGTGTGGAGGTCGATGCCGACCTCGCAGCCGGCGACGATCTCGCGCATGAAGAGGTGGGCGATGCGGCTGGCCAGCGACCCGCGTGCCGACCCGGGGAACGAGCGGTTGAGGTCACGGCGGTCGGGGAGGTAGCGGTCGCCGGTCATGAACCCCAGGACGTTGACGACGGGCACCGCGACGAGCGTGCCGCGGAAGGTCTTGGGGTCGAGCCCGGCCATCACCTGGCGGATCACCTCGACGCCGACGACCTCGTCACCGTGGATGGCGGCGTCGATCCACACGCGCGGTCCGTCCTCGCGCCCGTGGACGACCCGCACCGGCAGGGTCACGTCGGCGCCGGTGACCAGCCGGGTGATCGGCAGCTCGAGGGCGCGCACCGAACCCGCCCGGATCCGTACGTTGCCGATGGCGAAGGACTCGCGTGCCACTACGCGACCCGGTGGGCAGTGGCGGAGGTGGTCACCTGCTCAAGCGTAGTCGGGGCAAGACCCGCCCCGGCGCCTCCCGGGGGATGGAGGAGCCGAGGCGGGCCGGTCGGGGCCGGTCGCCACACGTGTCCGAGTCATTGCCCCTGCTCGTCGTGGCGGAGGGCGACTTCCCGGACACGTGTGGCGCTCCGTCGGAGGTCAGCTGTTCTGCGAGCCGGAGTCCGAGCCGGAGTCGGAGGCGGTGCCGGTGTCCGGCTGGCCGTCGCCGTCGAAGTCGGGCTGCTGGCCGGTTGTGCCGCCCTGGTCGCCGGGAGGAACGCCCATGCCCCCGCCGGGGCCGCCCGGGTAGTCGTCGCGGTCGCCCCAGCCGCCCTGCCCGTCCTGGGTGGTCTGGGTCGTGCCCGTGGTGTCGGCGCCGTGGTCGCCGACGGCGTACCCGGCCCCGAAGCCGGCGCCGCCGATCACCAGCCCGGCCACCACGGCTCCGGCCGCCACGGCGCGCCGGCCGCGCGCGGCGCGCCAGGAGCGGCCGCGCGTCGTCGGCTCGGGGCTGACGGTCACGGCCTCGGTGGTGGCCTCGGTGGTGGCCTCGGGGGCAGTGGTGGGGCTGTCGGGAGTCTCGTTCATCGTGATTCCTTTGGATCGTGGATCGGTGTGTGACGGAGGGGTCGGGGTCATCGCTCAGCCGCCCATCGGGCCGCCGTGCCCACCGGCGGGCGCCTCGCCCGCGGTGACCGTGGTCGCGGTGCCGTCGACGGTGACCGTGTAGGTCTCGCCCTGCTGGAGGTCGGCGGAGGAGAGGACGACGGAGGCGAAGTCCTTCCGGGGCGTGTACGTCGCCACCTCGGCGCCGCCGGCGTCGGTGACCACCACCTCCGAGCCTGCGGTGGCGGTGCTGTCGAGGGCGGTGGCGATCCAGCCCTGCGCGGAGTCGGTCGCGGGGGCGACCATCATCCCGGAGCTGCCGGTGGCCACCAGCGTGCCGCCGGAGACCTCGAAGGTGCCGTTGACGTCGAGCGCGCCGTTGCCGTCGGTGGTGGGCCCATAGACCGTGACGTCACCGCCGGTGATCGTGGCGGAGCCGTTGGAGTCCAGGCCGTCGCCGCTGGCCCACACCTCGAGCGTCCCGCCGTTGACGTGGAGCTGGAGCGAGTCGTCGGCCGCCATGTCGCCACCGGGCTGGCCGTCGGTGGCCGCGCTGTCGTCGGAGGAGGAGACGTTCACGCCGTCGTCGGCGGAGTGCAGCTCGACGTCGCCGTCGTCGATGACGACCAGCGAGCCCTCCATGGCCTCGTTGGACCCGGCGACGTCGATCGTGCCGCCGGAGACGAGCACCTGGACGCCCTTGATGCCGTCGTCCTGCGAGGTCACGGTGAGCTCGCCGCCCTCGACGAGCACGAACCCGGCGCCGGCGTCCTCGGTGTTGTCGGCCTTGAAGGCGTCGTCGGTGGCGTCGACCGTGACCGTGCCGTCCGTGAGGACGAGGTAGTCCTTGCCGATGATCCCGTCGTCGACCGAGGTGACGTCGATGGTCCCGCCGGTGATGACCAGGCCGTCCTTGCCGACGATGCCGTTGTTGCTGTTGCCCGTCACGGTGAGCGACCCGCTGCCGCCGATGGTCAGGTCGCCGGTGGAGTGGAGCGTGCCGGTGGGGGCGTCCTCCGAGGTGTCGGCGTACGTCGTCGCGTCGGCCAGCGTGTTGTCGCTGCCGTCGGCGAGCACGACGACCACCGACTCGGCGTCGACCACGTCGATCGCGGCGGACGTCTCGGAGGTGATCGCGGCGTCGTCGAGCACGAGGCGTACGACGCCGTCGCCGGCGCTGTCGACGACGACCTGCCCGGTGAGCTCGCCGCTGAGGACGTAGGTCCCGGCCGCGGAGATCGTCGCCGTGCCGTCGGCGGAGGTCACCGCGTCGCTGTCCGACTCCGCGCCGGTCCCGGAGAGGGTCACGGCGGTGGCGTCGGCCTCGTCGTAGGACGTGTCCCCGGTCTCCACGGCGACGTCGTCGGCGAGGGCGTCCTCAACGGTCGTGGCGTCGGTCGCGACGACCGCGCTGGTCGACGTGCTGCTCGACGTGCTCGAGGTGGTGGACGAGGGGTCGCCGGCGACGGAGGCGCCGCAGCCCGCGAGGAGCGCGGCGGCCATCGTGCCGGCGACGGCCTGGCGAAGCTTGGTGAGTCGCATGGGTGCTGCCTTCCGGAGTGCATCTGGTCTGGTGAGCCCGATGCTGCTCGGCGCACCTGTCGGTGCGGTGGGGTGACCTTGTGGGTCTCCTGTGAGGTCCCGGTGCGGCCGGAAGACGAACGCGCGCTGGGCGGTGAAGCTCGTCGACACGAGCGTCAGCTCAGCGAGCGCCGGCGCTGCAGCCCTCTTCGGCAAGACGCAGCGCTGACGTGCTACTTGCCCCAGTTCTTCCGGCGCACGGCGCGCCGCGGCTTGCCGCCGGCGTAGGACCGCGAGGAGTCGACGAGGAACCCACGCTCGAGGGCCTCGCGACCGATGAGCATGCGGAAGCCCATCTCGTCGCGGTTGCTCAGCGTCATGACCGTGGTGATCGTGCGCCCCGCGAGGACGACGTCGAGCGCGACGGCGTACCTCGTCTCCGTCTGCCCGTTGCTCGAGCGGACCTCGCGCCGGTCGAGCACCGGCAGGGTCAGCTCGTGGGCCTCGTCGTCCGATCGCTGCCACGGGTGGATGGAGAAGCGCACCCACTCGCGGTCGTCCTGCTCGAACACCTCGAGGTCGAAGGCGTGGATCGAGGACGACCGCGCCCCGGTGTCGATCTTCGCCTTCACCCACGGCACGTCGGCCTGCGGGAGGGCGACCCACTCGCGCCACCCGACCACGACCGGTTCGGGGGCGGACTCGTCCGGGGCGACGGGCGGGCTCGGGGTGGAGGACACCGAACCATCCTGTCAGGGCGCGATCGGCGCAATGGTTGTATGGCTCCCCATGAAGCTCGCCATCCTCTCCCGGGCACCGCGGTCCTACAGCACGCAGCGACTGCGCACGGCGGCGGTGGACCGCGGGCACGACGTCAAGGTGCTCAACACGCTGCGGTTCGGCATCGACCTGTCGGGGGACGAGCCCGACCTGCTCTTCCGCGGCAAGCAGCTGTCGACGTACGACGCCGTGCTGCCGCGCATCGGCAACTCGATCACCTACTTCGGCACCGCCGTCGTGCGCCAGTTCGAGCAGATGGACGTCTACACGCCCAACACCAGCTACGGCATCGCCAACAGCCGCGACAAGCTGCGCGCCACGCAGATCCTCTCGCGCCACGAGATCCCGATGCCCGCGACGACCTTCGTGCGCGACCGCGCCGACGTGATCCCCGCGATCGAGCGCGTCGGCGGTGCGCCCGTGGTGATCAAGCTGCTCGAGGGCACGCAGGGCATCGGTGTGATCCTCGCGCCGACCATCAAGGTCGCCGAGGCGATCATCGAGACGCTGCAGAGCACCCGGCAGAACGTGCTGATCCAGCGCTTCGTCAAGGAGAGCAAGGGCCGCGACATCCGTGCGCTCGTCGTCGGCGACCGCGTGGTGGCGGCGATGCGGCGCGTGGCGCAGGGTGACGAGTTCCGCTCCAACGTGCACCGTGGCGGCAGCGTCGAGCCGGTCGAGCTCGACGAGGAGTTCGAGCGGGTGGCCGTGCGCTCGGCGCAGATCATGGGCCTGCGGGTCGCCGGTGTCGACATGCTGGAGGGCCGCAAGGGCCCGCAGGTGATGGAGGTGAACTCCTCACCCGGCCTCGAGGGCATCGAGACCGCGACCAAGCTCGACGTCGCTGGCGCGATCATCGACTACATCGACAACCAGGTCGCCTTCCCCGACATCGACGTACGCCAGCGGCTCACCGTCTCGACCGGCTACGGCGTCGCGGAGATCGTGGTGCACGGCGGATCCGACATGGTCGGCAAGAAGCTCGGCGACTCCGGCCTCGACGAGCGTGACATCACCGTGCTGACGCTGCACCGCGGGCCGCACGTGATCCCCAACCCGCGCAACAAGACCGTCCTCGAGGGCGAGGACCGGCTCCTGTGCTTCGGCAAGCTCGAGGAGATGCGCTCGATGATCCCCGACCGCAAGCAGAAGCGGGTCCGCCGCCTGATGAAGAAGCACCTGCCGCCGGAGAGCAGCTGAGCAGTCGAGTGCGCACCCCGGCGGCGACTGCTACCGCGAGGGCACTCGACCCGGGCGGGTGTGCCAGAGCCACCAGAGGCCGGCGAAGGGGAGGACCAGCGGGAGCCAGCCGTAGCCGGCGCCGTAGGACGACCACACGGTCTGGTCGGGGAACAGCTCGGGGTCCAGCACGGTGAGGGTGCCGACGGTCAGCACGCCGACGAGCTCGAAGCCGACCGCGGCCCAGGCCAGGCGGCGGGGGTCCGGGCCGACCTCGGCGAGGCCGAGGGTCGCGGCGATGTAGACGAGGCCGGCGACGGCGGAGAGGGCGTACGCCACGGGCGCCTCGTCGGCCTTGGTGACCAGCTGGACGAGGGAGCGGGCGGTCGCGGCGAGGGCGAACACGCCGTAGACCGCGACGAGGACGCGCCCGGCGCCGGCGCGGGTGGAGCTCATGCGGGCCACACCTGCAGCGCGCGGACGACGACGAAGGCCTGCGCGAGACCGGCGACGAGCAGCACCGCCGTCGCGCCGCGGCTGCGCTCGGCCAGCGACCAGAGGAAGCCGATCGGCAGCAGCACCAGCCCGGCCAGCAGGTATCCGAAGAGCGTGATCGCGCCGGCGCCGGGGATGTCGGCGTCGCCCACCTCGAGGGCGGCCATGACGAGGAGCACCAGGGTGCCGAGCTCGATCAGACCCGCGAAGCCCAGCAGGCCCCAGTCGGGCGTGCGGTCCAGGGCGACGTGGACGAGCACGACCAGGGTGAAGGCCAGCGAGGCGGCGATCAGGGCGAGGGGCAGGGGTCCGTCCACGAGGGCCGATTCTCGCAGAGCGCGCCTCACAGACCCGCCACAGGTCCGTGGCAGGTGAACGACAGGTGAACGCGGGAGCGTCTGGTCCACACCGACCCGAAGGAACCCGTATGAACTCCACCTACCTGCTCGCCGCCGTCGACCTGGTCGCCGTGCTGGTGCTCGCCCTGGCCGTCTACTACCCGCGCCACCGCCGCGCCGACCTGGTGACCGCCTTCGTCGCGGTCAACATGGGCGTCCTCGCCGTCACGATCGTGCTGTCGAGCAGCGCCGCGACGGTCGGCCTGGGGCTGGGGCTCTTCGGTGTCCTCTCGATCATCCGGCTGCGCTCCGACGAGCTCGGCCAGCACGAGATCGCCTACTACTTCGCCGCACTCGCCATCGGGCTCCTCGGCGGCCTGGGCACGGGCGACCCGGCGCTGTCGATCGCGCTGATGGTGGGCCTGGTCGGGGTGCTGGCCGTGGCCGACAGCCGGCTGCTCCACAGCACCGGGCTCCGCCAGGTCGTCGTACTGGACTCGGCGATCACCGACGAGCCGACCCTCGTCGAGCGCCTCGAGCTGCTCCTCGACGCCCGGGTCACCCGCGTCACCCCGATCCGCGTCGACCTGGTCAACGACACGACCACCGTGGAGGTCCACTACGCCGCCGCCCGGCCCGCGCTGACCCACGCCGAGCGCCACGACGCCCCGGTGCTCACCCGATGACCGCCGTGGACCGGCTGCCCTCCGTCACCCTCGCCGAGCTGGATGCGGAGGCGGCGCTGCTCACGCGCATCGACCGCAAGTACGTCGTCCCGGCCGGCGAGCTCGACGCGATCGTCACCGGGCTCCACCCCTCCGGGACCCCGGAGCTGCGGGTGCTCGAGATCGACGGCCGGCGCGCCTCGCGCTACGAGTCGACGTACCTCGACACCGTCGGGCTCGACAGCTGGGCCGCCGCCGCGCACGGCCGGCGTCGCCGGTGGAAGGTCCGCACCCGGGTCTACGCCGACACCGGTGAGCGGTGGCTGGAGGTCAAGACCCGCGGCCGCAGGGGCGAGACGGTCAAGGAACGGCTCCCCCACAACGGCGTCGAGGTCTCCGAGGGCGCGGGCGCGTGGGTGCGCGAGCGGCTGGGTGCTGCGCACGTCCACGGCGTCGACCCCGCGGGACTCGTGGCCACGCTGCACACCAGCTACCTCCGCACCACACTGCTGCTGCCAGGAGGAGCCGGGCGCGCCACCGTCGACCGCGAGCTGCGCTGGTCGTCCGCCCACGGCACCGCGGAGCTGGGCGACGTACTCGTCGTGGAGACGAAGTCGGCCTCGGCCGGGCCCGGCCCGCTCGACCGTCGGCTCTGGGAGCTCGGGCACCGCCCGACCCGCATCTCCAAGTACGGCACCGGGCTGGCGCTGCTGACCCCGGACCTCCGGACCAACCGCTGGCACCGGGTCACCTCGCGCCACCTCGCCGACCACCTCACCCTCCGTACGGAGGTGGCCGCATGAGGCGCCGGCACGCCGCGGTCCTGGCGATCCTGACCACGATGGCCCTCGGCGGCTGCACCGCGACATCCGACGAAACGGACGCGTCCACCAGCGGTGTCGCCCCGGCCACCCGCGAGGTCGCCGACGGCGAGGGGGTCTGGGACGCCGACACCCTGCACGAGATCTCGGTCGACGTCGACGAGGACGCGTTCGCCGCGATGATCGACACCTACCAGGAGACCGACGACAAGGAGTGGATCGAGGCCACGGTCGCCATCGACGGGGAGACCTACCCGCGGGCCGGGCTCCGGCTCAAGGGCAACTCCTCGCTGCGCGGCGCCACCGACGGCGCCGAGCCCACCGACCTGCCGTGGCTGATCCGGCTCGACGAGTACGTCGACGGCCAGGAGGTCGACGGGTCGAGCGAGCTCGTCGTGCGCAGCAACAGCTCCGAGACCGCCCTCAACGAGGCGGTCGCGCTCGACCTGCTCGCGGAGGCCGGGCTGGCCAGCGAGCACGCCGTCGCGTCGTCGTTCAGCGTCAACGGCGCGGACGCCCGGCTGCGGCTGGTCGTGCAGAACCTCGACGAGGACTGGGAGGCGGAGAACTTCGAGGGCGACGGACTGCTCTACAAGGCCGAGGCGGGCGGCGACTGGTCCTACCGCGGCGACGACCCCGACTCCTACACCGACGTGTTCGACCAGGAGACCGGCGACGACGACCTGACGCCGCTGATCGACTTCCTCGACTTCGTCAACAACAGCTCCGACGACGACTTCGCCGCCCAGCTGCCCGACCACCTCGACGTCGCGTCGTTCGCCCGCTACCTCGCCTTCGAGGAGGTCGTGGACAACTTCGACGACATCGACGGCCCCGGCAACAACGCCTTCCTGCGCTACGACGCCACCACCGGTGGCTTCACCGTCGTCGCGTGGGACCACAACCTCGCGTTCGGTGGCTCGCCCGGCGGAGCGGGTGGCGGGGGCTTCCCGGGTGGTGGTGATCGTCCCGAGGGGATGCCGACCGACCTGCCGACCGACCTTGCGAGCGGGATGCCGACCGACCTCCCGAGCGGGATGCCGAGCGGGATGCCTGAGGGCGAGCGGCCCGAGGGCGGGCCGGGCATGGGCGGGCGCTCGAACGTGCTCGTCGAGCGCTTCACCGCGGTCGAGGAGTGGGCCGACCTCGTCACGCAGGCCAAGGCCGACCTCGTCGAGGAGCTCTACGACAGCGGGTACGCCGAGCAGGTCCTCGACCGCTGGACCACCGTCCTCACGGAGCAGGCCGGCGACCTCGTCGACGCCGACACGGTCCAGCAGGAGGCCGACGCCATCCGGTCGTCCATCGAGGGTTGAGTGCGCAGCCCCGCGGCGACCACTACCGCGGGAGCACTCAACCAGCGGTGGGCGACAGGGGCGGGAACTCCTTCATGGCGTGGTCCGCGATCTTCTTCATCATGAAGCCGTCGATGCCGCCGCCGACGAGACCACCGGCGAGCGGGACGCCGCGGCCCAGGCGCGCGAGCAGCTTCTCGCTGACGCCGCGCATCAGGCGGAAGCCGACGGCCTTGTTGACCATCATCAGCGCGGCGGGCGGCAGCCCCTTGAGGGCGTACGACGTCGCCCGGCCGCTGACGCTGGTCATGCCCGCCTTCTGCAGCACCTCCTCGGCGTCGGAGCCGACGAGGCTGAGCAGGACGGCGGTGCGCACGCGCGGCTCGCTGACGTCGTACCCGCGCAGGGTGGCGATGCCGCCGACCATCCGGACGGCCTGGAGGTAGAACTCGGCGACGTTGACCGGCAGGGACACCGGCATCGTGACGAAGCCGCCGATGCCGGTGACGAACCCGCCCACACCACCGGTGAGCGTGCTGCGGCGGGCGATCGCCGCGATCGCCTTCTCGCGGTCGCCGCCGGCCTTCACGAGCGCCCGCTGGGCCACCTCGCCCACCGGGTCGAGGGGACCGCGCCCCTCGAGCCCGACGTCGACGAGCGTGCCCACGAGCCTGTCGACGGTGCCCGGGTCCGGCCGGGGGTCGTCGGCGACGTCGAGCGCCGACCGCGGCTCGTCCTCGTCGGAGCGGCGGCCGGGGAGGAGGTCCTTGAGTCCCATGGCTCCACCCTAGGAACCGGCGGGCGGCGGCGGACCACCCCTGCAGGGACGACTCGACGCGTCGGGTCGTGCGGCGTGGCGGAACCTGCTGACAATCTCGCGCCAGCGCGTCATGATGAGGTCCCGCCTCGGGTGAGGCGGATCCTGAAGGGTGTCGGACCGTGTCGATGGTCGCGTCCCGTCGCGCGCTGGTCGCCGGCGCCGGAGTCGTCGCAGGTGCGACCGCGGTCGGCATCGCCCCCGCCGCACACGCGGCCGACTACTCGCCCGGCAGCTGGCCGGCGACTCCCCTGCTGGCCGAGCACGACCGACACCTCCTGTCGCGGTTCTCCTACGCGGTGACGCCGCAGCTGGCGCAGCAGGCCGTCGCTGCCGGTGGCGCCCGGGCGTGGTTCGACAACCAGCTCGCCACCGCCTACGACGGCTCGGCCGACAACCTCGTCGACTGGTGGCCGCACCTGCACCTGTCGCCAAACGCCGTGTGGCAGCTGCAGACCTCCGGCACCCGTTTCGGCTACCGGGTGATGTACGACTACGGGCGCCGGCTCCTCGTACGGCGACTCGTGTCCCCGCGGCCGGTCCTGGAGGTCATGACCGAGTTCTGGGAGAACTACCTCAACGTCCCGGTCAACGGTGACTCCCAGTTCACCTGGCGTGCGCGCTACGGCGACGTCGTCCGCACCCACGCCCTGGGCCGCTTCGACAAGCTCCTGCAGGACGCGATCGTCCACCCCGCCATGCTGATCTACCTCGACGGCGCCAACTCGACCGCCGACCACCCGAGCGAGAACCTCGCTCGCGAGCTGCTGGAGCTCCACACCGTCGGCGTGGGCGCCTTCAAGGAGCGAGACGTCAAGGCGGCGGCGCGCATCCTCACCGGTTACCGCGTCGAGGACCGTGGCGACTGGTCGGCGTCCTACGACCGGAAGGCCCACGCCACCGGGAAGGTGCGCGTCCTCGGCTTCAAGGACGCCAACAAGAAGAGAGACGGGCGCCGGGTGACCGGCAGGTTCCTGCGCTACCTCGCCCACCACCCCAAGACCGCGCGTCGCATCGCGCGGCGCCTGGCCGTGACCTTCGTCAGCGACGAGCCGTCGGCCGCCCTGGTCGACCACCTGGCCGGGATCTACCTGGCCAACCACACGGCCATCAGGCCGGTGCTGCAGGCGATGGTCGCCCATCCCGAGTTCGCCGCCTCCGCGGGGCGCAAGGTGCGTGACCCCAGCCAGGACGTGGTCGCCAGCTTCGCCGTGCTGGGCACCGCGATGACCAGGCCGGGCCAGGACGACACCTCCGCGGCGAGCCTGATCGTCCACATGGCCGAGACCGTCGGCCTCGCCCCCATGGCGTGGCCCCTGCCGGACGGGTCACCCCAGGTCAGCAGTGCCTGGACCTCGCCCGCCCGCATGATGGCGTCCTTCGACCTGCACTGGAAGCTGGCCACGCGGTCCCAGCCCAGCCGCAACATCACCTACCGACAGCCCAGCGACTGGCTCCCCGCCCCGTCGATCGCGCTGCGCGACCTCGTCGACCACCTGTCCCGCACCCTCCACCACCGACCCTCGACGGCGACGCTGCTGCAGGCGTGCTGCGAGGCGGTCGAGCTCGCACCAGGAGAGACCATCACCGCCTCGCACCCCTTGGTGACGACCCAGATGGCCCGCCTCCTGGTGGTCTTCCTCGACCACCCCCACCACCTCACGCGATGACGACCCCGCAGAGCAGGGCCTGCTGCGACCTCGGAGCCTCCGGGGTCACCCGGCGCGGACTCTTCCGTGCCGCGGCCGCCACGGGTGGCGTGATGACGTTCGGCTCGGCCGTCGTCGCGACCGCGTCCGCGACGCCCGGCGTGTCGGCGTCCTCCATCATCGTCGTGCTGTCCATGCGGGGCGCCGCGGACGGGCTCTCGCTCGTGGTGCCGCACGGCGACCGGGTCTACTACAAGGCACGTCCGACGATCGCCGTCCCGCGCGGGTCGTTGCTGGCCCGGGACGACATGTTCGGCCTCCACCCCGCGCTCCGGCCGCTGCTCCCGATGTGGAAGGCGGGGAAGCTCGGGGCGGTCCACGCCACCGGCATGCGGATCCCCAACCGCTCGCACTTCGCCGCCATGGAGCTCGTGGAGGACGCCGATCCCGGATCGGCGGAACGTGTCGGGTGGCTCAACCGCCTCGTGGGCCAGCTGCCGGGCGTCTCCCCGGTCCGCGGGCTCAGCGTGGGCACGAGCGCCACGCCGACCTCGCTCTACGGTCCCGTGCCCGTCATGGCGGTCACGGACCTCGGCAAGGTCCAGGTGGCCGGCGCCGATCCGGGGGAGGACCCCCGCGGCCTGCGTCGCCGTTCACTGGGTACGACGTGGGGAGCCGAGGCCACCGAGCTCGGTGCAGGAGCCCGCTCGGCCCTGGCTGCCAGCATCGAGCTGCTGCCCAGCCTGCAGCAGCCCGACACCGGCACCTCCTACCCCACCTCGGACCTGGGGCAGGCGCTCGCAGCCGTGTCCCGCGTCCTCAAGGCCGACACGGGCACGTCGCTGGTCACGGTCGACCAGGGCGACTGGGACCACCACACCGGTGTCGGCACCATCACCTACGGCCGCCTGCTCAACAACACCACCGACCTCGCCACCTCGATCGCCGCCTTCTTCGCCGACCTCGGACCCCTCGCCGACAAGGTCACCCTGGTCACCATGAGCGAGTTCGGCCGCCGGGTCGAGGAGAACGCCCAGAAGGGACTCGACCACGGGTGGGGCAACGTGATGTTCCTCGCCGGGGCCGGGGTCAAGGGCGGCCGCTACTACGGCACGTGGCCCGGGCTCGGCAAGTCGCTCGACGCCGACCTCGAGGTCACGACCGACTACCGCAGCGTCCTGGCGGAGGTGGTGGCGTCGCGCACCGATGCCTCGATCGCGACGGTGTTCCCCGGACTCAAGCGGGAGCGGGTCGGAGTCATGCGGGGTCAGTAGTCCCCGCCGTGGGTCCTCCGGGTCAGGACACCGACGTCACCGAGGAGCGGAAGCCGCGCAGCCGCAGGCTGTTGGTCACCACGAAGACGCTGGAGAACGCCATCGCCGCACCGGCGAGCATCGGGTTGAGCAGTCCGGCCGCGGCCAGCGGGAGTGCGGCGACGTTGTAGGCGAAGGCCCAGAACAGGTTGCCCTTGATCGTCGACAGCGTGCGGCGCGCGAGCCGGATCGCGTCGACGGCCACCAGCAGGTCGCCGCGCACGAGGGTCAGGTCGCTGGCCTCGATCGCCACGTCGGTGCCGGTGCCCATCGCGAGCCCGAGGTCGGCCTGCGCGAGGGCGGCGGCGTCGTTCACGCCGTCGCCGACCATCGCGACGACCTTGCCGGCGGCCTGCAGCCGCTGCACCTCGGCGACCTTGTCGGCCGGCAGCACGTCCGCCACCACGTCGTCGATGCCGACCTGTGCCGCCACGTGGCGGGCCGCGGCCTCGTTGTCGCCGGTCAGCAGGACCGGCGCCAGCCCGAGGTCGCGCAACGCTGCGACCGCCCGGGCGGAGGTGGGCTTCACCGTGTCGCCCACGACGATGACGCCGCGGACCTGTCCGTCCCAGCCGACCGCGACGGCCGTGAGGCCTTCACCCTGGGCCCGCTCGACCGCCTCGACGAGCCGCGGGGTCAGGTGCTGGCTCCACTCGGCCAGCAGGCTGGGCCGTCCGACGACGACGGCGTGGCCGTCGACGACGCCCTGGACGCCGAGGCCCGCACGGTTGGCGAAGTCCTCGACGGATGTCTGAGGACGTGGTGGTCGCTGGGCGGGGTCTGTCCCGTCCGTGGCGTCCTCAGATGTCGCGAGGGCGGCGATCGCCCGGCCGATCGGGTGCTCGGAGGCCGACTCGAGCGCGGCCGCGAGGCGTCGTACGTCGTCGGGGTCCTCGCCGTCGGCGGCCACCACGTCGTGGACGGTCATCTCACCCGTGGTGACGGTGCCGGTCTTGTCCAGCACGATCGTGTCGACGCGGTGGGTCGACTCCAGCACCTCGGGGCCCTTGATCAGGATCCCGAGCTGGGCACCGCGGCCGGTGCCGACCATGAGGGCGGTCGGCGTGGCCAGGCCCAGGGCGCACGGGCAGGCGATGATCAGCACCGCCACGGCGGCGGTGAAGGCGGCGGTCGCGCCTGATCCGGCGCCGACCCAGAAGCCGAGCGTCGCGACGGCCAGCCCGATGACGATCGGCACGAAGATGCCGGAGATCCGGTCGGCGAGGCGCTGCACCTCGGCCTTGCCGTTCTGGGCGTCCTCGACCAGGCGGGCCATCTGCGCGAGCTGGGTGTCGGCCCCGACCCGGGTGGCGCGGACGGTCAGCCGGCCGCCGGCGTTGACGGTCGCGCCGACCACGGGGTCGCCCGCGCGCACCTCGACCGGGACGGACTCACCGGTGAGCATCGAGGCGTCGACCGCGGACGTGCCGTCCACGACCTCGCCGTCGGTGGCGATCTTCTCGCCCGGCCGGACGACGAACACGTCGCCCACGGCGAGCTGGTCGATCGGGACGCGCACCTCGGCGCCGTCCCGCAGCACGGCGACCTCGCGGGCACCGAGCTCGAGCAGGGCGCGGAGGGCCGCTCCCGCCTGTCGCTTCGAGCGGTGCTCGAGCCAGCGGCCGGCGAGGATGAAGGTCGTGACCCCGGCCGCGGCCTCGAGGTAGATGTTGCCCGCGCCGTCGGTGCGGTCGACGGAGATCCGGAAGGCATGGGTCATGCCGGGCTCGCCGGCGGTGCCGAGGAACAGCGCCCACAGCGACCAGCCGAAGGCGGCGAGCACACCCACCGAGACGAGGGTGTCCATCGTGGTGGCGCCGTGGCGCAGGTTGGTCCATGCTGCGCGGTGGAAGGGCCAGGCGCCCCACACCACGACGGGCGCGGCGAGCGCGAGCGAGGCCCACTGCCAGTAGGTGAACTGCCACGCCGGCACCATCGCCATCGCCACCACCGGGATGCTGAGTGCGGCGCTGACGAGCAGCCGTTGCAGCAGCGGGTCACGCTCCGGCTCGGCCGGGACGTCGGCATCGGCCGCGACGGGCAGCGCGGCGGCGTACCCCGCGGCCTCGACGGTCCGCAGCAGGTCGTCGGTCGAGACCGAGCCGGGGTAGGAGACCTTGGCCTTCTCGGTCGCGTAGTTGACCGTCGCGGTCACGCCGTCGAGCTTGTTGAGCTTGCGCTCGATCCGGTTGGCGCACGACGCGCAGGTCATGCCGGTGATGGCCAGCTCGACGTCGGCGAGCGACTCGGTGGCTCGGTGCGTGGTGTCAGTGGGCATGGTCGCCTCCCTCGTCGTCTGAGTGGTCGCCGGCGGGCGCCCCGCCGGACTCGACCGTGAACGCGGCGGTGCGGACCGTGCCGCGGTGCTGGAAGTCGAGGAAGAGGCGGTACGTCGCCGGCTCGGGGAACGCCGTCGCGAAGTCGATGCCGGGTCCGGGCTCGCCCTCCTCGGGGTGCACGTGGAGGTAGCCGAGGTCACCGGCGCGGATCGCGACCAGGTGCCCGAAGGCGCCGAGGTAGGGCTCCAGGTCGGTCACCGGCTCCCCGTCGAGCTCGACGCGCGTGGTGAGGACGGTGCTCGCGCCGGGGGCGGTGTCGCCCTCGAGCGTCACGGTGTAGGTGCCCTCGTCGGTCCTCAGCGTCGCGGTGCGGTCGTCGGTCGACAAGGGCCGCGGGACGAAGTCGCCGGACACGGCCAGGTCGTCGGCGAGCGTGATGTCGTCCCAGCCCTCGGGGACGAGGTCGGCGACGACCCGCCACACGCCCGGCGTCAGCCGGACGTCGACCGACCAGGTGCCCGTCACGGGGTCCAGGGTCGGGTGCACGTGCTGGAAGCCGGTCAGGTCACGTCGTACGACGATGAGGTGCAGGTCCTTCTCGTGCTCGCGCGTGTAGTCGAGCAGCGGCCGGCCGCTCGACGTCAGGACCTGGAAGTCGAGGCGGGTGCGGCCGGGCGCCACCTCGCGGTCGGCGAGCGCCAGGGTGAACCCGTCGGCACGGGCGGTCAGCCCGGTGGCCTCGGCGACGCCCGATGAATGGCCTCCGTGGGCCTCCTCGTCGGCCTCCGCGTGCGCGTCGTCGGTGCCGTGGCCGGCCATCTCACCGGCGGCGGCCTCGGTGTCGATCGGGCCGACGAGCCGGCCGCCGCCCCAGGCCACCGCGAAGGCCGCGACCAGTGCGGTGACGAACAAGGCGACGCGCAGTGGGGTGGTCATGCGAGGGCGTAGCCGGCCTCCTCGACGGCGGCGCGAACGGCCGACTCGTCGAGCGGGGCGGTGCTGGTCACGGTGACGGCGCCGGTCTCGACGACGACGTCGACACCCTCCACGCCGGCGATCTCAGAGATCTCCTCGGTGACCGAGGCGGCGCAGTGCTCGCAGGTCATGCCGGTCACGGTGTAGGTGGTGGTCTCGCTCATCGTGGGTCTCCTCGGGATGGGGTGTCAGGGATGGGGTGGTCAGGACTTCACGAGGCGAGCGATCGCCTCGGAGGCCTCCTTGAGCTTCTGCTCCTGCTCGACGCCTCCCTGGCGGGCGGCGTCGACGAGGCAGTGCGCCATGTGGTCGTCGAGCAGCGACAGCGCGAGGGCCTGCAGCGCCTTGGTCGCGGCGGAGACCTGCGTCAGGATGTCGATGCAGTACTTCTCCTCCTCGACCATCCGCTGGATGCCGCGGACCTGGCCCTCGATGCGGCGCAGCCGCTTGAGGTGCGCCTGGACGGCGTCGTCGTTGCCCTCGAGGTGTCCGTGCTGGTCGCTCATGCCTGCCATCATACCCCTAGGGGGTATCAGCGGGCCAGGGTGGCCACCCATCGGGGTGGGTTCCGGGTCAAAGTTCAGGCGTGGGGCGGCTCTGGCGACTGGTGGTCTGGTCCGGCGCGAATACAGTGGACCCAGGCGGTCCGGGGGGACGTCGAGGAGCGCAGCGACCTGCGTTCCTCCGTCAGAGGAGTGCAGCGACCCTGTGTTCCTCCCCTAGGTTGAAGGACCGCACATGATGATCCGCATCGCCATGCTCGGGGGAGACGAGCTCGTGAGGCGTGGCCTCGACGGGATGCTGCGCACCCTGGGGGGCTTCGAGCTCGCCAGCGTCAAGGACCGCGAGAGGGCGCCGATCGACATCGCACTGGTCGAGACCTACGGCACCGCGGCGAACGACACCACGCTCGCGCGCGCAGTGGCGGACCCGTTCATCAGGCGTGTCGCCGTCTTCACCTGGAACCACCACCCGGGCCTGGTCCACGAGATCGTGCGCAACGGCGTGTGCGGCTACCTCGGCAAGAGCCTCACCTCGGTGCAGCTGGGGCGCGCCCTGCGCGCGATCCACGCCGGCGACACCGTCGTGGCGCCGGCCGTGTCAGCTGCGGCGAACCCCGACGTACGCATCCACGGTGAGCTGGAGCAGCTCACCACCCGCGAGCGCGAGACGCTCGCCCACATCGCCACCGGCCTGAGCAACGTGGAGATCGCCGCCTCGATGCAGATCTCGCTCAACTCGGTGAAGTCCTACATCCGCAGCGCCTACCGCAAGACCGGCGTGCAGAGCCGCAGCCAGGCCGTGCTCTGGGCGGTCTCCCACGGCCTCAGCGCGGAGGTGCTGGAGCGGGTCGTGTGACCTCGCGGCCCTGAGGCAGCGGTGAGGGTCGGGTCCACTGGTCCCGGCTGATCAGCACGTCGCGCAGCACGTCGGGGCGGTCGGTGATGATCCCGTCGACACCCGCGTCGAGGAGCGTGCGCATGGTCGCCGGGTCGTCGACGGTCCACACCACCACGCGGATGCCGAGCTCGTGGGCGCGCGCGATCACCCGCTCCGAGTGGATCGGCAGTCGGCCGAGCCGCATCGGCACGTGCGCGAAGGCGCCGCCCGAGATGCCGACGCCGACCGGCCGCACGCCGCCGCGCGAGCAGGCGATGAGCGTGGTCAGCGAGCGCCAGCCGAGGGCCGTCGTCACGCCCGGTGCCTCGTCCTGCAGGCGGCGCAGCCAGCGGCTCCAGGCGCCGGCGACGCAGATCCGCTCCGCCCAGCTCGGGTGGGCGGCGAGCAGCCGGGCCATGGCGCCGATCGACGCCTCGTCCTTGAGGTCGATGGCGAACCTGGCCAGCGGGAAGGCGGCCATCGCCTCGCCCAGCGTCGGGACCTGGTCGGTGCCGTGCACGCGCAGGCGGCGTACGTCGGCGAGGTCGAGGTCGGCGATGCGGCCCGGGCGGCCGGTGACCCGCCGCAGCGTCGCGTCGTGGAAGCACACCACGTGGCCGTCGCGGGTCGTCTGCACGTCGGTCTCGAGGTGGGTGAGGCCGAGCGAGGTCGCGCGGCCGAAGGCGGCGAGGGTGTTCTCGGGGGCGAGTGCCATGCCACCTCGGTGGGCGATGGCGAGTGGACCGGTGGTGTCGCCGTAGCTGGTCACGACGCCAGCATGCGGGCCCCGACGGCACGGTGTCGCGCCGGACGGGCATGGTGGAGGGAGTGTTCACCGAGGCTTCGTCGCGGCGTCCGGAGGGCGTCGTACGACGTCCCCCGGACGCCCCGACTCGCCGGGGTGGTCCGTCAGCTCCGGTAGCTCAGCTCCGGTAGCCGCCGAGCAGCTCGGCGAGCCGCAGGTGCGGCTGCGCCTCGTCGGTGCGGCCCTTGCGCTGCAGGGACCGGCCGAGCAGCAGGTGGGCGTAGGGCTCGTTGGGGTCGTGCTCCAGCAGCTCGGTGGCGACCCGGATGGCGCCGTCGAGCTGGGCGGAGTGGAAGAGCGCGCGCGCCAGCAGCAGGCGGACGTCGGTGAGCTCGTGCACCACCTCGCCCGGGTCGTCGAGCAGCTCGGTGAGCATCACGGCCGCCTCGCGGTAGGCGCGCTCGTCGAAGAGCGCCTGGGCGCGCAGCCAGCGATCGTGCGTCGAGTCCCCGAGCAGGCCGGCGTGGCCGCGCAGCAGGTCCTCGAAGGGCGTGAAATCGGTCATCGTCGCTCCTCTCGAGCAGACGTACCCGGGACGTGGGTACTCCGAGCGTGCGCCCGGACAGGGGTCCAACCTCGGAGGCCGCCCGGCGATTCCGGGCGGGACGCGCGGAATACTGGTGAGCCCACCCCGGTTGAAGGTCGTACAAACTTCAACCAGTCCGGAGGAAATCATGCAGTTCGGCATCTTCAGCGTCGGCGACGTCACCACGGACCCGACCACCGGGCGCACCGTGTCCGAGGCCGAGCGCATCGCGTCGATCACGCAGCTCGCCCTCAAGGCGGAGGAGGTCGGCCTCGACGTCTTCGCGACGGGCGAGCACCACAACCCGCCCTTCGTGGTGTCGTCCCCCACGACCCACCTCGGCTTCATCGCCGCGCAGACCGAGAAGCTGGTCCTCTCGACCAGCACGACACTGATCACGACCAACGACCCGGTGAAGATCGCCGAGGACTACGCCTTCCTGCAGCACCTCTCCGGTGGTCGCGTGGACCTGATGATGGGCCGCGGCAACACCGGCCCGGTCTACCCGTGGTTCGGCAAGGACATCCGCGACGGCATCAAGCTCGCGGTCGAGAACTACCACCTCCTCCGCAAGCTCTGGCGCGAGCCGGTCGTCAACTGGCAGGGCCAGTTCCGCACCCCGCTGCAGGGCTACACCTCGACCCCGGCGCCGCTCGACGGCACGCCGCCGTTCGTGTGGCACGGCTCGATCCGCAGCACCGAGATCGCCGAGCAGGCGGCCTACTACGGCGACGGCTTCTTCCACAACCACATCTTCTGGAACAAGGAGCACACCGAGCAGATGGTGCAGCTCTACCGCCGTCGCTTCGAGTTCTACGGCCACGGTGCCGCCGACCAGGCCTACGTCGGCCTCGGTGGCCAGGTCTTCATGGGCTCGACCGAGGCCGAGGCCAAGCGCGTCTTCCGCCCCTACTTCGACAACGCCCCGGTCTACGGCCACGGCCCGTCGCTGGAGGACTTCACGAAGATGACGCCGCTGACCGTCGGCACCCCCGAGCAGGTCATCGAGCGCACCCTGGGCTTCGCCGACTACGTCGGTGACTACCAGCGCCAGCTCTTCCTCATCGACCACGCCGGCCTGCCGACGTCGCTGGTGATGGAGCAGATGGAGATGCTCGGCACCGAGGTCGTACCCGTGCTCCGCACGGAGTTCGAGCGTCGTCGCCCGAGCCACGTGCCCAGCGACCCGCCGACCCACGCCTCGCTGGTCGCGGCCGGTCCTGAGGCCCCGCACCACCTCGTCGAGCCCGCCCGGGCCCGCGTCGAGGCCATGCAGGCCGAGGCAGCGCAGGACGCCGAACCTGCCCAGGTGCAGGCATGACGCGTCGCATCGTCGTGGTCACGGCGGGACTGACCGTCCCGTCGTCGACCCGGCTGCTGGCCGACCAGATCGCCGAGGCGACCTCCGCGCAGGTGTCGGCGCGGGGGGAGTCGGTCGACGTGGAGTACGTCGAGCTCCGGGAGGTGGCCGGTGAGCTGGCATCCTTCATGGTGACCGGCGGCGTGCCCACGCCCCGCCTGACCGAGCTGCGCGAGCAGGTCGCGACCGCCGACGGCCTCATCGCCGTCACGCCGGTCTTCAACGGCAGCTACAGCGGGCTGTTCAAGATGTTCTTCGACGCCGTCGACAAGGACTCGCTGACCGGCACCCCGGTCCTGATCGCCGCCACGGCCGGCACCGCCCGGCACTCGCTGGTCCTCGACTTCGCGATGCGCCCGCTCTTCACCTACCTGCGCTCGGTCGTCGTGCCCACGGGCGTCTTCGCGGCCACCGAGGACTTCGGCAGCCACGGCCTCGCCGACCGCATCACGCGCGGCGCCTCCGAGCTCGCGGCGGCGGTGCTGAGCCAGGGGGCGTACGCCGTCGGCGGCTTCGCGCCCGACCTGGCCGCCCGCCCGCGACGTACGTCCGGCACGCAGGTGGAGGCCGACGTCACCCCGTTCGGTGACCTGCTGCGCGGGCACTCCGGCTCCGACTGACCCCGGCCCGCCCCGGCGGGTGTGCTCCGTCGCCTCCTGGCGTGGTTGCGTCGGGACGTCACGTCCGCTGGATGAGGAGGCAACCGTGAACGACATCGTGTGGAGCTACCGCGACAGCACGTGGAGCGAGGACAACGACGTCGTCGGCTACGAGGTCGAGGCCGACGGCGGCAGCATCGGGAAGGTCGACGAGGCCAGCACCGAGACGGCGGCCCAGTGGCTCGTGGTGGACACCGGCTTCTGGATCTTCGGCAAGAAGCGGGTGATCCCCGCCGGTGTGGTCGTCGGCATGGACCACGACAGCCGCCGGGTGATCATCAGCATGAGCAAGGACCAGGTGAAGGCCGCACCCGACTACGACGACGCCGAGTGGGCCGACCAGGACGCGCGCCTCAAGCACGCCGACTACTACGCGCCCTACGCCGGACAGGACCGGGACTGAGGTGTCACCGATCCGCGTACGACCCCTCGGCGGCGGCATCGGCTGCCTCGTCATGATCGCCGTCTCGGTCGTGCTGTCGGTCCTGCTCACGGTGCTGCTCAACCTCGGGCGCTGAGCCTCCCGCCGTGCGGGTGCCCGGCTGACCGGGTCCCGCCGTGTCGTTTCCCCGTCCCGTGTCGGTCGCCCGTGGTGTGATGTCCGCGCCATGACCCGATGGACCGCCAGCCAGGTGAGCGAGGTCGCGCCTGACGCGTCCTCGTTGGCGGCCGCGCGCAAGCTCGCGCTGCCCGGTCCCTGGCGCGAGACCGGCTGCAGCGACGTGCTGGTGTGGGGCCAGTGCCAGGGCAGCGGCAAGACGCCCTACCAGGTCAGCGTCGACCTGGTCGGCCCCGCCTACCGCTGCTCCTGCCCGAGCCGGAAGTTCCCCTGCAAGCACGCCCTCGCCCTGCTGATGCTGTGGTCCGAGGGCGTGATCGACGAGTCGGGCCAGATCGCCGCCTTTGCCGACGAGTGGGCCACCCAGCGCGCCGAGCGCGCCACCAGACCCGATCGCGCGGCGGGCGACAGCACGCCCGACCCGGCGGCCCAGGCCAAGCGTCTCGAGCAGCGGCTGGCACGGATGGACGCCGGCGTCGAGGACTTCCGCCTCTGGCTCGCCGACCTCGTCCGCGGTGGCCTGGCGGCCGCCCGCAACCAGCCCTACTCCTACTGGGACACCGCGGCTGCGCGGCTCGTCGACGCCCAGCTCCCGGCCCTGGCCGAGCGGGTCCGCGAAGCGGCGTCGCAGGTGCACGCACGCCGCGAGTGGTCGGCGTACCTCCTGGCGGAGCTGGGCCGCTGGTGGACCGTCACGTGCGCCTGGCAGGCGCGCGAGGGCCTCGACGAGGTGGAGCTGGCCGAGGTCCGCATCGCCGTCGGGTGGGCCCAGTCGAGCGAGGAGGTGCGCGACGCCGACGCGCGCCCCGGGCCATGGACCGTCCTCGGCGCCGTGCGCACCGACGACGGGCGGATCCAGCAGCAGCGCACCTGGCTCGCCCACGACGACGGCGAGGTGGTGGCCGTGCTCGACTTCGCCGGCTACGGCCAGGCCCTCGCCGTGCCGCAGCTCAGCGGCGCCCGCCTCGACGTCGTCGTGTCCCGCTATCCCGGTACGACGCCGCGCCGGGCGCTGTTCCGCGACCCGCCGACGGGTGCCGTGCCCGTGACCGGGCTGCCGGGGCGCACCAGCCTGGCCGAGGTGCACGGCGCCGCGGCGGAGGGGCTCGGCCGGACGCCGTGGCGCGAGCTCCACCCGGCCCCGCTCGCCGGCGTACGCATCGCGCGCGACGACGAGGGGTGGCGGGTCAGCGACGACACCGGCTCGTTGCCGATGGCCGACGGGGCGGCCGTGTGGACCCTGCTCGCGGTGAGCGGCGGCGACCCCGTCGACGTCTTCGGCGAGGTCGAGGCGGGTCGGTTCCGGCCGCTCGCCGTGTGGCTGGACGACCAGGTGCTGGCACTGTGAGCGGCGTCGACCAGTGGCTGGCCGACGTGGCCACGGCTGCTCTCGTGGGCAGCGCCCGGCGCGAGCCGCCGCCGGTGCCGGACGAGCTCGCCCTCGGCACCGCCGCGCAGTCCGCCGAGCACCGGCTCCTCGCCAGTGCTGCCGTCGCCGACGCCCTGACCCGGGGCGGGGCACCCCTGCCGCCGACGAGCGACGCGGTGCCGACGGCCGCCGCCGAGGTCCGCCCGCCGGCCCCCGACCGCGCCACCCAGCTGCTCACCCTGCTGCTCACCCAGTCACCGGTGTCCAAGGCGGCGCGCGACGAGCTGGTCGCGGAGTGGCTCCGGTTGGCCGACGCCGCGGGCCAGCGGGTGCCGTGGCCCCTGCTGCCGGCGCTCCTCGACTTCGCTGCGGGTCGCCGCCGGGTCGTCACGGCCCTCGGGGGCGCGCTCGGCGAGCGCGGGCGCTGGTTGGCCGGCCTCAACGACGCGTGGGCGAGCGTCCTCGCCGGCGACGACGACGCACCGGTCGAGGTCGCGGCCGACTGGGTGGAGGCGTGGCCGACGATGTCGAGCGCGGAGGCGGTCACGGCCTTCGCGCTGGGGCGCCGGGCCGACGCTGCGGCCGCCCGCGACCTGCTCGAGCAGCAGTGGACGACCGTGTCCGCGAAGGTGCGCGCCGACGCGCTGCGCGCCCTCGCCCCCGGCCTCTCGGCCGACGACGAGCCGCTGCTCGAGCGTGCCCTCGACGACCGCGCGAAGTCGGTGCGCGACGCGGCGGCCGCGATGCTCGACCGCCTGCCCGCGAGCGCGCGCGCCGCCCGGATGGCCGCCCGGCTGCGAGGCCTCGCGCACGTCCGCGGCACCCTCGTGCGTCACCTCGAGGTCGACGTCCCCGACGCCCCGGACGAGGCGGCCGTGCGCGACGGGCTGACCCCTCCGGCCAAGGGCGTCTCCCCGCCGCCGACGCTGTGGCTCTCGCAGGTCGTGCGCGGGGCGCCGCTCTCCACCTGGACGGACATCACCGGGCGGAGCCGGGCGGCCACGTTGAAGATGGTGCGCGACGCCGACGTGCTGGCCTGGCTCACCGAGGTGGTCGTCGAGCGCCGCGACACCGACTGGGCGGTGGCCTGCGTCGACCACGGCATCCCGGATCCCCGCCTGCTCTGGCTGCTGCCCGACGACCACCGCGCGCGGATGCTGACCGACTGGGTCGCCCGTCCCTCGGGCGGTCGCGACCTGCGCGGGCTCCTGGGCGACGCGCCGCGGCCGTGGCCCGACGACCTCGGGCGGGCGGTCCTGAAGCGGATCCAGGGCGACAAGGCCGACCTCGCGCTGGGCTACGCCGCCGCGCCGCTCCTGCCGGTCGCGCTGAGCCCTTCGCTGGCGCCCGAGATCAACGCCGCCCTGTCGCGGCTGCCCGAGGACGCCGGCCACCTGCGCCGCGCCCTGACCGAGACCCTGCAGCTCCACGCGTTCCGCACATCCCTGACGGAGGCCTTCAGATGACCACCACCCAGCCCCTGCCCGACGTGCTGCGCCAGCACGCTGAGGACGCGTACGCCGACGAGCTGGTCGCGCTGGCCGCCGTCGACGACCGGCCGAGGCCGCCCTCGTGGCACCTGTCGCCCTGGGCCGTGGCGACGTACGTCCTCGGAGGCGAGCTGCCCGACGGCACCCGCATCACCCCCAAGTACCTCGGTCAGCGCCGGCTCGTCGAGGTGGCGATCTCGTCGCTGGCCACCGACCGGGCGCTGCTCCTGCTCGGCGTGCCCGGCACGGCCAAGTCGTGGCTCGGTGAGCACCTCGCGGCCGCGATCAGCGGCCGCTCCACCCTGGTCGTGCAGGGGACGGCCGGCACCCAGGAGGAGGCGCTGCGCTACGGCTGGAACTACGCCAAGCTCCTCGCGGAGGGGCCCTCCCGCGAGGCCCTCGTCCCGGGTCCGGTGATGCGGGCAATGGAGACCGGCGCGATCGCACGCGTCGAGGAGCTCACCCGGATCCCGTCCGACGTGCAGGACTCCCTCATCAGCATCCTGTCGGAGAAGACGCTGCCGGTCCCGGAGCTCGACGAGGAGGTCCAGGCGCGGCCCGGCTTCAACGTCATCGCCACGGCCAACAACCGCGACAAGGGCGTCAACGACCTCTCGTCGGCGCTGCGGCGCCGCTTCAACACCGTCGTGCTGCCCCTGCCCGACTCCCTCGAGCAGGAGGTGGAGATCGTCCGGACCCGCGTCACTGCGCTGGGAGCCTCGCTCGAGCTCCCGGCCGACCTGGCCTCGCTCTCGGAGATCCACCGCGTCGTCACGGTCATGCGCGAGCTCCGCAGCGGCGTGACCACGGACCAGCGCACGACCATCAAGTCGCCGAGCGCGACCCTGTCGACCGCCGAGGCGATCTCGGTGATGACCAACGGGCTCGCGCTCGCCGCACACTTCGGCGACGGCACGGTGCGGGCCGACGACGTGGCCGGCGGCCTCATCGGTGCGGTCGTCAAGGACCCCGTGCAGGACCGGCTGGTGTGGCAGGAGTACCTCGAGACGGTCATGCGCAACCGCAAGGAGTGGAGCGACCTCTACCGCGCCTGCCGGGACCTGGGCTGAGTCGCGCGCCATGCCCGTCGACGTCTACGGCGTACGCCACCACGGTCCCGGCTCCGCCCGGGCCGTGCGTGCTGCGCTCGAGGAGCAGCCGCCCGACCTCGTCCTGATCGAGGGCTGCCCCGAGCTCGACGCGATCGTCGACCTGATCGGCGAGGCCGACATGGTGCCGCCCGTCGCCGGACTGGTGTACGCCGTCGAGGAGCCGCGGCAGGCGACCTTCTACCCGCTCGCGCACTTCTCGCCGGAGTGGGTCGCCGCCCGCTGGGCGCTCGCGCACGGCGTGCCCGTCCGGTTCCTCGACCTCCCCGCCACCCACGCCTTCGCGCTGGCGAAGGAGGAGGCGGCGGCATCCGTGCCGGACGTGGTGGCGGACGACGACGACGCGGACGGCCTCGATCCGGACGGGGCGCCGCCCGTCCCGGCCGCCCGCCTCGACCCCATCGGGACCCTGGCCGCGACCGCGGGCTACGACGACGCCGAGCGCTGGTGGGAGGACGCCGTCGAGCAGCGGCACGACTCGCCCGCCGAGCGCTTCGCGGCGATCCGCGAGGCGATGGCCGCGGTCCGGTCGGCCGACACGCGACCCGACGACGACCCCGACGTGCGCAGCAACGCGCGACGCGAGCAGTGGATGCGCAGGGTGCTGCGGGCCGAGGTCAGGGCGGCTCCCGAGGCGCGGATCGCCGTGGTGTGCGGCGCGTGGCACGCACCGGCGCTCGTCCCCGCCGACTTCCCGCCGGCCACCCGCGACACGGACCTGATCACCAAGCTGCCGCGGACGAAGGTGGCCGCGGCCTGGACGCCGTGGACGGCCGCGCGGCTCAGCTACTCCTCCGGCTACGGCGCCGGTGTCAGCGCGCCGGGGTGGTACCAGCACCTCTTCGACCACCTGAACCAGAACGACCCCGACCCGCGCGACCTCGCCACCTCCTGGCTGGTGCGGGTCGCCCGCACGCTGCGCGAGGAACGCCTCGACGCCTCGACCGCGTCGGTGGTGGAGGCCGCGCGCCTCGCCGAGACCCTGGCCACCGTCCGCGGGCGACCGTCGGTCGGGCTGAGCGAGCTCGACGATGCCGCGGAGACCGTGCTGTGCGAGGGCTCCCGGCTGCCGCTCGACCTGGTGCACCGACGCCTGGTGGTGGGTGAGGACCTCGGGTCGGTGCCGGAGTCGGCACCCGTCGTCCCGCTCGCGGCCGACCTCGCCCGCCAGCAGCGTTCCCTGCGGCTGAAGCCGTCCGCGTCGGCGCAGCAGGTCGACCTCGACCTGCGGCGCGAGAGCCAGCTGGCCCGGTCGGTGCTCCTCCACCGCCTCCAGCTCCTCGGCGTGCCGTGGGGCGAGACCACCGACGCCGGCAGGACCACCGGCACGTTCAAGGAGAGCTGGACCCTCGAGTGGCGCCCCGAGCTGGCGGTCGACCTCGTCGAGGCGGGCGTATGGGGCACCACCGTCGCCGTCGCGGCAGCCGCTCGCGTCGCCGACCGTGCCGCCCGGTCGGCGGACCTGACCGAGCTGGCCGCCCTGGTCAGCGCCTGCCTCACCGCCGACCTGCCCGAGGGCGTGGAGGCCGTGCTCGACGCGCTCGACGCCCGCGCCGCGGTCCAGCACGACGTACCCGCCCTGCTGGGCACGGTCGAGCCGCTGGCCCGCACGTGTCGCTACGGCGACGTGCGCGGCGTCGACACCGCCCGCGTGCGTACGGTGCTCGGAGCCACCGTCGTCCGCGCGTGCGTCGGACTGCCGATGGCGTGCGCGAGCCTCGACGAGGACGCCGCGGCCGAGATGGTCACCGCGATCGCCGGGGCCCAGCGCGGCCTCGCCCTGCTCGCGGACCCCGACCTCGACGCTGCCTGGACGGAAGCGCTCGAGGCCGTGTCCGCCCCCGACCACGTCGCCGGCGGCGTGGCGGGCCGGGCGACTCGCATCCTCCTCGACGCCGGCCGCATCGACACCGACACGGCCGCGCACCGGATGGGGCGCCGGCTCTCGCTGGCCGCCTCCGCGCCGCAGGCCGCCGGCTGGCTCGACGGCTTCCTGGCTGGTGACGCGGTGCTGCTCGTCCACGACACCACGCTGCTCGGGCTCGTCGACGCGTGGGTCGGCGAGCTCGGCGAGGACGAGTTCGAGGACCTGCTGCCGCTCGTACGTCGCACGTTCTCGGGCTTCAGCGCGCCCGAGCGGCGCACGATCGGCGAGCAGCTCTCGCGCCTCGGGGGACCGAACGGCGGCGCGACGCTCGTGGCGAGCGGGCTGGACCTCGAGCAGGCCCGTCCGGCGCTGCACGCCGTGGCCCGGCTCGTCGGCTGGAAGGTGGTGGATCATGACGGAGCAGCCTGAGCAGCCGGCGCAGGTCGAGGGCGCGCGCCGCGACCGGCTGACGCGGTGGCGGCTGATCCTCGGCGGCCAGGAGGCCGACGGCCTCAGCGGTCCGGGCGGCGAGGCGGTCGCGCTCAGCGAGGCCGACGGCCGGCGCGACGACGCCCTGTCCGCGCTCTACGACGGTGGACGCAAGGCTGGCCTCGGCGGCTCGTCCCCGCGCGTCGCGCGCTGGCTCGGCGACATCCGCACCTACTTCCCGTCCTCGGTCGTGCAGGTCATGCAGGGCGACGCGATGGAGCGGCTCGGGCTGCGACAGATGCTGCTCGAGCCGGAGATGATGCGCGCCGTGCAGCCCGACGTCGGCCTGGTCAGCACGCTGATCGGGCTCGGCCGCGTGATCCCGGAGCACTCGCGCGAGACCGCCCGGGCGGTCGTGCGCCAGGTGACCGACGAGCTCGAGGAACGGCTGCGCCAGCGCACCGTCCAGGCGGTGACCGGGGCGTTGGACCGCTCGGCACGGACCCGCCGGCCGAGGATGCGCGACGTCGACTGGCGCCGCACGGTGGCCGCCAACCTCAAGCACTACCTCCCCGAGCACCGCACGGTCGTGCCCGAGCGGCTGGTCGGCTACGCCCGCCGCTCGACCCAGGTCGAGCGCGAGATCATCCTCTGCATCGACCAGTCCGGGTCGATGGCCGAGTCGATCGTCTACAGCTCTGTGTTCGGCGCGGTGCTGGCCTCGATCAGGTCGGTGAGCACCCGGATGGTCGTCTTCGACACGGAGGTGGTCGACCTGACCGACGATCTCGACGACCCGGTGGACGTGCTGTTCGGCGTGCAGCTCGGCGGTGGCACCGACATCAACCGGGCGCTGGCCTACTGCCAGGGCCGGATCACCCAGCCCGAGGACACGGTCCTGGTCCTGATCAGCGACCTCTACGAGGGCGGCATCGCCGAGGAGATGATCAGTCGGGCGAGCGCCGTCGTGGGGTCCGGCGCGACGATGATCGCCCTGCTGGCCCTCAGCGACTCCGGCCAGCCGTCCTTCGACGCCGACCACGCCGCGGCGCTCGCCGAGATCGGCGTACCGTCCTTCGCCTGCACGCCCGACCTCTTCCCCGACCTGATGGCCGCGGCGATCGAGAAGCGCGACATCGGGGAGTGGGCGGCGGCCAACGACGTGGTCACCACCCACGAGACGACCAAGCCGGTCTGAGCCGGTCTGAGCCGGCCTGAGCCGGCCTGAGCCGCCGGGCCCTCTGGGGCTTCCGAGCGCGTACGGCGAGGGGCTGGCGGCCGCGGCGGCGCAGGGGCACACTGTCCGCATGCGCACCCTGACGCGTCGCCTCGCCCCCCATGCCCGCACGTCGTGGCTCACCTTCGGCGCGGTGTCGGCAGTGGCGGTGACACTCGCGGTGGCGCTGGTGCTGCTCAACGGCGGTGGCCGGACGGCCGTCGTGGCGACCGGGGCCACGTGGTTCGGGCTGGTCGTCGTCCTGGGTGCCTGCCTCGACGCGATCCTGGCGCCGGGCAACCCCGACGTACGCCGACAGGCCGGGCACGCAGCCGGGTGGACCGGCGCCTTCGACGTGGGCGGTGGGCACGGCGGGCACTTCGGTGGACACGGCGGCGACGGCGGGGGCTCCTGCGACTGATTCCCGATCGGGGGGGCTGGCACCTCCCACGAGTCGACGCTGCCCGACCTGGCGCTTCCGCACGCCTCGATGGTGGCGGCAGATTGCGTCTGCGCCCGGCCTTGGCGTGCGATGTGCCGCCACCATCGGTGGTACGTCGTCAGGCGGGGTGGGCCTCCCAAGCAGGACCACTGCCGCCGAGCCGCTCGACCAGGTGCCGTCCGACGTGCGCGGCGTTGGCGCGACGTACGTCGTCGGGGATGTCCGGGAGGTTCTCCTCCCAGTCGAGCACGCACGACCCGCGCAGCTGTGCCATCCGGGCGGGACGGCCGAAGAAGAACGGGTGCAGGTGGGCGCCGCCGTCGCCGTAGCGGCCCACGTGGCAGCGACCCACGCTCGGCAGGCTCTCGACGGCTGCCGTCACCGCCACGATCAGGCGGCCCATCTCCGAGGCCAGCTCGTCGGGCAGGTCGGCGAGGTCGTGGTGGGCGCGCGGCTTGAGGAGCAACGTCACTGGCAGCTTCATCCCCGCGTCGGAGAGCACCCAGCGCTCGTTGCTCCACACCATGCGGGCCTCCTGCTCGGGAGTCGCGGGCGACGCGCATGGGCAGTCGGCCGGGTCCTCGCCACGTCGGGCCGGCTCCTCGTCGAGCAGCGGCTCGAGGGGCTTGATCCGCAGGCCCTCGAGCTCGAACGGGAAGATGTCCCACCCCGGCATCGCCTCGATCGCGACCGGGAGCCGGCCCTCCTCGTCGGTCGCGGCGGCGACACGGGCGTGGAAGTCCTCGGCGGTCTCGAGTGCGTTCATGGCGGTAGTCAACCAGCGATCCGACGTGGACGCGCGAACAGACGTCGGCCTGCCCCCGGGTGGTGACAGAGCCCTTGCGTGCGATCTCCCGCCACCCCGAGCAGGCGTACGCCTTGGGGTGGCGGCAGATCGCGGCTGGCGAGTGCGTGGGGGTGCGATGTGCCGCCACCCCCAGCGGACCTATGTCTGGGGTGGCGGCACATCGCGCGGGAACCCGGCCGGTCCCTGCGATGTGCCGCCACCCCCAACCGGGGCCGGGTCGTGCCCGCGTACCTACGCGACCGGCGTGAGCTCGGGCTCGCGGTCCACCACCGTGCCGACCACCTCGCCGGCCGGCGGCAGGGGGCGGCTGGGCCACCAGACCCGGTCACCCAGCAGCACCAGCGCGGCGGGGAGCATGACCAGGCGGATGATCGTCGCGTCGACCAGGATCGCCACGGAGAGGGCGACGCCCATCATCTTCATCTCCAGCATGCTCAGCGTCGCGAAGATCGCGAACACCGACACCATGACCGCCGCGGCGCTGGTGACGACCGAGGCGCTGTCGCGGATGCCGCGCTCCACGGCCAGCCGGGTCGGCATCCCGCGGCCCACCAGCTCGCGGATCCGCCCGGTCACGAAGACGTGGTAGTCCATCGACAGCCCGACGAGGACGACCAGCACGAAGAGCGGGATCCAGTCGATCACGAAGCCGGGGCTGGTGAAGCCGAGCAGGCCCTCCAGCCAGCCGTGCTGGAAGACCAGCGTCAGCACCCCGAACGCCACCCCGACCGAGACCAGGTTGAGCGCCGTCGAGACCAGCGCGAGCGGGACGCTCCGGAAGGCGACGCCCATCATCACCAGGGTCAGCAGCAGGACGAACCCGATCACGACGGGCATCCAGGCGGCGAGGTGCTCGTCGAAGTCGAGGTTGGAGGCGGCATCGCCGCCCACGGCCCACTCGAGGTCGTCGGCGCCGAGGGCCGCGGGCGCGAGCCGCTCGCGCAGCTCGGTGATCGCGTCGTTCGTGCGCTTGTCGGAGTCCGGCCACGGGAGGGCCAGGGTGAGGGACGACGTGCTGCCGTCCTCGGCCGTGGCCAGCCCGTCGGGCACCTCGGTGAAAGCGCCCTCGTCGGACGCCCGCGAGGCCAGGGCGCGCAGTGCCTTCGCCGACCCGGCGCCGCGCGCGACCACGGTTACCGTCGTGCCCTCGCTGGGGAACTCCGCGGCGACGTCGCGCATCGTCTGCACCGCCGGGATCTCGGCGGGCAGGGTCTCCAGAGTGGCGGCGTGCATGGTCATGCCCAGCGCCGGCACCGCCAGCGCGACCGTGGCCGCGACCGACCCGGCGAGCGCGATGCCGGGACGGCGTACGACGGGGGCGAGGATGCGACGGCTGATGCCGCCGGCGCCGATGCGTCGGTTGAGGCGCCACAGCAGCGGGACCCGGGGCCGGTCGACCCAGCGACCGAGCGTGACCAGCAGCGCCGGCAGCACGGTGATCGAGCCGACCACCGCGACGGCGACGACGATGATCGCGCCGAGGGCCAGCGAGGTGAAGGTGACGAAGTCGACCAGGAACAGGCCCGCCATCGAGGCGGCCACGGCGAAGCCCGAGACGAGGATGGAGTGGCCGGAGGTCTGGGCGGCGATCTCGACCGCGTCGAGCGTGCTCCGCCCGCGCGCCCGTTCCTCGCGCTCGCGCTTGAGGTAGAACAGCGAGTAGTCCACGCCGACCGCCATGCCGATCAGCACGATCATGGAGCCGACCGTCGGCTCGGCCGGCACGAGGTGGGACACGACGGCGGAGATGCCCATGGTGGCAGCGACGCTGCCCAGCGCCAGCAGCACCGGGAGGCCGGCGGCGATCAGTGCGCCGAAGGCAAGCAGCATCAGCAACAGCGTGACGGGGAGGCTGATCACCTCCGCCGAGGCCAGGTCGTCGGCGACCTGGTCGTTGATCGCCTCGTCGAGGCTCAGCCCGCCGGTCTGGCGGATCGTCAGGTCGGGGTGCTCGGCGGCGACCGCGTCGGTCACCTCCGCGAGCGGGCCGGCGTCGTCGACCCCGTCCGCCAGTGCGACCGACACGAGCATCGCGGTGCGGTCGTCGTTCCAGGCCGGTGGTGCCACGTCGCTGACTCCCTCGACACGAGCCATCTGCCGGGCGACCTGGTGGGCGGCGTCGGGCACCGTGGCCGCGTCGCCGCTCAGCAGCACGAGCTCCGTGTCCGGGGCGGTCAGTCCGGCCCGCTCCGCCAGGGCGTCCGCGCGACCGGAGTCGCCGATCCTGTAGTCGGCGGGCTCGGCCTCCTGGGTCGGCACCAGCACGGCGAGGCTGGTGGCGGCCGCCACGAGGACGAACCAGGTGAGGATCGCGCGCCACGGGTGCTCGGCGCTCCAGCGCGCGGCCCGCTGGGGGATCCGGGTGATCAGGTCGGCTGCCATCGCCGTGCTCCATTCCTGTATGGGTCGTGGGGTCCGCGTCCTCGTGGACCTCGACTCCACGGTTGCCGTGATCGGCGGCGGCGGCAGGGGTGTCACCTCCCCGTCCGAGGTGGGGTAAACCCCACCGACGGTGTCGTCGTCATCGGTGAGGATGGAGGCATGGCGCAGCGACCGAGCCCCCTCCGGCTGACCGGGTACGCCCTCGCCCAGGTGGCACTGGCTGTGCCGACGATGCTCGCCGCGACGCTCGTCGCCGTCGGGGGAGGCACCGCGCTGCTGGTCGTCGGGATCCCGATCCTGCTGGTCGGGCTGCCGCTCCTGCGCTGGATCGCCGACCGCCACCGGGCAATGGCGGCGGAGACACTGGGTCACCCGGTGCCGGCCGACCGGCTCCCCGACGACGACCTGCCGCTGCTGCGCCGGCTGGGCACGTGGGGTCGTGACCCGATGACCTGGCGCGAGCTGGCGTGGGCGTTCGTGTCGGCGAGCGTCGGACTGGCGGTCTCGCTGGTCGTGGTCGCGCTGATGGTCTGCATCGTGACCCTCTTCCTGTGGTGGTTCGCCACGCCCCAGCTGATGCGCCTGCGCTCGGTCGCCGACGCCCGCCTGCTGAGCCGGGGGAGCCACGAGCTGCTGGAGGAGCGGGTGCAGGTGCTCACCGAGACCCGCGCCGAGACGGTCGAGGACTCCGCGGCGGAGCTGCGCCGCATCGAGCGCGACCTCCACGACGGCGCGCAGGCGCGTCTCGTCGCCCTGCAGATGAACCTCGGCCTGGCCCGTGACCTGATGGACACCGACCCGGTGGCGGCGCGCGACCTGCTCGCCGAGGCGTCGACGACGACCGGCGCGGCGCTCGGCGACATCCGCGACGTCGTCCGCGGCATCCACCCGCCCGTGCTCGCCGACCGCGGGCTCGCCGGTGCGGTGCAGGCGCTCGCCCTCGACCTCGCCGTGCCCGTCACGGTGGTGGGCGACCTGCCCGACCGGCCGTCGGCGCCCGTCGAGACCGCGGCCTACTTCGCCGTGCTGGAGTGCCTGGCCAACGTCACCAAGCACGCCGACGCCGAGCACGCGTGGGTCGAGCTCGAGCGCCGCGACGACCTGCTGGTCGTGGTCGTGGGCGACGACGGGCGGGGCGGCGCCGACCCCGCGGGCGGCACCGGTCTCCGCGGGGTGGCGCGGCGGCTGGCGGCGCTCGACGGCAGCGTGAGAGTCTCGAGCCCCGCGGGTGGTCCCACCCTGGTCACGCTGGAGGTGCCGTGCGAGTCGTCCTCGCCGAGGACAACGCCCTCCTCCGCGACGGGCTGACCCGGATCCTGCTGGCGCACGACTTCACGATCCTCCACTCGGTCGACAACGCGCCCGACCTCACGGTGGCACTGGCCGACCCCGACGCGGAGGCGGCGATCCTCGACGTACGCCTGCCGCCCACGCTGACCGACGAGGGCCTGCGCGCGGCGATCGCCTGCCGCGCTGCCCGGCCGGGCTTCCCCGTCGTGGTCCTCTCCCAGTGGGTCGAGCACCTCTACGCGCGCGAGCTCCTCGCCGGCGGTGGGGGCGGGGTCGGCTACCTGCTGAAGGACCGGGTGGGTGACATCCGCGAGTTCGTCGACGCCGTACGACGTGTGGCGGGCGGCGGCACCGTGCTCGACGCCGAGGTGGTCTCCGCGATCATGGCGCGGCCCCGGGCGCGCGCGGTCGACCGCCTGTCCGAGCGCGAGCGCGAGGTGCTCGGGCTGATGGCCGAGGGCCGGTCCAACGCCGCCATCGCCGCGCAGCTGTTCATCACGCCCAAGGCCGTCGACAAGCACGCCAACAGCATCTTCACCAAGCTCGACCTGCCCGTCGCCCCCGACGACAACCGCCGGGTGCTCGCCGTGCTGGCCTGGCTGGAGGTCTGACGCCTCACCAGGGGGCGGGCTGGTAGTCCTTCAGGAAGCAGCCGTAGATGTCCTCGCCCTGCTCGCCGAGCACGATGGGGTCGTAGACCCGCGCGGCGCCGTCGACGAGGTCGAGCGGCGCGTGCCAGCCCTCGGCGGCGATCCGGAGCTTCTCGTGGTGCGGCCGCTCGTCGGTGATCCAGCCGGTGTCGACGGCGGTCATCAGGATCCTGTCGGCCTCGAAGAGCTCGCCGGACGAGGTCCGGGTCATCATGTTGAGCGCGGCCTTGGCCATGTTGGTGTGCGGATGGCCAGCCCCCTTGTAGCGCCTGCCGCCGAACTGCCCCTCCATCGCCGAGACGTTGACGATGTAGGCGCGGCGCGCGCCTGCCTCGACGGCCGCCCGCAGGGAGGGCCGCAGCCGGGAGTTGATCAGGAACGGTGCGATCGAGTTGCAGAACTGCACCTCGAGGAGCTCCAGCGGATCGACCTCGTCGAGGACCTGCGTCCACGAGTTGTTGTCCTGGATGTCCGGGATCAGGCCGCCGGCGTCGACCGCCGTGCCGGCCAGGTGGGCCTCCAGCGAGGCGCCGCCCGCCTTGAGGGCGAGCGCGGTCAGGGACGCGGCGTTGTGCGCGGCGAGCGCGTGCTCGGCCGACTCGCCGTCGTGGTGGGCGACCGCGGTCGAGGACAGGGCGCCGGCGATCGCGGCCGGGTGCGCCTCGGAGATCCGGTCGAAGGTGACCATCTCCGGCAGCGCGGTCACGCCCAGGGACTCGGCCGTCGGGAGCGGTGCCGCCTCGCCGTCGATCAGGTGCGAGTACGCGCCCGGGAGTCGTCGTACGGTCTGGCAGGCGTTGTTGATGATGATGTCGAGCGGACCGTCGGCCGCGACGTCGTCGGTCAGGGAGACGACCTGGGTGGGGTCGCGCAGGTCGATCCCGACGACCTTCAGCCGGTGCAGCCAGTTGGCCGAGTCCTCCATCGCGGCGAACCGGCGTACGGCGTCCTTGGGGAAGCGCGTGGTGATGGTGGTGTGGGCGCCGTCGCGCAGCAGCCGCAGCGCGATGTACATCCCGATCTTCGCCCGACCGCCGGTGAGCAGCGCCCGCTTGCCGGTGAGGTCGGTGCGCTGGTCCCGCTTGGCGTGGCTCATCGCCGCGCAGCTCGGGCAGAGCCAGTGGTAGAACGCGTCGACGAGGGTGAAGTCCTGCTTGCAGATGTAGCACCCGCGCGCGGTGATCAGCTCGCCGGCGAAGGCGCCGACCGTGCTCGAGACCAGCGGGATCCCGGCGGTCTCGTCGTCGATGCGCATCGGCGACCCGGTGGCGGTGCGCTCGATGACCTCGCGGTCGTGGGCGAGGTCGGCGGCCCGCTTGCGCAGCTTCCGCTCGGCCTTGATCGACTTGTACATGTGCGAGGCCGCCCGCTTCACCGTGACGTGGTCGGGGTGGTCGCCCGGCAGGTGGTGCAGCGAGGCCAGCACCCGCAGCGTCGTCGCGAGGTCGTCGGGATCGATGCCGCCGTCGACGGATGGGGGGTGCTGCTCGTTCACCGGAGAAGCGTACGAGCGGGACCGCCTAGCGCCACATCGGACGGAAGGAGCGCGCGAACCAGCCGAGGCCCGAGCCCCGGGGTGCGGTGCCGAGCTCCCGGCCGCCGTACGTCGCCCGGGTGGCGGTGCCGTAGCCGAGCCAGGTCGTCGCCGGGCCCTGGCCGATGCCGGGCAGCGCCCACGCGCAGACCCCCGTCGGGAAGACGGCCTGCAGGCGCGCCCACTGGGCGTCGGTGAACAGGACCGGCAGCCCGCCGGTGAGGCGGTACGACGACCGGTCGAGCGGCTTCACCCGGCAGGCGAGCACGTCGTTGGCCGCCGGGCCGCCCGCCTCCTGGCGCGGGGTCGAGAGGTTGGTGCGGGCGATGTCGGACGCACACACCACCCCCGGCACGCCGTCGGCGAGGCAGCGGTCGGTCAGCGACGCGGGCTTGTCCTCGACGATCTTCGTCGCCAACCGCACCCGGCGGTCGTCCCGCTCCACCTGCGCCAGCCAGCCGTCCATCGCGACGAACGCCTCGACCGGCCAGCGCACGTCGCCGAGGAGCGGCGTCGGGCCGAACCACTCGACGCGGTTGTCGGTGTGACCCTGCGAGCGCTGCAGCCGGAGGTGGCTCCACACCGCGTGCGCGTAGTCGTGCGCCACGCCGGGGTCGGGGCCACCGTGGTTGATCATCGCGACCTCGCTGGTGTTGCTGAACTCGTTGAGCAGCCCGGTCCGGTAGGCGTTGGCGATGGACGCCGCGTCGCCGGCGGTGCGGGCGGCGATCGGATCGGCGTTGACGTCGAGGCCGCCGATCTTCTCGTTGAGGTCGACGAACTGCTCGGGCGTGATCCGCCCGCCCCGCAGCGCTTCGAGGCCGTACTGCACGCCCGTGTTGCCGAACGGCAGTCCGGCGAAGCCGTGGCCGGCCGCCTTCTCCTGCGTGCTCCACACCGACTCGGGCCGCAGTCCGAGCTGGTTGCGCATCAGGGTGAGGATGTCGCAGCGCACGCCGCCGGGGTTCGTGTCGGAGTCGAACCGCGTCGAGGTGTCGCCGGCGACGGGCTCGGGCACGCCGGGGCACGCGTGCTCGGGGTCGATCGCGCTCTTGAACAGGCCCTCGTCCGCGGTGACCGCGTTGACCGGGGTCAGGTGCCCCTCGACGTCCGCCATCTGGGTCGGCGACCACACCACGCCCGGGCCCCAGGTCGACGGGTCCTCGAAGTAGGCGCGCATCAGGTGGTAGTCGGCGAACTGCGAGCCGGGGCTCATCACGTCGGGGTAGGAGCAGGTGGTCACCAGCCCCTGGTAGATGCCGGGGTAGGCGTTCGCGACCGTCTGCTGGGCGACCGAGCCGCCGCTGCAGCCGGTGCCGATCGTGTAGCGGATCGTGCCGTAGCGCTCGACGATCCGCTCCTTGGCCATCATCAGCGACTCGGCGTTGTGGGCGACGTTGCAGTTGTGGCCGGTGTTGGCCAGCGCGGTGGACATCACCGCGAAGCCGCGGCGCAGCGCCTCGACGGACGAGCTGTCGACCAGGGGCACCGGGATCGCGTCGAGCGTGCCGGAGGCGTCCTCGAGCGGCGGCTCACCCGGCGCGTAGCTCGCCCCGCAGCCGCCGCCGTGCGTGACGAGCACCTTGTGGTTCCACTGCGGCTGCGGCTGCCACGCCTTCCACGCCTCGCCGGGGGTGAACAGCGTGAGGATCGTGTAGCGGTCCCGGTCCTGGTGGCCGTCCTCGCGGCGGACGACGAAGGGCACCGTCTTCCCCTGGTCCGTCGTCGCGGTGTCGACGTCGGCCGGCGGGCTCGCCGGGTCGTAGGGCTTCAGGGCCTTCTGGCCGACGGGCTTGTAGAGCCAGGAGTACGACGCCGGCTCGTTGCACAGCGCGTCCTTCGCCGTGTCCTGGCAGTCGTACGCCGCCGCGACGGGGCCGCTGAACACGGGTCCGCCGTTGCGGTGGTTGGTGATCACCACCCGGGCGCGCCGGGCCCCGGCCGCCCGCGCGACCAGCACGTTGCGCCCCTCGCGGAGGCCGGTGAGCAGCACCGTGGCGCGCGAGCGGAACTTCCTCGACACGTCCTCGCCGCCCAACGTCACCCGGAGGTCGCCGACCGTGCGCGGTGCGGTGACGCGCACCAGCACGTCGCCACCGGAGACCAGGTCGGCTCGGTTGGAGAGCACCTCGATCCGGACCTTGCCCGCGCGGTGCGGCGCCGCCGAGCCGGGGGCGGAGCCGGCCACGAGCAGCGCGGCCAGCAGGGCGAGGGCGGTGCCGACGACGGTGACGGCCATCGCGGTCGGGCGGGTGGAGCGGGCGGGCGTGGGCTGCACGGCGTACCTCCTGAGGGGCTCGGGAGGTCAACGACGCACCGGCGAGGGTGGTTACTCGCCGGTCACCGCGGTCAGGCCTCGGTCAGCCCTCGCGTGCAGGGGAGCCGTTGATCCGGACCCGGTCGGCGCGCATGCCGTGCTCGACGCCCCAGAGCACCGCCTTGGAGCGGGAGGCGACGTCGATCTTGCGGTAGGCCGAGCGGATGTAGGACTTGATGGAGTTGAGCGAGAGCAGGGTGCGGTCGGCGATCTCCTGGTTGCTCAGGCCCATCGTGATGAGGGACAGCACCTCGGCCTCGCGGGCGGTCAGTCCTTCCTCGCGGCCGGGCCAGTCGCCGCCGACGAGGGCGGAGCGTCCGCGCGAGGGTGAGACCACGACCTGCCCGGCGGCGATCGCGCCGAGCGCGTCGACGAGCCGGGCGGCCGGCAGGCTCTTGGAGAGGTAGCCGCGGACGCCCTGGTTCAGGGTGTCGCGGGTCAGCCAGGGCTGGAAGTTCCAGGTGTAGACGGCGACGGTGCGGACCTGCGGGCTCTCGACGAGCCGCTTCACCGCGTCGCCGTTGCCCTGGCCCATCCCGAAGGTGTCGTAGAGCGCCACGTCGACCGGCTGTGCCACAGGCTTGCCGGCCACCAGCTCGACCACCTCGACCCGGTGGTTGTAGCTGCGCAGCATCGCATCGAGTCCCCGCACGACGACCTCGTCGTCGTTGACCAGCGCGACTCGGATCACCATGGCTTCAAGGTACGTCAGTTTGTGTATGTTGAGCCGGTTGTTCGATAGATACGGGGGAGACGTGCTGGAGAGCGCGACGGCGGTCGAGGAGACCCGCACAGGTGGTCTCGGCATCCGGTGCGAGGGTGTCGTCCACCTCTACAAGACCTTCGGCGGCCACGACGTCGTGGCGCTGCGCGGGGTCGACCTCACCATCCGTCCCGGCGAGCGGGTCGCGTTCCTGGGCCCCAGCGGCTCCGGCAAGTCGACGTTGCTCGCCCTGCTCGGCGGCATCCAGCGCCCCAGCGCCGGCAAGATCTTCCTCGGCGACGAGGAGATCTCCCGGATGGGCGAGCGCTACCTCGCCCGCATCCGGTCGCGCCAGGTCTCCACGATGCTGCAGGGCTCCACGCGCAACCTCCTGCCCTACGCCACCGCCCGGCAGAACATCGCCTTCGCGCGCCTCTCGCTGTCCGGCTCCGAGCGCGAGGACGCGCTGGCCGACACCGAGCTCCTCGACCGCGTGGGGCTGCTCGACCAGGCCGACCAGGTCGTGTCGACGATGTCCGGCGGCCAGCGCCAGCGCCTGGCCCTCGCGTGCGCCGTGTCGACCTCGCCGCGCCTGCTGCTCGCGGACGAGCCGACCAGCCAGCTCAGCCACGCCGACCGTGACCACGTCCTGCACCTGGTCCACTCCCTCGGCGACGACTTCGGCACCACGATCGTGGTGGTCACCCACCAGCCCGAGGTGGCCGCGACCTTCCCGCGCACGGTGACCATGAAGGGCGGTCGCGTCGGTGCGGAGGGCCACGGCGGCTCCGAGTACGCCGTCGTCGGCGAGGACGGCGTCCTGCACCTGCCCGGCCACATCGCCGCCGAGTGGCCGCCCGGCACCCTCGTGCGGTTCGAGGACGACGAGCAGGGGCGGATCATCGTCACGCGCGCCAGCGCCGAGGGGAACCCGACGTGAGCGACATCGACCAGGGATTCAGCAACCAGGGATTCAGCCCAGCACCGGTGGCGACCCGGACCGAGCTGAGGCTCGACTCCATCACGTACGTCGCCGGGCGGACGCTGCTCGACGACGTGAGCGTCGCCTTCCCCGCGGGCAAGGTGACCGCCCTGTCCGGCCCGAGCGGGTCGGGCAAGACCACCCTGCTGTCCATCGCGGGCGGCCTGCTCCAGCCGACGTCGGGAACGGCCGAGCTCGACGGCCAGGAGATGTGGACCGGCAGCGGCGACCCGCTGCCCGAGGTGGCGTTCGTGCTCCAGGTCTACGGCCTGGTGCCGATCCTGTCCGCGCGCGAGAACGTCTCCATCGCGCTCCGGGCCCGCGGCACCGCACCCGCCGACGCCGACGAGGCGGCCGAGGCCGCGCTCGCGCGCTTCGGCATCGCCGACCTGGGCGAGCGGCAGGTCGAGGAGCTGTCCGGCGGCCAGATGCAGCGCGTCGCGTGTGCCCGCGGCTTCGTCGTCGGCGCCGACGTGCTCCTCGCCGACGAGCCGACGTCCGAGCTCGACGAGGGCAACCGCGCCGTGGTCCTCCAGGAGCTGCGCGAGGAGGCCGCGCGGGGTGCGGTCGTCGTGGTCGCGACCCACGACCCCGCCGTCGTCGAGGCCTGTGACCTCCACATCGCCCTCGACGAGGGCCGGGTGGTCCGGTGAGCCGCGGGACGACCCTCCGTGCGGAGAGGCCCCGTCCTTGAGCCGTGTGCTTCGAGGCGCCTGGAGCCGTCGGGGAGCCCTGGCGACGCTGGTGCTGATGACGGCCGTCGTCGTCACGGGTGCGGTGACGGTGCTGCAGTTCGCCCACGCCGCGGACCTCTCCCCGTGGCTGACCGCGCCGCTGCTGCTCATCGGCGCGGTCGCCGTGCCCAGCATCGGCGCCGAGCTCGCCGTCGCACGTCGCGAGGAGATCGGGCTGGCCCGGCTGCGTGGCATCCACGGCCTGCGGCTGTGGCGATTCCTGCTCGTCGAGCCGCTCCTGGCGATCCTCACCGGTGCTCTGCTGGGACTGGCCCTCGGCGCCGTCGGCACCGTGCTCGCCACGACGAGGTGGCTCGACGAGGCGGCCGACCCGGTGGGGCAGCCGGCCCTGCTCACCACCGCCGCCGTCGCGGGCGTCGGCCTGGTGATCGTCGGCCTGTCGGCCGCCGCCGCGCTGCGCGAGCCGCTCGCCGTACAGGTCTCCACGCGCCGCCGTCCGCGCCGCGCCACCACGCTGGCCATCTTCCTGAGCGTCCTCGTGTTCGTCGGCGCCGGGGTGGCGGCCTACCGCAGCCGGGTCGCCGACGGCGAGCCCGACCTGGTCGTGCTCGTCGGTCCGGCGCTCGTCGGCCTGGCCCTCGGCCAGCTGGCGATCTGGGTGATCCGCATCGCCGCCCGGGGGCTGACCCCGACGACCGAGAAGCGTGGGATGGGGGCGTTCCTGGCTGCCCGCCGACTGGCCCGTGCCGACGACCTCGTCACCCCCATCCGCCTCGTCGTCGCGGCCGCCGTGGTCGGCTCGCTCGCGCTCAGCGGCGCGGTGAGCGTCAGCGGCTGGACCGAGGAGCAGGCCCGGGTCGAGGTGCCCGGCGCGCGCGCGATCGCCACCGACACGGGTGCGATGGGCGCCGTCGAGCTCACCGAGCGCATCGACCCCGACGCCACCCACCTCATCGCCACCGCGCTCGTGCGCAACGAGGACCGCCTCCCCGAGCGCCGGGCCTACGTCGACGCCGACCGCTGGGAGGCCGTCGTGGGCGGCTTCTACGACGACACCCCCGCGCGCGCCGCGTCCGACGCGGTCGAGGAGCTGCGTGGCGCCGTCGACCCGTTCCAGGTGACCGGCGACCGCCTCACGCTCACGGCCACGGGCATCGAGGTCCCTGCCGTCCGCTACCTCATCGGGCCCGACCGCGAGCGCGTGCCCTTCGGCGGCGGCAGCGCGCAGGTGACCCTGCGCTACGTCACCTCGGGCAACGCCTCGGGTTCCGTCGAGCTGCCCTTCCGCGTCCCCCAGGACGGCACGCCCGTCACGAGGTCGGTGCGGGTCCGCGACTGCGCCAAGGGGTGCACGGTCACGAGCATCGACGTCGGCCGCGACACCGAGACCGTGTTCGACAACAAGGGCTTCACCTTCCTGCTGGACAGCCTCAGGCTCGGCGACACCGAGCTCACCGACCAGACGTGGGTCCCGGACCCCTCGGCCGTCGAGGCGGTGCTCAACAGCAGCTTCCTCCCCAACTACGAGCCGCCCCGCAACCTCGTGGTCAACCGGCCCGACGGCCTCCAGGTCTCGATCCTGCCGAGCGTGACCATGGAGCTCGACCTCGACCTCGGGGCGGCGGTCCCGGCGCTGGTCGCCGGTGAGGCCGAGCCGCAGGCCCTCGACCTGGGCGGCGACGACCGCGACACCGACGTCGTCGGCGTCGCCGGCACACTGCCGCTGCTCGGCAGCATCGGCCTGCTGTCCGACATCCGTACTGCCGCCGTGGGCTCCGCGCCGACTGTCCCCGCCGCCGAGGTGCAGGTCGTCGCTGCAGCAGGCACCCCGCAGGCGATGCTCGACGAGGTCGCCGAGGCGACGGGTTCGTCGTGGCGGACCCTCGGGTCGGTCCGCGACGCGCTCGGCGAGCGCTACGGCGGCGCGCAGTCGGTGGCGTACGCCCTGACGGCGCTCGCCTGTGCCCTGGTCGCCCTGCTGGCGCTCGGTGCCGGCGTGGCGCGCCACCTGCGCGACTACCGCCGCGACGTCGCCTCGCTGCGCGTCCTCGGCATCTCCGTGGCGACGGCCCGTCGCGCCGGCCGCGCCGAGCTGGTCAGCCTCACCCTGCTGGTCCTCGCCATCGTCGTCGCCGGTGGCTGGCTGGCCGTCTCGCTGCTGCTCGACGGGATCCCCCTGCTCGCCAACCCGGCCGCCGGCACCCCGGTCGACACCGCCCCGCACGCCTGGCCCCTCGTCGTGCCGGCCGTCGTCGCGGCGGCCGCCGTCGTCCTCGTCGGGGGGCGCGCCCGCGCCGTCCGCGCGGCCACCACCCAACCCAGCCTGCTGCGCGAGGAGGAGGGCCGATGACCTCACCCCACGACCGTCTTCTCCTCCGCACCGCTTCACCCCACGACCTTCTGACTCCTCCGCTGCGCTCCTCCGTCACAAGCTCGCGGGGACCCCGAAGCGCTCCCCCGAACAACGTCGAGGGGACCCCGAGATGATCCAGCTCCTCGGCGCCATCCTCCGCGGGCTCCGGGCCCGGGCCCTGCTCTCGGCCGGCTCGGTGCTGCTGACGGCGCTCGCCATCGGGTCAGCGGTGCTCGGCCCTGTCTTCTCCGAGGCGGTCACCAACTCCTACGTCGTCACGCGTCTCCAGGAGACCCCGCCCGGCCTCACCGGCCTGAGCCGGGTCTTCACCCCCGACAGCGCGGTCCCCCTCGAGCAGGCCGAGCGCGACGCCGTCGCTGCGTCCGAGTCGCTGACGAGCGGTCCGTGGCTCCAGCCCGTGGTCATCACCGAGTCCGAGAAGCTCAGCGCCCTGCGGGGCGTGGTGACCTTCTGGTCGCGCACGGACGCCTGCGAGCACCTCGCTGTCGAGGGTCGCTGCCCGGAGAAGAAGGGCGAGGTCCTCATGCTCGCCGCCGACGCCGAGTCCGCCGGCGCCGAGCTCGGCAAGCCGCTCCCGCTGGCCATCTTCGAGCCGGGCGGCGTGACGGCCCTCGACCTGCCGCGCCCGGGGTTGTCCGAGGTCGTGGTGGTCGGCACCTACGACACCCCCGGCCCCGGCCAGGGGTGGCTGATCCCCGGCCGGCTCACCCGCACCAACGAGCAGACGACCATCAACGGCGGCTACACGCCCTACCAGCCGGCGCCGCTGATCACGACCGACGAGACCCTGACGGCGATGGGCGGGTGGACCGTCCGCGTCGACACGGCGCTCGACGTCCCGGCCGACCTCGACCCCGCCCAGCTCGACGAGGCCGCCGACGCGGCGAAGGCGATCCCGAGCGACACCGAGATCGAGGTCGAGGGCGGCACGATCCGCAAGGACGACACCAACTCGCTCGCCGACGTCGTCGAGGAGGTCCGCTTCCAGCAGTCCACGGCCCGCAGCTCCATCGCCCCGGCCGTGCTGTCGCTGGTGCTCGTCGCCCTCGCACTCCTGATGCGCCTGCTCAACGCCGCGAGCGAGCTGCGGGTGCCCGAGCTGGCGCTCGCGTCGCTGCGCGGCGTGACGGCCCGCCGGCTGTGGGGGCTCGGCCTCGCCGAGCCCGTGGCACTGCTCCTGATCGCGACGCCGCTCGGCGTCTGCTTCGGCCTCGGCCTGTCCGTCCTGCTGGTCCGCGGCTGGCTGGTGCCGGGGCTCCCACTGCCGCTCCCGGCGACGAGCTGGATCTCCGGTGGCCTGGTGCTGGCCGCGGCCTTCGCCGTGGCGTGCGTGGCGGTCGGGCTGGTGGTGCGCGAGTCGCTGGCCTCCCAGCTCTCCGGCGTACGACGCCCGGTCGCGGCGCGACGCTGGTCGGTCATCGCGCAGCTGACCCTCGTCGCCCTCGCCGTGGCGACCCTCGCCAGCAAGCTGTCGGCGAGCGGCCCCGGGGAGCCCGACGCGACCGACCTGGTGCTGCCGGTGCTGCTCGCCGTGGTCGCCGGCCTCGCCGCGACGAGGCTCACCGCCGTGCTGGCGACGTGGTGGACCGGTCGATCGCGCGGGCGCTCGCTCAGCGGCTTCGTCTCCTCACGCGCCATCTCGCGTCGCCAGGAAGGCACCCTGGTCATCCTGCCGATCACCGCCGCCATCGCCGTCGCAGTGTTCGGCGCCGGTGTCTACGACTCCGCCGCCACCTGGCGCACGAGCGTCGCGGCCACCGTCTCGCCCGCCGACACGACCTGGTCGACGACGCTGACCTTCTCCGAGGCCCTCGACCTCACCCGCCGCGTCGACCCCGAGGGGGAGTGGATCATGGCGGCCGCCAGCGCCACCAACCCCGGCGCCAACTTCTCGATCGTCGACAGCAGCCGGCTCGCGCGCGTCGCGACCTGGCCGCCCACCTGGAGCCCGGACCGGGACGTCGACGAGGTGGTCGACGAGATCGCGCCCGGTGGAGTCGTCCCGACCGTGCGCGGCAAGCGGCTCTCCATCACGATCGACAACCGGGCCGACATGGACCGCGACCTCGCCGTCGAGGTGCGCTTCGGCAGTCGGGCCGGCGCTCCGCTGAAGGCCTACCTCAGTCCCTTCCCGGAGGGCGAGCACACCCGCACCACGAAGGTCCCGTTCTGCCGCGACGGGTGCCCCCTAGAGGGCATGACGCTCGGTGGCGGCGCCGGCACCAACACGCGCATGTCCGGGACGCTCCGCGTGCTCGGCATCGAGGTCGATGGGGCGCCCGTCCCCGGCGGCATCGACGGTGCCGGCTGGACGCCGACGCCCGACCCGGCGGTCCGCACGTCCATCACCGGGTTCGAGGAGTCAGGCGGTGAGCTCGACCTGGCCGTCGACACCGGCGAGTCGGTGGGCATGGCCCGCCTCACCGCGGGCGGCATCACCCGTGACCGTCCGGCGCTCTCCGGTCCCGGCGTCCAGGACCGTGCCATCGCCAAGCTCGACGAGGGCTACGGCCTGATCCCGGTGGACCGCGTCGGCGAGATCGAGGGCATGCCCTTCACCGGTCCCTCCGGGCTGCTCGTCGACTACTCGTCCTTCATCACCGACCGACCGGTCTACGACAACCTGATGACCGTCCGGGTGCTCGCCCGTGCGGGCACTCCGGCCTCGATCACGGAGGCACTGTCCGAGGCCGGGCTCAGCGTCGGCACCACGCTGGCGCAGGAGCGGCACGTGCTCGACCAGAGCGCGTACGCCCTCGCCCTCCGGCTCTACGGCGTCGTCGCCGCGCTGGTGCTGGTCATGGCGCTGGCCGGCCTCTTCGTCAGCGCCGCCGTCCAGCTCCCCGCCCGCCGTCGCGACGCCGCCGCGTTGCGCGTGGTCGGCGTACCCCGTGGCGCGGTGATGGTGGCCGTGGTCCGCGAGCTCGCCGTGGTCCTCGGGAGCGCCTCGGTGGCCGGCATCCTGGCCGGGTCGCTGGCCCAGTGGGTCGTGCTGCGCACGATCACGCTCGGCTACGCCGACGACCCGACGACCCCCGCCCTGGTGGCCGCGATCTCACCGGTGCGTCTGGTCGTGCTGGCGCTGCTGGCCGCCGCGGTCTTCGGCGCTGTCGCGCTCATCAGCGCGTCGATGACCGTCCGCGGTGCCCGGGGGGCGACGCTCCGCGAGTCGGCGCGCTGACCGCCCCGTCAGGGACAGCAGGAGTCGAACCGGAAGCCGACCCCGCGGATGGTGCGGATCCACTCGTGGCCGAGGGCCTTGGCGGCATCCGTGCGCAGCTTGCGCCGGAGGTTGGCGAGGTGGACGTCGACGACGTGCGTGCTCTCCGGCACGAAGTCGGTCGCCCACACCGCGCGGAGCAGGTCCTCGCGGGGGACGACCACGCCGGGGTGGCCGACCAGGTGGGCGAGCAGGTCGAACTCGGTGCGGGTGAGCTCGATCTCCTCGCTGGCCACGCGGACCTCGCGAGCCCCGGTGTTGAGGCTCAGGTGCTCGCATCCGATCTGGCCGGCCTCGGCCGTGACGCGACCGGTGGTGGTCGGTGGGGCGGTGGTCGATGAGGCGAAGGCGGCGGGGGCGCGCCGCGGCTCCGGGGCGGCGTCCGTGCGGGGTCGGCGGAAGAGCGCGGCCACCCGGGCCTGCAGCTCGCGCATCGAGAACGGCTTGACGAGGTAGTCGTCGGCGCCCACCTCGAGGCCGACGAGGCGGTCGATCTCGGAGGTCCGGCCGCTGATCACGATGACGTAGCAGTCGCTGATGAGCCGGACCTGCCGGCACACCTCGACGCCGTCGATGTCGGGCAGCGACATGTCGAGCGTGACCAGGTCGGGCAGCTGCTCGCGGATGACGGCCAGCGCCTCGGCGCCGGTGTTCACGACCGTCACCGTGAATCCTGCCTGGTCCAGGAGCCCCGAGATGAGCTCACCCACGTCGCTGTCGTCCTCGACGACAACGGCCGTGCGTTGGTTGATCATGTGGTGTTTTCCCGCCTGTTCCCGCGCTGGATGAGTCTAGTGACCGTGCCCGCGCACCGACCAGTTGATGCGCGGCGTCGTGCACCAGCCGTGACCGACCGCCGCACCGGTGCGGCGGCAGTCCGGACAAGCCGGTCCCGAGCGGGTCGTGCTCGAACGTGCTCGCTCAGAAGTCCAGGCCGCGCGCCCAGCCCTCGGAGTCGAACCGCGCCACCAGGTAGGGCCCGCCGCCTGCGCGGCGGCTGTGCTGCTGGCCTTCCTTGTCCATCCGGTAGCCGATGCCGCGGATGGTGTGGATCCAGACCGCGTCGGAGTGGCGCCGCAGCTTGCCGCGGAGGTTGGCCACGTGCACGTCGACCAGGTGGTGGTCGTGCACGAGCGCGCTGCTCCAGATCGCCAGCACCATCTCCTCGCGGGTGCACACCCGCGAGAGGTTCGTGGCGAGGTACTCCAGGACGTCGTACTCGATGCGGGTCAGGTCGACGATGGCAGTGTCGATCTGGACCTCGCGGCGGGCGGAGTTGATGACCAGTCCGGCGCCGCACGAGATGACGCTCGGCTCGTCGGCCGGCTGCGACGGGCTGGGCACGTGCGGCGCGGTGGCCGCGGGTGCGTCGTCGACGAGGGCGGCCGAGCGCGGACGACGGAACAGCGCCGCCACCCGGGCCCGCAGCTCGCGCGGTGAGAACGGCTTGAGCACGAAGTCGTCGGCCCCGACCTCGAGGCCGATCAGCTTGTCCACCTCGTCGGACCGGGCGGACACGATCACGATGTAGCAGTCACTGGTCTCGCGGATGCGGCGGCACACCTCGATGCCGTCCATGTGCGGCAACGTCAGGTCGAGCGTCACCAGGTCGGGCGGGTCGGTCGCCGCGACGTCCACCGCAGCCCGGCCGTCGCGCGCCGCCGTCACCCGGAAACCCGCCCCCTCGAGGGTCTCCACCAACGCCGACGAGATGTCTGGATCGTCCTCGACGACCAGCGCATGAAGATCTTGCACGTCCCACCCCCACAGTTTCCAGACCGGAGCCCCACGCCTCCGCCGTGGCACCGCCCGAACGGCGTCGATCGATGGTAAGTGGCCTACCCCGTTTGTGGGAGGCTCAACCCAGTGGTCGGGTAGGGGGTCTAGACCACCACGTGATACCTCAGGATCCGTCGCATTCGAACTAGCGTGCGACGCTTTCCGCGGTAGGCCCCAGGTCGATGCCGCGGTTGACCCACGTGCTGGTCGCCACCATGCCGACCCGTTCGTAGAGCGCGAGGGCCCCGGTGCGCGAGTCGGTGCTCAGCTCGGAGGTGGTGGTGCCGTGCTCGCGGGCCCGGGCGAAGGAGTCCACGAGCAGCGCCTGGGCCAGTCCGCGGTTGCGCTGGTCGCGCCTGACGGCGAGCCGGTCGACGTAGCCGGTGGTGCCGTTGTCGGACACCAGGACCAGCGCGACGCCGACGACGTCGCCGCCGGGGTCGACCGCGACGCGGAGGTTCCACGGCTCGAAGCCCGGCCGCCCGGACGTGGCTGCCGCGAAGTCCTCGAAGGGTTCGCGATCGCGCTCGGACCACTCGAGGAAGGCGTCCTCGAGGACGTCGTGCACGGCCCGCAGCTCGTCCGGCTCCGCAGCGCGTACGACGTAGCCCTCGGGCAGGTCGCGCTCGGGGATGCTCGCCCCCTCGGGCAGCTTGAGCACCCAGCTGGTCCAGCGGACCCGGAAGCCGAGCTGCTCGAGCAGCCTGTCGCCGGGCGACCCCTGGGGGACCGGCATGCCGATCACCGTCGACCCGACGCGCCGGCCGACGTCCTGCAGCCAGTGGGCGAGCCAGGTGCCGATGCCGCGGCCGCGGTGGCTGGGCAGCACGGAGGTGTCGGCGCGGTCGGCGCCCATGAGCTCGGCGTACGCCACCAGGGTCTCGCCGTCGAAGACGCCGACGGACCGGGCGCCGAGGTCGTGGCTCGGCTTGGCCCAGTCGCTGACGATGTCGGCCTCCTCGATCGCGACCTCGCCGATGTCCTCCTGTTCCTGGGCGGCCATCAGCACGAAGACGGCGTGCGCGTCGGTCTTCTCGAGCGGTCGGGTGGTGAGGCCCGCGGGAAGGGCGGGGACGCGTGCTGGCATGGGCAGGAGTGTGCTGCCTCACGTGCCACGCTGTCGCGGGGTTATCCGCCCGCCGCGGAATGCCAGTTTGCCCCCGGAGGCCCTACCGTTGTCGGGTGAGTGACGAGCAGCCCGTAGCACCCGAGCAGAACTTCGCCGACCTCGGCCTCGCGCCGGAGGTCCTCAAGGCCCTGGCCGACGTGGGGTACGAGACCCCGTCGCAGATCCAGGCCCTGACGATCCCGCCCTTGCTCGAGGGACGCCACGTCGTCGGCCTGGCGCAGACCGGAACCGGCAAGACGGCCGCCTTCGCGCTGCCGATCCTGTCGCAGCTCGACATGTCGCAGAAGACGCCGCAGGCCCTCGTGCTCGCGCCGACCCGTGAGCTCGCGCTCCAGGTCTCCGAGGCCTTCGAGAAGTACGCCGCCCACATGAAGGGCGTGCGCGTCCTGCCGATCTACGGCGGCCAGGGCTACGGCGTCCAGCTCTCCGCCCTGCGACGCGGCGTGCACGTCGTCGTCGGCACCCCGGGTCGCATCATGGACCACCTCGAGAAGGGCACGCTCGACCTGAGCGAGCTCCGCTTCCTCGTCCTCGACGAGGCCGACGAGATGCTGAAGATGGGCTTCGCCGAGGACGTCGAGACGATCCTCGCCGACACCCCCGAGACCAAGCACGTCGCGCTGTTCTCGGCGACCATGCCGGCGCAGATCCGCCGCATCTCCAAGAAGTACCTCGCCGACCCGGTCGAGATCACGGTCAAGAGCAAGACGTCGACGGTCTCGTCGATCACCCAGCGCTACCTGATCGTGTCCTACCCGCAGAAGGTGGACGCCCTCACCCGCATTCTCGAGGTCGAGAACTTCGAGGGGATGATCGTCTTCGTCCGCACCAAGAACGAGACCGAGACGCTCGCCGAGAAGCTGCGCGCCCGCGGCTACTCCGCGATGGCGATCAACGGCGACGTCGCCCAGGTGCAGCGCGAGCGCACGATCAACCAGCTCAAGGCCGGCAAGCTCGACATCCTCGTCGCCACCGACGTCGCGGCCCGCGGCCTCGACGTCGAGCGGATCAGCCACGTCGTCAACTACGACATCCCCACCGACACCGAGTCCTACGTCCACCGGATCGGCCGCACCGGTCGCGCCGGGCGCAGCGGCGACTCGATCGCCTTCGTCACCCCGCGCGAGCGCCACCTGCTCCGCGCGATCGAGAAGGCCACCCGCCAGCCGCTCACCCAGATGCAGCTGCCGACGGTCGACGACGTCAACGCCACGCGCCTCTCGCGCTTCGACGAGCAGATCACCCAGGCGCTCACCGAGCCCGAGCGCATCGACTTCTTCCGCGACGTGGTCTCCCACTACGTCAGCGAGCACGACGTGCCCGAGGTCGACGTGGCCGCGGCCCTGGCCGCGGTCATGCACGGCGAGCAGCCGCTGCTGCTCGAGCCCGAGCCCGAGCAGCGCCAGCGGTCCTTCGAGGAGCGCGCGAGCCACGGCGGCAAGGCCGACCGTGGCGGCTCGCGCGAGTCGCGCAGCGGCCAGCCGATGGCGGCGTACCGCATCGAGGTCGGCAAGCGGCACAAGGTCGAGCCGCGCCAGATCGTCGGCGCGCTTGCCAACGAGGGCGGGCTCTCGCGCGGCGACTTCGGCTACATCTCGATCAAGCCGGACTTCTCCGTCGTCGAGCTGCCGGCGGACCTGCCGCCCGGCACCCTCGACCGCCTCGCCGACACCCGCATCTCCGGCAAGCTCATCGAGATCAAGCCCGACAACGGCCCGTTCCGCGGCCGTCCGGGTGGCGGCCACCGCAAGAGCGGCGGCGGCTACAAGGGCAAGAACCCCCGCTGACCTGCTGCCTGCTCGGGCGCGGCGGTCCCCGGATATCCGGTGACCGCCCTGCTTGCAGGTAGAGATCTCTACCTGCAAGCACGCAACTCGGGTGCGAAGTCCGCCTAGCGGCCGCCGACGTGCAACGACCGGGCACCCCTCGATGAGGAGTGCCCGGTCGGGGCGTCGTACGCGGTCAGTGGGCCGCGCAGCGCGCTCAGGCGTTGCGGATGGCCGAGACGTCGAACTCGAGCTTGATCTTCTCGGAGACGAGGACGCCGCCGGTCTCGAGCGCGGCGTTCCAGGTCAGGCCCCAGTCCTTGCGGTTGATGGTGGTCTCGCCCTCGAAGCCGACGCGGGTGTTCCCGAACGGGTCGACGGCGGAGCCGGTCTGCTCGAACTCGATGGTGACCGGCTTGGTCACGTCCTTGATGGTCAGGTCGCCGGTGACGGCCCAGTCGTCGCCGTCGCGCTTGACGCCGGTGGAGGTGAAGGTGATCGTCGGGTAGGTCTCGGCGTCGAAGAAGTCGCCGGACTTGAGGTGGCCGTCGCGGTCGGCGCTGCCGGTCTCGATGGAGGCCACGTCGATGCTGAGGTCGACCTTCGAGCTGCTCGGGTTGGCGGCGTCGATGGTGGCGGTGCCGGTGAACGCACCGAACTGGCCGCGGACCTTGGTGACCATCGCGTGGCGGGCCACGAAGCCGAGGCGGCTGTGGCTCACGTCGAGGGTGTAGTCACCCGAGATGTCGTCGATGGCGGTGGTGGGGGCGTCGAAACCGGTGGTCATGGGAGCTCCTGGAAGTGGCAGAGGGTGGTTGGTAGAACTTTCAACCACCATAACGGACGTCCCTCGCCGTTCATTCCCGACGGACGGAGAAATCTGTCGACCGGGTGACGTGCGACGAGCCACGCCCCCGGGTGGGGGCGTGGCTCGATGGCCTGGGGCCAGCTGTCAGGCAGCCTGCGTCTGGGCCGCGGTCGCAACGGACCAGCGTGCCTCCATGTGGGTGCGACCCGTCGCATCCGTGACGGCCACCCACGTGCAGACCGGCGCACTCGTCATCGTGTGCTTGCTCATGTGACACCTCCCGTTCACCTTCTGTTCACCAAAGATAGCACGTCCCCACTTGCGCACCACCTTTTCGCTCACATCGGGCGGGCATCCTCCACCCAGTGGGTCCTGGGAGGTCAGAGAGGGCGGTCTTCCTCCATGTGGGGCGGATGGGACGTGGTCGACCATCCCCGCTGCCGCGCAGGTGGAGGAGTTCTGCCCGAATTCGGGCAAGAACTTGTCATTGGGCGGGTGTGGACCGCAGGATCGTCCGGTGCCCGACCCTGCTCTCGTGTCCCACGTCGTCGCGACCACGTCGCTGACGCCCGGGGAGGCGGTGCGGGTGATCGAGGACGTGATCGCCTTCCACGCCCAGCCGGTGGAGGAGTACGTCCGGGCACGCCACGCCAGCCTCAAGACGTACGGAGCGAAGAACCCCGAGATCTTCGCGCGCATCGCCGAGGAGCTCCGCGACCGCGTCGTCGCGCCGCCGGAGCTCTCCGAGCGGCAGCTGCGCCGGATCGTCTACGGGTGAGGGACGCGTCAGCGGACCTCACGACGGTGGTCGAGTGGCGTCCTCGACCGAGGAACGAGGTCGAGACGGCGCTGTATCGAGACCCGGACGTCACACAACACCTCGACCACCGAGAGAACTCGACCACCGAGAGAACAGGAACCCAGCACCCATGTGTGGAATCGTCGGCTACATCGGCCGTCAGGACGCCGCCCCGGTGGTCCTCGAAGGACTGACCAGGCTCGAGCACCGCGGCTACGACTCCGCCGGCGTCGCCGTCATCGGCTCACGGGGGATCCGCGTCGCCAAGCAGTCCGGCCGGGTCCGTGACCTCGAGGAGTCGCTGCCCAAGCGCTTCGCCGGCTCGACCGGCATCGGGCACACCCGGTGGGCGACCCACGGTCCGGCGACCGACGTCAACGCCCATCCGCACACCGACGAGCTCGGCCGCGTGGCGGTCGTGCACAACGGCATCATCGACAACTCTGCCGCGCTGCGCGCCGAGCTCACCGACGCCGGCGTCACCCTGGCCAGCGACACCGACACCGAGGTGATCGCCCACCTGGTCGCGCGCAGCGACGCCGACACGCTCGAGGGCAAGGTCCGCGACGCCCTCCGTGCCGTCGTCGGGACCTACGGCCTCGCCGTCGTGCACGCGGACTTCCCCGACCGGATCGTGGCGGCGCGCAACGGCAGCCCCCTGGTCGTCGGCGTCGGTGACAAGGAGATGTACGTCGCCTCGGACTTGGCCGCGATCGTGCGCCACACCACGACGGTCGCGATGCTCGACGACGGCGAGATGGCCACCGTCACCGCTGCCGGTTTCAGCACCATGCGGCACAGCGACCTGGCCGCGACCGGCAAGACCGCCTCGGAGGTCGACATCGACGCCGAGGCCTACGAGGCGGGCGACCACGCGTCGTACATGCGCAAGGAGATCCTCGAGCAGCCGACCACGGCCCAGGCGGTGCTGCGCGGCCGGCTCGACGAGCGCTTCGGCACGGCGCACCTCGGCGGCCTCGACATGGACGCGCGCGAGCTGCGCGCCGTACGCCGCGTGAAGATCCTCGGCTGCGGCTCGGCCTACTACGTCGGCCAGATGGGCGCCGGGCTGATCGAGGAGCTGGCCCGCATCCCCGCCGACGCGGAGGCGGCCAGCGAGTTCCGCTACCGCGACCCGGTGATCGAGCCCGACACGCTCTACGTCGCGGTGAGCCAGTCGGGGGAGACCATCGACACGCTGCTGGCCGTGCAGGAGGTACGCCGCAAGGGCGGGCGCTGCGTCGGCCTGGTCAACGTCGTCGGGTCCGCCATCGCGCGCGAGTGCGACGGCGGCATCTACCTCCACGCCGGACCCGAGGTCGCCGTGGCGAGCACCAAGGCGCTGACCAACATGTTCCTCGGCTTCGCGCTGCTCGCGCTGCAGCTCGGCCGGGTCCGCGACCTGTCGATCGCCGACGGCAAGCGCCTCGTCGCCGGGCTGGAGCGGCTCCCCGGCCAGATCGAGGAGATCCTCGCCGGCGAGGAGGACATGGTCGAGGTGGCGCAGTCGCTGGCGGAGGCGCGGAGCCTGTTCTTCATCGGCCGGGTCCGCGGGTTCCCGGTCGCGCGCGAGGGCGCGCAGAAGTTCAAGGAGATCAGCTACCGCCACGCCGAGGCCTACCAGACCTCCGAGCTCAAGCACGGTCCCCTCGCGCTCATCGACCCCGGGGTGCCGACCGTCGCGCTGGTGCCGCACGACGAGCTCACCGAGCGCAACGTCGGCGCGCTGCACGAGATCGACGCGCGTCAGGGCCCGCTCGTGGTCGTCACGCACGCCGACGTCGACCTCGGGGAGGTCGCGGCGCGCACCATCGTCGTACCTCGCAACGAGCCGGAGCTCGACCCCATCCTGCTGACCATCCCCCTCCAGCTGCTGGCGTACCACGCCGCGCTCCACCTCGGCCACGACATCGACAAGCCCCGCAACCTCGCGAAGTCGGTCACCGTCGAGTAGGGGGTGGTGCCTCCGTCGGTCGAGGAAGGCGCCGTCCCGTTGGTCGAGGAAGGCGCCCTGGCGCCTGTCACGAGACCCGGTTGCCTGGTCCGGAGACCTGCAGCGACTGGGCTGAGGTGTGCGGTTGGCTGTCCGGGTTTCGTGACGGTCGCTGCGCGACCTCCTCAACCAGCGGGGGCTGGTGTCGCCGCGTTGGTCGAGGAAGGCGCCGTGGCGCCTGTCACGAGACCCGGTTGCCTGGTCCGGAGTGCGCGACCTCCTCAACCAGCGGGGGCTGGTGTCGCCGCGTTGGTCGAGGAAGGCGCCG
>CZKB01000019.1_pt1 | contig 113033 bp, 113 predicted proteins | sample 1657981 | NCBI WGS metagenome assembly CZKB01 (sample SAMEA3501707, study PRJEB10267) | metagenome | biome: nitrite oxidizing laboratory bioreactor; material: liquid mineral medium | place: Austria | collected 2011-12-21 | reverse complement strand
CCGTACTGGAGGTCCTCGCTATTCGTCTACGCCTCGCCGTTCACAACCTGTGTGGGAACTACACCTAGCCGAGCACCAGCCACAGGCCCACGAGCGTGGGCACGACGCCGAGGAGCAGCCAGGGGGACAGGATGCTGCGGCCGTGGATGGCGCGGCCGACCGCGACGGCGATGGCACCGAACATGCCCGCGACGACCGTGAGCCCCACCTGGGAGCTGAGCGGGGAGTCGTCCAACGTCACCGCCGCGACGACGAGGCCGACCACGAGGTGCAGGATCGTCGTGACGGCGAGCGTCGACATCACCCAGCGCTGGACGCGGGCCAGGTCGCGCGCGTCGCCCTCGGGGTCGGCGACGACCACGCGCGGGGCGTCGAGGTCGAGCAGGTGGCCGCGGCCCTTCTCCTTGCGGCGGGCGGGAACGGTGTGCTGCGCCATGGCTCCTCGGATTCGTTGCTGGGACAACTGTTGCTAGGCTAACAAAGTGACCCCGACACCCGGAAATCCGCAGGACGACCCGCTCGCCCTCGAACGGCAGGTCTGCTTCGCGCTCGCCGTCGCGTCACGCACGGTCATCTCGGTCTACCGCCCGGTGCTCGAGCCGCTGGGGCTCACCCACCCCCAGTACCTGGTGATGCTGGCGTTGTGGGGCGACGAGCCGCTGTCGGTCACCGAGCTCAGCCGGATGCTCGAGCTCGACGTGGCCACCTTGTCGCGGCTGCTCAAGCGCCTCGAGGCCGCCGGCCTGGTACGCCGCGACCGCAACCCCGACGACGAGCGCAGCCTGGCGGTCGGGCTGACGCCCCAGGGCCGCGAGCTGCGCACGCGCGCGCTCCAGGTGCCCGCGACCGTCGTCGAGCGGCTGGACATGGGTGTCGACGAGCTGATGTCCCTGCACGCCAGCCTCACCGAGGTCATCACGGCAGCCAAGGCCGCCACCGCCGGCTGACCGGTCGGTTCACGACCTCTGCGACCCGCGCGCTCCCCGCGGATTGTCGGCTGGTGTCTCGTCGCGGCGCGCCCGGGAGTGCAGGAGGAGGGTTGCGGCCGGAGGAGCGGCGCTTGGGGTCCCCGCGGGGTTGTGACGGAGGAGCGAAGCGGAGGAGTCAGAAGCTCGTGGGGTGAAGCGTTGCGGGGGAGGGTGCGGGCGCGACGACGAACGAGCGGGTTACGAGCGCCGGGACACGCGCCGAAGCGAAGCGGAGGCGCAAGTTCAACACTGCTATGTCTGGCGCAGCACCAGGACCGAGTGGGCCTGCAGCTCGAGCGAGCTGCCGGCGACCACCGGCGTGCCGAGCGCGATGTCCGCGTTGGTCGAGAGCACGACCTCGCCGTGGTGGACCCACTGGTTCGCCGGCAGGACCAGCTCGACGTCGTCGCCGCCGGCGTTGAGCCAGATCATGAACGACGTGTCGCGCACCTGCTCGCCGCGCGGGCCGGGGGAGCGCAGCGGGGCCCCGTTGAGGAACATCCCCACGGTGCGGCAGCCGTCGTCGTTCCAGTCCTCGGTCGACATCTCGCGGCCGTTGGGGTGCACCCACACGACGTCCTTGATGCCGCCGCGGATCGTCGGGCGTCCCTCGAACCAGTGCCGCTGCCGCAGCACCGGGTGCTCGCGGCGCAGCCGCAGCGCGGTCTTGGTGATCTCGTAGACGTCGAGCCACGCGTCGTCGGGTCGCCAGTCGATCCAGGACGTCTCGTTGTCCTGGCCGTAGGCGTTGTTGTTGCCCCGCTGGGTGCGGCCGCGCTCGTCGCCGGCGGTGAGCATGGGCACGCCGCTGGAGAAGCACAGCGTCGCCATCAGGTTGGCCGCCTGCCGACGGCGCACGGCGATGATCTCCGGGTCGTCCGTCTCGCCCTCGACGCCGCAGTTCCACGAGCGGTTGTTGTCGGTGCCGTCGCGGTTGTCCTCGCCGTTGTCCTCGTTGTGCTTGTCGTTGTACGACACCAGGTCGCGCAGCGTGAAGCCGTCGTGGGCGGTGATGAAGTTGATGGAGGCGTAGGGCGAGCGGCCGTCGTCGGCGTAGAGGTCGCTCGAGCCCGCGAGCCGCGTCGCGACCGTGCGCACGCCGTCGGACTGGCCGCGCCAGAAGTCGCGCATGGTGTCGCGGAACTGGTCGTTCCACTCGACCCACGGCGGCGGGAACTCCCCGACGCGGTAGCCGTCCATCGAGGCGTCCCAGGGCTCGGCGACCAGCTTCACGTGTCGCAGGATCGGGTCCTGGCCGATGGCGGTGATGAGGTGGCTGCCCATGTCGACCACCTGGTTGGTGCGCGTCAGCGCGCTCATCAGGTCGAAGCGGAAGCCGTCGACGTGCATCTCGCTCACCCAGTAGCGCAGCGAGTCGAGGATCATCCGCAGGCTCTGGGTGTGGGTGGCGTCGAGGGTGTTGCCGCAGCCGGTCACGTCCCAGTAGGTGTCCGGCATCGGCCTGGCCCCGGCCGCCGTGAGCGTCGGCGGCACCACGCGCTGGTAGTAGCCCAGGTCGTCGAGGCCGCGGAAGCTCAGCGTCGGACCGAGCGGGCCGGCCTCGGCGGTGTGGTTGTAGACCACGTCGAGGATCACCTCGAGCCCGGCGGCGTGGAAGTCCTTGACCATCTGCTTGAACTCGGTGACCTGCTGGCCCCGGTCCCCGGCGTGCGCGTAGGCGTTGTGCGGGGCGAAGAAGCTGATGGAGTTGTAGCCCCAGTAGTTCACCAGCCCGCGTTGCGAGAGCGCCGGCTCCGAGAGGAACTGCTGCACCGGCAGGAGCTCGACGGCCGTGACGCCCAGGTCCTTGAGGTAGTCGGTCACCGCGGGCGCGGCGAGGCCGGCGTACGTCCCGCGCAGCTCCTCGGGGACCCGGTCGTGCAGCTGCGTCATGCCCTTGACGTGCAGCTCGTAGATCACGGTGTCGCGCCACCGGCGGCGCGGCGAGGTGTCCGCGCCCCACTGGAAGTCGTCGTAGACGACCACGCTGCGCGGCACGTACGGCGCCGAGTCGAGCTCGCTGATCGTGTCGGGGTCGCCGACGGTGTAGCCGAAGATCGCGTCGTCGGCGACGAGGTCGCCCGAGACCGCCTTGCCGTAGGGGTCGAGCAGCAGCTTGGCCGAGTTGAACCGCAACCCGGCCTCGGGGTCCCACGGCCCGTGGGCGCGGTAGCCGTAGCGCGTGCCCGGCGAGATGTCGGGGATCGCGCCGTGCCACACCCCGAGCGTGTGCTCGGTGAGCAGGTGCCGCGTCTCGGTGCCCTCGTCGTCGAAGAGGCAGACCCACACCAGCTGGGCGGCCGGCGCGTAGACCGCGAAGTTCGTCGACTCGTGGGACCACGTCGCACCGAGGGGGTAGTGGCGACCCGGCCAGACCGTCATGGCCTCGCCGTCGTGGTTCCAGACGATGGTCTCGGGGGGCGGTGTCACGCGGGTCATTGTGGTCGAGACCGGCGTGCACGGCACAATGCGGCATCGCGATCGCGTAACACCTCTCACACCACCGGCCCCAGCCGGTCCCACCAGCGTTGAGGAGCAGTCCATGGAGTTCGTCTCGATCGACGTGACCGACGGGGTCGCCGTGCTGCGGCTGGACCGTCCGAAGATGAACGCCATCAGCGTCCAGGTGCAGTCCGACCTCCGCGAGGCCGCCATCGAGCTCACCGAGCGCGACGACGTACGCGCCGTGGTGCTGTGGGGCGGCGAGCGGGTCTTCGCCGCCGGCAACGACGTCAAGGAGATGGCCGACCTGTCGTACTCCGACATGGTCAAGGTCTCCACCTCGGTCAGCACCGCCACCACCGCCATCGCCCGGATCCCCAAGCCCGTCGTCGCCGCGGTCAACGGGTACGCCCTGGGCGGGGGCTGCGAGCTGGCCCTGTCGGCCGACCTGCGCTTCGCGGCGGAGGACGCGGTGTTCGGCCAGCCCGAGGTCCTGCTCGGCATCATCCCCGGCGCCGGCGGCACCCAGCGGCTGAGCCGCCTGGTCGGCACGGCGAAGGCCAAGGACATCATCTTCACCGGCCGCTTCGTCAAGGCCGACGAGGCCCTGCGCATCGGCCTCGTGGACCGCGTCGTCCCGGCCGAGAAGGTCCTCGAGGAGTCGGTGGCCTACGCCGCGCAGTTCAGCAGCGCCGCCGCCCTCGCGCTCCGTGCGGCCAAGGAGTGCATCGACCGGGGGAGCGAGGTCGACCTCGACACCGGCCTCGAGATCGAGCGACAGCAGTTCGCCGCGGTCTTCGCGACCGAGGACCGTACCCGCGGGATGACCTCGTTCGTTGAGAACGGACCGGGCAAGGCGACGTTCGTGGGGCGCTGACACCGGGTACGCTCCGGCAGCCCGCCCGAGCGACCGCACGTCGCCGTGACGACCTGAAGGAGACCGACCAGTGGACAAGCTCCGCGGAACCCTGGCCCAGATCGTGTGGATCGTCAGCGCCCTCTCGGCACTGCTGCTCGCCATGGGGGCCCTGCTGATCGCGCTCGAGGCGAACAGGGCCAACGACGCGGTGCACTTCATCCTGCGTGCCGCCGACTTCGTCGACCTCGACGTCTTCTCCCGCAGCGACGGGATCAAGCAGTTCCGCGGCGAAGGCGCCGACACCAAGAACGCGCTCTTCAACTGGGGCCTCGGCGCGATCGCCTGGCTCGTCGTCGGGCGCCTGGTGAGCAAGCTCATCAAGTCCTGAGGCGGGTGCTGGGCCGCCCACTCGGTGAGCAGGCGGACCGCATCGTGGGACGGGGTGTACCTCAGTGTGTAACTGAGTGTCACAGTTCGGGGGCGACCACCGCCCGAGGGAGGGACGGTGGTGCTGACCCTGATGTTCCTTGGGAGGAATACGCATGCACCTGAAGTCCAGCCTCGCCGCACTCGGCATCGCCTCGCTCGTCGCCACCGGCCTGGGTGCCGTTCCGTCGGTCGCGGCGTCCGGCAACCTCGTCTTCATCTGTGGCACCGTGCTCGGTGACAAGGAGTTCATCACCACCGCCGACACCGACCTGCCCGCCACCCTCGCCACCGGTGCCTCGGCGCCGGTCAACGTCACGGCCAAGGTGACCATCCCCGACGACGTCCGCAACGCGGTCTACACGCTCTTCGGGGCACGCAAGGTCGCGGGCACGGCCAAGATCAAGGCCACCCAGAACGGCGCCGCGCTCCCCGACATCGCCGCCAACGTGGCGAGCGCCGACCTGCCCGACTCGGGCCCGGTCACGGTCACCGCGACGGGCGCGGGGCCGACCTTCACGCCGACCGCCGCGGGCACCTACGTCCTCAAGGCGGCCAGCTACACCGCGTCGCTGGTCTTCACGAAGGCCGACGGCTCCGCCGCCTACACGGCCGACGTGACCTGCACGCCGAAGGCGACGACCCCGGCGCAGGACCTGACGGTGGACACCGTCACCGTCGCCGACCCGGTCACGCCTCCCACCCCGGGCACCCCGGTCGTGCAGGCGACCACCACGAAGGTGAGCGGGAAGTACGCCGAGAAGCAGTCCAAGATCGTCGCCAAGGTCAAGGTCGGCTCGGCCGACAACGCCGCGACCGGCAAGGCCAAGGTCAAGGTCACCCGCGGCAAGAAGAAGGTCGCCAACGTCCGGGTCGAGGTGAAGGCGGGCAAGGCCAAGGTCGCCGTCGCCAAGGTCACCAAGCCGGGCACCTACACGATCACCGTCTCCTACGCCGGTGACGCGACGCACGCCGCGTCGACGGGCAAGACCAAGGTTAAGGTCAGCTGATCCGGGCCCCCTGCCCGTGACCTACGATCCGGGCAGGGGGTTCCACATGTCTCGATCTCGATCGTCCGCGCGCCGGCAGGCGGCCTTCTCGGCCGCCGCCGGCGCGTGGCGTTGGCGGCCGTGGCGGGCCCGGTCCGGCCGGCCTCGGCGGCCGTGCCGTCCACGACCACGGTGGTGCTCAGCGCGGTGCAGTCGGCCTACGGCGAGCCCGTCACCGCGTCTGCCGCGGTGACCACCGCCGCCGGGCCAGGCGAGGGGGACGTCGTGTTCTCCGTCGACGGGGTCGCCTTCAAGGCGAGTCTCGGCGCGAGCGGCACGGCCAGCGTCGTGCTGCCCCGGGCGGTCGCCGGCGCGCACGCGGTGCAGGCGACGTTCATCCCGCAGGACCCCCTGCACGAGGGCAGCGCCTCCCCGGTCGCGGGCTGGCAGGTCGTCCGGGTGCGCACCCGGCTCCGGGTCGACGTGACGGGCCGGCGCCTCCGGAATCCGATGGTCGTCCACGTGCGGGCCGCGGGGGACCACGGCACGACCCCCACGGGCTCGGTCAGGATCGTCGTACGCCACTCGGGCCGGCGGGTGCGGGTGGGCAACGGCACCCTGGAGGGTGGCACCGTCCGCGGTCAGGTCCCGCTGCCGAAGGGGCCGTCGCGCCGGGGCGGCTACCACGTGAGGGTCACGTACCGCGGTGACGCCGACCACCTGCCGGCCCCGCGCACGCTGCGCTTCCGGATCGGCGGTCGGGGCTGACCGCTCCGCGGCGGGGCCCGATCGGCGCGTGTGGACGACCGTGACAGTGTCACTGTGAGCGACCCCACCCGGATCTCCATTCCGCGGCGGGGTGAACCGCTTGTAACCTCACGAGCACATCCGAGTCCACAGGAGGGGCCGCGAGGCCACACCACCATGAACATTGTTGTCTGTGTGAAGTACGTGCCGGACGCGACGGCCGACCGCAAGTTCGAGGACGACTTCACGGTCGACCGCGTCGGTGTCGACGGCCTGTTGTCCGAGCTGGACGAGTACGCCGTGGAGCAGGCGCTCCAGTTCCGCGAGAAGCGCGAGGGTGAGGACATCACCGTCACCGCGCTGACCGTCGGTCCCGAGAAGGCCGTCGACGCGGTCCGCAAGGCGCTGCAGATGGGTGCCGACTCCGGTGTCCACGTGGTCGACGACGCGATCGCCGGCTCCGACTACATCGCGACCTCGCTGGTGCTGGCCAAGGCCGTCGAGAAGATCAAGGCCGACGCAGGCGCCGACCTCGTGGTCTGCGGCATGGCCTCGACCGACGCCTCCGGCTCGGTCGTGCCGGCGATGCTCGCCGAGCGCCTCGGCCTGCCGCAGGTCACCCTCGCCTCCGTCGTGGAGTCGCAGGGCGACCAGGTCCGGATCAAGCGCGACAACGAGGGCTCGACCGAGGTCATCGGCGCGACCCTGCCGATCGTGCTGTCGGTGACCGACCAGTCGGGCGAGGCCCGCTACCCCTCCTTCAAGGGCATCATGGCCGCGAAGAAGAAGCCGCTCGAGACCTGGTCGCTGTCCGACCTCGGTGTCGACGCCGGCGAGGTCGGCCTCTCGGTCGCCTGGTCGCAGGTCGAGGACACCACCGCCCGCCCGCCGCGCACCGCCGGCGAGATCGTCACCGACGAGGACGGCTCGGGCGCCACCGCGCTGGTCGACTTCCTCGCCTCCAAGAAGTTCATCTGAGGAGCGTTCGCCCATGTCTGAAGTTCTTGTCGTAGTCGACCACGCCGACGGCGAGGTCAAGAAGCCCACCTTCGAGCTGCTCACCATCGCCCGCCGCCTCGGCGAGCCGGCGGCCGTGTTCTTCGGCTCGCCCGACCAGGGTGACGCCGTGGCCGAGAAGGTGAAGAAGTACGGCGCCGCGAAGGTCTACGTCGTCGACGACGCCCAGATCAAGGGCTTCCTCGTCGCGCCCAAGGCCGAGGCCCTCCAGCAGCTGGCCGAGACGTCGAGCCCGGCCGCGATCCTGCTGCCGTCGACGTTCGAGAACAAGGAGGTCGCCGGTCGCCTGGCGATCAAGCTGGGCTCGGGGATGATCACCGACGCCGTCGACGTGCAGGAGGGTGGCGTGACCACCCAGAGCGTCTTCGCCGGCAACTACACGGTGCAGGCCAAGGTCACCACCGGCACGCCGATCATCACGGTCAAGCCCAACTCGGCCGCTCCCGAGGAGTCCGAGGGTGCCGGCACGGTCGAGGCGTTCGCCGTGACCATCTCCGACGCCGCCAAGGGCGCCCAGGTCGTGGCCACCCAGCCGCGCCAGTCCACCGGCCGCCCCGAGCTCACCGAGGCCGCGATCGTGGTCTCCGGCGGCCGCGGCACCGGCGGCAACTTCGAGCCGGTCGAGGGCTTCGCCGACAGCCTCGGTGCCGCCGTGGGCGCCTCGCGCGCCGCGGTCGACTCCGGCTGGATGCCGCACGCCTTCCAGGTCGGTCAGACCGGCAAGACGGTCTCGCCGCAGCTCTACGTCGCCAACGGCATCTCCGGTGCGATCCAGCACCGAGCCGGCATGCAGACCTCCAAGACGATCGTCGCGGTCAACAAGGACCCCGAGGCCCCGATCTTCGAGCTGGTCGACTTCGGAGTGGTGGGTGACCTGCACTCCGTGCTGCCCGCCGCCACGGAGAAGGTCAAGGAGCGCAAGGGCTGACCCGCCAGCACCACCGCGTACGACGGCCCGGCAGGTCTCCTGCCGGGCCGTCGCACGTCCGGGGTCAGGACCGGCTGCGACTCGTCGTCCACTCCCCGCCCCGCTGCACGACCTGCACGGTGTAGCCCTCCCACCTGCTGTGGATGTCGAAGCGATAGGGCAGGTCGTAGGCGGACGAGCGCGCCTCGACGCAGGTGGGCGTGAACGTGGGGAGGGTCGTCCGGGAGAGCCGGTCCCACCCGGTCGGGGAGGAGTGCTGCAGGACGGTCGGCCAGCCGCGGTGGCGTCCGGCGGCAGTCAGCAGGACGGCGCCGTCGGGACCGTCGGGCACGACGACGTCGCACGCCCCCGTCACGCCGAGCGGGAGGGTCATCACGCCGCGCTCCGGCGAGATGACCGAGGTGCTGCTCGGTCCGGGGACGGCGACGTAGGTGCCGTCGGGGGAGATGCCGGGCACGTGGCGGCCCATCGGCAGCGCCTGCCACGTCACCGCGTCGGAGGTGGTCAGGACGACGGAACGGCTGCCGCACCGCACGGTGACGGCCACGACCGCCAGCGGCTCCGCGATCCAGTTGTCGCCCCACCGGCACGTCCTCCCACCGGGGTCGTACGCCACCGACGGGGGGGCCCACGTCTGCGTTGCCGGGTCGTAGGCCTGCGCCCTGATCGGCTCCCCCCGGCCGGCTCCGAGGGCGAGGAGCGGGAAGCCCCTCGCGTCGACGAAGTCGGTGGGGAGCCGGCGCCCGCCGGCGCGGTCGAGCCCGGGCGCGGAGGCCGGGGCGATCGCGGTGACGGCCCACGGCGAGCCCGCGTCGGCACGCGAGACGACGGTGACCTGGGCGGCGTCGGAGAAGTCACCGAACAGCGCCGTGTCGGAGTCGACGTTGGCGAAGCCGCTGTCGGTGCAGGCGCCGTCGAAGCCGATCACCTGCTTGCTCGGGGGGCCGTCGCCGGTGCGGGTCAGGGCGATGAGGCCGCACCGGCGGCCGAGCCCCGCGCCGTAGAGGTAGGAGACCTGGCCGGTGTCCGTGATCGTGGTCGTCGCGGTGTACTCCTGGCCGCGCGTCGCCATCGCATGGCGGGTGAATCCCTCCGGCCCGAAGGTGAGGTAGCCCTCGTGCTCCGGCCACACCGCCCGGCGGCCGTCGGGGGAGATGCCGGGCTCCTCGTAGGCCTCGCCCTGCAGCGGGTACGACGTCCACGTGACGGTGTCGGCCGACCAGAGCGCCCGGGAGGAGGTCGGCGCCTGGTCCTCGGACCAGCCGTAGCGGTCGCACTCGGCGATGAGGGCGACGGCGCCGTTGGCGGTCCGCGCGTCGACGTCGCCGCACGCCCGGTTCTTCTTCCTCAGGACCACCGCCCGCCCGCTCCAGGCCGCGGTCGCGGCGTCGTAGCGCCTGGACCACACGGTCCGGTGGTCCTCGGCGGCCCAGACGCGCAGCAGGTCGCCGTCGGCGAGGGTGAGCTCCACGCCACCGGTGATCTCGCGCGGCAGCTGCGCCGTCGGCTGCGCTGCCGCGCCCGTCCCGGCGTCAGCCGTCGAGCCGGTCAGGACTGCCGCTGCGGTCGCCAGGGCGACCACCACCCCCGTGATGCGAGACATGGGCTCAGGATAGGCACGACGCACCTACGCTGGACGGCATGAGCAGCGAGGATGCGGTCCGCGAGGTCGCCGGTCGGGCCCGGGTGGCGAGCCACGAGCTCGCGACGGCGACCCGGGCGACGAAGGACGCGGCGCTGCGGGCGATGGCCGACGCGCTGCTCGCGTCGGGGGGCGAGATCCTCGCCGCCAACGCCGAGGACGTCGCGCGGGCCGAGTCCGGCGGGGCCCCCGCCAACATCGTCGACCGGCTCCGCCTCGACGAGGACCGCCTCGCCGCGATGGCGCAGGGACTGCGGGACGTCGCGGGACTGCCGGACCCGGTGGGGGAGGTGCTGCGCGGCAGCACGCTGGCCAACGGGCTCGAGCTGCGCCAGGTGCGCGTGCCGTTCGGCGTCGTCGGGATGATCTACGAGGCGCGGCCCAACGTCACCGCGGATGCGGCCGGCATCTGCCTCAAGGCGGGCAACGCGGTGCTGCTGCGCGGGTCCTCCAGCGCCCGGTCGAGCAACGCCGCGATCGTCGCCGCGATGCGCGGCGCGCTCGCCGGCAGCGGCCTGCCGGAGGACGTCGTACAGCTGGTGCCGGGCGACACCCACGACAGCGTCAAGGCGCTGATGCGGGCGCGCGGCCTGGTGGACGTGCTGATCCCGCGAGGCGGTGCCGGACTGATCCGCAGCGTCGTGGAGGAGTCGACCGTGCCGGTCATCGAGACCGGCGTCGGCAACTGCCACGTCTACGTCGACGCCTCCGCCGACCTCGAGCAGGCGCTGGCGATCGTGCTCAACGCCAAGACGCAGCGCACCAGCGTCTGCAACGCCGCCGAGTCGCTGCTCGTGCACGAGGACGTCGCCGACGAGTTCCTGCCGACCGTCATCGAGGCACTGCAGGACGCCGGCGTGACGATCCACGGCGACCCGGCCTTCGCCGAGTACGACGACGTGGTGGCCGCGACCGAGGAGGACCACGGCGCGGAGTACCTGGCGCTGGAGATCTCGGCCGCGGTGGTCCCCGACGTCGAGGGCGCGATCGCGCACATCCGCCGCTTCTCGTCCGGTCACACCGAGGCGATCGTGGCGCGCGACCAGGGCACCGTCCGCCGCTTCGTCGCCGCCGTCGACTCCGCCGCGGTCGTCGTCAACGCCTCGACCCGGTTCACCGACGGCGGCGAGTTCGGCTTCGGAGCCGAGATCGGGATCTCGACGCAGAAGCTGCACGCGCGCGGCCCGATGGGCCTGCCGGAGATGACGTCGAGCAAGTACGTCGTGGTCGGCGACGGCCACGTGCGCTGACGCCCGGGCGCAGGCGATAGGATCGCGTCCATGCTGAGCACCGTCACCACGCTTGCCGCCGAGACCGCCGAGCACGGCGAGCCCGCGATCCACCCCTACGTCGTGGGTGCCATCGCGCTGGCCCTGCTGCTCGTCCTGCTGCTGGCAGTGATCTCGTTCGGTGGCGGCCGCGAGCACAGCTGATCCCGTGCCGGACCGGAAGGCGCCTCGCCGCGTCGGCGTGATGGGTGGCACCTTCGACCCCATCCACCACGGCCACCTCGTGGCCGCGTCGGAGGTGCAGGCCTGGTTCGACCTCGACGAGGTCATCTTCGTCCCCACTGGCGACCCCTGGCAGAAGAGCGACCGGCGCGTCACCGAGGCCGAGCACCGCTACCTGATGACCGTGGTCGCCACCGCGGCCAACCCGCGCTTCAACGTCTCCCGCGTGGACATCGACCGCGAGGGCAAGACCTACACGATCGACACGCTCCGCGACCTCAAGGCCGAGATGCCCGACGCCGAGCTGTTCTTCATCACCGGCGCCGACGCGCTCGCCGACATCTTCACCTGGCGCAACGCCGACGAGCTCTTCGACCTCGCCAACTTCGTCGGCTGCACCCGGCCCGGCTACGAGATGGACCCCGAGGCGTTGGCCAAGATCCCCGCCGAGCGGGTCACCATGGTCGAGATCCCCGCCCTGGCGATCTCCTCCACCGACTGCCGCGACCGCAAGCGTCGCGGCGAGCCGGTCTGGTACCTCGTGCCCGACGGCGTCGTCCAGTACATCGCCAAGCACGACCTCTACTCGGCCCCCACCAGCAAGGACGCACCATGACTGCCACCGACCACGCCCTCGAGCTCGTCGCCGTCGCCGCCCAGGCGGCGCACGACAAGAAGGCCGACCAGGTGCTGGCCTTCGACGTGAGCGACCAGCTCGCCATCACCGACGCCTTCGTGCTCGCCAGCGCCACCAACGAGCGTGCCGTCGGCGCGATCGTCGACGAGGTGGAGGACAAGCTCCGCGACGCCGGCGCCAAGCCGATCCGCCGTGAGGGCCACCGTGAGGGCCGCTGGGTGCTGCTCGACTACGGCGAGATCGTCGTGCACGTCCAGCACGAGGAGGAGCGCTCCTTCTACGCCCTCGAGCGCCTCTGGAGCGACTGCCCGCTCATCCCGCTCGACCTGACGTGAAGCGCCTGGTCCTGCTCCGGCACGGCCGCACGGAGTGGAACGACACCAGGCGCGCGCAGGGCCACGCCGACATCCCGCTCGACGCGGAGGGCCAGGCGCAGTCCAAGGCGGTGGCGCCGATGCTCGCCGCGCTGGCGCCCGTCGCGGTGTGGAGCTCCGACCTGTCGCGTGCCGCCCAGACGGCAGCGCACGTCGCCGCGGAGGCGGGCCTCGAACCGGTCCTCGACCCTCGGCTGCGTGAGTTCGACATCGGTCCGAACCGCACCGGCCTGACCAGCGAGCAGTACGCCGCCGCGCACCCGGAGGAGTACGCCGCGCTGCTCGCCGGCGACGACGCCGGCATCCCCGGCCGCGAGACCGACGACGACGTGCTCGCCCGCTTCCTGCCCGCGCTGACGGCGTACGCCGACTCGCTGGGCGAGGGGGAGACGGGGATCGTGGTCTCCCACGGTGCGGCGCTGCGCGTCGTCGTGCCGGCGTTCCTCGGCCTGGCCGATACGGGGGAGGCGCTCGGCGTGCTGGCCAACTGCGGCTGGATCGTGCTCGAGCACGGCGCGTCGACCTGGACGGGCGGCGCCACGCGCTGGCGCCTGGTGGCGTGGAACCGGGTCGTCGCGTGAGCGACCGGGCGCGCGAGGTCGACCTGCGGCTGAGCCGGCAGGTGGCCAAGGTGATGGACGACGCGGTGACCGTGCCCGGCACCCGGGTCGGCCTCGGCCTCGACGCCGTCCTCGGCCTGCTGCCCGGCATCGGCGACGCGGTCGGCAGCGCGCTGTCGACGGTGATCGTGCGCGACGCGATCCTGGCGCGGGTGCCGATGATCGTGCTGGCCCGGATGGCGCTCAACCTCGTCGTCGACGCCCTGCTGGGCCTGGTCCCCGGCATCGGCGACCTCCTCGACGTCGCCCACCGGGCCAACCGGAAGAACCTCCACCTGCTGCTCCGCGAGGTCGAGCGGGAGCCGATGCGCGAGCCGCCCAGCGCCGCGTACGTCGCCGGGGCGCTGGCCCTCACCGTCGTGCCGATCCTCGCCGGGCTCGCCGTCGCGGTCCTCTCGATCTGGCTCCTGGTGCGCTGGATCAGCTGAGTGACACCCCGATTTCTCCTCGCCGTCGGCGTCGGCTAATGTTCTCCGCGTTGTCCTTCCGGTCTCCGGGAGAACGATGTTGGGGCTGTGGCGCAGCTGGTAGCGCATCTGCATGGCATGCAGAGGGTCAGGGGTTCGAGTCCCCTCAGCTCCACCAACCACGAGGCCGGATCCGTCAGGGTCCGGCCTCGTGCTGTGTCCGGGTGCGGCTGCTGGTGATCGACCGACCTCCCACCCCGCCCGCTGTTCAGTAGTCCACCGGGCAATGGCTGTCCGGGAGGTCTGCCGACGACCACTTTCCGGTGGACTACCTCTAGCGGCTCGGTCGGGCGGTAGTCCACCGGGCAATGGCTGTCCGGGAGGTCTGCCGACGACCACTTTCCGGTGGACTACCGGCGGCGCCAGCGCCCGGCACCGGCCCCGCCCCTGTCAGGAGTTCCGCAGCGCCTCCACCACGGCCGCCATGTCGTCCGCGCCGAAGCCGAGGTCGGAGGAGCGAACGTAGAGGGCGTGGCTCTGGCGGGCCATCGGCGCGGACGTGCCCGCCGCGGCGGCGAGCTCGAGCACGAGCCGGCAGTTGCGGGCCACGTCGTCGATCGCGGTCTGCGGCGCGTAGTCGCGCCCGAGCATCGCTGCCAGGCGCATCGTCGACACGGCGCTGGCCATCGGCCCGGAGTCGAGCACCCGGTGGAACACCTCGAGGTCGACGCCGCTGCGCTCGGCCAGGTGGACCGACTCCGCCAACGCGGTGACGAGGCTGACGAGGAAGGCGTTGACCGACAGCTTGGTGGCGCTGGCGGCCGGGACCTCGCCGCACCGCACGATGGCACGGCTGGTGGGGGCGAGGAGCTCCTCGACGGCGTCGAGGTCGCCTTCGCCGGCCAGCATCACGACCAGCTCACCGCGCTGCGCCGGCACGCGCGACCCCGACACGGGAGCCTCGACGTAGCGTCCACCCGCGTCCCGGACCTGCTGGTGGAGCGCTGCGGCCGAGGTCGTCGACACCGTGCCGAGGTTGACCAGGGTGCGCCCCTCGAGGCGCTGGGCGAAGCGCGATCCGTCCCAGCCGAGCACCTCCTCCAGCGCAGCCGCGTCGGAGAGCATGAGGAGCACCACGTCGCAGCGGGCGAGCACCTCGCCGACGTCGGCCGCCCCCTCGGCCCCGGCCTGCACGAGCTCGCGCACTCGGTCCGGACGCCGTGTCCACACCACGAGCCGCCGTCCGGACCGCAGCAGGTTGAGCGCGATCGGCTCGCCCATGTGCCCGAGGCCGACGAAGCCGACCAGGTCCGAGTCGTCCATCGCGGGTGCCTCCCTCGCAGGTGTCCAGCCGATCACACCAGCCGGGCGCCCGGCCTGTCGCGGGCCACCTGCGAAACAGTGGCCTCGTCGCTTCGACGGTTTCGTCCGGGCGGTGGCACCATGTGCCCATGACCGCGACTGACCTCTCCACCGGCACCATGTCTGAGCTCACGGCCGCCCACATCGAGGCGACCGAGCGCTACGCAGCGCACAACTACCACCCCCTGCCGGTGGTGCTCTCCGAGGGCGACGGCGCGTGGGTCATCGACGTCGACGGCAAGCGCTACCTCGACTGCCTCGCGGGCTACTCCGCGCTCAACTTCGGCCACTCCAACGAGCGGCTCGTCGCGGTCGCGCGCGAGCAGCTGGGCCGGCTCACGCTGACCAGCCGCGCCTTCTTCAACGACAAGCTGAGCGGCTTCGCCGAGGCGCTGGCCCGGCTGACCGGCAAGGACATGGTCCTGCCGATGAACTCCGGCGCCGAGGCCGTCGAGACCGCCATCAAGGTCAGCCGCAAGTGGGGCTACGAGGTGAAGGGCGTGCCCGCCGGACAGGCCTCGATCATCACCATGGAGGGCAACTTCCACGGCCGCACCACCACGATCGTGAGCTTCTCCGACGACGAGGTCGCCACGTCCGGCTACGCCCCCTTCACCACCGGCTTCCGCAGCGTGAAGTACGGCGACATCGACTCGATCGCCGCGGCCATCGACGACACCACCGTCGCGGTGCTGTTCGAGCCGATCCAGGGCGAGGGCGGCGTGGTCATGCCGCCCGAGGGCTTCCTGCGCGCGCTGCGCGAGCTCTGCACCGAGCGCAACGTGCTGATGGTGGCCGACGAGATCCAGTCCGGCCTGGCCCGTTCCGGCCGGACCTTCGCCTGCGACCACGAGGACGTCGTCCCGGACATCTACGTCATGGGCAAGGCCCTCGGCGGCGGCATCTACCCGGTCTCCGCGATCGCGGCCGACCACGACGTCATGGACGTCATCACGCCCGGCTCGCACGGTTCCACCTTCGGCGGCAACCCGCTCGCCGCGGCCATCGGCACCGAGGTCGTCGCGATGCTCGAGGAGGGCACCTTCCAGGCCCGCTCCGCCGAGATCGGCGAGCAGCTCGAGGCCGGCTTCCGCCCGCTGGTGGGCAACGGCCTGTCCGACGTACGCGTCCGCGGCGCGTGGGCGGGCATCGACATCGACCCGACGCTGATGAGCGGTCGCCAGATGTCCGAGGCGCTCATGGCCCGCGGCATCCTGGCCAAGGACACCCACGGCTCCACCGTCCGCTTCGCCCCGCCGCTGGTGGCCAGCGACGAGGACATCGCGGGGCTGGTCCGCGCGGTCACCGAGATCCTCGCGGGCTGACGGCCGGCGTCGCGTGGCCGCGCGCTTCGACCACCTCGTCGTCGCCGTCGAGGACCTCGACGCGGCGGCGACCCGCTGGCGTGCGGCAGGGCTGCCCGCCGAGCGCGGGGGAGCCCACCCGGTCGGCACGGAGAACGTGCTCGTCCGCGGTCCACGACCGGCGTACGTCGAGCTGATCGCGGCGGGCCGTGACGAGTCGAACCCGTGGCTCGACCGCGTCCGCGCGGCCCGCGGCCCGATCTCGTGGGCGGTCGCCGTCGACGACATGGAGGCCGCCCGTACGGCGCTCGTCGACGCCGGCTTCGACCCGGCGCCCGCCGTCCCGGGCTCGCGGCGCACCCCCGGCGGCGACCTCGTCGAGTGGGTGGTGTGCGACGTCGACGCCGGGCCGTACGACGACGCGCTCCCGTTCCTCATCGAGTGGACCACCCCGATGCCCCCCGGCCCGGCCGACGGCGCCGTGGTGGAGTCGGTCGGACTCACGCCACGCGACCCGGACCGGGTCGCGGACCTGCTGCTAACGCTCGGCTTCGTGCCGAGCAGGCACTGGCCGCGACGCGTCTTCGCCGACGGCGCCGGGGCCGTCGGCATCAGCCTGGCGCCGGCGGGCGAGCCGGTGCACCTCGGCCAGGGGTCGTCGTACGTGTCCTCGGTAGACGATGAGGCGCCGCCCACCTCCCTCGGTGTGAGCCTGCCCGTGGCCGCCCAGACGTCGGTCGACCTCGACGGTGTCCGGGTGACGACCTACGGCGACCGCCGCCGGTTCCCCGCCACCGCACTGCTGCCCGCGGTCGACGCGGCCTTCGCGCGGCTGCGCGGCGACCTCGCCGACTGGCCGGACCCGCATCCCGACGGCAGCCCGCCGCTCGAGGAGGAGTACTCCCGTGAGACCGACCCGGGACGCCACCGGCTGCTCGCGGTCCGGTCCGACGCCTGGGTCGAGGCCATCACCGGCGCCGGCCTCGGCCGGGCCGAGGTGGTCGATCCAACGGACGTCGAGTGGATGGCCGAGCAGCACCTCGAGCCCAGCCGGGTCACCATCGTCCGCGGAGGGCCGGGCACCCAGCCGATCGTGGTCGGGCTGTTCGACGGGGAGACCTTCGTCCAGGTCGGGGTGGGGGAGCCGGTCGAGGTCCTGGAGCGGGTGCCCTACTGCGGCTGCGACGCCTGCGACGACGGCTCGGCCAGCCTGCTGTCGGCGATCGACGACGCATTCGTCCTCGTGCTCTCCGGCGGGGTCTACGTCGTGCGTGAGCGCGGGCGCTCCGTCACCCGCTCGCTCGACGGCTGGAGCGGGACCGGCGGCTTCGCCAGCGGTGAGGCGGAGCACTGGCTCGCCGATGCTGCTGGCGGAGGACGTACCGACGGGGTCGTCGCCGGCGAGCCCTGGCTCAGCTGAGCCGGTCGACGACCGCCGTCAACCCGGCCGCGCGGGCGGCCGCGACCGGCGTCATGCCTTCCAGTGGGGACACGAGGGTGGGCGACGCCCCGCGGTCGAGGAGCAGCAGGGCGACGTGGGTGCGCCGCTCCTCGATGGCGGCGACCAGCGCCGTCGACTGGAGCTCGGGGTGCACGAAGTCGACGTCGACCCCGGCGTCGAGGTGGTGCTCGACCAGGGCGACGTCGCCCGCGCAGGCCGCCGCGAAGAACGCCTTGTAGTCCCCGTGGGACATCAGGCGATGGTGAGACCGCCGTCGACCGGGATCATCTGCCCGGTGACGTAGCCTGCGGCGTCCGAGGCCAGCCACACCGCGGTCGCGGCCAGCTCGTGCGGGTCGCCCTTGCGGCCCGCCGGCACGCGCTGCATGGCCAGGTCGAGGTAGCCCTCGGGGTAGGTCTCGGTCATCTCCGAGGCGAAGAAGCCCGGGGCGAGGGCGTTCACGCGGATGCCCTTGCGGCCCGTCCACTGCTGGGCGAGGTCGCGGGTCAGCCCGCCCAGGCCGGCCTTCGAGGCGGAGTACGCCGCCTGCGGCAGGCCACCCGTGGTGATGCCGAGGATCGAGGAGATGTTGATGATGCTGGAGCCCGGCTGCATCACCCGCCCGCACGCCTGCGCCATCCAGTAGCAGCCGTTGAGGTTGACGTCGATGACGGAGCGGAACTGCTCGGGGGTCTCCCGCGTGGCGGGCACCGCCGTCCCGATGCCGGCGTTGTTGACGAGCACGTCGACCCGCCCGAACTTCGCCATCGCCTCGTCGACCAGCCGCTGGCACTGGTCGGGGTCGGCCACGTCGGTCTCGACGGTGTGCACGCGGCGACCGGTCGAGCGCACCGATCCCGCGACCCGTTCCAACTTCTCGACCCGGCGCGCGCCGAGCACGAGGTCGGCGCCCGCCTCGGCGAAGCAGTGGGCGAACGCGACGCCCAGCCCGCTGGAGGCACCGGTGACGATGACGACCTTGCCGTCGAGGCGGAACATGTCCATGACTCCCATGCCGGGACCCTACGGCGTGGCGGTCGTCACCGACTCCGTCGGGGTGACCGGGGTGCGCGGGAGGTCGCGCACGGACCGGGAGCAGAGCACGAGGGCGACGACGACGGCGTACGCCACTCCCGAGGCGACCAGGAGCTGCTCCACGCCGATCACCTGCGCCAGGGGCCCGTAGGCGACCTGGCCGATCGGGATAGCCACGAACGACCCGAGGGCGTCGTAGGAGTAGGCGCGCGAGAGCATCGAGTCGTCGATGTTCTCCTGCATCGCGAGGTTCCACCCCATGCCGAAGACCTCGACCCCGACCCCGGCGAGGAAGGCCGCGGCGAGGAGCCAGCCCAGGCTCGGGTGGACACCGAGCAGCACCATCGGCGGGACGAAGGCGAACATGCCGATCATCCCGTAGAGCAGCGGTCGCTGGAGTGGCAGCCACAGCAGCACGACGGTGGTCACCAGCAGTCCGATCGCCTCGGCCGAGAGCACGTAGCCCCAGCCCTGGCGACCGATGGTGTCGTCGGCCACCACGGGGCCGAGCGTGTTCCAGGCGCCGGAGTGGATCGCGTTCATCACCCCGAAGCCGACGACCACGGCCCACAGCCACGGGGTGGCCCAGAAGAAGCCCCATCCCTCGCGGAGCTCGCCGATCGTGCTGGAGGACGCGGCGCGCGGCTCGCGCGGCGGGATCGTGATGGGCAGCAGCAGCAACGCGCTCAGCAGCCAGGTCGCGGCGTCGACCGCCAGTGCCCAGCCGGGACCGACGGTGACCACGAGCAGTGCCCCGATGCTGGGGCCGAGGACGGTGAGGCCGTTGCGGGTCAGCGACACGAGCGCGTTGGCCGGCTGGAGCTGCGCGCGCGGCACCAGGCTCGGCAGCACGCTCGCCATCGCCGGGAAGCCGACCCCGCTCACCACGCCGTGGGCGGCGGCCAGCACGAGCAGCATCCAGATCTCGGCGTGCCCGGTCAGCACCAGCACCGCGATGGCGCCCTGGGTGAGCGCCGAGGCGAGGTTGGAGAACTGGAGGACCGCGACCCGCGGGAAGCGGTCGGCGATCACGCCGCCGTAGAGCAGCAGCAGGACCATGGGCGCCATGTGGGCCGCGAGCACCTGCCCCAGCGCGCTCGCCGAGTCGCTGATGTCCAGCACCGCGAAGGCGAGGGCGATGTTGGACATCATGTTGCCGAGCGTGTTGACGAACCGCGAGGAGAAGTACCACGCGAAGTTGCGGTTGCGCAGCGGCGCGAACGAAGTGGTCCAGGTCATCGCAGGTCCTCCTCGGCGGGGTTCGGGCGGGCGGCCTCGCCGGTCAGACCGCCGGTCATCGTGAAGGCGGTGTGGGTGGCGCTGACGTGCACCGTGCCCGGCGTCTCCGCGGGGAGTGCCGCGCCGTGCAACAGCTGGGACGCCTCGTGGAGCAGGTCCACCGCCCGCTGCCACGTCTCCGGGGGCACCCACGTCTCGAGGTCGCTCGAGGTCGCCGGGCCCTGGGCGGCGCCGAGCAGTCGCCGCTCGACCTCGGCGGCGCTGGCCCTCGCGAAGGCGATCCGGTCGTCGATGCCCGAGCTGCGGTCGGCCACCTCGCGCGTGGCGTCGTACCGGTAGCGCTTGGCCACGCCGCCGCGGATCTTCTCCTCGCCCTCGGCCACGAGCTTGCCGGCGTCGTGCAGCACCCGGAGGTGGTACGACGCGTTGGCGTGCGTGGTGTCGAGCGCCCGGGCCACCTCGGCCGCGCTCATCGCCTCGCCCGTCAGCAGCGAGAGGATCCGCAGCCGCAGCGGGTGCGCGGTGGCGCGCAGCCGCGCGACCGCCTCGTCCGTGTCCCCCACCGCTACGCCTTCCACCCGTCGTCGGGGAGTGAGTGTGCAGGCACCGGACGCGACTGTCAAACACTTCTTGGGCGGTCGCACGGCGGGGCCGCCCCGGAACCGCCCCCGACCCGACCCTGACCCGACCCCGGAACGGGTGAATTCGGCTCCGGGACGTGCTTGGCTTGTCCCACGCAGGGGCCGCAGCGGCCCGCCGAGGAGTGAGAGAGATGTCCGACCAGTACCCCACCGACCCGCAGGGCCAGCCGACCCAGGGCTACCCGACCCAGGGCCACCCGACGCAGGGCCACCCATCCCAGAGCCACCCCACGCAGGGCTACGGTCAGCAGCCGCAGACCGCCTACCGCACCGCCCCGGCGACGATGTCGCCCGAGGACGAGCGCACCTGGGGTGCGATCAGCCACGCCGGCGCCGTCGTGGCGATGATCTGCTCGGCCGGCTTCCTCGGCTTCCTCGCCTCGATCGCCGTCTACGTGATCCACAAGGACCGCGGGCCGTTCGTCCGCAGCCACGCCGCCAACTCGATCAACATCCAGATCACCATGTTCATCTGGCTGGTCGTGCTCGGCATCCTCACCATCCCGATCGCCATCTTCACGCTGGGCCTCGGCCTGGTCGTGATGCTGCCGGCGCTGGCCGCGGCCTTCGTCGTGGCGGGCATCCTGCACGTGATCGGCGCCGTGAAGGCCTACAACGGGGAGTGGTGGACGCCGCCGCTCACCCCGCAGTTCGTCAAGTGACGATCATCGGCTGAGGTCGCGCAGGACCTCGTCCTGCCACGCGAACGCTGCCCGGGACCGGATCGCGAGATCCGGCCCGGGCAGCAGCGCTTCCACCCGCTCCGCCATCCCGGCGGGCAGGTCGGTGCGGAGGTAGCGCAGCCCGAAGTCGTGCCGTGCCGGGCAGTGCTGGATCCGCAGCAGCCGCACCAGCGGCTCGACCGCGAACCGCAGGTGCAGCGCGGTGGCCTCGGCGAGGTCGCCGCGCGCGATCGCCCGCTCCACCAACCAGGCAGCAGTCTGGCGCCGGGCGGCGGTCTGCGCGACCGCCTGCCGCCGCTGCTCCTGCAGCTCGGCCTCGTCGTCGTCCGCCAGGACCAGCAACCCGTCGGGGTCGTGCAGCACCAGCGGCACGCCATGGCGCCGGGTGTCCATGGTGAGCAGCCGGGGGGTGGTCTGGACGACGAGGTCGACGAGCCGGGTCGGCCGGCTGAGGTCACCGGCGTCGGGCTGGAGGTGGACGAAGCACTGCCGTCCGGTCGGCCACGTGGCCTCCGGCAGGTGCCAGACGTGGTCGACGTCGAAGTCCTGCTGCACCAGCTCGAGCACGGCGTCGTACGTCGATGCGGCGTCGCCGCTGCACCACGCCTCGACGTCGAGGTCGGAGTGCTCGTCCCACCCGCCGGTGACGGCCGAGCCGTTGACCACGACCACCTGGAGCGCCGGCACGCGGCGGGGGAGCCCGGTGAGGAACGCGAGCCAGTCGTCGTACCTGCTCAGGTCAGCGGCCATGGGAGCGAGTATGATGTCTCTCGTGCACGAGCAGCTCCTTCTTCGACAGCCGCGCTGATCGGGATCTCCCACCCACGGAGACCGACACGCGGCCGCCCCTCCATGTGAGGGGTTTTTTCATGCCCGACCCAGCACCACCCGCACCTGCAGAGGACACGCCATGAGCAGCCCAGACACCGGAGCCCACGAGGCCGAGCGCGCGACGTACGACATCGCCGCCACCGAGACGAAGTGGCAGCGTGTCTGGGAGGACCTCCAGCCGTTCCGCGCCGACGACGACAGCCCGCGCGAGAAGCGCTACGCGCTGACGATGTTCCCCTACCCGAGCGGCGACCTGCACATGGGCCACGCCGAGGTGTTCGCCCTGCACGACGTGGTGGCGCGCTACTGGTGGCAGCGCGGCTACGAGGTGCTGAACCCGATGGGCTTCGACTCCTTCGGCCTGCCCGCGGAGAACGCCGCGATCCGGCACGACGAGCACCCCGACACCTACACGCGCGCCAACATCGCCAAGTCGATCGAGTCGTGCCAGCGCTACGCCGCGTCCTTCGACTGGACGCGCACCTTCAACACCAGCGACCCGGAGTACTACCGGTGGACGCAGTGGCTGTTCCTGAAGTTCTACGAGCGCGGCCTGGCCTACCGCAAGAACAGCCCGGTGAACTGGTGCCCCAACGACCAGACCGTGCTGGCCAACGAGCAGGTCGTCGGCGGCGTCTGCGACCGCTGCGGGGCGGAGGTGACCAAGAAGGAGCTGACCCAGTGGTACTTCAAGATCACCGACTACGCCCAGGAGCTGCTGGACGGCCTGGACGACCTGGAGAAGACCTGGCCCGACCGCGTCGTCACTGCGCAGCGCAACTGGATCGGCCGCTCCGAGGGTGCGCACGTCGACTTCGTCGTCGAGGGGCGTGACGAGCCGGTCACGGTCTACACGACCCGCCCGGACACCCTGTTCGGCGCCACGTTCATGGTGGTGGCGGCCGACGCCGCCCTGGCCGGCGAGCTGGTCACCGACGAGCAGCGACAGGCGCTGGACGACTACCTGGTCGAGGTCCGCAAGGAGACCGAGATCAACCGCCTGGCCACCGACCGTCCCAAGACCGGCGTCTTCCTGGGCGTGCACGCGACCAACCCGCTGACCGGCACGCAGATCCCGGTGTACGCCGCCGACTACGTGCTGGCCGACTACGGCACAGGCGCGATCATGGCCGTCCCGGGACAGGACCAGCGCGACTGGGAGTTCGCCCAGGCCTTCGACCTGCCGGTGATCCGCACGGTCCAGCCGCCGGAGGGCTGGGAGGGTGAGGCCTTCACCGGCGACGGTCCCGCGATCAACTCCGCCAACGACGACATCGACCTGTCCGGGATGGGGGTCGCGGAGGCCAAGACCACGACGATCGCCTTCCTGGAGGGCAAGGACCTGGGTCGCGGCACGGTGAACTTCCGCCTGCGCGACTGGCTGCTGAGCCGCCAGCGCTACTGGGGCGCCCCGATCCCGATCATCCACTGCCCGGTGGACGGGGAGGTGCCGGTGCCCGAGGACCAGCTGCCGGTGACGCTGCCGATGCTGAAGGGCTCCGACCTGAAGCCCAAGGGCACCTCGCCGCTGGGCGGGGCGGCCGAGTGGGTCAACGTCACCTGCCCGACCTGCGGAGGTCCGGCCACGCGCGACACCGACACCATGGACACCTTCGTGGACTCGTCCTGGTACATGTTCCGCTACTGCTCGCCGCACGAGGCCGACCGCCCGTTCGACAGCGACAAGGTCAACGCCTGGATGCCGGCGAACCTCTACGTCGGTGGCGTCGAGCACGCCGTGCTGCACCTGCTCTACGGCCGGTTCTTCACCAAGGTGCTCAACGACATGGGCCTGGTCGACTTCCGCGAGCCGTGGTCGGCGCAGCTGAACCAGGGCTTCGTGATCAACCAGGGCAAGAAGATGAGCAAGTCGCTGGGCAACGGCGTCAACCTGGGCGACCAGCTGGCCGCCTTCGGTGTCGACGCGGTGCGGCTGACCCTGGTCTTCGCCGGTCCGCCGGAGGACGACATCGACTGGGCCAACATGTCGCCCGACGGGTCGCTGCGCTTCCTGCAGCGCGCCTGGCGGCTGTCCGGCGACGTCACCTCCGCCCCCGGCGTCGACGTGACGACCGGCGACGTCGCGCTGCGGCGCGTCACGGCCCGGACCGTGCACGACGCGGCCGAGCTGGTCGAGACCTACCGCTTCAACGTGATGGTCGCGCGGGTGATGGAGCTGGTGAACGCCACCCGCAAGGCCATCGACTCCGGCTGCGGTCCCGCCGACCCGGCCGTGCGCGAGGCGACCGAGGCGGTGGCGATCCTGCTGTCCCTGGTCGCGCCCTACACGGCCGAGGAGATGTGGGAGCGGCTGGGCCACGAGCCCACCGTCGTACGCGTCGGGTGGCCGGAGGTCGACGAGGCGCTGCTGGTCGAGGACACCGTCACCGCGGTCGTGCAGGTCAAGGGCAAGGTCCGCGCCCGGCTGGAGGTGTCCCCGGACATCTCCGAGGCCGACCTGGAGGCCGCGGCCATGGCCGACGAGGGCGTCCAGCGGGCGATCGACGGAGCACAGGTGCGCAAGGTGATCGTGCGCGCGCCCAAGCTCGTGAACATCGTCGTCTGAGGTCGTCCCCGGACAGTAAGGTCCCTCCATGTCCCGCGTCGTCGTGGTCACCGACTCGACCGCGAGCCTGCCCGCCGAGCTGGCGCAGGCTCGCGGCATCCGGGTCGTGCCCCTTCAGGTGGTGATCGGCGCCAAGGTGCTCGACGAGGGGCCCGACGGGGCCACGCCGGAGGTGGTGGCGCAGGCGCTGCGCGACTTCGTGCCGGTGAGCACCTCGCGACCCGCGCCGGCGCTGTTCGCCGACGTCTACCGCTCGCTGGAGGCCGACGGGGTCGACGAGGTCGTCTCGGTGCACCTGTCCGGCGAGATGAGCGGCACCTTCGAGTCCGCGCAGCTCGCGGCGCTCGAGGTCGACCTGCCGGTGCACGTTGTGGACTCCGGGCAGGTCGGCATCGCCACCGGCTACGCCGCGCTGACCGCGGTCGACGTGCTCGAGTCCGGCGGCACGGCGCAGCAGGCCGCCGAGGCCGCCCTCGCGCGTGGCCAGGCCGCCTCGTCGCTCTTCTACGTCGACACCCTGGAGTACCTCCGCCGCGGCGGCCGGATCGGTGCGGCGGCTGCCCTCTTCGGCAGCGCGCTCGCGGTCAAGCCGCTGCTGGAGATCAAGGACGGTCGGGTCGTCCCGCGCGAGCGCGTGCGCACGGCGTCCCGCGCGCTCGCCCGGCTCGCGGACCTCGCCGTGGAGATCGCGGGGGAGCAGCAGGTCGACGTGTGCGTGTCCCACCTCGCCAACGCCGACCGGGCCGAGGAGCTGGCCACCACGCTCGCCGATCGGCTGGCCGACGGGCTCGACGGGCGCGAGGTGATGTGCGGCGAGCTCGGCGCCGTGCTCGGCGCCCACGTCGGTCCGGGCATGGTCGCGGTCTGCGTCTCGCCGCGCCCCTGACCGCCAGTGATCCCCGGCTGACCGGGGATCACTGAACATGTCAGGCCGTGCACGGGCCGACAAGTTCAGCGAGTGCCTGACAAGTCTCTCTCCACAGATGGGCGATCGGACCTGTCGGAGGGGGCATCGGCGTTCCTAGCGTGGAGGCATGCGCCGATCCCAGTCCTCGTCCGAGCACGCGGAGGCGGTGTCGCGACGGCTGGCGACGCTGAGCGCGGAGCTGGCCGCCGTACGCAGTGAGCCGGACGCCTCGACGCACACCCGGGTCCGGCCCTCCGAGGAGCCGTCCCCGCCCGCGCCGGTGGTCCTGCCGGTGCCCGGGCGGCACGCGTCGCGTCGGCTGAGGATCGGGCCACTCCGCCTGGGACCGGTCCACCTCGCCGTCGTCGCCGTGGTGGCGGCCGTCGCGGTGGGGCTGGCGGCGTGGTGGGCGGTGCGTGACCAGGCGGAGGCCGTGCCCCTCGCGCCCGTCGAGCCGGCGGCCTCGCCACTGACCGGCGTGACCGACACCGAGGCGTCCTCCTCGACCTCCTCGACCTCATCGGACCCCTCGCCCTCGGGGACCGCGGCACCGTCGGGTGACCTCGTGGTCGACGTCGCCGGCAAGGTGCGCCGGCCGGGGATCGCGGTGCTTCCTGTCGGGTCGCGGGTCGTCGATGCCCTGAAGGCCGCCGGCGGCGCCCGACGCGGCGTCGACCTCACCGCGCTCAACCTCGCCCGCCCGCTGGTCGACGGCGAGCAGATCCTGGTCGGGGTGGCGCCGGCGGCCGGGGTCGCGGGCAGCCTCGGCTCGCCCACGCCGTCGGGAGGGACCTTGGTCAACCTCAACACGGCGGACCAGCCCGCCTTGGAGACGCTGCCGGGCGTCGGTCCGGTGACCGCCGAGGCGATCCTCGCCTGGCGCACCGACAACGGCGGCTTCTCCTCGGTCGACGAGCTCCTGGAGGTGGACGGCATCGGCGAGGCGACGCTCGCCGACCTGGCGCCGCTCGTCACGCTCTGACCCGTGCCCGACCTGCGCGCGGTCGCCCTGGGGGTCGGTGCCTGGGCCGGCGCGCTGCTCGTGCTGGCACTGCCGGGAGCGGCTGCCCTGGGCAGCGTCCTCGGGGTCGCCGTCCTCGTCGTCGTGGGCGTGGCCCGCCGCTGGTGGTCGCTTGCCTGGCTCGGTCCGCTCGCCGCGCTGGTCGCAGTGGCCGGCGTGGCGGCGCTCCAGCTGGCCGTCGTCGCGACCTCGCCGCTCGCCCGGCTGGCCGCCGACGAGGCGGTCGCGACGCTGCGCATCGACCTGACGTCGGACACGCGGGTGGTGGCCGGTCAGTACGGCGACCTCCAGGTCGTCCGCGGCCGGGTGACCCGCCTGGAGGGCCGGGGGAGCGCGTGGTCGCTCGACGCCTCGGTCGTGGTGATGGCCGACGCCGCCTGGCCGCGCCACCCGCTCGGCACCACCGTCGAGACCGCCGCCCGGCTGGTGCCGGGCGACGGCGACGTGGCAGCGCTGGTCCGTCCGGTGGGCGAGCCGCGGGTGCTGGCGGAGCCGGACGTCTGGTGGGACGCCGCCGCTGCCGTACGCCGATCAGTGCGCGCCGCCGTCGCCGGCCGGGACGCGGACGCGCGCGAGCTGGTGCCGGCGCTGGTGGTCGGTGACGACGGGGGACTCGACCCCGACCTCGCCGACGACTTCCGCACGACCGGCCTGACCCACCTGCTCGCCGTGAGCGGCACCAACCTCACCCTGGTCGTCGGGTTCCTGATCATCGTCGGCCGCTGGGCCGGCGTGCGGGGCCGCTGGCTGCACGCGCTGGCTGCCGTCGGCATCGCCGGCTTCGTCCTCACGGCCCGTGCCGAGCCGAGCGTCGTACGGGCAGCCGCGATGGGCACCGTCGCGCTCGTCGGGATGGGGCGCAACGGCCGCTCGCGCGGCACCCGCGGCCTGGGCGTCGCCGTGCTGCTGCTCCTGCTGGTCTGGCCGCGCCTGGCCACGACGGCGGGCTTCGCGCTGTCCGTGCTGGCGACGGCAGGGATCCTCCTGCTCGCGCCCGGCTGGCGCGACGCGCTGGCGCGGTGGACCCCGCGGTGGGTGGCCGAGGCCGTCAGCGTCCCGCTGGCCGCCCAGGTCGCCTGTACGCCGGTCGTCGCGGCGCTGTCCGGCCAGGTCAGCCTCGTCGCGGTCGCCGCCAACCTCCTGGCCGCACCCGCGGTGGCGCCCGCGACGGTGCTGGGGCTGGCCGGTGGTCTGCTCGGCCTGCTCTGGGCGCCTGCGGGCGTGCTCGTCGCCGCCCCGGCGGCGTGGTCGGCGGGCTGGATCATCACTGTGGCCCGCTGGGGCGCCGGCATCCCGACCGCAGCTGTCGCGTGGGGGACCGGGCCGCTGGCCCTCGCCCTGCTCACGGCGCTCTGCCTGGCGATGGTGGTGCTGGCGCCGCGCGTGCTGCGTCACCCCTCCACGTCGCTGGCGTCCACCGGGCTCCTCGTGGTCGCCATGCTGGTGCGCCCGCCGTCGATCGGCTGGCCGCCCGAGGGCTGGGTGCTCGCGATGTGCGACGTCGGCCAGGGCGACGGCCTGGTGCTGCGTGCCGCCGAGCACGTGGCCGTCGTGGTCGATGCGGGTCCCGATCCGGCGGCGATGGACGCCTGCCTGGACCGGCTCGCGGTCACGTCGGTGCCGCTGCTGGTGCTCACCCACTTCCATGCCGACCACGTCGGTGGCACGGCCGGGGTGGGGGAGGGGCGCCGGGTGGGCGACGTCGAGGGGACGGCCCTGCTCGATCCCGCAGCGGGGGTACGGGAGGTGGCGACCGTGCTCGGCCGCGACCCGGCGCCGCCGGCGTACGGCATCACGAGGACGGTCGGCGAGGTCACGCTGCAGGAGGTCTGGCCCCGGCCCGGCGCGCGTCTCGACGGCTCGGGCGAGAGTGCGCCCAACAACGCCAGCGTCGTGCTGCTCGCGCAGGTGCGGGGGCTGCGGATCCTGCTCACCGGTGATGTCGAGCCGTCCGCGCAGGCGGCGCTGGCACGCGACCTTCCGGGACTGCGGGTCGACGTGCTCAAGGTGCCCCACCACGGCAGCCGCCACCAGGACCTGGACTGGCTCACCGCGCTGGGGGCGCGGGTGGCGCTGGTGTCGGTCGGCGAGCACAACGACTACGGGCACCCCGCGCCCGACGTCCTCGCCGCGCTCACCGCGGCCGGCACGCGGGTGTGGCGCACCGACCTGGCCGGCGACGTCGCAGTGGTGGTCCGGGACGGCGAGGTGGGCGTCGTCGCGCGCGACCAGGGTGTCCGCCCGGTGCGTACGCGGCTGTGGGTGGGGTCCCCTAGGATCGCCGCACCATGGCACGCACCCCCACCGCCGCGCAGGTCCTCGGCCACGTCGTCCTCGTGACGGGCAAGGAGGAGTACCTCTCCTCGCGCACGGTCGTCTCGGTCCGCGAGGCGGTGCGGGCCCACGACCCGGAGGCCGAGCTCGCCGAGTCGGCTGCCGCGGAGCTCACGCTGGCCGCGCTGGGGGAGATGGCCGCGCCGTCGCTGTTCTCCTCGATCCGGTGCGTCGTCGTGCGTGGCGTGGAGGACCTGCCTGACGAGTCGGTCGACGGCCTGCTCGACTACTGCGCCGCCCCGGCCGACGACGTCGCCCTCGTGCTGGTGCACTCCGGCGGCCAGAAGGGCAGCGGCGTGCTGGCCAAGCTGCGCAAGCTGGCGGCCGTCACCGAGGTGAAGTCGGAGGAGATCAAGGCGAGCGAGATGCCCGGCTTCGTCACCTCCGAGGTCGCCACGCACGGCGCCCGGATCGACTCCGAGGCCGCCGTGTTCCTCGTCCAGGCGGTCGGCTCCGACCTGCGCTCGCTGGCCGCCGCCGCCGACCAGCTCACCAACGACTTCCCGGGCGAGCAGCTCACGATCGACAAGGTCCAGCGCTACTTCGGCGGCCGGGCCGAGGCCAAGTCGTTCACCGTCGCCGACGCCGCGTTCGCCGGCAGGCGGGCGCAGGCGCTGGAGGAGCTGCGCTGGGCACTCGACTCCGGCACGCCGGCGGTGCTGGTCACCTCGGCGATGGCCGCCTCTGCCCGGAGCCTGGCGCGCTACCTCGGCGCGCCGCGGGGGGCGCGCGACGCCGACCTGGCCCGCGACCTGGGGGTGCCGCCGTGGAAGGTCCGCACCGTCCGCGACCAGTCCCGGTCGTGGAGCCCCGAGGGCATCGCCGCCGCGGTCCGCGCCGTGGCGACGGCCGACGCCGACATCAAGGGACGGGCGCACGATGCGTCGTACACCCTCGAGCGGCTCGTGCTGACCGTGGCCGGGCTGCGCGACGCGCGCTGACCGCGCCACTGCCTGGGAGAAATGCGAAACACCCGCCACGTGGGCGGGTGTTCAGCGCGTGGTGCCGATCAGCTGGGCGAGGCTCAGAGAGCGGCGGTCTTCTTGGCGATCGAGGACTTGCGGTTGGCTGCCTGGTTCGAGTGGATGACGCCCTTGGAAGCAGCCTTGTCGAGCGCCTTCATGGCGTCGCGGCCGGCGACCAGCGCGGCGTCCTTGTCGCCCGCCTCGGACAGCTCGCGGAACCTCCGCACGGCGGTCTTCAGGCGCGACTTCACGGCCTGGTTGCGCTGACGCGCCTTCTCGTTCTGCTTGTTGCGCTTGATCTGGGACTTGATGTTCGCCACGTGTGGATCCTCGGAGCTAGAACTGGTCTGGAATGGAAGTCTGGTGCTTGTCGGCTGCCTGGCAACCCCTCCCGGAACGGGGAGGGTCGGGTGCCGGACATGCAGGGCCTGACTGTACCGGCAGGCACCGGATGCGCCCAAATCCTCTGGACGCCGGGGATCTGGCTCAGCGACCCGTGCGACGGGCCACGGCCTCCAGCATGCGACGCGACTCCCGCCTGCGGAAATCGTTGAGCGTGGGGAGGTTGACGTCGACCGCCACCACGGAGCGGACGGCGAGGTGCGCGCTGAAGCCGGCGAGGAAGGCCGTGACGGCGTCGTCGCCCACGTCGCGGAGGGCCGGCGAGGAGGCGAGGGAGTCGTCGAACCACGCCTCGTCGACGCGCTCGAGCCGCGCGAGGAGCGCGTCGGTCCAGGCCGGACCGCGGGCGGTCATGCCCCAGTCCACGAAGACGATCCGGCCGTCCGGGCGCCGCAGCAGGTTGTCGATGCGGATGTCCCAGTGGGCGACGTGGGGCATCGGCCGGGCGGCGTGGTCGCGCAGCACGGCCGCCCACCCGTCCGGATCGCTGCGGAGCCAGTCGGGGACGGGCGTCCCGGCCGGCGCACCGGCCAGCCCGTCGAGGCAGTCGGCCCACTTGCGGAGCACGTGGGCGACGTCCATCAGGTCCACCGTGTCGGGGACGTCGCGCTCGCGGAGGACGGCCGAGAGGCGGTCGGTCCCGGCGAGGACGGCAGCGAGCTCGTCGGGGTGCGAGAGGTCGGGATGGCGTCCGTCCACGTCCTCGATCAGCAGCGCGACCCACGCCCCGTCGTCGTACGGCGCCAGCAGCCGCGCCCAGAGCTCGTGCTCACCGAGGTGGGTGAGCACGCCGATCTCGCGGCGGAACAGGCCCGGGGTGTCGGGGTTGAGCTCCGCGCCCACCGCCTTGACGAAGGCGCGGGTGCCGTCGGCACAGGTGACGCGGGTGGCGCAGCCCGGTGACATGCCGCCGACCTGCTCGGCCGTCGCGACCACGGGCGACCCGAGCGCGTCCTCCACCCAGGCGCGCACCGAGGTGGGCACGGCGGCGTACGTCAGGCGTACGCCGACCGCACGGGGTGCCGTCACGACCAGCCGCGCCGCTCGGCGAGCCAGTCCCAGCAGACCTCGCCCTGCCAGCGCTGGTGGTCGCGGAGGTGGGGCGACGTCGGCGGGACCGGGAGCTCCGACTGCGTGAAGAAGTAGCCGACGTAGAGGGCGAGGGTGATGTCCAGGGCCTCCACGGGGACGTCGCGGAGCAGTCGCCGCCCGGCGATGACGGGGTCGACGTCGACGCCCTCGCCGCGGGGCCCGATCAGCGCCGCGAAGGAGTCGAACCAGGCGGCGCCACGGACCGGCCAGTTCCAGTCGCAGACGAGCGCGCGGCCCTCGGGGTCGATGAGCACGTTGTCGGAGCGCACGTCGGTGTGCACGAGGGTGTCGCCGCCGACGACCTCGGTGTAGCGCCGGGCCAGCGCCTCGGCCTCCAGGAGGTGGGCGGGGCCGAGGTCGCCGCGGGTCTCGCGGATCGCGGTCCAGCCGTCGAGCAGGGGCACGAAGTCGTCCTCGGCGGTGTCGAGGTCGAGGTCGGCAGGGGGAGGCGTGAGCGCGTCAGCGGCCTGCTCCAGCGCGTCGAGGACGGCGTCGAGGTCCTCCTGCTCCCAGGGGCGGCGCGGCGCCCGCGCGGCGACGTACTCGATGCCGAGCACCACCCAGTCGTCGTCGAGGTGCCACAGCAGGCGCGGGGCGGGCACCTCGACGGGGAGGGCGGCGAGCTTGCGGGCCTCCTCGCGGTAGGAGTCGGCGAACGGACGCTGTGCCTTGACCGAGGCGGCCTTCACGAAGTGGCGCGAGCCGTCCTCGCACACCAGGACGGAGGCGAAGCCGGGCGTGAAGCCGCTCGTCTGCGAGATCGCCGAGACGACACCCGACCCGCACTTGCGCTCGATGTAGGCCCGCAGGTTCGGGGGGAGGAACGACCACTCCAGCCGGCGGGCGGTGTTGTCGTGCGGAGCCGGGTAGGGCGCGACGGGTGCGGTGCGGGACATGGCGGCATCCTTCCCCACTCCGTCGTCGACCACGACCGATATCGGTTGGAGCCGGCTGGGCGGGCAGCGATACAAAGGGTGCATGCCCGAGCTCGTCCTGCCGACCACGGCCGTCCACCGGTCCTTCCTCGAGGCGATGGACGAGTTCGTCGCCGAAGGTGCCCAGAACACCCAGACCTCGGCGTGGATCGAGCACAACGCGCCCGGGTGGACCGACCCCGAGGCCTTCGCCACGTTCACCGAGGCAGTCCGTGCCGACGCCGATGAGGACACCCCGCGCCCCGACTTCCACGTCCCGTGCACGACGCTGTGGTGGGTCGACGGCGAGGACTACCTCGGACGCATCGCGATCCGCCACCGGCTCAACGACTTCCTCCTCGAGGTCGGCGGGCACATCGGGTACGACGTCCGCCCGACGCGCCGTCGTGAGGGCCACGCGACCGCGATGCTCCGGGCCGCGCTGCCCTGGGCGCTCCGGCTCGGCATCGACCCGGCGCTGGTCACCTGCGACACCGACAACGTCGGCTCGATCCGGGTCATCGAGGCCGCCGGCGGCGAGCTCGAGGACGTGCGCGGGGTCAAGCGCCGCTACTGGGTCCCGACGTCCTGAGCTGGGGCTCCGTCCGGCTTGTGTGAGTCACGCGGCGCGAGCGTGCACCGGGAAGGCAGTTCGCATCGATCGCTGTCGTCCTCACGCTCAACGCAGGTGCTCCGCGCCTGAACTGCCTGCATGGTGCTCGTCCCCAGTCGGTCCGCCAGGAACGGAGGCCGAGCGGGTGCGGGTCGCCGCGCCGACCCCGATCACCGCGACCACGAGACCGACCAGCTGGAGCGGGCTGAGCGTCTCGTCGAGCACCAGCCAGGCCATCACCGCGGTGACGGGCGGGCTGAGGAAGAAGAGGCTGGCGGCGGCGCCGGAACCGCCGCGCAGCACCAACATGGACAGCAGGACGAGCCCGACGATGGAGTTCACGATCGCCAGGAGCAGCACGGAGACCACCGCCTGCGAGGTGTCCGTGACGGGCCACAGGCCCTCCGTCGTCCAGCCCAGGACCAGCATCGGGGGAGCGGACACCGCGAACTGGACCGCCGCCGACCACAGCAGGTCGGGCTGGGCGCCGATCCACCGCTGGCCGAGCGTGCCGAGGCTCAGGGTGAGCATGCTCAGGCACCCGATGAGCACCGCGACCGGTCCGCCCGCGCGGCCGAGGTCGGCCCCGAGGACCAGCAGCACGCCGACCACGCCGACGACGAAGCCGGCGACCTGGAGCACGGAGACACGCTCGCCGAGGAGGCCGGCCGCGAGGATCGCGGTGAGGACCGGGCTGAGCGCGTGGAAGAGCGAGGCGAGCGTGGCGCCGAGGCCGAGGTCGAAGGCGACGTACATCAGGCCGAACTGCAGGCCGTTCATGACCAGCCCGACGAGCGCCACCCGCCCGACGGTGGCGCGGTCCATCCGGGTGGGCCGGCGCATCGCGAGTGCCAGGCCGGCTCCCAGCAGGGCGGCCAGGACGAAGCGCCAGCCCAGCACGGAGAAGGGGGCGGCCGCGTGCACGGCGGCCGGACCGGAGATGTAGCCCGAGGACCACACGAGGACGAAGGCGGCCGCCGGGGCAAGGGGGAGGTGGGACGTGTGAGGCGGCCGGGTCACCCCGGCACGCTAGCGTCCGCCCGCAGGCCGGTCGCCGCCGGTTCGGCGTGCCCCCGGGTGCGTGGAACAATGACCGAACCCCGCCGTCGTACTCCTGAAAGCAGTCCGTGAGCCTCAAGAACGCGCCTCAGCCTGGCTCGACCGATCCGTCGATCATCCGCAACTTCTGCATCATCGCGCACATCGACCACGGCAAGTCGACCCTCGCTGACCGCATGCTCCAGCTGACCGGCGTGGTCGACGAGCGGGCCTCACGGGCGCAGTACCTCGACCGGATGGACATCGAGCGCGAGCGCGGGATCACGATCAAGAGCCAGGCCGTGCGGATGCCGTGGACCGTGCCCGACGGCAACGCCGAGGGCGCCGAGCCGGGCACCTACATCCTCAACATGATCGACACCCCGGGCCACGTCGACTTCACCTACGAGGTGTCCCGCTCGCTCGAGGCATGCGAGGCCGCCGTGCTGCTGGTCGACGCCGCGCAGGGCATCGAGGCGCAGACGCTGGCCAACCTCTACCTCGCCATGGGCGCCGACCTCCACATCATCCCGGTGCTCAACAAGATCGACCTGCCGAGCGCGAACGTCGACAAGTACGCCGCCGAGCTCGCCGGCCTGGTCGGGTGCGAGCCCGAGGACGTGCTGCTCACCAGCGCCAAGACCGGTGTCGGCGTGGAGACGCTGCTCAACGAGATCGTCAAGCAGACCCCGCCCCCGGTCGGCGACGCGGAGGCGCCCGCCCGCGCGCTGATCTTCGACTCGGTCTACGACACCTACCGGGGCGTGGTCACCTACGTCCGGGTCGTCGACGGCAAGCTCAGCCACCGCGACCGGATCAAGATGATGTCGACCAACGCGGTCCACGAGATGCTCGAGGTCGGCGTGATCAGCCCCGAGCCGGTCAAGGCGCGGGAGATCGGCGTCGGCGAGGTCGGCTACCTCATCACGGGCGTGAAGGACGTGCGCCAGTCCCGCGTGGGTGACACCGTCACCTCCCAGCACCACGGGGCCACCGAGTCGCTCGGCGGCTACAAGCACCCCAACCCGATGGTCTACGCCGGTCTCTACCCGATCGACGGCGACGACTACCCGACGCTGCGCGACGCCCTCGAGAAGCTCCAGCTCAACGACGCGGCGCTGACCTACGAGCCCGAGACGTCGGGCGCCCTCGGCTTCGGCTTCCGCTGCGGCTTCCTCGGCCTGCTCCACATGGAGATCACCCGCGACCGGCTCGAGCGCGAGTTCGACCTCGACTTGATCTCGACCGCCCCCAACGTGGTCTACGGCGTCGTCATGGACGACGGCACCGAGCACGTGGTGACCAACCCGAGCGAGTACCCCGACGGCAAGGTCGCCGAGGTCCGCGAGCCGGTCGTGAAGGCGACGATCCTCGCGCCGAGCGACTACATCGGCACGATCATGGAGCTGTGCCAGCTCAAGCGCGGCAACCTGCAGGGGATGGACTACCTCTCCGAGGACCGGGTCGAGATGCGCTACACGCTGCCGATGGGCGAGATCGTCTTCGACTTCTTCGACCAGCTGAAGTCCCGCACCAAGGGCTACGCCTCGCTCGACTACGAGCGTTCCGGCGACCAGGCCGCCGACCTGGTGAAGGTCGACATCCTGCTCCAGGGCGAGCCGGTCGACGCGTTCAGCGCGATCATCCATCGCGACGCGGCCTACTCCTACGGCGTGATGATGGCCGGCAAGCTCAAGGACCTCATCCCGCGCCAGCAGTTCGAGGTGCCGATCCAGGCCGCGATCGGCGCGCGTGTGATCGCCCGCGAGACCATCCGCGCGATCCGCAAGGACGTGCTCGCCAAGTGCTACGGCGGTGACATCAGCCGCAAGCGCAAGCTGCTCGAGAAGCAGAAGGCGGGCAAGAAGCGGATGAAGAACATCGGCTCGGTCGAGGTGCCGCCGGAGGCGTTCGTCGCCGCGCTGTCCACCACGCAGCCCGCGGAGAAGTCCGGGAAGAAGTAGTGACCCGCGTCGTCCGGGCCGAGGAAATCGCTCCACAGCCGTGGGCCAACGGCGGCGGTACGACGCGCGAGCTGCTCGTGGCCGACGACGGGTCGTGGCGGATCAGCCTCGCCGACATCGGCTCGGACGGCCCGTTCTCGGCCTTCCCGGGACGCCGCCGGCTGCTGACCGTCGTCGACGGCCCGGTGCTCGGGCTCGACGTCGACGGTGAGACCCACGTGGTCGAGCCGCACCGCCCCTTCGCGTTCTCCGGCGACGCGGTCGTCGAGGCGTCCGTCCCGGAGGGACCGGTGCGCGCGCTCAACGTGGTCGTCGACCCGCCCGTCACGCCCCACGTCACGGTCCTCGAGCTCGGCCGTACGTCGCTCCTCCCGCTGGCCGAGGACCAGGCCGCGTTCGTCCTGAAGGGCGGCTCCCCGGACGCCGGCGTCGGCAGCCTGGTCGTCGGGCCCGGCGAGGTGTCCGGCCGGTCCACCGTCGCCGTCATCACTCTCGAGCGCGGCTGAGCCGTCTACACCTGCTCGCGGGTCAGGGTCACGTCGGTGACGGTGATCCCGAGCCCGGTCTCGAGCGCGCCGACCGGGGCGTCCAGCTCGGCCTTCCGGGGCTTGCGGGTGCCCGCGAACCACACGACCTCGAGCGGACGTCGCTTGGCAGAGCCCGTGGCACGCCAGTAGCCGGTGATGCGCCCGTCCACGAGCAGCGGCGGCAGGACCATCCCGTTGGCGCCGACCCAGAGCCGGTCGAGGTGCTCCCGGCGCGCGAAGCGGATCCGCGCGGCCGGGTCGTAGCCGCACATGAGGGCGTCGAACTCGGGCAGCAGCCGCACGTCCTCCAGCTCGCGGGCGGGCGGTGCATCCGGGAGGGCGACGTACGTCCTGCCGTCGGGGCCGTCCTCGGAGACCAGCCCGTCGAGCTCGGCGAGCAGCTGGTCGACGGCCCGCAGGCCGAGCCCGGACCACCACGCCAGGTCGTGCCGGGACGCCGGGCCGTGGCAGCGCAGGTGCAGCAGCACCGCGTCCGCCAGGGTCACGGCGACGACGGGCGGCAGGGTGCGGTACTCCGGCGCGCCCTGCCCGGCCCAGTCGCCGTTGATCGGTCGACGCACCAGGCCGCCGTGCCCGAAGGCGAGGTAGCGCCCGGCGGCATTGGTGGTGACGTCGTCGTGCCCCTCGTGCTCGACGAGCCACCGGTGGAGGTGGTCCTGCAGGTCGTCGGTCGTGCGCCAGTCGGCAGCGAAGTCCTCGGTGGCCGCCCAGAGGTCCTCGAGGGTCGAGCGCTCGAGCCGCAGCAGGCGCTGCCACAGGGTGCGCTGGCCGACCCGGGTGACGGCGCCGAGGGCGGCGTACTGCTCCGGGGTCGCGGTGTGGACCGTGCCCCGGATCGTGCTGCCCCGCACGATCGCGCCGGTCTCGTAGGCCGCCTCGACCTCGGCGCGCGTGGTGCCGGGGAAGCGGGCGGCGAGCCCGAGGAACGGCGACCGCGCGGTCTGGGCCTGGACCGGGCCGACCTGCGTGAGGCGGCCCCCGACGTCGGGTGCGGGGTCGGGGAACTGCCGGGCAAGGGCGGCACCCGCCAGGTCGTCCCAGGAGAGCCCCACGCTCAGCCGCGCATCGGGCCGCCGGGGCGGGCGTAGGACTCCGCGACGATCTCCGCGACCACCGAGAGGGCGATCTCGCCGGGGCCCTTGCCGCCGAGGTCGTGGCCGGCCGGGACGTGCAGGGACGAGGTGTCCACCCCCTCCTCGACGAGCTCGTCCAGCAGCCCGGCCGCACGACGGCGGCTCGCCATCATCGCGACGTACGACGCCTCGGACGCGAGGGCGTCGCGCAGCACCTGCGGCGCGTCCGGGGCGTCGTGGTCGCACAGCACCACTGCGTCGCCGGCCGCCGGCGACAGGCCGGGGCCGCCGTCGTCGGCGGGCTCCACGACGACGTCGCGCCCGACGGTCGCGGCGATGACCGCGATCGCCCGGGAGATCGGGTTGTCACTGAGCACCAGGATCCGGCCGTGCAGCGGCCCGTCGTCCGACCACGGCTGCTCTCTGCGCTCACTCATGTCCGCCAGCCTATTGTCGCCGCATGCCCGTCACCATCCCGCAGGAGCTGCAGTCCCAGCGGGACCTCGGGGAGGACTGGGGACGCTGGCTCGACCGGCTGCCACGACTGGCGGGCGACCTGCTCGACGAGTGGCACCTGACGCCGGTCGACGACTCCCTCCACGGGTTCTGCTCCCTCGTCGTGCCGGTGACGGACGCCGACGGGGCGCGCGCGGCCCTCAAGGTCTCGTTCGACGGCGACGAGGAGTCGCTCCACGAGGGGCTGGCCCTCCAGAAGTGGGGCGGGCGCGGTGCCGTACGACTCGTGCGCGCCGACCCGCACCGGCGGGCCCTCCTCCTGGACTGGCTGCCCGGCCCCGACCTCGGCGACGCGTGGGACGTCGAGGCGTGCGAGGTCGTCGGTGGCCTCTACGGGCGGCTCCACGTGCCCGCGCTGCCGCAGCTGGCCACCGTGGCGTCGTACATCGAGCGGTGGCTGGACGAGCTCGCCGACCTCGGGCGCGACGTACCGATCCCGCGCCGCTACGTCGAGCAGGCCCTGTCCCTCGGCCGAGACCTCGTGGCGCCGGGTGCCTCGCGCCCGGTCGTCGTGCACGGCGACCTGCACTATGCCAACGTGATGGCCGACGAGGCGGGGGAGTGGCTGGCCATCGACCCCAAGCCGATGGCCGGCGACGCCCACTACGAGCCGGCGCCGATGCTGTGGAACCGGATGGACGAACTCAGCGGGCCGGGAGCCGTCGGCTCGGTGCGTGACGGCCTGCGACGTCGCTTCCACGCCCTCGTCGACGCGGGTGGGCTCGACGAGGAACGGGCCCGCGACTGGGTGGTGGTCCGGATGGTGCTCAACGCGGGGTGGACCGTGCAGGACGCCCGGCGGGCCGGCCGGGCGCTCACGGCGGACGAGCAGGACTGGATCACCCGGTGCGTCGCGATCACCAAGGCCGTGCAGGACTGACATCGGGTGCGGGTGCGAGGCGGATCACGTCCGTGGTCCGGACAATCCGCGAGTTTGCTACCACCCGGTAAACAAAGTGATCTAGGTTACAGGCCAGTCAGCAGCAAGCCCCCGCTGTGTGGCGCGGCCGCGCCACGCTCCGACGAATGAGTAGGTAACAGATGCCGATCACCATCGACACGGCCTTTCTCGACACCATGCCGGCCAACGTGGCCGTCCAGTTCTTCGACCGCGTCACCGCGACCCCCGACGCGGAGGCGTTCCGCTTCCCGCGTGGCGAGGCGTGGGAGTCGGTCACCTGGAAGCAGGCCGGCGACAAGGTCGAGGCGCTCGCCGCCGGGCTGATCGCGCTCGGGGTCCAGCCCGAGCAGCGCGTGGGCATCGCGTCCGGCACCCGCTACGAGTGGATCCTCGCCGACCTGGCGATCATGTGCGCCGCCGGCGCCACCACCACCGTCTACCCGAGCACCAACGCCGAGGACACGACGTACATCCTGGGCGACTCCGAGAGCCGCGTGGTCTTCGCCGAGGACGACGAGCAGCTCGCCAAGCTCACCGCCCACCGGGCCGAGCTGCCCCACGTCACCAAGGTGGTGACCTTCGACGGCAAGGGCGACGGTGACTGGGTGATCACCCTCGACGAGCTCGCCGCGATGGGCGCCGAGCTGCTCGCCGAGCAGCCCGACGTGGTGCGTACGACGTCGCAGGCGATCGCCCCCGACCAGCTCGCCACCCTGATCTACACCTCCGGCACCACCGGCCGCCCCAAGGGCGTGCGGCTGCGTCACTCGTCGTGGGTCTACGAGGGCGAGGCGATCCGCGCGCAGGGCATCCTCGGTCCCGACGACCTGGAGTTCCGCTGGCTGCCGATGGCCCACTCGTTCGGCAAGGTGCTGATGTCGACGCAGATGGCGTGCGGCTTCGCCGCCGCCATCGACGGTCGCGTGGAGAAGATCGTCGACAACCTGGGCGTCGTCAAGCCGACCTTCATGGGTGCGGCACCGCGCATCTTCGAGAAGGCCCACGGACGCATCGTCACCATGCAGGCGGCCGAGGGCGGGGCCAAGGAGAAGATCTTCAAGAGCGCGTTCAAGGTCGGCCTCGAGGTCGAGCGGCTCAAGCGTGAGGGCAAGTCCGTCCCACTGGGGCTGAAGGTGCAGCACGGCCTGTTCGACAAGCTCGTGTTCTCCAAGATCCGCGACCGCTTCGGTGGAAACGTCCGCTTCTTCATCTCCGGCGCCGCGGCGCTCAACCGCGACATCGCCGAGTGGTTCGGCGCGGCCGGCATCAAGATCCTCGAGGGCTACGGCCTCACCGAGACCTCGGCGGGCTCCTTCGTCAACCACCCCGACCAGAACAAGTTCGGCACCGTCGGCCCGGTCTTCCCGGGCAGCGAGGTCAAGCTCGGCGACAACGACGAGATCCTGATCAAGGGTCCCGGCGTGATGGACGGCTACCACAACCTCCCCGAGGAGACGGCCCGCACGCTGACCTCCGACGGCTGGCTGCGCACCGGCGACAAGGGCGCCCTGGACGAGGACGGCCACCTGGTGATCACCGGCCGCATCAAGGAGCTCTTCAAGACCTCCGGCGGCAAGTACATCGCCCCGCCGGCGATCGAGTCGAAGTTCAAGGCCGTGTGCCCCTACGCCAGCCAGTTCATGGTGTTCGGCAACGAGCGCAACTACTGCGTCGCACTCGTCACCCTCGACCCCGACGCCATGGCCGGCTGGGCCGAGGAGAACGGCATGAGCGGCGCGTCCTACACCGAGATCGTGCAGTCCGACGCGGTGCAGAAGATGGTCGGCGACTACGTCGACGAGCTCAACAGCCACCTCAACCGCTGGGAGACCATCAAGAAGTGGAAGCTCCTCGACCACGACCTCACCGTCGAGTCGGGTGAGCTGACGCCGTCGATGAAGGTCAAGCGCAACGTCGTGGAGGACAACCACAAGGCGCTCATCGACGAGATGTACGCCTAGCAGCACCGCGCTCGCACGGCGGGCGCACCGGAGCACCAGCACGGGTGCCGGCGGGGGACCGCCGGCACCCGTGTGCGTTCTGTGGGTGTTCGAGGAGTCCGGGACGAGGGCCCCCGCGTGGTTGGATGACCGACGTGTCCCCCGCACAGCCCGACGGCGACCTCGCACCCGAGGACGGCCTGCTCCCCGAAGAGGCCAGGGCCGAGTTCGGCAGCAAGCCCTTCGGGCTCTACGTCCATGTCCCGTTCTGCAGCGTGCGGTGCGGCTACTGCGACTTCAACACCTACACCGCCCACGAGCTGGGCGACGAGGTCGGCGCCAGCCGGTCGTCGTACGCCGAGGCGGCGATCCGCGAGATCCGGTTCGCACGCAACGTGCTGGGCCACCGCGACGTGCCGATCGACACGATCTTCTTCGGCGGCGGCACGCCCACCCTGCTGAAGGCGGCCGACCTCGGCGCGATCGTGGCGAGCGCCGCCGCGGAGTTCGGCCTGGCCGCCGGCGTCGAGATCACCACCGAGGCCAACCCCGACAGCGTCGCCGCGTGGGACCTCGAGGAGCTGCGCACGGCGGGCTTCAACCGGATCAGCTTCGGGATGCAGTCCTCGGTCGACCACGTGCTCCGCACCCTCGACCGGACCCACGACCCGATGCGCGTGCCGGCGGTCGTCGACTGGGCCCGTCAGGCCGGCTTCGACGACGTCAGCCTCGACCTGATCTACGGCACGCCGGGGGAGTCGCTGGCCGACTGGGAGACCTCGGTCGACGCGGCGCTGGCATGCGAGCCCGACCACATCTCGGCGTACTCGCTCATCGTCGAGGAGGGCACCGCCATGGCCCGCCAGGTCAGGCGCGGCGAGCTGGCGATGCCCGACGAGGACGACCTGGCCGACAAGTACCACCTCGCCGACGAGCGCTTCGCCGGTGCGGGGATGAGCTGGTACGAGGTGTCGAACTGGGCGACCTCGCCGGACCACTGGTGCCGCCACAACCTGCTCTACTGGACGGGCGGGCACTGGTGGGGCGTCGGCCCCGGCGCGCACTCCCACGTCGGCGGCGTGCGCTGGTGGAACGTCAAGCACCCGGCGGCGTACGCCGAACGGCTGGGCCGCGGGGTGTCGCCCGCCCACGGTCGCGAGGTGCTCGGCTGGAAGGCCCAGCGGATGGAGCGCATCCTGCTCGAGATCCGTCTCGTCGAGGGCCTGCCGGTCACCGCCCTCGACGCCACCGGCCGCTCGCACGTCGCCCGCCTGGTCGCCGACGGACTCGTCGAGCTCGCTGCCGAGCGCCTGGTCCTCACCCAGCGCGGCCGCCTCCTCGCCGACGCCGTGGTGAGAGACCTGGTGGACTAGCCGCGCCCGGCGGATCGATACCCGCCCCCGTTGGTCGAGGAAGGCGCTCTGGCGCCTGTCACGAGACCCCGGACCAGAGCTGGGGGGTTTCGTGACGGTCGCTGCGCGACCTCCTCAACCAACGGGGGTGAGGTCGCGGCGCACCTCTCCCAGGGGACGATCAGTGGACCGGGGGTGCCGTCGCCGTCTTCGAGCGACGCGGACACGCGCCGAAGCGAAGCGGAGGCGCAAATGTCACTTGGACCGCGGATCTCGATACGGGTCGCCAGTGCTTCGCTGCGCTCAGCCCTGGCCGAGCCCTACTCGATCTCCCGACCCCTTCAGCCCTTCGCTTCGCTCAGGGCTGGGTCGTGAAGTCGATCAGCTCCTCGACGCGGCCGAGGAGTGCGGGCTCGAGGTCGGCGAAGGAGGAGACCCGGCCCAGGATGTGCTTCCAGGCGCGGGCGATGTCGGCCTGGTCGCGGTGCGGCCAGCCCAGCTGCTGGCAGGTGCCGGACTTCCAGTCGATGCCCTTGGGCACCGACGGCCAGCGCGGGATGCCGAGCCGGTCGGGCTTGACCGCCTGCCAGATGTCGATGAAGGGGTGGCCGACGACCAGGACGTGCTTGCCGACGGGAGAGCGCGCGATGTTGGCCGCGATCCGCGCCTCCTTCGACCCCGGCACGAGGTGGTCGACGAGGACGCCGACGCGTCGCTGCGGGCCGGGCTTGAAGTCGCGCAGGTGGTCGGCGAGGTCGTCGACGCCGCCGAGGTACTCCACGACGACGCCCTCGATGCGGAGGTCGTCACCCCAGACCTTCTCGACGAGCTCGGCGTCGTGGCGGCCCTCGACGAAGATCCGGCTGGCCCGTGCGACGCGGGCGCGGGCGTTGGGCACCGCGACGGAGCCGGACGCCGTACGGGTGGGGGCTGCGGGTGCGCCGCCGCGCACCGGCCGGGTGAGGACCACCGGCTTGCCCTCGAGCAGGAAGCCCGGGCCGAGCGGGAACGTACGCCGCTTGCCGCGGCGGTCCTCGAGGGTCAGCGTGTCGATGTCACGGTCGACGGCGACGACCTCGCCGCACCAGTCGGTGGTGACCTCCTCCACGACCATGCCGAGCTCGGTCGGCACCTCGACGGCGCGCCCGTTCTTCGGGGCACGCCAGTCTCCTGACAGGACGTCGGTTCCGTAGCGATCGACAGGCACCGGGACACGGTAGGCGGACCGGTCCGCAGATCGGGGGTGGCACGCCGTGGCGCGACGTCCGAAGAGATCACGGGCCCCGACCCGTGCGGGGCCCGGCACCGACCCTGGTCAGCCCCCGGTGATGCCGGCGCCCTGGGCGCCCTCACCGCTGTTGGCGTCGGGTTCGTCGGACCCGTCGGACTCGTCGTCGGAGTCGCTGCTGGACTCGACGGGCGGGTTGCCGAGGTCCTCCTGGGTGGCGTCCATCTCGAGCTCGTCGCGGTCCTTGGTCGCCTCGTCGTCCGGGTCGAGCGGCTCGGCGAGCGGGTTGTCCTCGCCGGGCTGGAGGTCCTCGGGCAGCTGGTCGTCGGAGATGCCACCGAGCGTCGCGTCGTCGGGCGATGCCGTACCGCCGGAGTGGTCGGCGTCGGCCGGGCTGGTGCCGCTGCCCGCCTTCGGCGTGTCGGTCGACTCGTGGTTGTCGGTCTGGGACTCGCTGTTCTCGCTCATGCCACCAGTCCTACTGGGCGCGGCCCGTCGAGACCAGCCCCGGCGGGGTGTGGCAGGTCGAGCGGGAGGTCGCGTGACTAGATGAGAGGGAGCCGCTTCTGGCTGCGGGGGAGGTGCTCGTAGCCCAGGCGTACGGCGCTGACCAGCCGCTCGCGGTCCCAGGGCCACTCGCCCTGCGCCAGCGCCTCCGACTGGGGCACCCCGCGGGAGGCGAGGTCGCGGATGGTCTCGGCGATGACGCCGAGCTCGATGCGCTGGTCCTGGACGAACTCCTTGTCGACGACCTGGCCGTGGCCGGGGACGACCACGGTCGAGTCGGTCATCAGCCCGATGACCAGGTCGAGGGTCGCGGGCCACTCCAGCGGCCACGAGTCGTCGCCGATGAAGGGTGGGTCGGACTCCTCGACGAGGTCGCCGCCGAGCACCACGTCGGCGTCGGGCACCCGCACGACCAGGTCACCGGCGGTGTGCCCGCGGCCCGGGTGGATCAGCTCCACGGCGCGGTCGCCGAGGTCTACCTGCACGACCGACGAGAACGTGTGCGTCGGCAGCCGGAGCGTGGTGGCGAGGATCTCCTCGCGGCGGGGATGGTCGGTGGCCTGCTCGTACGTCTCGAACGTCCGGCGGGCCGACTCCTCGATGTGGTCACGTGCCCAGTCGGTGGCGTGGATGGGCATGTCGCCGAACTGCTCGACCATCGTGGCGTTGCCGAAGTGGTGGTCCCAGTGCTCGTGGGTGTTGACGAGGCCGGTGAGCGGACCGGCACCGAGGCGGCGTACGTCGTCGGCCACCACGCGCGCCTCGGCCGCGGATCCGTGCGTGTCGACCATGAGCAGCCCGTCGGACCCGCCGACGAGGGTGACGTTGACGTGCATCCAGTCGTAGTGCGCCACCCAGACCCGGGGAGCGACCTCGGTGAAGTCGGGCATGCTCGCGACACTACGGCCTGCTAGTAGAGTTGGCACTCCAGCCGAACGAGTGCCAGAACGACTGCGAGCGAGGAGGGTCCATGGTCGACGACCGCAAGCTCGACGTGCTGCGCGCGATCGTGGAGGACTACGTCGCCACCGAGGAGCCCGTGGGCTCCAAGGCGCTGGTCGAGCGGCACGGGCTCGGGGTCTCCCCGGCGACGGTGCGCAACGACATGGCGGTGCTGGAGGAGGAGGGCTACATCCACCAGCCCCACACCAGCGCCGGGCGGGTGCCGACCGACAAGGGCTACCGCCTCTTCGTCGACAAGCTCGCGACCCTCAAGCCCATGAGCGCCGCCGAGCGCCGAGCCATCGCCACGCTGCTCGACGGCGCGGTCGACCTCGACGACGTGGTGCAGCGCTCGGTGCGGCTGCTGAGCCAGCTGACCCGGCAGGTCGCCATCGTGCAGTACCCGACGCTGTCCCGCTCGACGGTGCGCCACGTCGAGCTGGTCGCGCTCACCCCGACGCGGCTCATGCTGATCCTGATCCTCAGCACGGGTCGGGTGGAGCAGCGCCTGGTCGAGCTCGACGCGCCGATGGGCGACGCCGACCTCGCCGAGCTGCGCGCGGCGGTCAACCAGACCAGCGCCGGCGTGCAGATCGCCGCCGCCGCGGCCGCCCTCGGCGCCCTGCCCGACGACGTACGTCCCGAGCAGGCCGAGTCGGCCCGGGCGGTGGTGACGGTCCTGGCCGACGCCATGTCCGACCACCGCAGCGACGAGCGCGTCGCGGTGAGCGGCACCGCCAACCTGGCCCGCTACGGCGACTTCGACACCGCCGTCCGGCCCCTCCTGGAGGCGCTGGAGGAGCACGTCGTGCTGCTCAAGCTGCTGGGGGAGTCGGGCGCCGACGCCGTCACCGTGCGCATCGGCCACGAAGGCCCCTACACCGAGCTCGCCGCGACCAGCGTCGTGGCCACCGGCTACGGCCCGCTCGAGAACCACCTCGGTTCCCTGGGCGTGGTCGGCCCCACCCGCATGGACTACCCCGGATCCATGGCAGCCGTGCGCGCGGTCGCGCGCTACGTCTCGCGGATCCTCGATGAAGGAAACCAGTGACCCAGGACCCCTACGAGATCCTCGGCGTCTCCCGTGACGCCAGTGCCGACGAGATCAAGAAGGCCTACCGCCGGCTCGCGCGGCAGCTTCACCCCGACGTCAACCCGGACCCGGCGACGCAGGAGCGCTTCAAGGACGTCTCGCGCGCCTACGAGGTGCTGAGCGACCCCGGCAAGCGAGCGGCCTACGACAGGGGCGGCGACGCGTTCAGCCAGGGCTTCGGCGGTGCCGGCCAGGGCTTCTCGTTCACCGACATCATGGACGCCTTCTTCGGCGGCGGTGCGACCGCCGGCGGCCAGCAGCGCGGGCCGCGCTCGCGGGCACGCCGCGGGCAGGACGCCCTGATCCGGCTCGACGTCACGCTCGCCGACGCCGCCTTCGGCGTCACCAAGGACCTCAAGGTCGACACGGCGCTGCGCTGCGAGGCCTGCGAGGGCCAGGGCACCGCCCCGGGCACCTCGCCCACCACGTGCGAGACCTGCCACGGCCAGGGTGAGGTCGCCGTCGTGCAGCGCTCGTTCCTCGGTGAGATCCGCACCCTCCGCCCGTGCGCGGCCTGCCGCGGTTACGGCTCCGTCATCCCCGACCCGTGCCGCGAGTGCTCGGGCGACGGCCGGATCCGCTCCCGCCGCACGCTCACGGTGAAGATCCCGGCCGGTGTCGACAACGGCACCCGGGTCCAGCTCACCGGGCAGGGCGAGGTCGGCCCCGGCGGCGGGCCCGCCGGCGACCTCTACGTCGAGATCCACGTCGAGCCGCACAAGACCTTCACGCGCCACGGCAACGACCTCCACAGCACGATCTCGCTGCCGATGACGGCGGCCGCGCTCGGCACCCAGCTGACGCTGCCGCTGCTCGAGGCCGACCTCCCCCAGTCCGAGGACTCGGAGACCGCGACGACGTACGACCTCGAGATCCGCCCCGGCACGCAGTCCGGCAGCGAGCAGGTCATCCGCGGCTTCGGCGTGCCGAGCCTGCGCGGCGGGCGCGGCGACCTCGTGGTCAGCGTGGTCGTCGACACCCCGACCCGGCTCGACCCCCGCCAGGAGGAGCTGCTCCGCGAGCTGGCTGCCATCCGCGGCGAGGAGTCGCCGGACGGTCAGGTCGAGGCGCCGCACAAGTCGATGTTCGGCCGGCTCCGCGACGCCTTCCAGGGCTGAGCCGGGGCTGTGTCGCTCCCGGTCCACCTCGTCGAGTCGCTCGCCGGCGTCGGCGTCGGCTCCGTCGTCGAGGTCACCGGTGACGAGGCGCACCACGCCGTCGCCGTACGACGCCTCCGCGAGGGCGAGCAGGTCGTGCTGACCGACGGCCTCGGGACCTCGGCCACCGGGTCCGTCGCCGCGACCGGCAAGCGGGTGTTCTCCGTGACGGTCACGTCGGTGTCGCACGAGGACGCGCCCACCCCGGCGATCACCGTCGTGCAGGCCCTGCCGAAGGGGGATCGCGGCGAGCTCGCCGTCGAGGTGCTCACCGAGGTCGGGGTCGACCGCATCGTGCCGTGGGCGGCTGCGCGCTCCGTCGCGGTCTGGAAGGGCGAGCGCGCCGCGAAGTCGCACGCGAAGTGGCAGGCCACCGCCCGCGAGGCGGCCAAGCAGTCGCGACGCTCGTGGCTGCCGACGGTCACGCCGCTGGCGTCCACCGGCGACCTGGCTGCCGTGCTCGCGGAGGCCGACCTCGCCGTCGTCCTCCACGAGGACGCGACCGCGGCGCTCAGCGCGATCGACGTACCCACCTCGGGGCGGATCGTCGTGGTCGTCGGCCCCGAGGGCGGCATCGCCCCCGACGAGCTCGAGGCGCTCGAGGCCGCCGGTGCCCGCACCGTCCGGCTCGGGGCAGAGGTGCTGCGCACCTCGACGGCGGGGGTCGTCGCGGTCGCCGCCCTTCTGTCGCGCACCGACCGCTGGTCCTGACGGCGCGTCGGACGACGGCTACCCGACGTGGATCAGCTTGGTGTCGACGCTGGGCCCGTTGCCCTCGGTGCCACCGCTGGGGTCGTCGGTCTCGCACTGGAGCACGACGTCTCCCGTGCCGGCGTCCGCGAGGGGGAGCTCGACCTCGAACGGGAAGAGCCGGTCGTCCATCCAGCCCTCGGCCTGGTAGCCCTCGAGGGCCACCTCCTGGTCGCCCGCCAGCAGCCGGCACGGGCCGCTCGCCTCGAACGAGTTGGCCACGCCGGTGACCGTCAGGGTGTCGCCGGTGACCGTGTCGCCCTCGGCGGGCGAGGTGATGTTCACCAGGCTCAGCGTGCGCAGCGCGCTCGCCTGCTCGAAGGGTGCGCCGGCGGAGAGGCCGAAGATGCGGAGGTCGGTGCCGCCGCGCGTGACCTGCACCGGGAGGCGCTCCTGCTGCACGCCCTGCAGCGTGTAGACCAGCTGCTGGACGGCCAGCCTCGCCGCGCGCTTGGACATGCCGTCGGGACGCTCGGTGAAGGCGTCGGAGGGGATGTCGACCACCAGCACGCCGTCGGCCGCGCGGGCCGAGGTGATCTCGACCTGCGGCCACAGGGTGCGGTAGTCGGGGTCGTCGGGCTCCCCGCCTCCGGCCACCAGCCGTGCGGCCTCGGTCAGCGGGTCGCCGGTCACCCGGTGGAACTCGCGGAACAGCACCGGCCGGCCGCCCGGCCCGTCGCCCACGAAGTAGACGGGCACGGCCGAGCTGGTGGGCTCGGACGGCTCGGACGACGCCGAGGCAGACCCCGAGCTCGGCTGGGCGGACGGATTGCCGGACGGCGACTTCCGCGGCTTCTTCGTCGGTGCGGTCACGTCGCCGGACGCCGGCACCGGGTCGTCGGACGAGCAGGCGGCGAGCGCCACGCAGCCAGCCAAGAGCGCGGCGGCGCCCGCCCAGCGGCGTACGCGCGCAGGTGTGCGCGCAGAGGGGAAGGTCATGTGCGTCACGGTAGTTGGCGGCGCGCCCCCGCCGGCCGGTCACACGCCGGGCGGTGTCGGTGGGCGCCGCTAGGAAGGAGGCATGCCCGAGTCCTCCATCGACACCGAGGTCGAGACCTGGCTGCGCGACGTCGCCGCCGACCTGACCGAGCCGCGCCCGCACGAGTGCCTGTTGTGCTTCGTCCGCCGGATGCTCGAGGAGTTCGGGTGCCGCACGACGCTGCGCTTCGCCGTCAGGTATCGCGACCTGCGCGCCCCACGAGCGGTGGGGCTCGAGCGGAGGCTCGGCGACAAGGGCGGGTTCTGCGACTGCGAGATCTTCATGAACGGCTGGTCCGCGGCACGTCACCTGTGGACGCCGGAGGTCGCGGTCGAGCGCGACGGGTGGACCGAGGTCCTCGAGGAATCGGAGCCGCCTGCGTCCATGCCCGACTGCACCGGCGTACGTTGCGGGTCGACCCAGCCGTGCACGCTCTGGGAGCCGCGCCGCCGGTGGTGAGCCGGCAAACCGTGCCACGCGGCCGCGCCAGACCCTAGGCTGGACGGATGAGCGACAGGTCCGACGACTGCATCTTCTGCACGATCGTCGCCGGGGGGATCCCGGCCGACGTCCTGGGCCGCAACGACCACGCGATCGCGATCAAGGACCTCCACCCGCAGGCTCCCTTCCACGCGCTGGTCATCCCGCACGCCCACCACGAGAACGCCGCCGCATCCGCGGCCGCCGACCCGGCCACGCTCGGGCACCTCGTGAGCCTCGCCGACGAGATCGCGCGCGCATCCGGCAACGCCGACTACCGCCTGATCGCCAACACGGGTGCCGGCGCCGGCCAGACCGTGTTCCACACCCACCTCCACGTGCTCGGCGGCTCCTCCCGCATGACCGAGTCCCTGATCTGATCGAGACGCCGATGCCTCGCACCATCTCCCGCGCCCTCGCGGCACTCCTGGCCACCGGGCTCCTGGCGTTGTCCGCCTGCAGCGGGTCGGGCTCCGACAGCACCGACGCCGACGACCGCGCCACCCAGCCCGGGCAGGCGGCGAGCACCTCGCCGAGCGCCGAGGACGTCGCCGCGGAGGGACACGGCCACTACGCCGAGCCCGCCAAGGCGCGACCGCTGCGCGCGGGCGAGTCGCGTACGACGATCGCGATGCCCGGCAGCTACACCCCGTCGGCCCCCTACGGCACCGGCACCGACGACTACCGTTGCTTCCTCCTCGACCCGGAGCTGCAGAAGGACACCTGGCTGACCGGCACGCAGGTCCTGCCCGGCAACCCCGAGGTGGTGCACCACGTCATCCTGTTCCGGGTCCCGCCCGAGCAGGTCGAGGCCGCCGAGGCCAAGGACGCGGCCGAGGACGGTGAGGGCTGGACCTGCTTCGGAGGCACCGGTCTCGACCCGTTCCAGAACGTCGACGACGCCGCCTGGATCGGCGCCTGGGCGCCCGGCGGCAAGGAGTCGGTCGTCAAGCCCGGCTACGGCATGCGCATGGCCAAGGGCAGCCGGATCGTGATGCAGGTCCACTACAACCTGCTCGCCGGTGTCGCCCCCGACACGTCCGCCGCCCAGCTGCGGCTGGCTCCGGGCAAGCGTCCCTACCAGGCGCTGCACACGATGCTCCTGCCCGCGCCGGTCGAGCTGCCGTGCCGTGCCAAGCACGACGACGGACCGCTGTGCGAGCGCGACGCCTCGCTCGCCGACGTCAAGGAGCGCTTCGGCGCCGAGGGCAACACCGCCGACCTGCTGCACATCCTCTGCGGCACGAAGCCGGAGCCGGGTGAGGTGCAGTCGTGCGTGCGCACCCTCGCCGAGCCGATGACGATCCACGGCGTGGGCGGCCACATGCACCTGCTCGGCCGCTCGATCACGATCGAGGTCAACCCCGGGACACCCGCGGCGAAGACGATCCTCGACATCCCCGTCTGGGACTTCGACGACCAGGGCAGCACCCCCATCGACCCCATCCGCCTCGACGCCTTCCAGCAGGTGAAGGTGACCTGCCGCCACGTGCAGTGGCTGCGCGACAGGCTCCCGGCCTTCGACGGTCAGCCCGACCGCTACGTCGTCTGGGGCGAGGGCACCACCGACGAGATGTGCCTGGGCCTGCTGCAGATCACCCGACCCTGACGCCGGGCAAGGGGCGGGCGGTGGCGAACCGGGTGGGCCGGACGCCGCCTGCTCGGTAGCATGGAGGCGCTCTGCCACCGACCCGGAAGGCCGCCCGTCACGGGCATCCATGACTGACACGACCCCACAGGTGCGACCGACCCACACCGTCGTCGTTCCCAACAGCATCGACATGGTCTCGGTCCTCGGTCCGGGTGACGAGCACCTCCGGCTCATCGAGCGGGCCTTCCAGGCCGACGTGCACGTGCGGGGCAACCGCATCACGCTGACGGGCGAGTCCGCCGAGGTGGCGATGGCCGAGCGGCTGCTCGACGAGGTCGTGACCCTCGTGCGCACCGGCCAGGGCGTCACCGGCGAGACCGTCGAGCGGATCATCCAGATGCTGCGCACCGAGACGCAGGAGCGTCCGGCCGACGTGCTGAGCCTCAACATCCTGTCCAACCGCGGCCGCACGATCCGTCCCAAGACGCTCAACCAGAAGCGTTACGTCGAGTCCATCGACAAGCACACGATCACCTTCGGCATCGGCCCGGCCGGCACCGGCAAGACCTACCTGGCGATGGCCAAGGCCGTGCAGGCGCTGCAGGCCAAGGAGGTCAACCGGATCATCCTGAGCCGTCCGGCCGTCGAGGCGGGGGAGCGGCTCGGCTTCCTGCCCGGCACGCTCAGCGAGAAGATCGACCCCTACCTGCGTCCGCTCTACGACGCGCTGCACGACATGGTCGACCCCGAGACGATCCCCAAGCTGCTCGCCGCCGGCACCATCGAGGTGGCGCCGCTGGCGTTCCTGCGTGGTCGCTCGCTCAACGACTCCTTCATCATCCTCGACGAGGCGCAGAACACGACGCCCGAGCAGATGAAGATGTTCCTGACCCGCCTGGGCTTCGGCTCGCGGATCGTCGTCACCGGCGACACCAGCCAGGTCGACCTCCCGTCGGGCACCAAGTCCGGGCTCCGGGTCGTCGAGGGCATCCTGGACGGCGTCGAGGACATCTCGTTCTGCCGCCTCACCGGCACCGACGTCGTACGCCACCGGCTGGTGGGTCGGATCGTCGAGGCCTACGAGGTCTTCGACGCCGACAACCAGCGCACGCCCGCAGGCCCGAAGAAGGCCGAGCGGGGGCCGCGATGAGCATCGAGGTCCTCAACGAGTCGGGCCTCGACCTCGACGTACGCCGCCTCTCCCGGCTCGCGCGCTTCGTCATGGACGAGATGCGGGTCCACCCGCAGGCCGAGCTGTGCATCAAGGCCGTCGACGAGGACACCATCGCCGGGCTCAACGGGCAGTGGATGGAGAAGGAGGGCCCGACCGACGTGCTGGCCTTCCCGATGGACGAGCTGCGGCCGGGCAAGGTCAACGAGGAGCCCGAGGAGGGCGTCCTCGGCGACCTGGTGCTCTCGCCGTCGGTCGCCGAGCGGCAGGGCGTCGAAGCCGGTCACGGGCGTGAGGCGGAGATCGACCTGCTCACCGTGCACGGCATCCTGCACCTGCTCGGCTACGACCACGCCGAGCCCGAGGAGCACGCCGTGATGTTCGGCCTCCAGGACGAGCTGCTCGGGAAGTGGCGCTCCACCCCCGAAGCTTCCTGAGATGACCCCAGAGATGACCCACTGACATGACCGCCGACATCTGGCAGCTCGGGTCGGCGACGGTGCTGGTCCTGCTGGCAGGCCTGTTCTCGGCCGCCGACGCCGCGCTCAACGGCTTCTCCCGCGCCCGCGCGGAGGAGCTCAGGGCCGAGGGCCGTCCCGGCGCCGCGCGCCTGGTGATGCTCCTCGACGACCCTCCCCGCTACCTCAACACCGCGCTGCTGCTGCGGCTGCTGTGCGAGATCAGCGCCATCGTGCTGGTCGCCACCTGGGCCCGCGACGCCTTCCACGGCGACCTGCTGCCCACGGTGCTCACCACGATCGGCGTGATGCTGGTCGTCTCGTTCGTCGCGATCGGCGTCGCGCCCCGCACGGTGGGCCGCCAGCACGACGTGAAGGTCGCGCTGCTCTCGGCCGGGCCGCTGTCACTGGTGACCACGATCCTCGGCCCGATCCCGGCCCTGCTGATCATGCTCGGCAACGCCATCACGCCGGGCAAGGGCTTCAGCGAGGGGCCGTTCTCCACCGAGACCGAGCTGCGCGAGCTGGTCGACCTCGCCGAGGCGTCCGCGGTCATCGAGTCCGGCGAGCGCAGGATGATCCACTCGGTCTTCGAGCTCGGTGACACGATCACCCGCGAGGTGATGGTGCCGCGGCCCGACGTGGTCTACGTCGAGCGCCACAAGAACCTCCGCCAGACCCTCTCGCTGTTCCTGCGCAGTGGCTACTCCCGCATCCCGGTCATCGACGAGAACCTCGACGACATCGTCGGCATGGCCTACCTCAAGGACCTCGTCCGCCGCGACTTCGAGGCGCCCGACGTGGAGTTCACCCAGCGGGTCGACGAGGTGATGCGCCCGGTGCACTACGTCCCGGACTCCAAGCCGGTCGACGCCCTGCTCAGCGAGCTCCAGGCCCGCCGGCAGCACATCGCCGTCGTCGTCGACGAGTACGGCGGCACCGCCGGCCTGGTCACCATCGAGGACGTCCTGGAGGAGATCGTCGGGGAGATCACCGACGAGTACGACGCCGAGGAGGTCGAGGTCGCGCACCTCGAGGGCGGGGCGATCCGGGTCTCCTCGCGCTACCCGGTCGACGACCTCGACGAGCTGGTCGGCTTCGACGTCGAGGACGACGACGTCGACAGCGTGGGCGGCCTGATGGCCAAGCACCTGGGCAAGGTCCCGATCCCCGGCTCGGTCGTGGAGTGCCACGGCCTCCGGCTCGAGGCAGAGCGGGCGACGGGGCGCCGCAACAAGATCGAGACCGTGCTCGTCACGGTGCTGGGCGACGACGACGCCGCCGCGGACGACGCCCACCCGGGCGTCAGCGCCTCCGGCCGCTGACCAGCACGTACTCCCACCGCATCCGCCCCGACGCGTCGCGGAAATCCGCCGCGAGCCCGTCGAGGGCCGCGTCGAGCGCGGCCGTCCGCTCGGGCTGGTCGGCCAGTCCGCGGTAGGCGACGAGGGTCGGGCCGTAGTTGTCGCGGAAGTAGGTGCGGAAGTCCCTCGGACCGCCGAACGCGTCCACGTCGACGTACGCCCGTCGGTGCTCGAGGCCCTCCACCCGGTCGCCGAGCAGCGCACGGACGTGCGCGTCGTCGCCCCACAGCGGTGGGGGTTGCACGCCAGCCGGCGGCGGTGGCACGAACTCCTTCATCGTCGCGAAGAGCCGCCCGACGAAGCCTTCCGGCGTCCAGCTCGCCAACCCGAACCGGCCACCGGGCCGCAGCACGCGCAGCAGCTCGTCGGCCGCCGCCTGGTGGTGCGGCGCGAACATCACGCCCACCGTGCTCACCACGACGTCGTACGACGCCTCGGGCCAGGGCAGTGCCTCGGCGTCGGCGACCGCCCACTCGATGTCGAGCCCGGGATGCCGTGTGCGGCCCTTCTCGAGGAGCTCGGGCGTCAGGTCGGAGGCGACCACGCGCGCGCCGGCGCGGGCGGCGGGCACGGCGGCGTTGCCGGTGCCGGCTGCGACGTCGAGCACCCGCTCGCCCGGGGTGATGCCGAGGGCGGCGACCACCCGCTCGCCGAGCATCGGGATGATCTCGTCCGCGACCCGGTCGTAGTGGCCTGCGGCCCACATCGTCCGGTGCTTCTGCTTGAGGGCCGCGTCCTCGTCGAGGGTCACTGCCACGGTCTGACTGGTCATGCCGGCTCCTTCCAGAGCGCTTCGAGGTGGTGCCGAGGACGCTAGGAGGCGCCGCGCGCAGCGACGAGTGAACGATCTGTACCACCCCGTGCGAGCGGCGTAGCGTGCCGCCATGGGCGCCAGCTACAGCCAGTTCTGCCCCGTCGCGAAGGCCATGGAGCTGCTCGACGAGCGCTGGACGCTGCTCGTCGTCCGCGAGCTGGTGATCGGCAGCGAGCACTTCAACGAGCTGCGACGCGGCCTGCCGCGGATGTCGCCCACCCTCCTCTCGCGCCGGCTCCAGCAGCTGGTCCGCGCGGGCGTGATCACCCGCGAGGAGACCGACGGCGAGGTGCGCTACCGGCTGACCGAGGCCGGGGAGGAGCTGCGGCCGGTCGTGGAGGCGCTCGGAACCTGGGGGACCCGCTGGATCCCCGACCTCGCCGATCCCGACCTCGACCCCAAGCTGCTGCTGTGGGACATGCACCGCAACGTCGACCACGAGCGGGTGCCGGCCCGCCGGACCGTGCTGGCCTTCGAGTTCGACGACGTCGAGGCCGACCTGGCGCGCTGGTGGCTGGTGATCTCCTCGGGAGACGTCGACGTGTGCGACGACGACCCGGGCGACGAGCCGGTCGCCCTCGTGCAGACCTCCCTCCGCACGCTCACCGAGGTGTGGCGCGGCGACACGGCCTGGAGCGCGGCCCGCGGTGACGGCTCGATGCGCGTGGTCGCGAGCAGGGACGTCGCCGCCGCGCTGCCGGGATGGTTCCTGCTCTCGCCCTTCGCCGGTGTCCCGCGTCCGCTCACTAGGCTGGCGCCATGACTGACCTGTCGGCCGACCTCAGCCCCGAGGACGCCAAGCTGGTGACCCTGGCGCGGGCCACCCGCGCCCGTGCCCGATCGCGCGAAGGGGCAGCGGTCCGCGACCTCGACGGCAGGACGTACGCCGCCGCGAGCATCCGGCTCACGCACCTGCGGCTGTCGGCGCTGGAGGTGTGCGTCGCCATGGCGATCTCGTCCGGCTCCACCGGGCTCGAGGCGGGGGTCGTGCTCACCGACGGCGACCTCACCGACGTCCACGCGGCGAGCGACTTCGCGGGCGCCGGCGTGCCGATCCTGGTGGGCGACCCGGCCGGCCGGATCCACACCCGCTCCAGCACGCACGCGCACTGACCCCGTCCGCGGTCCGTCGACGGCAGTGGTGGACGCCACAACGCACTCGCCAACGCGCGCCCGCACTCGCTAGCGTGGCGCCGTGGGCACGCCGCTGGGGTGGGACGAGCACGAGCGAGGCGTGGCACGGCTCCGTGAGTCCTACGCCGCGCTGCCGCCCGATGCACCGGTCCGGCTGGCCAAGCGCACCAGCAACCTCTTCCGCGGCCGGCCCGAGCCCGGCACCGGCCTCGACGTCAGCGGCCTGCAGGGCGTGATCGAGGTCGACGGCGACGTCGCCGAGGTGCAGGGCATGTGCACCTACGAGCACCTGGTCGAGGCCACGCTCGCCCAAGGGCGCATCCCCCTCGTGGTGCCCCAGCTCAAGACGATCACCCTCGGCGGCGCGGTCACCGGTCTGGGCATCGAGTCGACCAGCTTCCGCAGCGGCCTGCCGCACGAGTCCGTCCTTGAGATGGACGTCGTCACCGGCTCCGGTGAGATCGTGACGACCAAGCCGGGCGACGACCTCTTCGACGCCTTCCCCAACTCCTACGGCTCCCTCGGCTACGCCACCCGGCTGCGCATCGAGCTCGAGCCCGTGCCGGCGTACGTCGCCCTCCGGCACGTCCGCTTCGACGACGCCGCGACGCTCGCGGGAGCGGTGGCGCGGATCGTCGACGAGCGGGAGTGGGCCGGCGAGCGCGTCGACGGTCTCGACGGGGTCGCGTTCTCGCCCGACGAGCTCTACCTGACGCTCGCCCGCTGGACCGACGAGCCCGGTCCCACCAGCGACTACACGGGCCAGCAGGTCTACTACCGCTCGCTCCAGGAGCGCGCCACCGACCGCCTCACCGTCCACGACTACCTCTGGCGCTGGGACACCGACTGGTTCTGGTGCTCACGGGCCTTCGGCGCCCAGCACCCGCTCGTCCGTCGCGTGTGGCCGCGCCGGCTGCGCCGCTCCGACGTCTACTGGAAGCTCGTGGCGCTCGACCGGCGCTTCAGCATCGGCGACCGGCTCGACCGGCGAGCGGGACGGCCGCAGGGTGAGCGTGTCGTGCAGGACGTGGAGATCCCGGTCGGTCGGCTCGCGGAGTTCCTCGAGTGGTTCGACCGCGACGTCGGCATGCGTCCGGTGTGGCTGTGCCCGCTGCGGCTGCGGCGCGCTGGTGAGGACCGTCCGTGGCCCGGCTACCCGCTGACCAGCGGCACCACCTACGTCAACGTGGGCTTCTGGGGCGTGGTCAACGTCGGCCCCGACGCCCCCAGCTCTCCGCGCAACCGCGCGATCGAGGCGAAGGTCACCGAGCTCGGCGGCCACAAGAGCCTCTACTCCGAGGCGTTCTACGAGCGCGAGGAGTTCGACCGCCTCTACGACGGCGCCCACCTGGCCCGCGTCAAGGCGGTCCACGACCCCGACGACCGACTGACCGATCTCTACGACAAGGTGGTGGGACGACGATGAGCCTCGGTTCCGGCCCGAACCGGGCTGCCCCTGCGCGGATGTCCATCGGCGACGCGATGGACCGGCTGGTGCGAGGAGGCCTGCCCGTGCGCTTCACGGCGTACGACGGAAGCAGCGCCGGCCCGCTCGACGCGCCGTTCGGGCTCGACCTGCGCACCGAGCGCGGCCTGGCCTACCTGATGACCGCACCCGGCGACCTCGGGATGGCGCGCGCATACGTCAGCGGCGACCTCGACTTCGCCGGCGTGCACCCCGGCGACCCCTACGACGCGATGGTGCTGCTCAAGGACCACACCAAGTTCCGGGTGCCCACGCCCAGCGAGGCGGTGCACATCGCCCGCAGCCTGGGCCTGCAGCGCCTCCGGCCGCCGGCCCCGCCCCCGCAGGAGCACCTGCCGCGCTGGCGCCGCGCCGTCGAGGGGCTGCGGCACTCCATGTCGCGCGACGCCGACGTGATCTCCCACCACTACGACGTCTCCAACCGGTTCTACGAGCTCGTGCTCGGCCCGTCGATGGCCTACACCTGCGCGCTCTACGAGACGCCCGACGCCACGCTCGAGGAGGCGCAGGCGGCGAAGTTCGACCTGGTCTGCCGCAAGCTCGCCCTCCAGCCTGGCCAGCGGCTCCTCGACGTCGGCTGCGGCTGGGGGACCATGGTCCGGCACGCCGCCCGCGAGTACGGCGTCAAGGCGCTCGGCGTGACGCTCTCGCTCGAGCAGGCGCAGTGGGCCAAGGAGGCGATCGACCGCGAGGGCCTCGGCGACCTGGCGGAGGTGCGCCACCTCGACTACCGCGACGTGGTGGAGAACGGGTTCGACGCGGTCAGCTCGATCGGCCTCACCGAGCACATCGGCGTGCGCAACTACACGTCGTACTTCGCCCAGCTGCGCGACCGGCTCAAGCCAGGCGGGCGGGTGCTCAACCACTGCATCACCCGGCCGCACAACCGTCGCCAGGAGACCGGCGCCTTCATCGACCGCTACGTCTTCCCCGACGGCGAGCTCATCGGCTCGGGCACGATCATCACCGCCGCGCAGGACGCCGGGCTCGAGGTTCAGCACAGCGAGAACATCCGGATGCACTACGCCTCCACGCTGCGCGACTGGAACCGCAACCTGGTGGACAACTGGGACGAGTGCGTCGCCGAGGTGGGGGAGGGCACCGCCCGCGTGTGGGGCCTCTACATCGCCGGGTCGCGCATCGGGTTCGAGCGCGACGAGATCGAGCTGCACCACGTCCTGGCCACGCGCAACCACGCCGACGGGCACTCCGATTTCCCGATGCGACCCGACTGGTGAGTGATCGATAGCCTGACCTCGTGAGCACCCGGTCGGCCCAGTTCCAGGCGCGCGTCGCGCGACGTGAGCCGCTGACCGACCACCTCGTGCGACTCGTGCTCGACGGGGTCGAGGGCTTCGAGAGCACCGGCGTCCCCGACGAGTGGGTCGGCCTGGTGGTGCCCGGGCAGTTCCAGAGCCGCTACTACACCGTCCGCTCGCACCGTCCCGGCGAGCTCACCCTCGACGTGGTCGTGCACGATGTCGGGCTGGTCACCGAGTGGGCGATGCGCGACTGCGTCGGCGACACGGTGACGATCACGGAGCCGAAGGCCTCGTTCGACCCCCCGCCCGGCGCGGGCTGGCTGCTGCTGGTCGGCGACCTCACGGCGATGCCGGCGATCGCCCGCATCGTCGAGACCCACCCCGAGCTGGCGACGTACGTCGTCGCGGAGGTGCCGGACGACCTGTCCGGATACCTCCCCGACAGCGCCGACGTCACGTGGCTCCAGCCCCCGGCCGCCGGCCAGAGCGCCCTCGCCCGGGTCGTCGAGGGCATCGACTGGCCCGAGGGGGAGGGCTACTTCTGGATGGCCGGCGAGTCCGCGCAGATGCGCGCCATCCGCAAGCACCTGATGCGCGAGGTCAAGCTGCCCACGAGCCACTACGACGTGATGGGCTACTGGCGCGCGACCGCCGCCCGGCAGCCGCGTGCGGTCGATCCGGGCCCGGTCTGGCGCGCCGGCAAGGCGGCAGGGAAGAGTGACGAGCAGATCTGGGCGGAGTACGACGCGGCGCAGGAGGCGAGCGATGGCTGACGAGCACGAGCACGACGAGGACCAGGAGCCGACGGGGGACCCGGGCGACGAGCTGGACGACGACGAGCTGGACGACGACGAGCTGGACGACGACGAGCTGGACGACGACTTCGACCTGTCGGGCGTCGCCCCGGCGGGTGCCTTCTACCAGGCTCCCGAGGGCTTCCGGAGCGGCTTCGCCTCGTTCGTGGGGCGGCCCAACGCGGGCAAGTCGACGCTCACCAACGCCCTGGTCGGCCAGAAGATCGTCATCACCTCGTCCAAGCCGCAGACCACCCGCAACGTGGTGCGCGGCATCGTGCACCGCACCGACGCGCAGCTGATCCTCGTCGACACCCCCGGCCTCCACCGTCCGCGCACGCTGCTCGGCGAGCGGCTCAACGACCTGGTGCGCACGACGTGGGCCGAGGTCGACGTGGTCGCGGTGTGCTTCCCCGCCAACGAGAAGATCGGACCCGGTGACCGGTTCCTGGTCACCGAGCTGGCCAAGGTGCGGCGTACGACCCGGATCGCCGTTGCGACGAAGACCGACCTGGTCACCCCCGAGCAGCTGGCCAACCACCTGATGGACATCGCGGCACTGGGCGAGGAGACCTCCACGGAGTGGGCCGAGGTCGTGCCCGTCTCCGCGGTCGCAGGCGACCAGGTCGGCCTGCTCGCCGACCTGCTCGTGGGGCTGATGCCCGAGGGTCCGCCTCTCTACCCCGACGGCGACCTCACCGACGCGCCCGAGGAGGCGCTGGCCGCCGACCTGATCCGCGAGGCGGCGCTGGAGGGCGTGCGCGACGAGCTGCCCCACTCCATCGCCGTGGTGGTCGAGGAGATGGGCCTGCGCGAGGGTCGCCCGGACGACAAGCCGCTCCTCGACATCGTGGCCAACCTCTACGTCGAGCGCGACTCCCAGAAGGGCATCATGATCGGCCACAAGGGCTCACGCCTGCGGTCGGTCGGCACGGCGGCGCGCAAGCAGATCGAGGCGCTGCTCGGCACCCCGGTCTACCTCGACCTCCAGGTCAAGATCGCCAAGGACTGGCAGCGCGACCCGCGCCAGCTGCGCAAGCTCGGCTTCTGATCCGCTCGGCTACGCCGGGACCCAGCAGATCCCGTAGTGCCGCCCGGCGTCCCACTGCTCGGCGGTCGGGATCTCCTGCGACCAGGTGAAGTCGAGCAGGTCGCCCGCCCGCGAGCGCGCCGCGTCGCGGCACGGTCCGTCCATCCGGTCGGTGATCGCCCCGCGCGCGGGGAGCTTGCGGCCGGGGATGTCGACGGTGGCCACCGCGACCCATGAGTGCTGCGCGCTGCAGGTGACGCGCCGGAAGGCGGGCGTGCCGGGCGCCGCGGTCGCGCACATCGCGACGGCGGGTGCGTCGCCCCAGTCCCGCGTTCGGCGCGGGAGGCGCAGCAGCTTCCTCTCCGACGCGACCACGACGACGTCGCACCGGAACCAGTCGGCGCCGGCCGCGGCCCGCTGCGGGCTCGGGGTGAACCAGACGGCCTGCGCCATGCTGAGCCGCAGCTCGCGCGGGCTGCGCCCGAGGTGACGGGGGAGCCGCGAGGTGCAGGCGGCGCGGGCCTGCCGCTGCGCGGCGCGCGAGTCGACCCGCCTCATCCTCCCCGCCTTGGTCGCCAGCTCGAGGCGACCGACGAGGAACGTCTCGGCCGTGTGGCCCGTGCGGCAGGCGACCGGCTCGGTGCGCCCGACCACCGACACCGCCTGGCGGAAGGACAGGTCGTGGCACTCGCCGACCTTGGGCCGCGGGCCTGGGTCGGGCGGCGTGGTCTCGGTCGGGTACGGTGAGGCGGCCGGCGACGGGTCGGCCTCGGGCTCGGTGGTGCCGGAGGTGCACGCCGACATCCCCAGGGCGAGCGCGAGGGTCAGGCCGAGCGCCGCGGCGAGCGTGCGCAGCATGCTCATCCCTCCATCAGCAGGGCCGCGAGCGTCCCGCCCAGCTCGTACGCCGACTCCTGCTCCGTCGGGCCGACCTCACCCAGGACCTCCAGGGTCGGGGCGGCCTGGCGCCAGGGCAGCGCACCGACGATCGACTGCACCGAGCGCACGGCGCCCGTGGTGTCGTACCGGCCGTGGACGTAGAGGCCGAAGGGCCGCTTGCCGCCGTCGGCCGAGGCGGCGGACCCGTCGTCGGTGAGGGCGCCGCCCGCCTCGAGGAAGATGGTGTCGAAGAAGTGCTTGAGCGCGCCGCTCATGTAGCCGAAGTTGGCGGTGGTGCCGAGCAGGTAGCCGTCGGCGCCGAGCACGTCGTCGGCCCGGGCCTCGAGCGCCGGGCGAACGACCACCTCGACGCCCTCGATGGCATCGTCCGAGGCTCCGGCGACCACGGCGTCGGTCAGCGACCGGACCGACGGTGTGGGGGAGTGGTGGACCACCAGCAGACGGGGCATGACGAGAGCCTACGAGGCGAGTACCGTCGCGGGTCGTGAGCTTCGAGGTGGCGGGTGACGCGTACGACCGGTTCATGGGCCGCTACTCCAAGCCGTTGGCGGCCGGGTTCGCCGACTGGCTGGAGATCGGCGACGGGCAGCGCGCCCTCGACGTGGGGTGCGGACCGGGTGCGCTGACCGAGCAGCTGGTCGCGCGGGTCGGCGCCGGGCACGTCGCCGCCATCGACCCGTCGGAGCCCTTCGTGGCGGCGTGCCGGTCGCGGTTCCCCGGCGTCGACGTGCAGCAGGGGACCGCGGAGTCGCTGCCCTACGACGACGACGCCTTCGACGTCGCGGCGGCGTGCCTGGTGGTGCACTTCATGACCGACCCGGTCGCCGGCGTGGCCGAGATGAAGCGGGTCACCCGCGCCGGCCGCTGGGTCGGCGCGACGGTCTGGGACCTGGCCGGGTCCCGGGCCCCGATGGCGCCGCTGTGGGAGGCGGTCGCCGAGGTCGCGCCCGAGCACCCCGACGAGAGCGGCTTCCAGGGAGGGTCGCGCGCGAGCCTCGTCTCGGTCCTCGAGGGCGCCGGCCTGCGCGACGTGGAGGCGACGGAGCTGGCGGTGACCGTCACCCACCCGACGTTCGAGGAGTGGTGGGAGCCCTACCAGCACGGCGTGGGGCCGGCCGGGGAGGCCATCGCGGCACTCGGCGAGGAGCGTCGCGCCCGGGTCGAGGAGGTGCTGCGCCGCAACCTCGGCGAGGGACCGTTCGACCTCACCGCGGTGGCGTACGCCGCCCGCGGGCGCGCCTAGGCACACCACCGCTGCGTCTCATCCCGCGGGAGACCGGGCGCGCGTCGTGCCCATCGGGGCTACTCTGGTCGCGTCATGATGCGCAACCTCCTCCTTCGCCGCCGCAACGAGGCCTAGACCCGGCCCCCTCGTTGCGGAGTGTGGCGCGTGCCGGTCGCCCCAACAGCTGCCGAGCAGGAGCAGGACCCATGACCAACCTGAGCAACACCACCAACCAGCAGGGCACGAGCCCGATGCCGTTCGCCCGCTACACCCCGTTCGTGCCCGTCGACGTGCCCGACCGCACCTGGCCGACCCGGAAGGTCGAGAAGGCGCCGCGATGGCTCTCCACCGACCTCCGCGACGGCAACCAGGCGCTGATCGACCCGATGACGCCGGCCCGCAAGCTCACCATGTTCGAGCTGCTGGTGACGATGGGCTACAAGGAGATCGAGGTCGGCTTCCCCAGCGCGAGCCAGACCGACTTCGACTTCGTGCGCAAGCTCGTCGAGGAGGACCGGATCCCCGACGACGTACAGATCTCGGTGCTGACGCAGGCGCGTGAGGACCTCATCGAGCGCACCGTCGACTCGCTGGTCGGGGCCTCGCGGGCCACGATCCACCTCTACAACGCCACCGCGCCCCTGTTCCAGCGCGTGGTCTTCAACGTCACCCCCGACGAGTGCCGCAACATCGCGGTCCGCGGCACGGAGATGGTGATGAAGTACGCCGAGGAGCGGCTGGGCTCGATCGTGGGCAGCCAGGACTTCGGCTACCAGTACAGCCCCGAGATCTTCACCCAGTCCGACACCGACTTCGCGCTGAGCGTGTGCGAGGCCGTCTCCGACGTCTGGCAGCCCGAGGCGGGTCGCGAGATCATCCTCAACCTGCCGGCCACGGTCGAGATGTCGACGCCCAACACCTACGCCGACCAGATCGAGTACTTCGGCCGCGGGCTGACCCGGCGCGAGCACTCCGCGATCAGCCTGCACCCGCACAACGACCGCGGCACCGCGGTCGCGGCCACCGAGCTGGCCCTGATGGCCGGCGCCGACCGCGTCGAGGGCTGCCTGTTCGGGCACGGTGAGCGCACCGGCAACGTCGACCTGGTGACCCTCGGCATGAACCTCTTCAGCCAGGGCATCGACCCGCAGATCGACTTCGGCGACATCGACGAGGTGCGCCGCACGGTCGAGTACTGCACCAACCTGCCGGTCCACCCGCGCCACCCCTACGCGGGCGACCTCGTCTACACCGCCTTCTCCGGCTCCCACCAGGACGCCATCAAGAAGGGCCTGGAGGACCTGGACAAGAAGGCCGCCGCGCTGGGCGTCGAGGTCGGCGAGCTGCCGTGGGAGGCGCCGTACCTCCCCATCGACCCCAAGGACGTCGGGCGCACCTACGAGGCCGTGATCCGGGTCAACAGCCAGTCCGGCAAGGGCGGCGTGGCCTACGTCCTGAAGTCCGAGCACAAGCTCGACCTGCCCCGTCGCGCGCAGATCGAGTTCAGCCGGGTCGTGCAGCAGCACACCGACACGGAGGGCGGCGAGATCACGCCCGAGGAGATCTGGGCGGTGTTCCGCGCCGAGTACCTCGACCGCGAGGTGCCGCTCAAGCTCAACTCGGTCCACACCTCCAGCGCGGCGGGGGAGAAGGACCAGCTCACCGTGGGTGTGTACGTCGACGGCGAGCGACGCGAGCTCTCGGGCGAGGGCAACGGCCCGATCGCCGCCTTCGTCGACGCCATCTCCGCCGTGGGCCACGACGTACGCGTCCTGGACTACGCCGAGCACGCACTGTCGGCCGGCGGCGACGCCATCGCCGCGGCCTACGTCGAGTGCGCGGTCGGGGAGAAGGTGCTGTGGGGCGTCGGGCTCGACGCCAACATCGTCACCGCCTCGCTCAAGGCCGTGATCAGCGCCGTCAACCGCGCCTGACAGGCCCCGCGCGGGGTTTCCTACCCTCCTCAGGACCCTCCCACAGCCCGCCCACAGGAACGGGTTCCACCGTGGGGTCATGACAGTCCTCGACACCCCGCGCGTCGCCGGGCGCACCCACCCGGCGGGCACCGACGCGCTGGTCCGGGCCGGCTCGATCGCGCTGCTGGCGGGGGCCCTGCTGCTGGTCACCCGGTGGTGGGCCGCGGATGGTGGCCTGAGCGCGCTCGGCGGCTGGGCGAGCGCCCTGACGTCGGTGGGGCAGTGGAGCGGCCTCGTCGCCTCGGTGCTGCTGCTGGCCCAGGTGCTCCTCATGGCCCGGCATCCCCTCCTGGAGGGCGCCTGGGGCCAGGACCGGCTCGTGGCGGTGCACCGCGTGGTCGGCTTCAGCTCGTTCACCTTGATGCTGGTCCACATCGTCCTGGTGACGTGGGGCTATGCCGCCGGCCAGCTGCTCGCCAGCCCGGCGATGCTGTGGCAGCTGGTGGTCGAGCGCCCCGGCATGCTGCTGGCCGCGGCGGGGACGGTCGCGCTCGTGATGGTCGTGGTCACCAGCGTGCGCGCGGCGCGCCGCCGGCTGCGCTACGAGTCGTGGCACCTGATGCACCTCTACGCCTACCTCGGGGTGGGCCTCGCGCTGCCGCACCAGCTCTGGACCGGTGCCAGCTTCGTGTCCTCCCCCGCCCGGACGGTCTTCTGGTGGGCGGCCTGGGGCGCGACCGCCGCCACGGTCCTCGTCTGGCGCGTGGTGCTGCCCTTCCTCCGCACGCTGCGCCACGAGCTGGTCGTCCACTCGGTGGTGCGGGAAGGTCCCGGGGTCGTCTCCGTGCACCTGACCGGACGCGACCTGCACCTGCTGCGGGTGCACCCCGGGCAGTACTTCAACTGGCGCTTCCTGGACCGACCGGGCTGGACCCGCGCCAACCCGTACTCGCTCTCCGCCGCACCCGACGGCCGCAGCCTGCGGATCACCGTCCGGGACGCCGGCGACGGCAGCGGTGCCGCGGCCGGGCTGGTTCCCGGGAGCCGGGTCGCGGTCGAGGGTCCCTACGGCCGGCTCAGCCCGCGGGTGCGCACGCGCCGCAAGGTCGCCCTGATCGGAGCGGGCGTCGGCGTCACGCCGCTGCGCTCGCTCGCCGAGGGGCTGGCGTACGCACCCGGCGACGCGGTGCTGCTGCACCGGTGGACCAGCGAGCCGCTCTTCGCCGCCGAGCTCGACGCATTGCGCGCCAGCCGTGGGCTGCAGGTCGTCGACCTGCCCGGACCGCGCCGGCACCGCGACTCCTGGCTCGGGCACGCCCCGGACGCCGACGACGCGACGGTCCTGCACGGCTGGGTGCCCGACCTCGCCGAGCGCGACGTGTGGATCTGCGGGCCGGACCCCTGGGCCGATGCCCTACGACGGTCCTGCCGCGCGCTGGGCGTGCCCGCCCGTCGCATCCACGTCGAGAGCTTCGGTTGGTGAGGGGGATGCGGCGCATCATCGGCTGGGCCTCGACCACGGTCACCCTCCTGGTCCTCCTCTTCGGCTACCACACCTCCACCTCCTCCACGGTCGCCGGCGGCGTCGCCGACACGGTCATCTCCTCCGGTCCGGTCGCCGGCTCCGGGGCCGAAGCGGCCGCCTCGGGCGCGGCCAGCCGGGTCACCGGCGACGTCGTGCAGACCCGCTACGGCCCGGTCCAGGTGCAGCTCGCGGTGAGCGGCGGCCAGGTGAGCAGCGCGTCGGTGCTGCAGTACCCCTCGGGCGACTCGCGCAGCGCGCAGATCAGCAGCTACGCGCTGCCGGTCCTGGCGGACGAGACGGTGGCGGCGCAGAGCAGCTCGATCGACATGGTCAGCGGCGCCACCTTCACCAGCTCCGGCTACATCCAGTCGCTGCAGAGCGCCCTCGACCAGGCCGGGCTGTGACCACCGCGACCGCGACCGCCCGCCAGGTGGCCCACGTGATGGGGATGCCCGTCAGCCTGGCCCTGCGCGGACGGCACGCGACCACCGCGGCCGGCGAGCGATCCTGGCTCGAGGCGGTCGCCACGCTGCGTGACGTGGACCGGGTGTTCTCCACCTACCGCGCCGACTCGCACGTGAGCCGCCTCGACCGCGGTGAGATCGGGCTGGCCGAGTGCCCGCCGGAGGTGGCCGAGGTGCTCGCGATCGGCGAGCTCGCGCGGGTGCAGTCCGGCGGCGCCTTCGACGTACGCCGTCCGGACGCGAGGGGTCGGCTCGCGCTCGACCCGAGCGGCGTGGTGAAGGGCTGGGCGGTGGAGCGGGCGGCCCGCAGCCTGCTTCGGCTCGAGGACACCGACGTGTGCCTCTCGGCCGGTGGGGACATGGTCTGCCACGTCGCGGACCCGCACCGCGACCCGTGGCTGGTCGGCATCGAGGACCCGCACGACCCCACCCGGGTCGTGGCCCGGGTGCCGGTCCGCGAGGGCGCGGTCGCCACCTCCGGTGCCGTCCACCGGGGCGCGCACATCGTCGACGCTCGGATCGGCACCACCGCGACGGGCGTCGCGCAGGTCACCGTGGTCGGCCCGGACCTCACCTGGGCCGACGTCGACGCCACCGCGGCGTACGCGCTGGGCGCGGGCGCGCTGGCCTGGCTCAGCTCCCGCCCGGGACGCACCGGCCTGGTGGTCTGGGGCGACGGGCGTTGCGAGACGTTCGGCCGGGCGGCCTGACCGGGCGCTACATTCCATGCATGCTGGTGAGCGAGCGGATCGGACAGTTCTTCGTCGAGTCCGACGGTGGCCGCGACCGGATCGAGTACACCGAGTACGGCTCGGGGGACCAGTGGGTCGTGCTGCTGCACGGCCTGCTCATGCCGCGCCGGATGCAGCAGCCACTGGCCCGGGCGATGGCTGCCCAGGGCCTGCACGTCGTCACCGTCGACCTGCTCGGGCACGGCCGCTCCGACCAGCCCGCCGACCCGCTGGTCTACTCGATGACGGCCTTCGGCGAGCAGGTCGTCGCGCTGCTCGACCACCTCGGCGCCGAGCAGGCCGTCATCGGCGGTACGTCGCTGGGGGCCAACGTCTCGCTCGAGGTCGCGGTGATCGCGCCCGAGCGGGTCAAGGGGCTCATCGTCGAGATGCCGGTGCTCAACAACGCCCTGGTGGCCGGCATCCTGGCCTTCGTCCCGGTGATGCTCGCGGCGCGCTACCTCCCCTTCACCGCCAACTCCCTGCAGAAGCTGGCCCGGTCGGTGCCCCGCGGCGTCGTGCCGTTCTGGGCGGGCATCGGGCTCGACACGGTCGACCACCGCGCCGACTCGGTCGCCGCGGTGCTGCACGGCGTGATCTTCGGCCGCATCGCCCCGTCGTCGCAGCTGCGACGGCAGATCCAGGCCCCCGCCCTGGTGGTCGGCCACCCGATCGACCCGATCCACCCCTTCGTCGACGCCGACATGCTCGCCGCCGAGCTGCCGCACGTCCGGATCGAGCGGGCGTCGTCGATCCTGGAGTGGCGATTCCGCCCCGAACGGCTCACGGCGGCGGCGACCGACTTCGCCCAGGACTGCTGGCACGACACGCCGGCTCCCCGGGCCGCGCGCTCACGGAAGCGCTGAACCGTAGGGACCTGCTGAATCGCTGACGCCCGCACCCGGCTACGGCGGGGTGCGTGGGGGAGAATGGCCGGGTGCCCCTCTACCGCGACGAGGCGGTCGTGCTCCGCACCCACAAGCTGGGCGAGGCCGATCGCATCATCACCCTGCTGACGCGTCAGCACGGGCGGGTGCGCGCGGTGGCCAAGGGTGTGCGGCGTACGACGTCGCGCTGGGGCTCGCGGCTCGAGCCCTTCACCCACGTCGACCTCCAGCTCGCCGAGGGCCGCAGCCTCGACGTGATCACCCAGGCCGAGACCCTCGACCCGTTCCACGCGCGTCTCGGCCTCGACTACGACCGTTACACCGCCGGCACCGTGATGCTCGAGACCGCCGAGCGGCTCGTGACCGAGGAGAAGGAGCCGGCGGTCCAGCAGTTCCTCCTGCTCGTCGGCGGCCTGCGGGCGATGTCGGGTGGCGAGCACCCCGCCAAGCAGGTCCTCGACTCCTACCTCCTCCGCTCGCTGTCCGTCGCCGGCTACGCCCCGTCGTTCGACCACTGCGTCCAGTGCGGCGTCGAGGGCCCACACAGGTTCTTCAACCCCTCCGCCGGTGGCGTGATGTGCGCCTCCGACAAGCTGCCGGGCTCGGCCACCCCGGCGCCGGAGACGGTCCGGGTGCTCGGTGCGCTCCTCGTCGGCGACTGGCCGGTCGTGCACGCCGCCGACCCTCGCCACCTCCGCGAGGCCAGCGGCTTGGTCTCTGCCTACCTCGCCTGGCACCTCGAGCGCGGCCTGCGTTCCATGGCCTACGTCGAGCGCTGACCTAGCCTGTCCCCGTGAAGCGACAGGTGAAGCCGCCGACCCCGCACCCGAGCGGTGCGACGCCCCCGCCCGTGCCGAAGGACCTCGTGCCCGAGCACGTCGCGATCATCATGGACGGCAACGGCCGGTGGGCCAAGGAGCGTGGGCTGCCGCGCACCAAGGGCCACGAGCAGGGCGAGCACACGCTCTTCGACGTCGTCGAGGGCGGGATCGAGATCGGCGTGAAGGCGATCTCCGCCTATGCCTTCTCCACCGAGAACTGGTCGCGCTCGCCGGACGAGGTGCGCTTCCTGATGGGCTTCAACCGTGACGTGATCCGGCGCCGGCGCGACGAGATGCACGAGCTCGGGGTCCGCGTGCGCTGGGCGGGCCGGGCGCCGCGGCTGTGGAAGTCGGTGATCAAGGAGCTCCAGGTCGCCGAGGAGATGACCAAGGACAACGATGTCCTCACCCTGACCATGTGCGTCAACTACGGCGGTCGCGCGGAGCTCGCCGACGCCGCGCGGTCGATCGGCCGGGAGGTGGCAGCCGGCCGGCTCAACGCCGACAAGATCGACGAGAAGACCTTCGCCCGCCATCTCTACGTCCCCGAGCTGCCCGACGCCGACATGGTGTGGCGGACGTCGGGGGAGCAGCGCCTGTCCAACTTCATGCTGTGGCAGGCGGCCTACAGCGAGATGGTCTTCACCGACGTGCTGTGGCCCGACGTCGACCGGCGGCACCTGTGGGCCGCGATCGAGACCTACGCCAGCCGGGACCGCCGCTACGGCGGCGCGCTCCCGAACGCTCCCGCTGGTTGAGGAGGCGCGCCAGCGCCGCGTCGTCCTGAGGAGGCGCCCCCGGCGCCGTCGCGAAGGGTCACGAAACCAGACAGGTCGGGCAGGTCCCGAAGATCTCCAGCGTGTGGCTGATGTCGGCGAAGCCGTGCTCCTGGGCGATGGCGTTGGTCCACCGCTCGACCGCCGGCCCCTCGACCTCGACGGTGGCGCCACAGCTGCGGCACACCAGGTGGTGGTGGTGCGTGTCGGAGCAGCTGCGCCAGATCGCCTCCCCGTCCTCGTTGCGCAGCATGTCGACCTCGCCGGCGTCGGCGAGGGCGGCCAGCGTGCGGTAGACCGTCGCCAGTCCGACTGAGTCGCCCTGCTGGGTGATCAGGTCGTGGATCTCCTGGGCGCTGCGGAAGTCGTCGAACCCGGCGAGGGCGGCCGCGACCGCCCGGCGCTGGCGAGTGGGCCGGACCGCCGGACGCTGCGTGTCGGTGTGTCCGTCAGTGCTCGTCATAGTGCTCTCCGTGTACGGCGTGCCGGTGGCCGTCGTGGACGTAGTCGACGTGGTCGGCGTGGGGGACGGCTGGGTGGCCGCAGTCCTCGCCGTGCTCATGGGGATGCTCGTCGGCAGAGCGGTGTGGGGCCGCGGTGACCTCTGGGAACGGGGCCATCAGCCTGCTGCGACGTCTCAGCCATACCCCGATCGGCCAGGTGGCGGTGAACATGGCCAGGGCGAGCAGGACGATCGTCGGTCCCGGGGCGACGGCCACGCGGAACGACAGGGCCGCGCTCATGAGCAGCCCGCCGACGGAGGCCACGCATCCGACGAGCATCGCCCCGACGAACGTCGCCCGGAAGGAGCGCGCGAGCTGCTGCGACGTCGCCACCGGCACCACCATGAGTGCCGAGACCAGCAGCAGGCCGACGGTGCGCATGGCGACCGTGATGCTGACGGCGGCGAGCACTGCGATCAGCAGGTTGTAGCCGCGCACCCGCAGGCCCGCCACGCGGGCGAAGTCCTGGTCGCTGGCCACGGCGAAGAGCTGCGGTGACAGGCCGAGCGTCAGGACCAGGACCACGACGGTGAGGACGGCGGTGAAAACCACGTCCGTGAACGAGATGCTGTTGAGCGATCCGAAGAGGTAGGCCTGCAGGGTCGCCGCGCCCTGTCCGGCGATGCCGGTGATGAGCACGCCCCCGGCCAGGCCGCCGTAGAACAGGAGCGCCAGCGCGACGTCGCCGTTGGTGTGACCGCGCTCGCGGATCACCTCCATCAGCACCGCTCCGAGCACCGCGACCACGATGGCGGACCAGGTGGGTGAGGCGCCGGTGAGCAGGCCGAGGGCCACGCCGGTGACGGCGACGTGCCCGATGCCGTCGCCGAGCAGGGCCAGCCGCCGTTGGACGATGAACGTGCCGATCGCGGGCGCGGCGAGTCCGGTGAGCAGCGCGGCGACGAGTGCACGTTGCATGAAGTCGAGCGACAGGAGGTCGAGGAACGTCATGCCTTGTTCCTCCGCTCCCAGTCGAAGGGGGAGCCGACGTGGGGTGCGTGGTCGTGCCCACCCGGTACGTCGTGGTCGTGGTGGTGGTGCGTGTGCGAGGCGACCTCCTGCGTGAGCGGCGGGCCGTCGTATGCCACCCATCCGTCGCGCATCACGACCGTCCGGTCGATCAGCGGCATCATGGGTCCGATCTCGTGCGCCACCAGCACGATCGTCGCGCCACGCTCCTTGAGCTGGCGCAGCGCGTCAGCGAGTGCCTGCTGGTTGGGCAGGTCGACGCCTGCGGTGGGTTCGTCGAGCACGAGCAGGTCCGGCTCGCCGGCGAGTGCCCGGGCGATGAGCACGCGCTGCTGCTGGCCCCCCGACAGCTGGGAGACGCCGTACGACGCCCGGTCGGCGAGGCCGACGACCTCGAGCGCGGACTCGACGGCGGACCGGTCGGCCGCGCTGGTTGGGCGCAGCAGGCGGCGCCGACCGACGCGTCCGGAGGAGACGACTTCGCGGACCGTGGCAGGCACGCCACCGGTCGCGGTCGAGCGCTGCGGCACGAAGCCGACGCGCTGCCAGTCGCCGAAGTCGTCGAGCGGGGTCCCGAAGAGACGCACCTGCCCGCGAGCCACCGGCAGGAGCCCCGTGAGCGCGCGCACGAGGGTGGACTTCCCCGAACCGTTGGGCCCGAGCAGCGTCACCATGTCCCCGGCGTGGACGGTCAGGTCGACGTCGCGCAGGATGGGCCGTCCCCCGATCGCGACGGAGACCCGGTCGAGGACGACGGGAACGGTCGTGTCGGTGGTGGTCACGAGCAACCGTTGGCCCGCTGGAGGGCGGTGAGATTCTCGCGCATGAGTGAAAGGTAGTCCTCGTCTGCGGTGTCGTCCGACAACCCTTCGAGGGGATCGAGCACGGCGGTCGACACGCCGAGGTCGTCGGCGAGCGTCTCGGCCATCTTCGGACTGACCAGTCGCTCGGAGAACACGGTCGTGACCCCGTCCTCGGTGATGAGCTCCTGGAGGTGGGCCAGGTCGGCCGCCGTGGCCTCGGCGTCGGGGGACAGCCCGGCGATGGGCTCGAAGTCCAGTCCGTAGCGCGCCAGGTACCCGAACGCTTGGTGGCTGACCACCGTCGTGGTCCGGTCGCACGAGGCAAGCCCCGCGGTGTAGTCGGCGTCGAGGGACTCGAGGTCCGTGCGCAGCGCCGCCGCGTTGTCGGCGTACGTCTGGGCCGCGTCGCGATCGATCTCGCCCAGCTCATCGGCGACTGCGTCAGCGAAGTCGGCGACCAGGAGCGGGTCGAGCCAGAAGTGCGGGTCGAACTCCCCGTGCTCGGCGTGCTCCTCCTCGCTCTCGCCCTCGTGCTCCTCGCCCTCGTGCTCGCTCGCGGGCAGCAGGTCGACGACCGCGGCGGCGTCCAGCACGGGCGCGTCGACACCCTCGACCGTCTCGTCCACGGCCGGCTGGAATCCTTCTGCGACGACGATGACGTCCGCGTTCTCGAGGGCGGCGGTCTGGGCGATGGTCAGCTCCAGGTCGTGCGGCTCCTGACCGGACTGCGTCAGGTTCTCGACGCTCCACGCGTCGCCCGCCACCCGCTCCGTGACCCAGGCCAGTGGGTAGAACGCCGCAACGGCCGAGCGACCATTCCCGGCGCTGTCGGCGGACCCACCGCAGCCCGCAAGGAGGAGGGCCGAGGTGAGGACGGTGGCGAGGGTGACGGGGCGGATAGCGGGCGACATGAGAACGATTCTCACCGCTGTTGAGAACCATTGTCAAACCCCCTCCGGCATAGGGTGCTCCCGTGCTCGTCGTGACCCGCCTCCGTACGCCGTCCTCCGACCCGAGCGCCGAGAGCGATCTGAGGGCCGGCCTGCTGCACGCCCTCGACATCCTGGCGGCCAAGCCCGGCTACGTCGGGGGAGACGTCGGGCGCAACGTCGACGACCCGTCGCTGTGGGTGCTCACCACGCGCTGGGAGAACGTCGGGTCCTACCGGCGCGCGCTCGGGTCGTACGAGGGCAAGATGCACATCCAGCCGCTGATGGTCCACGCCCTCGACGAGCCCAGCGCGTACGAGGTGGTCGAGGAGGGGACCGACCTCAACGAGGCGCACCCCCGGTCGTTAGGCTGAGCGCTCGCACGAGCCGGCAGCCAGCCGGCCCGGACATGCCTGACGCAGAAGGATCTCCACCGTGGCCAAGCCCGCTCCGACCGCCCTGGACAACGTCGTCTCCCTCGCCAAGCGGCGAGGCTTCGTCTTCCCCTGCGGTGAGATCTACGGCGGCACCAAGTCCGCCTGGGACTACGGCCCGCTCGGCGTGGAGCTCAAGGAGAACATCAAGCGCCAGTGGTGGAAGTTCATGGTCACCCGCCGCGACGACGTGGTCGGCCTCGACTCCTCGGTCATCCTGCCGACGCGCACTTGGGAGGCCAGCGGCCACCTGAGCACCTTCAGCGACCCGCTCGTGGAGTGCCAGTCGTGCCACAAGCGCTTCCGCGAGGACCACCTCCAGGAGGACTACGCCGCCAAGAAGGGCATCGACGACCCCGACACGGTCGACATCAACGACTCGGTCGCCTGCCCCAACTGCGGCACCCGCAACGCGTGGACCCCGCCGCGCAACTTCAACATGATGCTCAAGACCTACCTCGGCGTGATCGAGGACGAGTCGGGCCTGCACTACCTCCGCCCCGAGACCGCGCAGGGCATCTTCCTGAACTTCGCCAACGTGGTGACCTCGAGCCGCCAGAAGCCGCCCTTCGGCATCGCCCAGATGGGCAAGAGCTTCCGCAACGAGATCACGCCCGGCAACTTCATCTTCCGCACCCGCGAGTTCGAGCAGATGGAGATGGAGTTCTTCGTCAAGCCGGGCGAGGACGACGAGTGGTTCCGCTACTGGATCGAGGAGCGCACCCGCTGGTACGTCGACCTCGGCATCAACCCGGACAACCTGCGCCACTACGAGCACCCGCAGGAGAAGCTCTCCCACTACTCCAAGGGCACCACCGACATCGAGTACCGCTTCGGGTTCTCCGGGCGTGACTTCGAGGAGCTCGAGGGCATCGCCAACCGCACCGACTTCGACCTGAAGCAGCACAGCGAGTACTCCGGCAAGGACCTGTCCTACTACGACCAGGCCGCTGACGAGCGCTACATCCCCTACGTCATCGAGCCCGCAGCCGGTCTCACCCGGTCGCTGATGGCGTTCCTCATCGACGCCTACACCGAGGACGAGGCGCCCAACACCAAGGGTGGCGTCGACAAGCGCGTCGTGCTCAAGCTCGACCCGCGCCTCGCGCCGGTCAAGGTGGCGGTGCTCCCGCTGAGCCGCAACCCCGACCTCTCGCCCAAGGCCAAGGCGCTCGCCGCCGAGCTGCGACAGAACTGGAACGTCGAGTTCGACGACTCCGGCGCCATCGGCCGCCGCTACCGCCGCCAGGACGAGATCGGTACGCCGTTCTGCGTGACCGTCGACTTCGAGACCCTCGACGACAACGCGGTCACCGTCCGCGAGCGCGACACGATGGGCCAGGAGCGGGTCAGCCTCGACGGCATCTCGGCGTACTTCGCGGAGAAGCTGCTCGGCTGCTGACGCAGTGCTGATGGCGCTCTCCGCTCGCGCGTGCTCGGCGCCCCTGAAGACGAGCGCGATGGCTGGGCCCACCGCTGGTTGAGGAGGTCGCGCAGCGACCGAGCCCACCGCTGGTTGAGGAGGTCGCGCAGCGACCGTCACGAAACCCGGTCACCTCGTGGTGCCGGCCCAGCCCGCGAGTGATGATGTGCTCATGCGGCGCACCCTCCTCGTCACCACGGCGTTCGCGCTGGCGCTGACCGGGTGCGGCGGCGGCTCGGACCCTGATGCCGGGACGAGGCCGGAGCCGACGGAGGTCGCCACCGTCGCCGTCGAGACCGGCACCGAGCCCGGCACCGACCTGTCGTTCGGCGATCCCGCGACCCTGGTGTGGAAGCCGTCGCTCGAGGTGACCGGCGAGCTCGAGCTGAGCGTCGACGCGGTCGCCGAGCAGCGGCGGTCGGTCTTCGACGGCTGGACCCAGGGCGAGGCGATGGCGGACGCACGGCCGTACTTCGTCACGGTGTCGCTCACCAACACGGGGGAGTCCGACCTGGCCGGCCAGGTCGTCCCGCTCTACCTGCGCGACGACCGCGGCACCCTGGGCGCACCGTGGACGCTCGACGGCGACTTCGCCGCTTGCCAGAGCGGCCCGCTGCCCACGCCGTTCGCACCAGGCGACAGCGCCGAGATCTGCCTGGTCTTCCTCGCCCCGGACGGCGCGCACGTCGAGGACGTGGTCTTCGAGCCGACGGAGGGCTACGACCCGATCAGCTGGACCGGCGAGGTCGCCGCGCCGAGGAAGAAGAAGCCCGGCCGGGCCGCTCGGAGGACCGGACGCGGCTGATTTGGGCGCGGCCGCCACCCCGCTCGACAATGGGCACATGAGCGCCGTGCCCGAGTCCCTGACCCTGGGGCCGCTGCGCGTCGACACGCCCGTCGTCCTCGCGCCGATGGCCGGCATCACCAACGCGGCCTACCGGCGCCTCTGCGCCGAGCAGGGTGCCGGCCTCTACGTCTGCGAGATGATCACCAGCCGCGGCCTGGTCGAGGGCGACGAGACCACGAAGAAGATGCTCGTCTTCGACGAGCTCGAGTCGGTCCGCTCGGTGCAGCTCTACGGCACCGACCCGGTCTACATCGGCAAGGCCGTGGAGATCCTCTGCGCCGACCACGGCGTCGCGCACGTCGACCTCAACTTCGGCTGCCCCGTGCCCAAGGTGACCCGCAAGGGCGGCGGGGGAGCCCTGCCGTGGAAGCGTGGCCTGCTCGGGGAGATCCTCGAGCACGCGGTCGCCGCCGCCGCGCCGTACGACGTCCCGGTGACGATGAAGACCCGCAAGGGTCTCGACGACGACCACCTCACCTACCTCGACGCCGGGCGCATCGCCCAGGAGTCCGGCGTCGCCGCGATCGCCCTGCACGGTCGCACCGTGCAGCAGGCCTACTCCGGCGAGGCCGACTGGGACGCCATCGCTGCTCTGGTCGACCACGTCGACATCCCCGTCCTGGGCAACGGCGACATCTGGGAGGCGGCCGACGCCCTCCGGATGGTCGAGCAGACCGGCGCCGCGGGCGTCGTCGTCGGCCGCGGCTGCCTCGGCCGGCCCTGGCTGTTCCGCGACCTGGCCGCGGCCTTCCACGGCGAGGACGTCGCCACCCTCCCGACCCTCGGCGAGGTGAAGGCGATGATGCGCCGTCACGCCGAGCTGCTCTCCGAGCACATGGGGGAGGAGCGGGGCTGCAAGGAGTTCCGCAAGCACATCACCTGGTACCTCAAGGGCTTCCCGGCCGGAGGCGAGCTGCGCCACCAGCTGGCGCTCGTCGACTCGCTCGCGTCGCTCGACGGGCTGCTCGACGGCCTCGACGACAGCGCGCCGTTCCCCGAGCGCGAGCTCGGCACGCCGCGCGGGCGCCAGGGTGCCCCGCGCAAGAAGGTCGTGCTCCCCGAGGGCTGGCTCGACGACACCGACGGGCGCGGCTCGCACCTGCGCGAGGACGCCGACGAGACCACCGGCGGCTGACCCGGGCGGCAGGTTCCATCCGTCGTCTCGGGCGTCGCAGGCAGGGAATCCGCGCGGGGTGAGCCGAAACACCCTGATTTTTACTTGGGGAGATTGGGACACCGCGGAAATCGTGTGCTTCACTCGATGATCGCGTCGACGTGGGCACGAGGTCTCCCCCTGTTCCTCCTCGTGGTTCGGCGCAGTCCCCCGTCAGCAAGTGCAAAGGATCAGCGCTGTGGCTCAGCATCGCCACAAGCGGGAAACCCCTGCTATCCGCAAGCCCCGTCCGTCCCGGATCCCCCGTTCCGTCCTGGTGTCCGCACCGCTCGCCGTCGTGGCGACGCTGTCCGCGGTGACCATGGGCGTGCTGTCCGCCGCCCCGGAGTCCTCCGGCAGCGACCTGCTCGCCGCGTCGAGCAGCAGCACCGACAGCAGCCAGTCGATCGCCAACGCGAGCGCGCTGCTGCGCCGCGGTGCGACCACCGTGTCGCGGTCCCAGATCCGCACCGCCGCCAAGGCCGAGTCGGCGGCACGCCGCGACCTCCAGGTCGACCAGCAGGCGCGTCGGCTGGCCAAGCGTGTCGATGACACCCTGTGGACCACTGAGGCCCTCAACCTGTGGGACGGCCCGAGCGAGAAGTCCGAGAAGATGGGCGTCATCGACGCCCTCCGTCAGGTGACCGTCACCGGCCGCGAGCAGGCCGGCCGCACGCAGGTCGTCATCGACGGTCAGTCGCGCTGGGTGACCAGCGACTACCTCGCCGCGACCAAGCCGAAGCCCGAGCCCGAGGGCCCGAGCCTGGGTGGCAGCTGCAGCAACGGCTCGGCCATCGACGCCGGTCGCGCCTCCCTCTACGCCATCCACGACGTGGTGTGCGCCAACTGGCCGCAGATCGCCAGCTACGGCACGTGGCGAGGCGACGGCGAGCACGGCCAGGGCCGCGCGATCGACATCATGACCAGCGGAGAGACCGGCTGGGCCGTGGCCGACTTCCTGCGCGCCAACTACTCCGCGCTGGGCATCGAGTACATCATCTACGCCCAGCGCATCTGGTCCGTGGAGCGCGCGGGCGAGGGCTGGCGGGGCATGTCCGACCGCGGGTCGACCACGGCCAACCACTACGACCACGTCCACGTCACGGTCTACTGACAATCCAGTCACTCGGCCGCCCGCCGACGGTGTCCTCGGCGCTCGCTAGGCTGACCGGTCGATGAGCATCGAGGACCTGTACGACGACCCGGCGCGCGAGCGCGTGGTCGCCGAGCCCCCCAAGCGGGTGGACGCCCCTGTCCGGCTGGCGTTCGAGCGCGACCGGGCGCGCGTGGTCCACGCTGCCGCGTCCCGCCGCCTCGCGGCCAAGACACAGGTGGTCGGTCCGCAGACCGACGACTTCGTCCGCAACCGGCTCACGCACAGCCTCGAGGTCGCGCAGGTCGCCCGCGACCTGGCGCGCGCACTGGGCACCCACCCCGACATCGCCGAGACCGCGGCGCTGGCCCACGACATGGGCCACCCGCCGTTCGGGCACAACGGCGAGCGGGTGCTCGCCGAGCTCAGCGCCGACTGCGGGGGCTTCGAGGGCAACGCACAGACGCTGCGCCTGCTGACCCGGCTGGAGTCGAAGACCTTCGACGCCGCCGGCCGGTCGGTGGGGCTCAACCTGACGCGAGCCACCCTCGACGCCTGCACGAAGTACCCCTGGCCGCGCTCGGAGGCGACCGGCCCGCACGGCGTCCACGCCGACGGCACGCCGCGGGTGGTCGTCAAGTTCGGCGTCTACGACGACGACCGCCCGGTCTTCGACTGGATGCGGACCGGTGTCGCGGGGCGGCGGCGCTGCCTCGAGGCCCAGGTGATGGACCTCGCCGACGACGTGGCGTACTCCGTCCACGACGTCGAGGACGGGATCGTGGCCGGTCGCCTCGACCTCACCCGGCTCGACCGCGACGCACTGTGGGAGACCGTGCGCTCCTGGTACCTCCCCGGCGTCGACGACGCCGCCCTCGACGAGGCCCTCGCCGGGCTGCGGGCGATCGGCAGCTGGCCGCAGGCGCCCTACGACGGCTCGCGCCGCAGTCTCGCCGCGATCAAGAACCTCACCAGCGACCTGATCGGGCGCTTCTGCGGGAGCGTGCGGCAGGCGACCTTCGCCACCACCGCGGGCGATCCGCTGGTCCGCCACCGGGCGGACCTCGTCGTGCCGCAGCAGACCGAGGTCGAGATCGGCGTGCTCAAGGGCATCGCGTCCCTCTACGTCATGCAGGCCGACGACCGCGTGTCACTGATGAAGCGACAGCGCCAGCTCGTGGCCGAGCTCGTCGAAGCCCTCTGGTCCCGCGGCGTCGAGGCCCTCGACCCGGTCTTCGTGGAGGACTGGGAAGCCGCCACGGACGACGCCGGACGGCGGCGGGTCGTCATCGACCAGGTGGCCTCGCTCACCGACGCCAGCGCCGTCGCCCGCCACACGACCCTCACCCGGCCGTAGCCGGGCGAGGGCCTCGCTCCAGGTGGTCGAGCAGCCGAGCGAGGGCCTCGCTCCAGGTGGTCGAGTAGCCGAGCGAGGAACGAGTGAGGCGTATCGAGACCCGGCCTACGGCAGGTCGCCCTGCGGGTAGGGGTTGTCCTGGAGCGCGACGTTGTCCGGGTTGAGGCTGTCCTCGAGGTCGGAGCGGTGGTTGCCGCTGCCCGACGGGGTCACCTTGTCCGCGGCGGTGCTGGCGGCCGAGGCGACCTTGTCCTTCACGACCGGTGCCTTCTCCTTCGCGAGGTCGGCGGCCTGGTGCGCCTTCTCCTGCACGCGCGGGTCCTCCTTGACCCGGGTGGCGGCCTTCTTGATCTGCTCGTAACGCTCGCGGCCCGCGCGGGTGCCGAGCACGTAGCCCGCCGCGGCGGCGATCAGCAGGGACAGCTTCCTCATGGTGCGTTCCTTCCGGTGGATCAGTGGTTGCGGCGCAGGCGCCACACGATCAGGACGAGGGCCATCGCGGCCAGTGAGCCGGCCGCGGCGAGCACCTCGGGTCGGGGCGAGCCGTCGGCCGTCGTGGCCGAGTCCTTGAGCGCAGCGACTTTCTGCTGCGCCTGGGACTTCACGTCGAGCTTGGCGGCCAGGTCGTCGACGGTCTCCGCGAGCTGCTCGCGCTGGCGCGCGACGTCGGCCTCGAGCTCCTCGGGGGTCTTCTGCTCAGGCATGGTGGTCTCCCTTCACCGTGGCGATGTCCTCCTTGATCCCCTGGATCGCCCGCTCAGGCGCAGGGGGGCCGGCCTCGGCCACCTTGTTCTTGCCGACCAGGCCCGCGACGGCCGCGCCGACGAGGAGCACGACGGCGACGATGAGTGCGGCCAGCCAGGCGTCGACGACGGTGGCCAGGCCCAGGATCACGGTCGTGATCAGGGTGGCGAGGGCGAAGAAGCCGAGGAGCCCGGCGACGCTGAACATGCCGATGCCGACGCCCGCGCGCTTCCCCTTCTCGGCCACTTCGGCCTGGGCCAACCGCATCTCCGAGCGGATCAGCTCGGGGATCTGCTGGGACAGCTGGTGGACGAGTGCGCCGAGGGTCTGACCCTCTGGCGCTCCGTGCTGAGCAGTCATGTCTCGACCTTCGCAGACACCCCCGGCCCGCACCAGCACGGTTCGCCCGAAGGGGTGCACGCAGCATGCCCGCGGCGATCCTGGACGATGTGGAGACCCCGCGGCGCGAGTGGGTGCCCCGCCGTAGACTCGCCGGCGTGGCAGGCCGGATTCGCGACGACGACATCGCCGAGGTGCGCGAGAAGGCGCGGATCGACGACGTCGTGTCGCAGTACGTCACCCTCAGGCGCGCGGGCGGTGGCACGCTGAAGGGCCTGTGCCCCTTCCACGACGAGAAGACGCCGTCGTTCAACGTCAACCCGTCGCGCTCCTTCTACCACTGCTTCGGCTGCGGGGAGGGCGGTGACGTCATCTCCTTCCTCATGAAGGTCGACGGCCTGACCTTCACCGAGACCGTCGAGCGCCTCGCGGAGAAGTACGGCGTCCATCTGCGCCGCGAGGACGGCGACGACGAGCCGCAGCGCCCGCGGGGGCCGGCCCGGGCCCGGCTGATCGAGGCGCACCGCATCGCCCAGGAGTTCTACGCCGAGCAGCTCGCGACCGCGGACGCCGTGGTCGCCCGGCAGTTCCTCGACCAGCGTGGCTTCGACCAGGCCGCGGCGGCGCTGTTCGGCGTGGGCTTCGCGCCGCGTGACGGGGAGGCCCTGACGCGCCACCTGCGTGGTCGCCGCATCTCCGACGAGGAGTCCGTCGCCGCCGGTCTGGTGGCCCTCGGCCGCTCCCACTACGACCGCTTCAGGGGCCGGCTGGTCTGGCCGATCCGCGAGGCCAACGGCGACACGATCGGCTTCGGCGCCCGGCGCATCTTCGACGACGACCGGATCGAGGCCAAGTACCTCAACACCTCCGAGACCGCGATCTACAAGAAGAGCCACGTCCTCTACGGCATCGACCTGGCGCGCACCGCGATGAAGGACAGCCAGCAGGCCGTCGTCGTCGAGGGCTACACCGACGTGATGGCCTGCCACCTCGCCGGCGTACGCACGGCCGTGGCGTCGTGCGGCACCGCGTTCGGCCAGGACCACGCGCGGGTGTTGCGCCGCTTCATGGGCGACCACGGCCCGACGGGCGGCGAGGTGATCTTCACCTTCGACGGCGACTCGGCCGGGCAGAAGGCCGCGATGAAGGTGCTGGACAGCGACCAGGTCTTCGCGTCGCAGACCTACGTCGCGGTCGCCCCGGAGGGGATGGACCCGTGCGACCTGCGGCTCAAGGAGGGTGACGAGGCGGTGCGCGAGCTGGTCGCGAAGCGCCAGCCCCTCTACCGCTTCGCCCTCGACAACATCCTGGCCCGCTACGACCTCGACCGCGCCGACGGCCGTGTCGACGCACTGCGCGACGCGGCCGGCCTGGTGGCGAGCATCCGCGACAAGACCAAGGTCGAGTCGTTCTCCCGCGAGCTCGCCCACATGGTCGGCGTCGACGTCGACGAGGTCCGCGGCGAGGTGCGCCGCGCGGCGAGCCGCCCGGCACCGACCGAGGAGCGACGTACGACACGTGCCGCCGAGCCGCTCGCCGCGCCCGAGCCCGCGCGTCCGACCCTCCCCAGCCTGTCCGACCCCCGCTTCCTCATCGAGCGTGAGCTGCTCAAGCTCGTCATCCAGCACCCGGCCGGCGTCGGGCGCACGACCACCCACGTCACCACCGGCGACTTCACCCACCCGACCTTCCAGGGCGTCTGGGAGGCGGTCACCGCGGCCGGTGGTCCGGCGAGCGGCGCCGACGACCCGGCGTGGTCCACCAACGTGCGGGGCGCAGCGTCCGACCCTGCCGTCGTCGCCGCGGTCACCGAGCTCGGCGTCGAGCCCGTCCGCGGGACGTCCGACCCCAACCCGACGTTCGCCGTCGCCTACGTCTACCGACTCCAGGAGCTCACCACGTCCCGCCGCATCGCCGACGTCAAGGCCCGTCTCCAGCGCACCAACCCGGTCGACAACGCGCTCGACTACAACCGGATGTTCGGTGAGCTGGTGATGCTCGAGCAGCACCGGCGCAAGCTGCGCGAGGGTGCCGTGGGCATCTCCAGCGGGCAGTCGTGAGGGGCTGGGGCCGCACGTCCCCGCCGGCCGTCGAGGTCGCGGCGGGCGAGCGCGTGCTGGCGGCGACCGCCACGAGCGACGGCACCGTCCTGGCCGGCACCCGCGACGCCTTCTACGTCGTCGCGGCGGGGGAGACCCGCCGTGTCCCGTGGGAGCAGGTCGAGGCCGCCGACTGGGACCGCGACACCGACACCTTCCGGCTCTCCGAGGTCGGCACCTGGGGCGCGCCGCGACCCGTGCACACGGCCACGCTCGAGGAGCCGGGTCGGCTGCTCGAGCTGGTGCGCGAGCGGGTCACCGCCAGCGTCGTCCTGCAGCGCCACGTCACGGTCGCCGGGCGTCGCGGGCTGAGGGTCATCGCACGCCGCGCGCCGGCGGGCTCCGGGCGGATCCAGTGGGTCTACGAGTACGACGAGGGGGTCGACCCCGACGCCCCGGCCGTCCGGGAGGCGGCACGCAGCGCGCTCGAGGCGATGCAGCGCGACGTCGGCCTGCCCTGATTTCACCCGCGGTGTCCGGTCTTGCTAAGGTTTCGCCTCGCTGCACAAGCGATCCCCTGTAGCTCAACTGGCAGAGCATTCGGCTGTTAACCGGAGGGTTGTTGGTTCGAGTCCAACCGGGGGAGCACCAGAGAACGGCCCGTGACCTGCGGAAACGCAGATCACGGGCCGTTTGCCTTGTCCGTTGCATCGGCTATGCATCGTTCAGCGCGCTCGACTCGCCACGAACGAAGCTCGCAGGGCGGGACGAACTCGAGGTCCCTCGTAGGCATTGCTCACGGCGCAGCGCGTGTCGCTCACCACAAGCGGATCGCCTAGCGGCGTCGCGCCACGATTGCGCCATGTGGCCGTGGCCGCTCGGTTGCCCCTGTTCTCGTGTGGGTCTCGATCACGTTAAAGCCAGCCGCGCAGACTTCCCGGCATAGCTCGGCCGCCGGCCACTTGTAGGCATCGAGCACTGCGTGATCGAACTTCTCGATCGCCGTGCCCTCGAAGAAGCCGAGGAGGAGACCGCCGCCAGGACGAAGGACGCGAGCGAACTCGGCGAGGGGGATGTGAATGGAACTCGGCTCGTGATGGATGAGTGAGTACCAGGAAAGCACGCCGCCGAGGGCTCCCGTCCTGACGGCAAGCCCGTCGATGTCGCCGACTTCGAATAGAACCTCTGGGTACTGGGCGCGAGCGTGGGCAATGAAGTCAAGAGATTGATCGACTCCCGAGGCGATCGTGCCCCGTTGGACTAGGTAGTTCGTCCACTGGCCGGGGCCGCAGCCGGCGTCTACCACTGGGCCCGTTATCGCGTCAGCCCATGTGTCGACGAGCTGACGGTCAGAGGGATGGACCGCGGCCATCGAGCCGAAGAGGTTCGCGTATTCCACGGCTTGCCTCGAGTACGCCCGACCAGCGTCGATCCTCATAGCGCGAGGCTAATCCTGGCCGGCCGCCCCAAGGCCCGCGACTCATCGGGATGCAAGAGCGAATCGTGGCTCAAGGTGGTGACTCGGTCATCTCGCAATGCGGATCCCGCTCGCGAACGGGCCAGGAATCCGTTGGACGATCTGAGTACGCGGACCGATGTTCAGCCGTGGAACTGATCTGGATGCTGAGGACTATGAGGGATCTAGTACCCGGCGTCGCGCGCCCGTGAGCGTCGAATCAGTTCTCGTCGAACTGTTGGCCGCAGTTGGCGGAGTCATTGCGGGGGTCTGCTTCACGAATAGGTGACAACCGATCTGCCTAGCCCGGAGGGCTGGCTGGAAGGATGTTCACCGTGTCGAAGCCATATCCCAAGGAGTTTCGCGACGACGTTGTTCGGGTCGCGAGGAACCGTGAGCCCGGTGTCGAGCTCTCCCAGATCGCGAAGGATTTCGGGATCCATTTCACGACTCCGTACTCGTGGATGAAGCGGGCCGATATCGAAGACGGCGAGCGACCCGGCACGACCGCGGTGCAGTCAGCTGAGTTGCGGGAAGCCAAGCGGCGGATCAAGACCCTCGAGCAAGAAGTCGAGGTGTTGCGTCGGGCTGCGGCCTACTTCTCTCAGGCGCATCTGCCGGGAAAATGAGCTACCCGCTCGTCCGTGACCTTGCCGCTGGCGGAATCCCCGTCACGGTCACGTGCCGGGTGCTCAAGATCGCCCGCCAGCCCTACTACCGCTGGCTCGCCGACCCGGTCACCGACGCCGAACTCGAAGAGGCCTACCGGGCCAACGCCCTGTTCGACGCCCACCACGATGACCCCGAGTTCGGCTATCGGTTTCTCCTCGACGAGGCCCGCGACGCCGGCCAGGTCATGGCCGAGCGGACTGCGTGGCGGATCTGCTCGGACAACGGCTGGTGGAGCGCGTTCGGGAAGAAGCGCGGCAAGAACGGTAAGAAGCCCGGCCCGCCCGTCCATGACGACCTCTGCGCCGTGACAGATGAGAAGGGCCGGATCCGGCACGAGTTCAAGGCCTCCGCCGCGAACGAGCTCTGGATTGGCGACATCACGGAGCATTGGACCGGTGAAGGAAAGCTCTACGTCTGTGCCTTCAAGGACGTCTTCTCCAACCGGATCGTCGGCTACTCCATCGACTCCAGGATGAAGTCCAGCCTCGCTGTCGCCGCGCTCAACAACGCCGTCGCCAGGCGCCGCGAGGTCGCCGGATGTGTGGTCCACACGGACAGAGGATCGCAATTTCGAAGCAGGAAATTCGTCCACGCCCTCAACCGTCACGACATGGTCGGATCCATGGGCCGCGTCGGTGCCGCCGGCGACAACGCAGCGATGGAGAGCTTCTTCTCACTGCTCCAGAAGAACGTCCTGAACCGCCGAACCTGGGACACCCGCGACGACCTGCGGATCGCCATCGTCACCTGGATCGAAAGGACCTACCACCGACGCCGCAGGCAAGCAGGTCTCGGCCGATTGACCCCCATCGAATACGAAGCCATCATGACCACGCCAGCCACTCAGGCTGCGTGACTAACCAGTGTCACCAGTTCGTGCAGCAGACCCTAATGTCCGTCCGGACCTAATGATGCGGCTCGAATGGTCTCGCCATGGAAAACTCAGAATCGAGAGTGGTTATGCCTGAAGCCGCGCCTGAATTCCATCTAGCGACTAACGCTTTGGCCGTCTGCCTGATCTCGTCGGCTGCGTTTGGATTGGCCGGATCTTTTTCGGACTGGACTTCGGGAGAGTTTGCCCTGGCTGGCCTTCTCATTGGATTCACTAGCGTAACGACTGTAATAGTGGTGCGACATAGGTGGGGGAGGGCCTCGGAGGCAATCGGATTTTTCGCGGGCGCGGTTGTTGCCTGGGCAGTCTCCACCGTGTCTCTTCGTCACGATCAAGACTCCACGGACGCGCTGATCGGTCGCACCTTATTGGGCGCTGCCTTGAGCGGACTCTGCGTAACGTCGTTTTGGCTTTGGACACAGGTCATCGCATCCCGCCGGGACCAGGGATCCGACTAGAAGTCGGTCGAGGTCGGTAGCTCTAGCGCACCACCACAGCCGTCGCGTCGAGGACGTTGCGGGACTTCGACTCCTGATTCTTAACTGGCAGGAGCGGGATTTGATGAGCCGGGAGTAGCCCGTTGGAGCCCCTCATAGGGGATCGCCACCCGGGGATCGCGTCCCTTGGGGGCACAGCAGCTCGCGGCGGTTCCCTTGGCGTGCATCGCTCGTCGACCATTGACGGACGCGGAGGCCGCACCTAGGTTGCGAACACGAAGATTCGAGATGAGGGGGCGTAGATGAAATCTGCTCGAACGATTGTCGCGGCGCTGATGATGGCTGGAATTCTCCTTGTGAGTTGGGGCGCTCCAGTCCAGGCGACGGTGCAGTACTACCAATGGACGCCCATGGGGTGGTATGGCACAGAGACTGCATGCGACAATGCCGGAGCCCCAATGGTGAATCCACCGCATGTGATCGCGTATAAGTGCCTTTTTCAATCCGGCCGGCCGTACGACCGGGACTGGCACCTGTACATCCAAGAGCAAATGCAGTGACCCGGTTCGCGCTCAGCGGAGCGTGGCAGCCGCCGCATATGGTTCCGGCAGATGCGTCAGGGCACGTCTTTGAGGAGATGTTGCTGTTCGCGGTGAGCGTCGACTGGCGGGGCGCAAGCCCGCAGCCGGGCGTCGCGGTAGTCGCGGAAGGTGTCTTCGATGGCGACTCGTTCCTTGCGGATGGGTGGCGAGTCTTTGTGCAAAAGTCTTTGACCGGTGTCGAACGAGAGCACCTGCCCTCGACCCTCCAGGGGCTTCCGGACGAGCGTTCGAACCGCTTCGAACACGTCAACATCCGCGAGGTAGGTGCCGATTGGGTGGGTGGGAACAACTATGTGCGGCGCGTGTCCGTCCTCGAGTGGACACCGGCGATGGCGAATTGGGAACTCGAGCATCAGGACGCCGCACTGGTCACCTACTTCGTTGCGCCCCTCCCTGACGACGCCTGACCACGCACCCTAGATCCGTTCGCCGGCCGTGAGCAGCATGTCCATCTCGCAGGCCGGTGGCAGCGAGCAGACGGCGCCGGCGAGAACCCCGCACGGCACGCAGATCAGGTCGCATTCCCCTGCGCTCGATTCTTTGACGTGTCCACAAGCGGAACCCTGAAAGACGGCGCTCGCCGTACAGATCGACAAGGGTCGCCAGCGTCCAAGTGAGGTGTCGCATGCGAGACAGCCGTACCGATACTGGATCGGAGCCGAAACAACATTCCCGCCCGGTCGTGGAACCATCACCGAAGTGCCAAACAATCCAGCTCACCTCGAGTCCCATACGTGCCCGTCGACAGGATCCGGCATGCGCGTGTACCGTCCCCGATACATTCAGCTGTCAGGGGGAACCATGAAAACGAGACTGGCGTCAGTCTTAGGCGCGCTTGCCATCGCGTCGGTATTTGCGTTGCCTGCATCGGCGACTCCTATGTCGCCGACGTACATCCCGGGATCGGTGAGCGCCTCCCTCAGTTCGAACGGGGATTATGCGAGTGGTCGCGGGGTGGCGAACGGCTTTTACCCGGGATACATCACGGTCCACGTGGAGCTCTACATGGGCTCATCCTCCAGTGGCCCCTGGGGGACTCCGGTTTGGGAAGGGGGCAACGCTTGTTCCAACTCAACTTCGTGCGAGAAGGGAACACCGACGGAGGACTGCACCAAGGCGTACGTGCGGATTGTCGTGACAGGAAGTGGTCCAGGTGGAGCAGCCGAAAACAACCCAGCAACAAAGACGAAGCTCTGCTGAGCGCTGGACCCTCACTGCGCTAGGCGCTCCTGAGGGCCCAGTTACCCTGGTGCCGTACGCCCGATCGATTCTCTCCATGTCGGGTGGTCCGGTGGGAGTGAAGTTCAGCCCGCTTGACGACGAAGTGAAGCTCGCATGGGATCGAACACTCAGGTCGATGCACATGGTCGGTGACCTGCACTCGATGACGGCCTTGGGTGGCCCGCCCGTGTTCGAGCGCGACTTGGACGAGTCTCGCTCGCAGGCGACGCTGGAGCGGGGGCCGGTCGCACTCATCTCCATCAAGGTGGACGGTATCCCGGTCACGTGTGAGCGATTTTCGCACGCCGGTCTCGACTTTGTCTTCGCGGCTGATCAGGTGGCCGTGCCCTTAGTGCTGACAGCACCCGCTGAGCGCACCGGCGAATGGCCTGAGTTCGTGAGTTCCCTCTACGACCAACGGGCGCCGAAGCCCTAAGCCTCGATGCAGCGATGGGCTGGGGTGGGTGAGTGCGTCGGAGTGCCTTCCCGCTGGGCAGGCACTTCCGTGTTTCTACACGCCGATCAGGCCGCTGCCTCGTGAACGATCCGGGCTAACCATCCTTTCGGGGCTCATCACAGTTTGATGGTGCAGGGGCCGCTGGTACGCCGGTCCCCGGGTAGGAATCGAGATCCAAGATGGCGGTTCCTACGCCAGCCACCGTGGCTTACGGGAGGTCGGGCGCGGGCGTACGGATCGCTCACCTCGCTCTGGTCCTCCTCGGACTCGGCTACCTCGGACTCTCGCTGACAGTCGGCAGCACACCGGACGCCAAGATTGGAGCAGGCCTGGCCGCATTGTGGTTGATCGCGCTCGGGTCGCCGTGGGGTTGGCCGTTGCTGGCCCCCGGGGTGACCAGCAGCTCCAGCTGGCTCGTGCTGCTGGCGGCAGCCAGCGCGCTGCTCAACCTGGGCCCACACGCGCTGTTCAGCCTGCGCCGAGACCGCCAGTAGCCACGGGGCGATACGAACGCGTAGGGCGCGCCACCGTTACCCGTAGATGGAACCTGATCCGGCAACGTCGCAAGACGCGCGTCGCGAGCGACCGCCGGTGTCCCGTAAGACCCGTCCGAAGACCTTCCCGGGGACGGCGCGCTTAACGGACTGGCGCCTCCGCCACTTTCCATCAGTCTCACGGAACTCGGGGAGCCACGGCTCCATGTCGCGATCGCGATCAAGGAGTTCTCAGTTCGGACTGTGCTGGCTAATGCTGAACGTCTCGGATTGTCCCTGAACGTCTTGTGCGGTCCCTCGGCCGCCGAACCGGGCCTTGACGAGCACGATTGTCCAGTTCACGCTAGAAGGTCCCTGCTGATCGTCGGGGCAGGGATGTCCCTCGGGAGCACACCATGTCCGTTGCTGGTTGCCTTGGCCTCCTGGACTGCGACGGTGCACTCATGTGCGAGGCACGAGAGGCCTGGCGCCGGTGGGCTCGGGAGAGGCCGGAGATTGCCGTCGTGCAGGACTTGGTCGATCTGCCCGAGTGGGCGCTGGCGGCGCCGAACGATGCGAATGCCGTCCTCGGCGTTCTGGCATCCATGACTGAGTTCGAGCCGGAGGCGATCACTGCGCTCGTGTGGGCGCTGCTCCCCGGAGCCGAGAAAGTAGCCAGGCAGGCGACCGACCTCTCGGACGACATCGACGGCCTGGTGGCGAGCCAGCTCTGGGTCGAGGCGTCTGCGGCGTACCGACTGATCACGCCGAACATCGCGGGCGCCATCGTCGGGCAGACCAGGCGTGAGGTCCTGGCGGACCTTGGAGTCGGTGGCTTCGCGAGACGTCGTGACCGGGCCATGACATGCGCCACCGGCGATCCGGACCTGCTCAACGAAGTCCCGTGCGTCGAGCCTGAGGCCGACCCCGGTCCGGTCCTCACCGAGCTCTTCCAGACCGGCTTGGCGGAAGGGGCGATCAACGGCCTCGACTATTGGCTGCTGTGGGCGCTCGCCGTCGAAGCAGATCGACAGGATGTGCCGGCGCACCGCGGGCGGCTGGGTTTGACCGCGCCGGCCGTCGTGGAGGCGGTCGCGGATGAGGCCAATCTTGCCCCGAGGTCGCTGCGGAAGCGGGCGGCGAGGGCACTGGATCGGCTCATTGAATACGTTGACGCTCGGGACGACTCGCAGCGGTTCGCGGCGTGGAAGGCGCAGCATCGCCAGCGCGACCTGACCATCTGGGACGAGATGGAGCTCTCGCTCGTTGAGGCGGAGCTTGAGCGGTTCCGCGTGGACCATTCGGAGATGACAGCGAAGCAACTGCGTGTCGCTTTCAACGTTGTGCTGGGGACCAGGCCGCGGAGTCGCTCGGCGCGGGAATGGCAGGCGCTCCTAGAGTCCGATGCCGGGTGACCGTCGACCCGAGTGATGACGCTCAGGCCGGTGCGCGGCGTCGTTGGCCGCCATGCGCTCGATCCGGTAGGCGAGCGCTTCAACCTTGCGGTCCTCAGGGAGCGGGCGCCGAAGATGGGCCGCCCGGCGGAGGATCTGCGCCGGGTTGAGGCCGCTGACCTGCAGCCGGTCGAGTTCGCGGGCCAAGTCGAGGATGTGGCCGTCGCGGTGCTCCGGATCGCCGATCGCCTTGGCGATCTCGGACTCCCACCGGCGTACGGACGCCGGGTAGTGGGCGTCGACCCGGCCTTGCAGGTGACGGGCGTAGCGGGCGGCGGCGAGTTCATCGGTTCCTGGGACGGAGCCCAGCAGGCTGCGGTCGTCTTCGTGCACGCCGTTGGCTGCCCGCCAGATCAGTACCTCGCTTCGAAGGCCGGCCGTCAGGACGTCATCGAAGCGGCGCAGTGCCGGCGGGAGCTCAGCGTCGTGTCGTACGGCCTCGATGAGATGGGTGACACGGTCTCTCCGCGCTGTCAGGTAGGCGGCCCACTCTCGGTGCTCTTGGAGTTCGCTGGGGATACCGGGCAACCACGGGAGCGGTCCTGGCCCGGCGGTTTCGAGTGCATCATCGGCTTCGCCGCGCAGGAGCCGGTGAGTGGCGGTGGTGACGGAGTCGGCATATCTGCCGACCGTTTCGTGGAGGCGTGTGGCGGGGCTGGTGGCGTGCGCGAACTCTGTGGTCGCTGAGACCGCGGCGCCATCGCGGCCGACGATGCGATCGAGGGTTTCGACGGCGGTGAGCTGTTCTTCGATGCCGGGCAGGAAGTCCTCCTCTGTGTCTGGCTGTTCGGTGATGAGGTGGAGGTGGTTGGCGGCGCGGCCACGGGTGACCATCGTGTAGAGCAGCTGTCGGTCTTCGTGGCCGGCGACGATGCCGTGCATGACGTCGGCCGTGCTGCCCTGGGCGGCATGGACTGTGGTGGCGTAACCGAGTTCGACGTGCTCGCTGACGTAGGCCGGCGGAAGGGTCGCCTGCAGCCCGGACCGCAGGTGACGCACACGCATGGTGCCACTCGTGGCGACTGCGGTGATGGTCCAGCGGTCGCCGTTCTTGACCCAGTCAGTGCCGCTGATCCCGAGGCGGCGGTCATTTCGGCGGGTGAGGATGATGTCGCCCGCCGACGCGTTGTTGCCGTCCGCCAGGGCCACCTGGTCCTTCGGTTCGGCTCCGTTGAGGCGGGCGTTGTGCGCCGCCTTGTTGAGGCGGGCAACGAGGTCGCGAGTGGGGGCGAGCATCAGGCACTCGCGTCCAGCCTCCGTCTCGTCCTGCCAGGCAACCAGGACCTCGGTGAGACTGGTGAGCTCGTCGCCGGTGTGGATGCGGTCATGGTCGAGGTAGAACCCAATCGCCGACTTGTCCCCGTCCCGGAGCGCGAGGGACGCGGAGGCTTCGATGGCGTCATCGAAGCGCACCACCTCACTGAGCCGGACGGCGCCGTGGGTGCTGGCGATGTCCCTGAGGACGCCACCGGCGCCGACAGCAGCGAGTTGCTGGTCGTCCCCGATCAGCCGCACCCTTGCGCCCATCGCGGTGTAGGCCGAGATGACCCGGTCCAGCGTCGGGGTGTCGGCCATCCCCGCCTCGTCGATCACGACGATCGTGTGCGGCCCGAACCCGGGATGGAGGCCGACTGCGAGCGTGTGGTCGAGCATCGCGAGCGTCTCGGCGGGGATACCGGTCGCCTCGGTGAGCACGGCTGCGGCGGCTGCGGACGGAGCGAGACCCACGACCTCGTAGCCGAGGTCGTGGGCTGTGGCGGCGAGGACGCTCATCGCCGTTGTCTTCCCGGCACCTGCCGGAGCCAGCGCGACGGCGACCTGTCGAGAGTCGGCGACGAGCGCCAGGACGAGTGCGCGTTGCCCCTCGTTCAGCGAGGGTTGCTCCAGGGTGGCGGCCATGAGCGCCAGTTCGACGTCCACGGGGTCCGGAGCCCGCGGGCCGACGGTGCCGGCGGCGTCCACAATGCGCTGTTCGGCGGCGAGCATCGCGGGGCTGGTGAAGTGGTCGGCGCCGGTGTGTCGGTAGACGCTCATCCCGTCCGAGCGCCGCAGCTTTGTGGGCTCGGGGATCGGGTCGAGATCCGGAGTCAGGTTGATGAGCCGGGCAGTGACGGCGCCGACGAGATGCTCCACCACCCCAGCGACCTGCTGGGAAGGGACGTCGAGGTCGCGCACCTGGCGTTGCGCTTCGGCGTACGTGTGCCAGGACTGCCAGGTCGCACGGTGCGACTCGAGTTGGCCGATGACCTGATCGGCGGCCCGCGCGAGCCAGACGGAGGTGAACTCTGGTCGTGACCGCTGGGCCGGGGTCAGGGCAGAGTCGAGCATGGTTCGGATGCCCCCTTCGCCGAGGAGGTCCGAGGCTTGGTTGTGCCAGCCCTGGCGTTGCTCTGCCTCCGACCGCGGATCGTGCTTCGCCTCGCGAGTTTCGAGGTTCGCCCGCTGCGCCAATGCGATCGACTCCCTGTCGGTCGGCGGACGGCCGCGGTCCTCGGTGAACTCGTGCCTGAGCACGGCGACCCGGTCTTCGATGTCGGCGCGACGGCTCGACCACCGCCTCATCAACTCCGGATCGACTCCGGAGATCTCCCGCACCGGCCGCTTCCCACCCGGACGAGGGACGTCCACGAACCGCAGCCCCAGCTGACTGTGGAGGTGGGCTTCGAGTGCGGTGTTGTACGCCTCGGACGCGGCGACGACGTGCTCATGAAGGATCGTGCCGTAGATCGACAGCCACTTGCCCTGCCTGGTCTGAACCTTGTTCGCGACCGCGACGTGGGTGTGGAGGTCAGGATCGCCGGCACGCGAGTCGCGATGCAGGAACGCGGCCGCGATCAGCCCACGTGTCTCGACCTGGCGTGCGCCGCCGGCGCCCTCGCGTGTGAAGATCGCGTGCGTCTCCAAGAAGTCGAGGGCGTCGAGGACGGCCGCGTTGTGCGCCATCTTGATCTGCCTCGCGACGTCGGGCGCTGCGACGGCCCAGAGGGTTGAGACCGACTTCGCGGGACTGAAGGTGAGGTCGAACCCGGCCACCGATCCGTTGCCGAACCGCCGGCCCAATGCCGATCCGGTGACCGGATGGCAGCCCTCGCCAAACAAGTGCTGCATCTGCTTGGCCGTCACGAAGTCGCCGTACTCGATGCTGCCGACCTGGGCCAGACCAGAACCGACCCAGCGACCAGGGGCCTCGCCCTTCGCCTCGTAGTAGTCGGCCAGTGGCATCCTGCCGAGCTCGGTCGAGTCCGCCGCTGCAACCTGCCGGGTCAGGTACTCGTAACCCGAGCCAGCGGCGAGCTTCTTCAACGACATCGTCATACCCCTCAAGGCCGGGGCCGGGCCTTGAGTGGCCACCCCGAATGCAGTGAAAGAGGTGTGTCTGGGAAAGGGATTGGACTGAGAGATGTCGAGGGGAGCAGAAGATGGGCATGCCGGGGGGAGTAGGGGGGAGCGATGAACGGGCGAGGAGGGGCAGGGCGGAAGTGTGAGGAGGGCGAGCGAGACGGCGCAAAAATGGGGTGGCCACTGGATGACAGATCGGGGCCTTGTGGGATGAAGGCGGCCAATCGGGTCGCCCCGACACAGGAGTCGCCATGACCACGACCGCCACGACCCCCCGCCGCCTGATCTCGCTGACCGAGGCCGCCGACGCGCTCGCTGTCTCGACCAAGACCGTGCGCCGCTATATCGCGGCCGGCGAGCTCGATGCCGTACGCCTCGGTCGGCGAACCATCCGGATCCGGGTGGAGTCCCTCGACCGGCTGATCGACGCGCACCCGGTGAACACGTGGCACCACAAAAGCGCGTGATCGGGTGTGCCCTACCAGCGGGACTCGTCAAGCGACGGCGTGGAACTCCAGCTTCAGCCCGAGGGCGCGGGTCACCCTGTAGATCGTGGCAAAGCTGGGGTTGCCCTCGTTAGACAATGCTTTGTAGAGGCCTTCGCGGCTCATCCCCACCTTGCGGGCGAGCTCGCTGAAATTCTGGGAGCGGGCGATGACGCCGATCGCGTGGGTGATGAAGGCAGGATCGTCGCCGGCCTCCTCAAGGGCGGCCTCGAGGTAGTAGGCGATGTCCTCAAGCGAGTTGAGGTAGTCCGCCGAGTCGTAGGGTGAGAACTTCTCAGCCATGGTCCTTCCACTCCTTCGCTAACTCGTGGGCCTTCTCGATGTCCTTCGTCTGTGTTGACTTGTCGCCACCGCAGAGGAGGACGATGAGCACGTCATCGCGGTGTTGGTAGTACACCCGGTAGCCGGGACCGACATCGATCCGCAGCTCGGAGATTCCGTGGCCAACCGGCTTGGCGTCCCCTGGGTTGCCGTTGGCGAGGCGATCGAGCCGGACTTGGATTCGCGCGGCCCCACGCCTGTCCTTGAGGCTTCTCATCCATCTGTCGAAAGTCTCGCTTCGAACGATTCTTATCGTTGTCAACTGTAGTTCACACTCCCGAGATTGCCAATGGCGTTCTGCCGGAGGCGCCGACAACTCTGTTCACCGCGTCACCTCGCCGAAGTCGAGACCGTCGAACGCGAGTGCGGTCAGGTCGTCCATGCGGGTCTGGGTGGCGCGCACGTACCGTTCAGCAGCTTCTGAGGAGGAGTCGCCCAGAAACGTCTGGACTTCAGCGACGTGCGCACCACGTTGCGCCAGTCGGGTCGCGCCAGTCGCGCGAAGGTCGTGGAAGTTGATGTTGCGACCGACCGCCACGCGCACGTCGGCCCACCCGCCCGACAGATCCCGAAACCGAGTCGGCTGCAGCCAGTTGCCAGATGGCCCCGGAAACACGAGCCCGTCGCGGCCGGTGACATAGGTGTTGAGGTGCTCACTCAAGACGGTGACCACGGATGCGGGGACGCGTTGGTCCCTGATGCCAGCCTTTGACTTGGGTTCCTTCTCGTATCGTTTGCCACCCGGCCCGGTGCCGATGGCGCGACGGATGTGCAGCACCGGCACCTTTGCCTTGAGGTCGATGTCAGATCGGCGCAGCGCAACAAGTTCACCGAACCGTAGACCGCAGCCCAGTGCCAGGGCGACCATTGCTCTCCACTCGGGGCGGATCGTCGCCATGATGATCGCCAGGTCCTCGTCTTCGATCACTTCGGTTCGCTTGTCGGATTTGCTCCCGATGGTGCCGGCGCCGTCGATGGTGAACGGGTTGACAGCGCCCGGCAGGATGCCATCCGCGGCAGTCGCGGATTTCATGATCCCTTTGGCGAGCGAGTAGGTCTCGCGCACTGTCTTGGGCTTGTCGTGGGGGAGTGAGTCGTACCAAGCCAGCACATGGCTCGCGGTGATCGTGTTCAGCGGCATCTCGCCGAACGTTGGCAACAGATACTTTCGCAACCAGATCAGATAGCCGCGCCGGGTCGACTCCTGCAGCGGCTGGCCGCCCTTGACCTTGCGCATCTGCAGCCAGATCTTGGCGTACTCCTCGAAGGTCGCCACGCGCGCAGCCTCAAGTACCGCCCGCTCGGCCTCGGCCTTCTCGGTAACGGTCTTCCATTCGGCGCCCTCGGACTGCAGGCGCCTCTCCTCGTCGCGCAGCCAGTCTCCAGCCGCCTCCTTGCCGTAGGCGCCTGGCTCAAACGTGTGGGGCGCCGTCACGATGTGTCCACCGCGGCCGGACGCGTGAGCCAGCGGCACTGCGTAGCGGGCCTGCCAGCGACCCGACCGCATCTTGGTGATCTGACCGAACCGGCGCCGATCTGCCGTGCGTGCCATGCCGTTCTTGCCCTTCGTCGCTACCGATGCGGACGGATTCTGCATCGGCTATGCATCGGAGCGTACGTCACAATTGGTCCAAATGTGGACTGTTGGACTTGCATCGACAGGACATGTTTGCGCAGGTCAGAGGCCTGCTACGACTCGTTGTGTCCACACGTGTCCAACAGTCGCCTTTGTTGGTTCGAGTCCAACCGGGGGAGCGGCAGAAGGGCCCGAGGCGTCACGCCTCGGGCCCTTCGTCGTCCGCGTCGCCGTACGGGCACACCTGACGCGGGGGCCGGGTCCGCTCAGCTGCGGCCGCGGGCCATCAGGGCGAGGCCGAGCAGCATCTTGTCGCGGGGGTCGGTCAGCGAGCGCCCGGTGAGCTGCTCGATCTGCTTCATCCGGTAGATGACGGTGTTGCGGTGGCAGTAGAGCTCGGCGGCGGCGTGGGTCGGGGAGCCGTCGTGCTGCAGCAGCGCGACCAGGGTGTCGAGGAGTGTCTGAGCCTGGGCGCGGGGCTGGGCCAGGATCGGCCCGAGGGTCTCGGCCAGCAGCCGGGGAGCGACCTGCGGGCTGCCGGCGAGGAGCACCTCCGGCAGTCGGTCGGTCACCGCCACCACCCGCCGCTCGCCGCGGGGAACGGTCTCCGCGGCGCGGTGGGCGAGCTGGAAGGCGGACGCGAAGCCGGCCACCCCCTCCGGGCTGGCCGCCACCCCCATGCGGCCGGGCGCGTGCGCAGTGAAGAGCTCGGCCAGAGCCGACTCGTCCGGCAGCGCCCCCGACAGCAGGCCGTAGTAGACGCCTGAGCGCACGTGCCAGCGAGCGGTGATGCCCAACCGATCGAGCCGGTCCTCCACCGGGTTGAGCGCGTCGCTGACGTCGGTGCCGTCGTGGACGACGACCACGCACGCGATCTCGTCGTCGGGCCCGATCTCCAGGGCGGACCGTGCCTCGTCGGCGAACTCCGGGTCGGCGCCACGGCCCTCGATCAGCCCGTCGAGCACCCGCTGCTCGCGCTGGAGGTCCTGGCGCTGCATCCGCGCGCTCTCACGCCGGTAGGCGTCGATCAGCACCGCGTTCTGCACGTCGAGGTTGGCCCACACCGTGCGCGCGGCCACCAGCAGCACGTGGTCGTCGACCTCGCTGGTCGGGTCCGCGGAGACCCGGGTGACGAGCGCCTCCCACAGGATCCTTGCGCCGAGGGTGTAGGCGTTGAGCACGAGCTCGAGCGGGACGCCCTGCCGGGCGCGGCGGCGCCCGGTCTCGCGCCAGAGCTCCACCGCGTTGTCGCCGGGTAGGGCGTCCGGCCCCGACTCGGGATGGGCGGCGAGGATCCGCAGGCCTCGGCGGATGTGCTGCCGCGTGCTCGACCGGACGTCGACACGGAACTCGGGGCCGATGCGCTCCCAGAGGTCGGCGTCGCGCTCGAACAGCGTCAGCGTGATGCTGTCGGCGATCGTGTCGGACTGGTCGAGGAGCAGCGCCCAGGCGTCGTGGACCGCATCCTCCGCGGAGCTCGACGTGGCAGTCATGACTGCACATTCGCACTCTGCGCACAAGACTGACCAGCCACGTCGGCGACTTGCTGCCAGCAATCCAACGATCTTTGTGCTCACGGCCCAATGACGGTGATGTGCCCGCGCACCAAAGTGGTGCGCGTCACATCGCCCGATCCCGGCCCAGCAGGAGGCACAGTGAGCGGCGAGCTCGTCGACCCGGCCCACCCTGCCGACCTGGAGCTGCAGGGCGTGACGGTCCGCTTCGGCGGGCTCGTGGCCCTGTCCCACGTCGGTCTGGAGGTCGCTCCGGGCCAGGTCCACGGGGTGATCGGGCCCAACGGCGCCGGCAAGACCACGCTGTTCAACGTGGCGTGCGGCTTCGTCCGGCCGGACGAGGGCGGGATCCTCCGCAAGGGCGAGCGGCTCACCGGGCTGCGTCCGCACCACCTCGCAGGGCTGGGGATCTCGCGCACCCTCCAAGGGCTCGGCCTCTTCGACCGAGTCACAGTCCTGGAGAACGTGATGACCGGCGCCGACCGGCATGCCCGGACCGGGTTCCTCAGCGCCCTGCTCGCCCTGCCGCGCTCGGGCGCCGACGAGCGTGACCTGCGCGAGCGGGCGATGACCACGCTGGACTCGCTGGGGGTGGCCCACGTGGCGCAGCACCACCCGGCCAGCCTTCCCTACCCCGTGCGCAAGAGGGTCGCGCTGGCCCGCGCCCTGGTCGCCGAGCCCGACCTGCTGCTGCTCGACGAGCCGGCGAGCGGCCTGTCCGCCGACGAGATGGACGAGCTGGGCGACCTCATCACCTCGCTCACCGACCGCATGTCGGTGCTGCTGGTGGAGCACCACATGGACCTCGTCATGCGGGTGTGCGACCAGATCACCGTGCTCGACTTCGGCAAGGTGATCGCCAGCGGTCCACCCGACCGCGTCCGGACCGATCCGGCCGTCCTCGACGCCTACCTCGGGGAGCAGGTCTGATGCTGACCGTCGACCGCCTGACCGTCTCCTACGGTCCCGTCACCGCCCTGCACGAGGTCTCCCTGGAGGCCCGCAAGGGCGAGATCACCGCGGTGCTCGGCGCCAACGGGGCGGGCAAGACCACCCTGCTGCGCACCCTGTCGGGCCTCCACCGCGCCCACAGCGGCTCGGTCGCGCTCGACGGACGCTCCATCGACGCCGTCGCGCCGGAGCGGATGCCCGCCCTCGGGATGGCCCACGTCCCCGAGGGCCGCGGCGTCATCACCGAGCTGAGCGTGGAGGAGAACCTGCGGCTCGGCGGGATGGGCCGTGGCGGCCGGGTCGGCGCCGACGACCTCGGGCTCGCGTACGGGCTGTTCCCCGTCCTCGCCGACCGCCGCAACCAGCAGGCCGGCACCCTCTCCGGCGGCGAGCGCCAGATGCTCGTGATCGGGCGGGCGCTGATGGCCCGGCCCGAGCTGCTCCTCCTCGACGAGCCCTCCCTGGGGCTGGCCCCGAGGGTCGTCGCCCAGATCTTCGCGCTGCTGCGCGACCTGGTGCGCGACCAGGGCCTCACGGTCCTGCTGGTGGAGCAGAACGCCCGCAGCGCCCTCTCGGTCGCCGACCACGGGGTCGTCCTGCACCTGGGCCGGGTCGTGGCCGACCAGGACGCCCAGGTCCTCGCGGGCGACGACCAGCTGCGCCACGCCTACCTCGGCTTCTGACCGACGCGCCGACCCGACACCCGCGACCACCGCCGACCCACCAGGGACAGGAGACACCCGGACCGTGCAACAGCTGATCAACACCACCCTCGGCGGGCTCACGCAGGGCATGGTCTTCGCGGCCTTCGCCCTGGCGCTGGTGCTCATCTGGCGCTCCACCAGGATCGTCAACTTCGCCCAGGCCCCGATGGCGATGGTGACCACCTTCGTCGCCCTGGTGGTGATCGACGCCGGCTACTCCTACTGGCTCGGCTTCGTCGCCGCCCTGCTCGCCGGGCTGGTGCTGGGCGCCGTCCTCGAGCGGGTCGTCGTACGGCCGGTCGAGGGCAAGGACGAGATCAACGCCGTCATCCTCACCCTCGGCCTGTTCATCGTCCTGCACGCCGGCGCCGCGGTCGTCTTCGGCAACAGCTATCGCTCCTTCCCCGCCCCGTTCGGGATCAGGGGCTTCGAGGTGGGCGAACGCACGATCGCCCTGACCGGGTTCGGTGTCTTCCGCATCGTCGCCGTGCTCGTGGTCATGGGGCTCCTCGTCGCCCTCTTCCGCTACACCGACCTCGGGCTGAAGATGCGCGCCGCCGCCTACAACCCGGAGGTGGCCCGTCTGCTCGGCGTCAAGGTCGGTTCGATGATGACGCTCGGCTGGGCGCTGGCCTCGCTCGTCGGGTCGCTCGCCGGGCTGCTGATCGCGGGCGGCAACCTCGTGCACCCCGCCTACATGGACTCCGTCGTCGTCTACGGCTTCGTCGCTGCCGTGCTCGGCGGGTTGGACAGCCCGGTCGGCGCGGTGGTCGGCGGGCTGGTCCTCGGGCTCTCCCTGGCCTTCGTCAGCGGCTACGTCGGCGGCCAGCTGGTCGCGCTCGCCGCCCTCCTGATCCTGATGGTGGTGCTGACGCTTCGCCCCGGCGGGCTGTTCGCCTCGACCTCGACGAGGAGGGTCTGATGAGCACTGCCGCCCCCGCCGTACGACGCCGGCTGCGGGTGCCGTCGGGCACCCTGCCCCGCCACCTGCTGGGTGCGGCACTCGGACTGGTCGCCGTCGTGCTGGTGCTGCAGGGCGTCAGCGACTTCCGGCGGTTCCAGCTCGCGGAGATGGCCTACCTCGGGATCGCGGTGGGCGGGCTCACGGTGCTCACCGGGGTCAACGGGCAGCTCTCCCTCGGTCACGGCGCCCTGATGGCGATCGGGGCCTACACCACGGCACTCCTGCTGCCCGACCGGGAGGCGACCACCCCGCTGCTGCTGGTCGTCCTCGCCTCGGTCGCCGTCACGCTGGCGGTCGGCACGGCGGTCGGCGTCGCGGCCGCCCGGCTGCACGGCCCCTACCTCGCCGGGGCCACCTTGGCGCTGGCGGTCGCGGTGCCGGGCATCGCGCTCTACTTCAAGGAGACCCTCGGCGGCGAGCAGGGTCTGCGGATCGTGTCGCCCGAGACGCCGCCCTGGGCCGAGGACGCGGCCTACTTCGTCACCGGACAGGACCTCACGACCAGCGGTTGGGTCGCCTTCGTGTCGTGGACGACCCTGATCGTCTCGTTCTTCCTGCTGGCCAACCTCTCCCGGAGCCGGATCGGACGCCGGTGGCGCGCCGTGCGCGACGACGAGGTCGCGGCCCAGCTCGCCGGCATCGACCTCGGCCGTGCCCGCGTCTCGGCCTTCATGGTCAGCGCCGCAGCCGCCGGTGCGGCCGGCGCGATGCTGGGGCTCGCGGTCCGTCTGGCCGCACCCAGCTCGTTCACCCTGACGTTGAGCCTGACGCTGGTCGCCGCGGCCGTGCTGGGTGGCCTGGGCAGCCTCACCGGCGCCCTCCTCGGCGCGGCGCTGCTCACCTTCCTGCCGCAGGTCGTCACCCAGCTCGGTGTCGACGCCGGGCTCGACGACATCCAGGCGGCCGAGCTCGCGCCGCTGGTCTACGGGCTGGTGATGGTCCTGGTCATCCTGCTGGCCCCGGCGGGCCTGTTCGGCACCGCCCACCGAGCCGTCGTACGACGCCGGCTGCGCCGCGACGCTGCCGCCCGCAGCACCACAGCGGCCGAGCCCGGCACCCCCGGCCACACGCACCCGGAGCACCACCCCGAGCACCACCCGGAGCACCACCTGGACACCCAACCCACCAAGGGAGCACCACGATGACCGGAGGAGCACGATGAATCGCAGGACGAGGGGCCTCGGCGGCCTGGCAGGAGTCGTCGTGTCCGCGCTGATCCTCAGTGCGTGCGGCGCAGGGGGCCGCGACGACGACGGCGGTGACGGTGGTGACAGCGGCGGCGGCGCCTCCGACGTCGGGGTCACGGCCGACTCGGTGACGATCGGCGCCCACTTCCCCCTGACCGGGGTGGCGGCGCCGGGCTACAGCGAGATCCCCACCGGGGCCAAGGCCTACTTCGACTACGTCAACGCCCAGGGCGGCATCCACGGCCGCCAGATCGAGTACATCGTCAAGGACGACGGCTACAACCCGACCAACACCAGCAAGGTCACCAACGAGCTGCTGCTCCAGGACGAGATCTTCGCGATGGTCGGCGGCCTCGGCACCCCGACGCACAGCGCGGTGGTCGACCAGCTCAACAGCGAGGGCGTCCCCGACCTGTTCGTGTCGTCGGGCTCGCTCATGTGGGGTGACGACCCGGAGGCCCGCCCGATGACGTTCGGCTGGCAGCCCGACTACGAGATCGAGGGCAAGATCATCGGGCAGTACATCGCCGAGAACATGCCCGACGCAAAGGTCGGCCTGTTCCTGCAGGACGACGACCTCGGCGAGGACGCGGAGAAGGGCATCCGTCAGTTCCTCGACGACCAGATCGTCGCGGTCGAGCGCTACACCTCCGGCACCCAGGACGTCGGCCCACAGATCGCCGGTCTCCAGGGCGCCAAGGCCGACCTGGTGCTCGGCTTCAACACGCCGTCCTACACCGCGCTGGCCAAGCTGGTGGCGATGTCGCTCGGCTACGAGCCGCAGTGGTACTTCAGCAGCATCGGCTCCGATCCCACCCTCGTCGGCGGGCTGCTCGCGCAGTTCTCCGAGGGCAAGGTGGAGGGAACCAGTGCGCTCGACGGCGCGATGACCTCGGAGTACATCCCCGGCATCGACCAGCCGGACGACCCGTGGGTGCAGCTGTGGCAGACGGTCTGGGACGAGCACGGCGAGAAGGGCGAGCTCACCAACTACCGGATCTACGGCATGTCCCACGCCTACGCCTTCGTCCAGACCCTCCAGCTGGCGGGTGAGGACCTGACCCGAGAGGGCCTCGTCGAGGCGCTCGAGGAGAACGGCGGGTCGATGGAGGGCCCGCAGCTGGCGCCCTTCCGCTACGGCGCCGACAGCCACATGGGCATCTCGGGCCTGCGCCTCGTCGAGCTCGAGGGGGCTGCCAGCGAGCCGCTGACCGAGGTGCTGGTCAGCGACATCGGCGACGCCGACATCGCCGAGGACACGTCGGCTCAGGCCGACGACGCTCCCCCGGGGAGCGGGATCCCCGAGTAGGCGCCCTCCACCCGCCCGGCGCACGACGGGGCCCGACGCCGAGCGCCGGGCCCCGTCCCTCGCACGCCGTTGTGCGATGCGACCCGGAGCCCCATGCCACGCACCGGGCCGCGTGGTCCCCACCCTCGACCGCCGCCGTTTCGGCACGCGGCGGGCCACGGTTGCCACCACGTAACGCTTTCGTCCGTTCCTGTGAACTGTGCGTTACGCCGTCGGGTCCGCCGCCCGCGGGTGCGCGAGGGTGGTCGCATGAGCGCCGCACCCCGCCACGCCACGGTCGATCCCGGCGGCTTCGTCGTACGCCCGGACGGCACGGTCGTGGGGGACGACGGGGCGGCAGGCGCGTTGGCCACCGCCCTTCCCTACACCGGACGCCTGGCCCGGCGGATGGGGGAGCTCGTCGATGCCGGCGACCTGCGGGCCATGGAGGCAGTCGGGCTGGCGCGTCTCACGGTCGGCGTGACCTGGACGCCAGCGGCGGAAGGCACCTACCGCGCGCGGGTCACGCCGCTCGACGCCCGCACCGTGCCCACCTACACGGTCGTGGGAGCGGTCGACACGTCCGCTGCGGTCCACCACTGCCTCGGCCGGATCATGACGGTCGGCGGCGTGCGCTGGAGCTCGGTGGTGACAGCCGGCTCCCGGGTGGTCGCCTCCCAGGGCGAGGGCCAGGAGCTGCACCACCTCGCCGAGGTGGGCAACCGGATGCTCGGAATCCTGCGCTCGCTGGAGGACCGGCACACGACGGGCTTCATCCGGCTCCGCTTCGAGCAGGCCGACCTGGTCGGCGCGTCGCTCGGCCGGCACGCGCTCGTCGCCTGCGCGGTCTCGGCGGCGGACGCCGACCTGGTCGCGATGTTCGACGAGGTGCGGGCCGTCCTGGCCGGGCACGACCTCTCGACGGTGCCGACCGGCCCCGATCCGTCCACCGGCGCGGTCCCCGTCGCGGAGCCGGCGGCGGAGAGCCCCCAACCGGTGCCGAGCCCGCCGCCGTTGGTGGGCGCCCGCTTCGCCGGCGCCGGTGAGCGCGTACGACGGACGAGGCGGCGTCCGCTCTTCGGATCCCGCTGACCTGACCATGTCGATCACAACGGTGATGACGTGGTGGGCGACGGCCCGCCGCCCACGGGCGCGCGGCTCAGCCCCAGCCGAGCGGGAACACCTCGAACGTCGCCGCGTGCGTGACGCCGAGGCCCTGCCCGCCTGCGCGGAGGATGCCGTCGAGGAACTCCTCGGGGTCCCAGCCCTCCCAGCCCAGGCCGTCGATGTAGGCCCGGTGCTCCTTGAGGGAGGCCACCCCCGCCTCGAAGGTGTCGGAGACGTCGACGGCGTGGGTCGCCTGTGGTGAGCCGGCGGCCCACACGGCGCGCACGCCGCCCCACGGCTCGAGGCCGTCGGTGAGCTGCTCGGGGAAGATCCACCGGTTCCCCGCATCCCGTACGGCGTCCAGCAGCGCCTTGCCGACGGCGATGTGGTCGGCCTGGTTGAGGTTCGTGCCCCCGAACGTCTCGCGGAAGTTGATGGTCACCGCGACGTCGGGGCGGTGCTGCCGGACGACCTGTGCGATCGCCGCCCGCAGCGCGACGCCGTACTCGAGGACGCCGTCGGGCAGCCGCAGGAACTCGACCTCGTCCACGCCGACCACGCCGGCCGAGGCGATCTCCTCCGCCTCGCGGGCGGGGCGGCACTCGTCGGGGTGCATCCCGTCGATGCCGGCCTCGCCGCTGGTCACCATGCAGTAGACGACGCGCTTGCCCTGCCCGGTCCAGCGCGCGACCGCGGCTGCCGCGCCGTACTCGATGTCGTCAGGGTGGGCCACCACGACGAGCGCGGTCTGCCAGTCCTCGGGGAGGGTCTCGAAGCTCGGAGGGTTCGCCATGAGCCGAGCATGGCACCGGCGTCGGACGGTGTCTGCCCCGAGCGACGCTCAGGCCATCAGGCCATCAGGCCATCAGGCCGAGGGGCTGCGGGGCGAAGCCCGGGAAGACCTGGCCCACGCTCACCCCGAAGCGCTTGGTGACCACCTCGGTCAGCACGCTGCGGTAGTCGGTGGTGACGAGGACGTCCGCGTCGAGCGAGTCGGTCAGGCCCGGCCAGGAGCCGTAGTACTTCCCACCCCGGACGCCGGCGCCGGCCACGAACATCACGTTGCCGAAGCCGTGGTCGGTGCCGTAGTCGTCGTTCTCACGGACCCGCCGGCCGAACTCGCTCAGCGTCACGAGCGTGACGCGGTCCGCGGCCGGTCCGAGGTCGGCGAAGAAGGCGGCGACAGAGGCGGCGAGGTCACCGGCGTTGCGCTTCATGTCGCCCCACTCGACGGTGCCGAGGTCGGTGTGCATGTCCCAGTCGCCCTGGTCGACGGTGATCACCTCTGCGCCCACGCCGGCCCGCACGATGCGCGAGACGTCGGAGAGCGCCTTGCCCAGGTCGCTCGAGGGGTACGCCGTCGCCGGTGTGCCCGCGGGCAGGTCGCGTGCCGCACCGAAGGTCTCCGCGCCCGAGATGGCGTCGCGCACGGCCTGGCCCATCAGGCCGTTGCCCTTCCAGGCGTGCTTGAGGGCGGCCAGGCGGCGGCCGTCCTCGTCGGTGCCGGCGACCTTGGCGCTGTCGACCTTGCCGACCACGAACGCCGGGTTCACCCCGAACAGCGAGGTCGGCACCTGGTTGCCCATCGCCGTGCCCTGCAGCGGCGAGGCCCCCGGCAGCTCGCCGAGGAGACGGTTGAGCCAGCCGTTGCGCTCGGTCGAGCCGGGCGCCGCGTCCTCGATGGCCTCCATCGCCGCGAAGTGCGAGCGGTTCGGGGTCGCCATGCCGGTGGCGTGCACCGCGGCGAGCGTGCCGGCCTCCCACAGGGGAAGCAGCGGCGCGAGCGCCGGGTGCAGGCCGAACATCGCGTCCGGCGCCAGCAGCGACGTGTGCGGTACGCCGATGCGCGGGCGCGCGGCGTAGTAGACGGGGTCGCCGTGGGGCACGACGAGCGAGAGGCCGTCGGCGGCACCGCGCAGGGACAGCAGGACCAGCACCGAGCCGTACGGGTTGGCCAGGCGGGACGAGGTGCGGTTGGTGACGGCGTACGCCCGCGGGCCGGCGCCGCTCAGGCCGGGGCCGAGGGCGACGGCACCTCCGGCGAGCAGCGTGCCGCCGAGGAGGGCGCGTCGGCTGAGTGCCGTCCTGGCCTCGTCGTAGTCGGGGCAGCCGCAGGAGCGGGCGGCCGTCATGGAGCCGGGGTTCGGTGAGCTCTGGGAAGTCGTCATGTCAGCACGCCAGGTGGTCGGGGGAGTCGAGGACGGCAGCGAGCAGGCGGGGGAAGCCCCACTGCACGAGGCCGTGCTCGCGGTCGATGCGTTCCTTGGGCTTGCAGCCCGTGGCCAGGCACGCAGTGGTGACCAGGCCCTTGGACGCGGGTCGGTGGAGCAGGTCGCGGCTGACCTCGTCGACGAGGTCGGCGAAGCGGATCGACTTCTTCGCCGGAACCCACTTCTCGGGCTTCTTGTAGTGCAGCCCGACCGTCGGCCACCACCCGCCGGCCATGGACCAGTGCATGCTCATCGAGCCGAGCGCACGGGCGGGGGAGGCCCAGATCTCGTCCTTGACAGGCGTGCCGTCGGGGCGCGGCCAGGCGTGGGGCGACAGCCCCAGTCCCTGGGCCTGCCACAGGATCGCGTTGGCCCCGGCGTCGTCCTGACCGGGCCGGTCGATGCCCACACCGAGCGCCCGGTAGGTCGCCACCACGTCCTCGCTGGGGTCGCGCAGCTTGCGCCCCGCCGAGCTGCGGAACTCCTTGCTGGCCACGAGCGCCCGGAGCACGGGCACGATGGCGGTGTCGTTCTTGAGGTAGACCTTCGCCAGCCGCTTCACGAGCGCCTGCGGCGGGTCGTCGCTTCACGAGCGCCTGCGGCGGGTCGTCGCGCACGAACTTCGTCGCCAGCCGCTCGGCGACGTGGTGCGCGGTCAGCGGGTGGTGCGCGAGGTAGCGGAGGTAGTCCTTGGTGACCTGGCGCCCGTCGCCCTTGGCGTTCTTGTCGCTGAACCCCTTGACCTTCACCCGGCCCCGGTAGTGGTCCTCCTTGACGTACGACGCCGCCCAGGACTCCCAGAGGTCGACGTGCCAGCCGGTGAGGATGCGGGCGGACGCCTTGACGTCGTCCTCGCTGTAGTTGCCGGCGCCGAGCGTGTGCAGCTCGAGCAGCTCGCGGCCCAGGTTCTCGTTGGGCGCCGTCTTGGTGGAGGTCGCGGCGGACAGGAAGATCAGCATCGCCGGGTGGGTGGTGGTCGCGACGAGCATCTCGTCGAACCGCCCGAGGGCGTGGGCGCGGATCGTGTCGCCATAGTCCACGCGCCAGGTGAACTGCGCGTCGCCACTGACCGGGACGTGCAGCATCGCCTCCCAGAACTCGGTCAGCTTCTCGAGCACCGGGCGCCGGGTGCGGATCCGTCGGACCAGGAGCCAGCGGCCGTAGTCGGCCATCACCTCCCAGCCGCCGCGGACCTCCTGCACCTGGCGCTGCCACAGGTCGGACGGCTTGCGGTCGAGGTCGGGCCACCAGCGGCGGACCGAGTCGGCGGCGGCGTCCGGGAACGATCCCGGGCGGGTGAGCTGGCGCTCGAACCACGCCTGTGCACCGCCTGCGCGGGCCACGTCCTTGGCGAGCGTCGCGTCGACGCCGTAGCCGAAGCGCGTGACGAGATGGCGCTGCGACGGGGTCAACAGCTGCAACTGGTGCTTCCTGGCCACTGAGGTCCTCCCGAGCCCGAGCCACTTCCGAGACGGATCACTGTCCCACGGCCGGAGCCGGACACGAAGTCGAACTCGTATTTGATTTGCGACCCACGGGCAGGTGCGGTCCGATCGTCCGGTGGAGATCCAGCAGCTCGACACCACCGACCCCGCCGCGCGCCGGGCGTGGCACGCCGTCATGGAGCACGCCGTCCGGTCCGACCGGCCGCACGCGCTGCTGACGACGTACGACGCCTTCGAGGTCGTCGCGACCTCGCCGAGCACGTACGTCCAGCGCACCTGGCTCCAGGCGGTGGAGGGCTCGGAGGTCCTCGGCGTCGCCGAGCTGGAGCTGCCGCTGGAGGAGAACCGCGACCTCGGATGGTGCGAGGTCGACGTGCTCCCCGGGCACCGGCGGCGGGGGATCGGCCGCTCCCTGTGGGACGCGGTGGTCGAGCGTGCCCGGCAGGACGGCCGCACGCGCCTCGGGGGAGAGGTGAGCGTCGACCTCTCGGTCGCCGGGGCCGGCCTCGCGTTCGCCACCGCCGTGGGTGCGGTGGAGAAGCACCGCGAGGACCACCTGCTCGCCGACCTCCCCGTCGCGCCCGCGCAGGTCGACCCGGCGTACGAGCTCCTCACCTGGCGGGGTCGCTGCCCCGACGAGCACCGCGAGGCCTACCTCGCGATGCGCAACCAGATGAACACCGACGTCCCGACCGGTGAGCTCGACCTCGAGGTAGCGGTGCTCGACGACGCGCGGCTGGCCGCGTCGGAGGAGCGCCTCATGAAGGCGTACGACGTCCGCGTGGCCGCGGCGCGCCGGCGCTCGGACGGCGTGCTCGGCGGCTACTCGCTCCTCTTCGTCCCGCACGGCACCCGCTACGGCTGGCAGGACGACACCCTCGTGATGCCCGAGCACCGCGGCCACCGCCTCGGCGCCGCGCTGAAGTGCGCCAACTACGGCGGCCTGCCGGGGGACGTCGCCGAGGTCCACACCTGGACCGCCCCCGCCAACACCGCGATGCACCGCACCAACACCGGCCTCGGCTTCCGCGTCGTGGAGCACATGTACGAGGTCGAGGCCGTCATCGCCTAGGGTGCGCCCCGAGGGGCGGTAGCTCAGTCGGTCAGAGCAGAGGACTCATAATCCTTGGGTCGTGGGTTCGAGCCCCACCCGCCCTACGGGAGCCAGCGCGGGCGTCAGCCCTCCCCGGCGATGAGGTACTCCTCGCCCTGCTTCTCCAGCTGCAGGGTGACCTGCTCGGTCCTCGTCTCGCCCGACGTGGTGACGTAGTCGATCGTGTACGACGCCGTCAGCGCCTTCGGATCCGCCTTGATCTTGCCCGGCGACGCGGAGGCGATGGTGCTCCAGAAGCCGGCGTAGCGCTCGTAGCCCCCGCTCGCGGCCTGGAACTCGGGCGTGAGCATGGTCCATGTCGCCTCCGGGTCGGAGGTGACCGTGGAGAAGTAGCCCTCCACGAACGTGCGCATCTCCGCCGGGTTCCCGTCGGCTGCCGCGGGAGGGGGCTCGCTGCTGGGGTCCTCGGAGGGCGTGGACTCCTCGGACGGCTCCTGGGACGGCTCCTCCGAGGTCGAGGGCTTGTCGCTGGCCGACGGCTGCTCGCTGGCCGTGGTACCGGCGTCGCCGGAGGGACGCTCACCGTCACCCGGCCACAGGACCCAGGCGGCCAGACCGGCGACCACGACGAGGGCCACGACGGCGGCCACCCAGCCCAGCGGACGTCGCGACGGCTCGTCGCGCCCGTCCGACGGCGGCCCCGGGGGTGGCGCGACGGGCGGCACAGGGGTCACGGGGACCGACGAGGTCCGCGTGGGCTCGGCGTCCGCGCCGTCGCCGGACACCGCGAGCGGCGCTGCGGACAGAGGCATCGTCGCGTCGGGGCTCGTCCCCGGTGGCGGGGCCAGGGCCGGAGCCGTGCTGGGGTTGCCGCGGGCCGCGCCCCTCAGGTCGTCGCGCACCTTCTCCACGGGCCACCGGTCCGCAGGGTCCTTGGCCATCATCACGGCCAGGAGCCCCGCAAGCGGGTGGTCCTCGGGCAGGCGCGGCGGTTCGTCGTGGACGATCTTGTAGAGGCCGCCCATGACGTTGTCGCCGACGTCGTACGGCGCGCGTCCGGTGAGCGCGTAGAACAGCGTGCCGCCCAGCGACCACACGTCGCTCGCCGCGGTCGCGGGTGCGCCGGAGGCGACCTCGGGGGCGATGTAGGCGGGGGAGCCGGTGATGAAGCCGGTCTGGGTCAGGGCGGCGTCGGTGCCCGCGCGGGCGATGCCGAAGTCGCCGAGCTTCGTGTGGTTGTCGTCGTCGACCATGATGTTGCCGGGCTTGACGTCGCGGTGCACGATGCCGGCCCGCTCCGCCTGCACGAGTGCGTCGGCGGCCTGGGCGACGATGCCGGCCGCACGCGTCACGGGGAGCGGACCCTCCGCGGTGACCACCTCCGCGAGCGTGCGTCCGCGGACCAGCTCCATCACGAGCCAGTAGCAGTCGGCGTCCTTGACGAGGTCGAAGATCGACACCACGTGCGGGTGGTTGATGCCGGCGGCCAGGCGTGCCTCCCGCTCGGCGCGGGCGATGTCCTGCCCGGTCGTCCCGGGGAGCAGCCCGATGCGCTTGATGGCGACGGACCTGTCGAGCAGCTTGTCGTGCGCGAGGTGGACGGACCCGGCGCCGCCGCGTCCGATCTCCCGCTCGAGGGTGTACCTGCCTGCGATCACGTGTGCCCCTTTCCGTGGGGAAGGCTGGGCTCCGGGACACGCTAGCCACCACCCCGGGCGTGGCTTCACACCCGTGGGGACATGTGTCGCCCCGGACCGGGCCCGGCTCAGCCCTCGCCGGCGATCAGGTAGCGGTCGTCCATGCGCTGCAGCTGCAGTCGCACGTCCTGCGTGTCGCGGGCGCCGGAGGTGAAGACGTAGTCGACGGTGTAGCCGACGGTGAGGTCCGAGGGGTCGCTGCGGACGTCGGCGAGCCGGGCCGAGCGCACGGTGCCCCACCACCCCATGTAGCCGTCGAACCCACCGCTGGCCCTCTGGAACTCCGGCGTGAGCTGGTCGAAGGCCTGGCGCGGGTTGGTCGTCACCATCGACAGGTAGGACGTGATGAACGCGTCCATCTGCTCGCGGGTGTCCTCCGCAGACAGCGGCGGTGCCGTGCTCGTGGTGGTGCTGGTCTCCGACGTGGTGGCAGAGCTCGGGGTGTCGCCCTCGGCCGCCTCGGGCGTGCCGCGACCGGCCCAGACGTACGCCGCGACGACCGCCGCGACCGCGAGCACCGCAGCAAGGGCGATCCAGGCGAACGGCGCCCGGCTCCGGCGGGGCCCGTCCGGCACGGCCGCAGGAGCGGTGTGCTGCACGGTGGGCAGCTCCCCGGTGCGCTCGCCGGTGAGCCGCGGCGGCGCAGGCGTGGCCGTCACGGTGGCACGCTGGCCCCGTGCCAGCCGCGTCAGCTGGTCGCGCACCTGGTGCATCGGCCAGCGCTTCTCCGGCTCGCGCGTCATCATCACCGAGAGCAGCCCGGCCATCGGGTGGTCGTCGGGCAGCCGCGGCGGGTCCTCGTGGACGATCTTGTAGAGCGCGCCGATGAGGTTCTCGCCCACCTCGTACGGCGGCCGGCCGGTGACAGCGTGGTAGAGCGTCGCGCCGAGCGACCACACGTCGCTGGCCGGCGTCGCGGACGATCCGGACGCCACCTCCGGCGCCAGGTAGGCGGGAGACCCGGTGACCAGCCCGGTCTGGGTGAGGGAGGCGTCGTCCGCGCTCTTGGCGATGCCGAAGTCGCTCAGCTTGGCGACCCCGCCCGAGACCAGGATGTTGCTGGGCTTCACGTCGCGGTGGACGATCCCCGCCTCGTGCGCGTCGGCCAGCGCGTCGGCCGTCTGGGCGAGGTACGCCGCCGCCTCGGTCACCTCCAGCGGCCCGTCGGCTCGCACGATCTCGCTGATGGTGCGGCCGTCGACGTACTCCATGACCAGCCAGTGCACGTCCTCCTCCTCGACCAGGTCGAAGACGGACACCACGTGCGGGTGGTTGAGCGCGGCCGCCAGCCGGGCCTCGCGGCCGGCACGACCCAGGGCGGCGTGCTCGCCGGGCAGGATCCCGATGCGCTTGATCGCGACCGTGCGCCCGAGCACCTCGTCGTGCGCCAGGTGGACGGTCCCGGAGCCTCCGCGACCGATCTCCCGCTCGAGCGTGTACCTGCCTGCGATCACGTGCCGTGCCTCCTCATGCCGCGCCCTAGGCTAGTGCCCGTCCACCAACCCGCCCCACCCGAAGGAACCCACGTGACGACCCCGAATGTCCTCGACGAGCTGGAGTGGCGCGGTCTCGTCGCGCACTCCACCGACCGCGACGCGCTCCGCGCGGCGCTGGGCGAGGGGAGCGTCAAGTTCTATGTGGGCTTCGACCCGACGGCGCCGAGCCTGCACATGGGCAACCTGGTCCAGATCCTCACCGCGCGCCGGCTGCAGGAGGCCGGGCACACGCCGTACGCCCTGGTGGGCGGCGCCACCGGCATGATCGGCGACCCCCGCGAGAGCGGCGAGCGGACGCTGAACTCCCTCGACCTCGTCAAGGAGTGGGTCGAGCGCGTCCGGGGGCAGATCGAGCCCTTCCTGTCGTTCGACGGACCCAACGCCGCCACCATGGTCAACAACTACGACTGGACGGCGTCGCTGTCGACCATCGACTTCCTGCGCGACGTCGGCAAGCACTTCCCGGTCAACCGGATGCTCGCTCGCGATGTGGTGAAGTCACGCCTCGAGGCGGGCATCAGCTACACCGAGTTCTCCTACGTCCTGCTCCAGTCCATGGACTACCTCGAGCTGCACCGCCAGCACGGGGTGACGCTGCAGTTCGGCGGCTCCGACCAGTGGGGCAACCTCACCGGCGGCGTCGAGCTGATCCGTCGGGCCGACGGCGGCAAGGCGCACGCCTTCGCGACGCCACTGATCACCAAGGCCGACGGCACCAAGTACGGCAAGACGGAGGGCGGCGCGCTCTGGCTCGACGCCGACATGCTCTCGCCCTACGCGTTCCACCAGTTCTGGCTCAACGCCGAGGACGAGAAGGTGGGCGAGCTGCTCAAGGTCTTCACCTTCCTCTCCCGCGAGGAGATCGAGGACCTCGAGGAGCAGACGGAGGAGAAGCCGTTCCTGCGCGCCGCGCAGAAGCGCCTCGCCGACGAGGTGACCGCGCTGGTGCACGGTCCGCACGAGGTCGAGCAGGCCAAGGCAGCGGCCGCGGCACTGTTCGGCGGGGGAGACCTGGCCGCGATCCAGGCCGAGACGCTCGGCGCCGCGCTGCGCGAGGCCGGGGGTACGACGATCCCCGCCGGCGAGCTGCCCGGGATCGTCGACCTGCTGGTGGTGTCCGGGCTCGCCTCCAGCAAGGGCGAAGCGCGTCGTACGGTCGCCGAGGGCGGCGCGTACCTCAACAACGTCCGTGTCGAGGACCCCGAGCTGCGGCCGACGGAGGCCGACCTGGTCGCCGGCGGGTGGCTCGTCCTGAGGCGCGGGAAGAAGAAGTTCGCGGGCGTCCGGGTGGGTTGAGGAGGCGGTCCTGTCGGGCCCGCGCCACGCAGTCCGACACGCCCCACCAGCCCCAACGGGCCTCTGACCTGCGGAAACGTCAGTGTGCTCGCGGTCACAGCGTTTCGATTTGCACGATCCCAGCGATCCGCATAATGTTCTCTCTGTCGCCAGGGAGCGGCGGGGAGCAAGACCGGTCAGGTCGGGCTCCCGGCCCCGGGCAGGACAACCCGAAGCGGTCATCGGTCACGGTGACACCAGTGGGTCGGAGCGAAACAGCCCGCGATTTGCGCGGACAGAAAGTCGCTCGCTAAGTTTCACCAGTTGCCTCACGCAACCGAGATCCTCACCGGGTCACGATGTGGGTGCGTCTGATACTTGAGAACTCAACAGTGTGTTTGATTAGTCGACGAATTAGTTTGTTATGC
>CZKB01000018.1_pt1 | contig 116071 bp, 107 predicted proteins | sample 1657981 | NCBI WGS metagenome assembly CZKB01 (sample SAMEA3501707, study PRJEB10267) | metagenome | biome: nitrite oxidizing laboratory bioreactor; material: liquid mineral medium | place: Austria | collected 2011-12-21 | reverse complement strand
CCCACACCGGCATCGGAGGACTCGTTCCCGCTGACCGCATTCACAACGTCACGGGGAATTACAGCTAGGACGCGGGCTCGAAGAGCTCGACGAGGTTGCCCGCCGGGTCGGCGACGAGGAACTGCCGTCCGCCCGGCCCCTCGACCACCTCGCCCAACGGGTCCACCCCGGCCGCGCGGAGCCGTTCGGCGTGCGCGTCCAGGTCGTCCACGACGAGGTGGATCCGGTTGCGGCCCGGCACCGCGTGCTCCTCGGGCGTGGCCCGGGCCCCCGAGCTGCGGGGGCCGGACAGCAGCACCCGGAGGGGACCTCGGACGACGTCCGCGAACGCGGGTGCGGGGTGGCTCAGCACGGTGAAGCCGAGCAGGTCGGTGTAGAACGCGACCGCCGCGTCGACGTCGTCGACGAGGTAGCGGACGCTGGCGTACGGGCCGTCGGTCATGGCGACACCTCCGACCCACCACCTTGACCCCACCGTCCGGCAGGGTCAAGGGATGGTCACGGCGGTCAGGACGCGGGCTGCGCCACCCACTCCATGGGGTCACCGGCGTCGAGGTCGGTGATGCCGAGCGTCTCAAAGGCGCCGAGCACCACCAGGCGTCGTACGGCGGCGAAGGTGAGCACGTGCGCGACCATGCCGCCGTAGGAGAAGACGCGGGGTGGCTCGCAGGTGGCGTCGACGAACGTGTCGTCGAGACGACCCTCCTCGATCGTCGTACGCACCTGGGTGAGGAACGTCGGCCCCTCGTCGGCCAGCTCGCGGCGCAGCGTGCTGAGCGACTTGCCCCGTTCCTGGTCCCAGTCGTAGCGGCGTTGCTCCACCGCGGCGTTCCACTGGGCCAGCTGGCCGACGAGCCGGGCGAGCACCGACCGGATCGTCATGTCGTCGTCGATGGTGCCGATCGGCACCTCGATCGGGGCGTCGAGCTGCTCGTCGCTCAGCCGGGTCGCGCGGTCGAGCATCTCGCTCGTCAGCCAGAGGTGGTGCTCGATCATCCGGGTCAGCAGGTCCATGGCGGTCACCTTTCGGGCGGTGGGCAGCCGGAGGCTGCCCGGTGGGTGGAAGTGCACCTGGCTCGCGGAACGGATCTGGGTGCGGGTCGGTGCGTGACGCCAGCGGCTCGGCGCGGTGCCGTAGGCCCGCGTGAAGGCGCGGGTGAACGCCTCGTGCGAGCCGAAGCCCGCCTCGATCGCGACGTCGAGCACCGGCCGGTCGGTCGTGACCAGCTCGTACGCCGCCCGCTCGAGCAGCAACCGCCGGCGCATCCGCTCCGGTGGCTCACCGCCCGCCGCGGACACGACACGGTCGAGGTGGTGGCGCGAGAGGTGGAGCCGCCGCGCCCGCTCCTCGCTGCCCTGGTCGAGGGTGTCGGCCAGGGTGGCGAGGAACTCCGCGAAGGTGTCCGCCACTGTCGTCATGTCCTCACCCTGCCCATCCCCGTCGGTCACGGCTTGATCGTGCTTGCGCAGTCCCTCGTCGCACGATCCTCGGGTCTGGACGCGCGCTGCGCCACCGTCACGGACGAGCACCAGTGGGCGGACGTACGTAGAAATCCGGATGCGCGGCGCACCCGTGCAGGCGCACGCTGTCAGGACCGACACCACCACCCCCGACCACCGAAGGGAGACACGCCATGTGGGACACCGTCGATAAGACCAGCAGCCGGCTCACGCACGACGTGCCGTGCCCCCGGTGCGGGCACGCCACGCACACCTACCTGCCGTGCAGCGACACGTGCGGGTGCCGGCGGTCGATCCCGCTGGCCCTCGCCTGAGCGGGCCGGACACGGCAGGTTGTCAGGCTCTTCCTGAACATGTCAGGCCGTGCACGGGCCGACAACTTCAGCGATCCCCAGTCAGCCGGGGATCGCTGAGGTGGACGGGCGATCAGGCGGGCTCGGTGACCAGGCCCAGCTCGGCGACCGAGGCGAGCGACTCGTTGCGCGGGACGACGCGGACCGTGTAGCCGAACGCGCCCGAGTGGTCGAGCAGCACGGCCGCGTCGAAGCGGTGGCGGTTGCCGTCGTAGGACTCCCCCACCAGCATCGGCGTGACCGAGGTGGCGGTCAGCACGTCGTCGGAGCCGATCTTGCCGTGCACGACCTGGACCTCGACGTCGTCCGGGGACAGCGAGCCGAGTGCGACCCAGGCGCGGACGGCGAGCGTCGCGCCGACCTCGGGCTGGTCGCCGACGCCCTCGGAGTCGACGTGCTCGACGCGGACACCGGGCCAGGCGGCGCGGATCTCCTGCTTCCAGCCCGAGAGCGTGCGGGCACCGGTGTAGTCGGAGTTGAGGGTACGGGCGGTGTGCGCGGCCGGGGCGTAGAGCTCGCGGACGTAGTCGCGCACCTGGCGGGTGGCGAGCACCTTGGGGCCGAGCGACTTCAGCGTGTGGCGCACCATCTCCAGCCAGCGCGGCGGGACGCCCTCGTGGTTGGTCTCGTAGAAGCGCGGCACGACCTCGCCCTCGAGCAGGTCGTAGAGCGCGTTGGCCTCGAGGTCGTCACGGCGGTCGGTGTCGTCGATGCCGTCGGCCGACGGGATCGCCCAGCCGTTGTTGCCGTCGTACCACTCGTCCCACCAGCCGTCGAGGATCGAGAGGTTCAGACCGCCGTTGAGCGCCGCCTTCATGCCCGAGGTGCCGCACGCCTCGTAGGGGCGCAGCGGGTTGTTCAGCCAGACGTCGCAGCCGGGGTAGAGCGGCTGCGCCATCGCGATGTCGTAGTTGGGCAGGAACGCGATGCGGTGCCGGATCTCCGGGTCGTCGGCGAAGCGGACCATCTCCTGGATGAGCCGCTTGCCGGTCTCGTCGGCCGGGTGCGCCTTGCCGGCGATGACCAGCTGGATCGGGCGCTCCGGGTCCAGCAGCAGCTTCTTCAGGCGGGCCGGGTCGCGCAGCATCAGCGTGAGCCGCTTGTACGTCGGCACGCGACGCGCGAAGCCGATGGTCAGCACGTCGGGGTCGAGCGCCGTGTCGATCCAGGTCGTCTCGGCCGGGGCGAAGCCGCGCTTCGCGGCCGAGCGACGCATCCGGTCGCGGGCGTCCTCGACGAAGCGGGTGCGCAGGGTGCGCTTGAGGTCCCAGATCTCACGGTCGCTGATGTGGTCGACCAGCGGCCACAACGCGTCGGTGTCGTCGCCGTCGATGTCGCCACCGCGGCTCGCGGCGAGCTCGATGACCTCGCGGGCGATCCAGGTCGGGCCGTGCACGCCGTTGGTGATCGAGCTGATCGGCACCTCGGCCTCGTCGAACGCCGGCCAGAGACCGTTGAACATGCCGCGGGACACGTGGCCGTGCAGCTGCGAGACGCCGTTGGCGCGCTGGGCGAGGCGGAAGCCCATCACCGCCATGTTGAAGACACCGGCGTCGCCGCCGTCGTAGTCCTCGGCACCCAGGGCGAGCACCCGCTCGACCGGCACGCCGGGCGTCGGCGAGCTGCCGCTGAAGTACTGCTCGACCAGCTCGCGCGGGAAGCGGTCGATGCCCGCGGGGACGGGGGTGTGGGTCGTGAAGACCGTTCCGGCACGCGAGACCTCGAGCGCGGTGTCGAAGTCCAGGTGCGGGCCGTCCTCGCCGACGGTGAGCTCGCGGATCCGCTCCACGCCGAGGAAGCCGGCGTGGCCCTCGTTGGCGTGGAAGACCTCGGGGGCCGGGGCGCCGGTGATCCGCGACCACACCCGGAGCGCGCGCACGCCGCCGATGCCGAGGAGCAGCTCCTGGCGCAGCCGGTGCTCGGAGTTGCCGCCGTAGAGCCGGTCGGTGACGTCGCGGTAGTGGGCGCTGTTCTCCTCGATGTCGGTGTCGAGCAGCAGCAGCGGCACGCGACCGACCTGCGCGACGAGGATCCGGGCCACCAGGTCGGGACCGTCCGGGAGCGCGATCGAGATCGTCGCCCGGCTGCCGTCGGGCTCGCGGAGCACGGTCAGCGGCAGCTCGTCCGGGTCGAGCACGGGGTAGCTCTCCTGCTGCCAGCCGTCGCGGTCGAGCGCCTGCTTGAAGTAGCCGTGGCGGTAGAACAGGCCGACGCCGACCAGCGGGATGCCGAGGTCGGAGGACGCCTTCAGGTGGTCGCCGGCGAGGATGCCGAGGCCGCCGGAGTACTGGGGCAGCACCGACGTGATGCCGAACTCGGACGAGAAGTAGGCGATGGCGCGTGGTGCGTCCTCGCCGGCCTTGCGGGCGTACCAGCGGTCCTGCGAGAGGTAGCGCTGGAGGTCGTCGTGGGCCGCGTCGAGACGAGCGCGGAAGTCGCCGTCGTCGACGAGCTCGTCGAGCCGCTCGCGACCCACGGCGCCCAGGAACCGCACCGGGTCCCCTGCGACCTCACGCCACAGCCGGGGGTCGATGGACGCGAACACGTCCTGGGTGGGCGGGTGCCACGACCAGCGGAGGTTGCCGGCCAGCACGGACAGCGCACCCAGGGGCTCGGGCAGGACAGGACGGACGGTGAATCGACGAAAAGCTCGCACGACCGAGCACGCTAGGCCATTTCTTGGATCGATCCAACCCGTTCCGCGTGCATCCCCGTGCGACACGCCGCGGGAGGTCCGCATAACCCGCCGGTAGGTTCCGGCGTTGTCGGCGCATGAGCCAGCCCCGCCCCCGCCTCGGCCGCACCACCCTCGCGGCCGCATCGCTCCTCGCGATCGCCAGCCTGTCCACGATCGCCGCACCGGCGACCGCCGAGCCCGACACCGTCGCGCCGGGCCCCGCGCCTGCCGACGTCCGCACGCTGGGCGATCCCGTCGCGGGGCCGTCCGACACCGACACCCGGGGCACCGCCTCCCCGACGGCGACGCAGAAGGCTGCGGTCGAGGCGCTGGGCGCGGTCACCGCGCGCTGGAACCCCCTCGGCACCCCGGCGTCGATCCTCCCGGCGTCGGGCAGCCTCGGCCCGGCGCCCGGTGCTCCCGCGGACGGCGCCCGGTCGTGGCTGCGCTCGCACGCCGACCTGTTCGGCATGACGGCCTCCGACGTCGACGAGCTGGTGCTGGTCAGCGCCCAGGAGCTCGTCGGGGCCGACGCCCGCGCCGTGCTGTTCCGCCAGGACTTCGACGGCCTGGCGCCGGCCCTGGGCGGCCTGGTCACCGTCGGCGTCGCCGACGGCACGGTCGCCTACGTCTCGTCCTCGCTCGCCCGCACGACCGGCACCGTCCCCACGGCGACCCTGACGCCCCTGCAGGGCTGGCTGGAAGCAGCCGCCGACCTGTCCGTGGGCGTGCCGGCGGGCCAGGTCGCCGACATCACCCGGACCGTGCGGGACGGCTGGACCCGGCTCACCGTCCCTGGCTTCGCCCAGGAGCAGCAGGTGCGGCTGCGCGCGCTGCCGATGGCCGACGGATCGGTCCGCCCGGTCCTCGAGGCCAACGTGGTGAACGCGACCGGCGCCACGGCTCTCGGTTTCACCTCGCTCGTCGACGCGGTCACCGGCGAGGTGCTCGCCCGCCACAACCGCGCGGAGAACTTCGCCTACAACGACGTCTTCACCGGCGCGGTCACCCCGGCCGCGTGCGGACCGAAGCACCCGTTCGAGCTCGAGGACGACCTGACCCGCAGCATCGCCGCGGTCGCGACCGGAGCACCCGTGGACGACTTCACCGTGAAGATCTACCGGGGCGACGAGCTCCTGGTCACCGGGGACCTGGCGACCAACCCCGAGGTGGCGACGTACTCCGCGGCGGAGATCCCGGCCGGCACCTACTCCGCCCAGGTCTGTCCCTTCGACGCCGCCTCGGTCGTCGTCGGGCAGTACGCCCTGGCCGTCACCACCAGCGACAGCGCCGCCCCCGGCACGGACGACCTCACCGCCAACCCCCGCTGGCGCTACTTCACCGCCAACCCCACCCTCGACTCCCCCGACCGGACGCCGACCAACTCGGTCGTGGGCTGCTGGCGGCTGACCGGCGCCGCGGCCGACGCCGAGTGCACCACCCCGCCCGGGGAGCTGCGCACCGTCGCCGCCTTCGGCCCGTGGGACACCCTCGGCGCACTCCCGACGTTCACCACGGTCGGCAACAACGCCAACACCCACGAGGCGTGGGCCAGCCCGCTGACCCCGGGTGGTCTCCTGCAGGCGCCGGTCTCCCCCGAGCGCCACTACACCGGCGAGTTCACCGACGCGTGGAACAACAGCCGGTGCGACGTGGCCCAGCTCGTCCCGGGCGGCAACGACATCGAGGCCTCGGTCGGCAACCTCTTCGTCGCGCACAACCGGATGCACGACTACTCCTACTCGCTCGGCTTCACCGAGGAGAACTACAACCTCCAGTCCGACAACGGCAGCCGCGGCGGTGCCGCCGGCGACCCGGAGGTCGGCAACGCCCAGGCCGGCGCCGTGTCCGGAGGGAGCCCGAGCTTCCTCGGCCGGGACAACGCCAACCAGATCGCGCTGCAGGACGGCATCCCCGGCATCACGAACCAGTACCTCTTCGAGCCGATCGCCGGCGCCTTCTACGCGCCGTGCACCGACGGCGGCCTCGACATGGGGATCGTGGGCCACGAGTACACCCACGCCATCAGCAACCGCATGATCGGTGGCCCCGACGAGGGCATCACCTCCGAGCAGGGCGGCGCGATGGGCGAGTCGTGGAGCGACCTGGTCGCCGGCGAGTACCAGTTCGCCCACGGCTACAGCAACGGCGGCAACGTGTGGGCCGTCGGCGCCTACGCCACCGGCAACACCGAGACCGCGATCCGCGACTACTCGATCGACGACAACCCGCTCAACTACTCCGACTACGGCTTCGACACCACCGGCCCGGAGGTCCACGCGGACGGCGAGATCTGGAACGGCACGATGTGGGAGGTCCGCCAGGCCCTCGTGGAGAAGTACGACGACCGGTTCCCGTACGACGACACCGCCCTGCAGCGGGCGTGTGCGGACGCCACCGCCACGCAGACGCCGCGCCCGGCCGGCACCTGCCCCGGCAACCGTCGCTGGGTGCAGCTCGTCTTCGACGCCTTCCTGCTCCAGCAGGGCTCGACGTCGATGCTCGACGCCCGCGACGCCATGCTCGCCGCCGACCGGATGCGCTTCGGTGGCGAGGACGTGGACGTCATGTGGGCCGCCTTCGCCCGTCGCGGCATGGGGGTCGACGCCCACACGGTGGACGCCGACGACGACGAGCCCACGCCGAGCTTCGCGACCCCGACGGGCAACAGCCCGACCATCACCTTCGCGACCAGCGGCGCGGCGAAGATCTACGTGGGTGACTACGAGGCCCGCGTGACGCCGGTCGCCGACACCGACCCCTCCACCGAGCTGGGCGCCAGCGCGCGCTTCACGCCCGGCACCTACGCCATGGTGGCCGTGTCGCCCGACCGCGGGTTCACCCGCTGGACGATGGAGGTCCTCGACGACGGCGCGGCCCGCACCGAGACGATCGGCGACGTGGTCAACCTCGCGGGCTCGGCGGCGGGCGCCTCGGTCATCGAGGCCACGGAGGGCTCCCGCAACGCCGACGCACTCATCGACGGCACCGAGGCGACGACGTGGGGCGGGGTGACGGAGGCCCAGGTCGACGAGTCGCACCCGTCGGTGTCGGTCGACCTCGCCGGCGACGTCAGCACGGTGACGCGGGTCCAGGTGAGCGCCTACCTCACCCCGGCCCCCGCCTCGCCGACGGACGTCCCGCTCGCGCAGGACGACCCGGACTCGGGCTCGCGCTTCACCGCGCTGCGCCAGTTCGCGCTCGAGGCGTGCACCGAGGCGTGCGACACCGCGGACGCCACGTGGGCACGGTTCTACACCTCCCCCGCGGACGCGTTCCCGAGCACGCTCCCCCGCCCGGTGGCGCCGACGCTCAACCTGCGCGAGTTCGACGTGCCCGACACGGAGGCGGCCGCCGTACGCCTGGTGACGCTCGAGAACCAGTGCACCGGCCAGTCGGCGTACGCCGGGCAGCAGACCGCGAGCGCCACGGTCCTGACCGACTGCAAGGCGGGCTCGGACCGCGGCACCATCGTGCACGCCGCCGAGCTGCAGGTCTTCGGTGCGGCGCCGACCCTCCCCGACCAGCCCGGCGACCCGACCACGGACGGCGGGACCGGTGGCACGGGCACCGGGACCGGCGGCACGGGCACCGGGACGGGCACCGGGACGGGCACGACCACGCCGGGCACCGCGCGGGTGCGACCGACCGTCGCGCTCCGGGTCCGCCGCAAGCACCAGACCGCGGCGAGCCGCGCACCTCGCCTCCTGGTCCGCGTGTCCTCCGACACCGCCGTGCCGGAGGCGGGCCGGCTGGTGGTCGTGGTCGACGGGGAGAAGTGGCGCACGGTCCGCACCAGCACCGGCCGGGCGCGGGTCTCGGTGACCAAGCGACTGCTCCGCGGTCGCCACACGGTGCGCGTGCGCTTCCGGCCCGACGACCGTACGACGTTCCACCCCGCGCGCAGCCGCGTGCAGCGGATCGTCGTCACCGGCCGGTGAGCGGGCACCCCGTCGGGTGAGACCACGTCCGTCACGGGTTGCGTCCGGCACCTGACCTTCGCAAGTGTGGGGGCATGGTTGGACGCATACCCGTGATGGATGTATCCCCCGTCGTCGACCTCGGCCGACTGGCGGCCAAGGCCACGGTCGGGGAGCCGATGCCCGTGCGGGCGAGCGTGTTCCGCGAGGGCCACGACCAGCTCGGCGCAGAGGTCGTGGTCACCGACCCGACGGGCACGCGGCGCGCGCCGGTGCGGATGCAGCCCTACGGTGACCAGCCCAACCGCTACGTCGCCCACGTCACTCCCGACACCGAGGGCGAGTGGACCTTCGAGATCCAGAGCTGGTCCGACCCCGTCGCGACCTGGCAGCACGACGCGGGCATCAAGATCCCCGCGGGCGTCGACGTCGAGCTGATGTTCACCGAGGCCCGGCTTCTCCTCGAGCGCGTCGCGTCCGGCACGGGCGACGACGCCCTCGACCCGTCGGCCGCCGCCGTCGTCGCGGCAGCCGCGAAGGCCGCCGACGACACCACGCGCCCGGTCGCCGCGCGGCTCGCCGCCCTGCAGGACCCCGAGCTCGACGCCGTCCTCCTCGCCCACCCGCTGCGTGACCTGCTGACCGTGACCGGCCCGTTCCGGTTCCGTGCCGACCGCGTGCGCGCGCTCTTCGGCAGCTGGTACGAGTTCTTCCCCCGCTCCGAGGGCGCGGTCAAGGACCCGAAGACCGGCGCGATCACCAGCGGCACGTTCCGCACCGCCGCAGAACGCCTCGACGCGGTGGCCGACATGGGCTTCGACGTCCTCTACCTCCCGCCCATCCACCCGATCGGCGAGGTCAACCGCAAGGGGCCCAACAACACCCTGACCCCCGGCCCGGACGACACCGGCTCCCCGTGGGCGATCGGCAGCAAGGACGGCGGCCACGACGCGATCCACCCCGAGCTCGGCACGTTCGAGGACTTCGACGCCTTCGTCGCCCGGGCCGGTGAGCTGGGCCTCGAGGTCGCCCTCGACCTGGCGCTCCAGGCGGCGCCGGACCATCCGTGGGTGACCACCCACCCGCAGTTCTTCACCACCCGCGCCGACGGCACCATCGCCTACGCGGAGAACCCGCCGAAGAAGTACCAGGACATCTACCCGATCAACTTCGACAACGACCCCGCAGGCATCTGCCGCGAGGTGCTGCGGATCGTGAAGCTCTGGATGTCGCACGGCGTGCGCATCTTCCGCGTCGACAACCCCCACACCAAGCCGTTGGCCTTCTGGGAGTGGCTGCTCGCGGAAGTACGTCGTACCGACCCCGACGTGCTGTTCCTGTCCGAGGCCTTCACCAAGCCCGCGATGATGCACGGCCTCGGTGCCATCGGCTACCACCAGAGCTACACCTACTTCACCTGGCGCACGCACAAGCGGGAGATCGAGGACTACCTCCGCGAGCTCTCCAGCGAGTCCGACCACCTGATGCGGCCGAACTTCTTCGTCAACACGCCCGACATCCTCCACGCCTACCTCCAGTACGGCGGCCCGGCGGCGTTCAAGGTGCGCGCCGCCCTCGCCGCCACCGGGTCGCCGAGCTGGGGCGTCTACGCCGGCTACGAGCTGTTCGAGCACGTCGCGGTGAAGCCCGGGTCGGAGGAGTACCTCGACTCGGAGAAGTTCCAGATCCGGATCCGCGACTGGAAGAAGCACGACGCCGAGGGCACCACCCTGGCGCCGTACATCACCCGGCTCAACCAGATCCGGCGCCAGCACCCGGCGCTGCAGATGCTGCGCAACGTCACCATCCACGAGAGCGACGACGACCACGTGCTGGTCTTCTCCAAGCGCCACGAGGACGACGTCGTGATCAGCATCATCAACCTCGACCCGCACGGCACGCGGGAGACGATGGTGCACCTCGACATGCCCGCGCTCGGGCTCGGCTGGCACGACTCCTTCGTCGCGCACGACGAGATCACCGACGCGGACTGGAGCTGGAGCCAGCACAACTACGTCCGGCTCGATCCCGGCTACGAACCCGCCCACGTCATCACCGTCAGGAGGACCCGTTGAGCGACCAGCCCATGCCGACGGACGCAGGAGCAGCCACCGCGGTCCTCAACGCCGAGCCGGAGTGGTTCCGCACCGCCGTGTTCTACGAGGTGCTGGTGCGGTCGTTCCGCGACTCCAACGGCGACGGCACGGGCGACTTCAAGGGCCTGATCGAGAAGCTCGACTACCTCGAGTGGCTCGGTGTCGACTGCCTGTGGGTGCCGCCGTTCTTCACCTCGCCGCTGCGTGACGGCGGCTACGACGTCGCCGACTACAACAACATCCTCCCCGAGGCCGGCACGGTCGAGGACTTCCACGAGTTCCTCGACGCCTGCCACCAGCGCGGCATCCGCGTGATCATCGACTTCGTCATGAACCACACGAGTGACGCGCACCCGTGGTTCCAGGCCAGCCGCAGCGACCCCGAGGGCCCCTACGGCGACTTCTACGTGTGGTCCGACACCGACGAGCTCTACGAGGAGGCGCGGGTCATCTTCGTCGACACCGAGCCGTCCAACTGGACCTGGGACCCGGTGCGGCAGCAGTACTTCTGGCACCGCTTCTTCCACCACCAGCCGGACCTGAACTTCGACAACCCCAAGGTCCACGACGCCATGCTCGAGGCGATGGCGTTCTGGCTCGACATGGGGCTCGACGGCTTCCGCCTCGACGCGGTGCCCTACCTCTACGAGCGGCCGGGCACCAACGGCGAGAACCTCGCGGAGACCCACGAGTTCCTGAAGAAGTGCCGCTCCTTCGTCGACGAGCACTACCCCGGGCGGGTGCTGCTCTGCGAGGCCAACCAGTGGCCCGCCGACGTGGTCGAGTACTTCGGCCCGGAGGAGACCGAGGACGGTCGCTGGATCGGCACCGAGTGCCACATGGCCTTCCACTTCCCGGTGATGCCCCGCATCTTCATGGCGGTGCGGCGCGAGTCGCGCTTCCCGATCTCGGAGATCCTCGAGCAGACGCCGGCGATCCCCGACGGCTGCCAGTGGGGCATCTTCTTGCGCAACCACGACGAGCTGACGCTGGAGATGGTCACCGACGAGGACCGCGACTACATGTGGTCCGAGTACGCCCACGACCCGCGGATGAAGGCCAACATCGGCATCCGCCGGCGCCTGGCGCCGCTGCTCGACAACGACGTGAACCGGATGGAGCTGTTCACCGCGCTCCTGCTCTCGCTGCCGGGGTCCCCGGTGCTCTACTACGGCGACGAGATCGGCATGGGCGACAACATCTGGCTCGGCGACCGCGACGGCGTGCGCACCCCGATGCAGTGGACGCCCGACCGCAACGCGGGGTTCTCGTCCGCCACGCCGGGCAAGCTGTTCCTGCCGGCCATCCAGGACCCGGTCTACGGCTACCAGTCGGTCAACGTCGAGGCGCAGCTGGAGAACACGTCCTCGCTGCTGCACTGGACCCGCCGCCTCGTGCACACCCGCCGGCGGCACCCCGCGTTCGGCCTCGGCGACTTCATCGACCTCGGCGGCTCGAACCCGAGCGTGCTGTCCTACGTCCGCGAGCACAGCCCGGCGGACGCCGAGGGCGACGACCGCGACATCATCCTGTGCGTCAACAACCTCTCCCGCTTCCCGCAGCCCGTCGAGCTCGACCTGCGCCACTGGGAGGGCATGGTGCCCGTCGAGCTCCTGGGCGGCGTGCCGTTCCCGGCGATCGGCGAGCTGCCCTACCTGTTGACGCTCGGGGGCTACGGCTTCCTGTGGCTGCGCCTCACCGACCAGACGATGACCCAGGGGGTCGACTCGTGAACGAGGAGCTGCAGCACTGGATCGCCGAGGCGCGCTGGTTCGCGGGCAAGGGCCGTGACTGGAGCCTGACCTCCGTACGACGGGTGGGCGAGCTGCCCCACCCGACGGAGGACGAGGGCCGGGAGCCGCCGCCCGACGGGCTCAGGGTGGCGATCGACCTCGCCGCCATCTCCTACGCCGACGGCGAGGACGAGCTCTACCAGCTGCCGCTGGCCTTCTACACCGAGCCCCAGGAGCGCCTCAACCACGCCTTCATCGGCGAGTGGGAGGACGAGGACTTCGGCCACGCCTGGGTGTACGACGCCCTGCACGACCGCGAGTCGATGGCGTTGTGGCTGCGCGCCTTCGCCGCTCCCCCGGCCAGCACGTCGCGCGGCCTGCTCGACTTCCACTCGCTGCCCGGGCACGAGCTCGACCTCGACGCGCACTCCACGCTGTTCTCCGGTGAGCAGTCGAACTCCTCGGTCGCCTTCGGCGAGGACTCGCTGATGAAGGTCTTCCGCAAGGTGACCCCCGGCGTGAACCCCGACATCGCCATCCACCAGGTGCTCACCGAGGCCGGCTCGACCCACGTGGCCTCGCTCTACGGCTGGCTCGACCTGGTCGACGACGAGCGGGAGGGCACCGACTCCACGATCCAGCTGGCCATGCTCCAGCAGTTCCTGCGCACCGCCAGCGACGGGTGGGACCTGGCCCTGGCGAGCGTGCGCAACCTCTTCGCCGAGGCGGACCTGCACGCAGACGAGGTCGGCGGCGACTTCGCGAGCGAGGCAGCGCGACTCGGCGTCGCCCTCGCCGAGGTCCACGCCGACCTGGCCCGGCACTTCCCGGTCGAGGAGCGCGACGCCGCCGCAGCCGGTGCCCTGGCCGCTGCGATGGAGGGCCGGCTCGACGCCGCGCTCGTCGTCGTACCCCAGCTGGCGGAGCACGAGGCGTCGCTGCGCGAGACGTTCGGGCGGCTGCGCGCGCTCGACCGGGTCGACGTGCAGCAGGTCCACGGCGACCTCCACCTCGGCCAGACCCTGCGCACCAGCCTCGGCTGGAAGATCGTCGACTTCGAGGGCGAGCCGGCCAAGCCGCTGGCCGAGCGGCTCAAGCCCGACTCGGTCTGGCGCGACGTCGCCGGGATGATCCGCTCCTTCGACTACGCCCCGCGCGTGGTGGCGATGACCGGCGCCGGGGCCGACAACGGCGGCGAGTCCGAGCAGCGCGCCTACCGGGCGGCCGAGTGGTCCGCGCGCAACCGTGCCGCCTTCCTCGACGCCTACACCGGCGAACGGGGTACCGGGATCGACGAGCGGGCCCGCACCCTGCTCGACGCCTACCTCGCCGACAAGGTCGTCTACGAGGCCGTCTACGAAGCACGCAACCGTCCGGGATGGCTGTCCATCCCGCTGGCAGCGCTGGGAGAGACCACATGAGCAAGAGCACGAGCACGAACGCCCCCGGCGAGCTCGACCTGCACCTGATCGGTGAGGGCCGCCACGAGGAGCTCTGGAAGGTCCTCGGCGCTCAGGTGACCGACGACGGCACCTCCTTCCGCGTCTGGGCACCCAACGCGCAGGAGGTCCAGGTCGCCGGCGAGTGGGCCGGCTGGGACGGCGCGGCCCACCCGATGACCCGCCTCGACGGCTCGGGCGTCTGGCACGTCCACGTGGAGGGCGCGGGTGTCGGCGCCCAGTACAAGTACCGCATCCGCGGCGCAAACGGCGGCTGGGTCGACCGCGCAGACCCGATGGCGCAGTACGCCGAGAAGCCGCCGAGCTCGGCCTCCCGGGTCTGGCGCTCCGAGCACCAGTGGAACGACGCCGCCTGGCTCGAGGCACGACCCGCCAAGAAGCCGGTCGACGAGGCGATGTCGGTCTACGAGCTGCACCTGGCCTCCTGGCGCAAGCACTACTCCGGCGACCTCTACGACTGGGACCAGATCGCCGACGCGCTCGTCCCCTACGTCTCGGACCTGGGCTTCACCCACGTCGAGCTGATGCCGGTGATGCAGCACCCGTTCGGCGGCTCGTGGGGCTACCACGTGACGTCGTACTTCGCCCCGGACTCCCGGTTCGGGGACCCCGACGGCCTCAAGCGCCTGATCGACCGGCTCCACCAGGCCGGCGTCGGCGTCATCCTCGACTGGGTGCCCGGGCACTTCGCGACCGACGAGTGGGCGCTGGCCCGTTTCGACGGCACGCCCCTCTACGAGGACCCCAACCCGCAGCGCGGCTGGCACAAGGAGTGGGGCTCCCACATCTTCAACTTCGGCCGCAACGAGGTGCGCAACTTCCTCTACGCCAACGCGGTCTACTGGCTCGAGGAGTACCACGCCGACGGCCTGCGGGTGGACGGCGTCGCCTCGATGCTCTACCTCGACTACGCCCGCGAGCACGGCGAGTGGTCGCCGAACAAGCACGGCGGCCGGGAGAACCTCGAGGCCGTGCAGTTCCTCCAGGAGATGAACGCCACCGTCTACAAGCGGGTCCCCGGCATCGTGACGATCGCGGAGGAGTCCACCGCGTGGCCGGGCGTCACCGGCCCGACCAGCGAGGGCGGGCTCGGCTTCGGCTTCAAGTGGAACATGGGCTGGATGCACGACTCGCTCAACTACGTCTCCAAGGACCCGCTCTACCGCAGCCACCACCACGGCCAGATGACGTTCTCGCTCGTCTACGCCTACGCGGAGAACTACGTCCTGCCGATCAGCCACGACGAGGTCGTCCACGGCAAGGGCTCCCTGCTGCGCAAGATGCCCGGCGACCGCTGGCAGCAGCTGGCCAACCTGCGCGCCTACCTCGCCTACATGTGGGCCCACCCCGGCAAGCAGCTCCTCTTCATGGGGTGCGAGTTCGGCCAGGAGTCGGAGTGGGCGGAGAGCCGCGAGCTCGACTGGTGGCTCCTGGAGCACCCCGAGCACGCCGGCGTCCACGCGATGGTGCGCGACATGAACGCCGCCTACAAGGAGACCGGCGCGCTGTGGGGTCGGGACAACGACCCCTCGGGCTTCGCCTGGATCGACGCCAACGACGCGGGCCGCAACGTGTTCTCGTTCGTACGCCGCTCCCCCGGGCACCCGGACCTGGTCTGCGTGGCGAACTTCGCCGGCCAGCCCCACGAGGGCTTCCGGCTCGGCCTCCCCGCGGCCGGCACGTGGTCGGAGGTCCTCAACACCGACGCCGAGGCCTACGCCGGCTCGGGCGTCGGCAACCTCGGGACCATCACCGCGACCGAGGGCGACCACCACGGCCAGCCGGCGTACGCCGACATCGTGGTGCCTCCCCTCGCCACCGTGTGGTTCCGCAAGGAGGACTGAGCAGGATGTGGCCGGGGGCCTCGCGGCCCCTGGCGACGCTCAGGTGAGGTGGATCATCTCCAGCATCCCCATCAGGGAGTGCGGCATGCCGCCCATCTTGGGGTCGGGGAAGAAGCACATGACGACGTACTGGCCCGGAGGCAGGTCGTAGTCGACCGTCATGTCGTGCCCGGGGCTGATCGACCCGGTCTCCATCCCTGCCGGCAGCCCCCAGGGCGGTGCACCTTCGTCACCGCTCTGCAGGAACTCCAGCACCTGGTCCGTGGTGGTGCCCTCCACGACCTGCTGGAGGACGATGAAGTGCGGGACCCCGGTGCTGCGCTTGTTCGTGAACAGCAGGCTGCCCTTGGCGGGGAGGCTCGACGACCCGGCCCACGCGGGACCGTTCGTGGCGATGATCGTGCCATCGGTCTTCGGCGCCTTGGTGCTGCGTGACTTGCCCGAGACGACGAAGGGCTTGCCGACGACCACTCCGCGCTCTCCCAGGGAGAACGGCGTGTAGGAGCCGGCCTTGGGGAGCACGACCGTGCCCGAGCCGCCCCCGGTGAAGCCACCGAGGATCTGGGTGCGGGCCAGCGCGTGCTTGAGCGCCTTGATGTCGTTCTTGGCGCCGAACTTGTTGACGTCCTCGACGAAGTCGGCGGCGTCGTAGCCCTTGGCGAACATCGCGATCTCCACGGTGCCCTTGCCCTTCACGCTGAGCTCGACCCGACCGGGCCGGAGTCCCTTCGTGCCCTTGAGCGTGATCGTCTTCTTGGTCAGCGTCGCCTTGATGTGCGGCATCGCCGCGCGGGACGTGACCGTGGCCGGCGAGGCGTCCGCGCCGGCCGGTGCGAGCAGGAGCGGCGTGCTGGCGAGCGCTGCTGCGCTCACCACGGCCACGACCCTGCGCAATCTCTGCACTGTCTGCATGAGTGAACCAAACCTTTCCCATGAGCTGGTCCGGCCCTCCGCCGGCACAGCGGTCCAGTAGACGCACCTTGCTCCAGCGGAGGCACGGGAATTTCCCCCGATGTCCAGACCACCCCGAAAACGGGTATGCGGGCCGCCCGGACGCAGCGGCAGACTCGAGCAGGTGCGGGGGACGCTCGAGACGAAGGTGCGCGCTGCAGTCGCAGCAGCGGCCGTGGTGATGTGCGCCGGCGCCGTGGTGGCGTACGACGTCGGTCCGGGGCCCGACGCGGGCCCGGCCTTCGCCGAGCCGGTCCGCAACGCCACCGTCGTGATCGACCAGGGCGGCGTCCGGAAGGGCTACGCCACGCCGCAGGTCTCGGTGTCCGGCGGCGGCACCGTGACGGTCGTCAACCTCGACTCCTTCGACCACACCGTCACCTCGGTGGCCGAGGGCCCGGACGGCCTGCCGGCGTTCGACGTGCTCGTCCGCGCCGGCACGTCCGAGACCGTGCCGGGGGTCGACCTGCTGGCCGCCGGCGCCTGGGACTTCTACTGCAAGCTCCACCCCAGCATGCGCGGCACGCTCACCGTCGAGGGGACGGGCGGCGGGGTCGAGCCCGAACGCCCGACGTTCGACCAGCCGCTGGTCGTGCCCCGCACCGAGCGCGGGGCGGACGTCCGGCTGGTGATGCGACGCAGCGAGGTCCGCACGCGGGCCCACGGCCCACGCACCCCGATGTGGACCTACGACGGGACCTACCCCGGCCCCACCATCCGCCGGCGCGGCGGGCAGGGCACCGAGGTGACGGTCGTCAACCGGCTTCCCCGCGGCGCCGGCTCGATGTCGACGCACCTGCACGGCGACCACCATGCGTCGCGCTACGACGGACAGCCGACGTCGTACCTCATCCGGCGGGGAGCCAGCCGCACCTACGACTACCCGCTGACCGTGGCCGGCGAGCCCGTGCCGGGGTCGTTCTTCTGGTACCACGACCACCGCATGGACCGCACCGCCCGCAACAACTGGCGTGGGCTCCAGGGGATGTTCATCGTCACCGACCCGCCGCGTCGCGGCCTCCGCCTGCCCAGCGGGGCGCGCGACGTGCCGCTGATGATCTCGGAGCGGTCGTTCGGGCCGGACAACCAGCTCACGAACCCCTTCGCGCACGGACCGCGGATGGTGGGGCACCACGGCTCGATGGCGTGGACCGGACCGCACGCGCCGCCGGACGACGCCACGATCGGCGACACGGTCCTGGTCAACGGTCGCGAGGCGCCGTACCTCCGGGTGTCGGCGACGCGCTACCGGCTGCGGCTGCTCAACTCCTCCCCGTTCTCCAGCTACAACCTCACCCTGTCCGGAGGGCGCCCCTTCCTGCAGATCGGCACCGGCAGCGGCCTGCTGCCGCGTGCCGTCGTCCGCACGCACGTGCTCCTCGGCCCGGCGCAGCGTGCCGACGTGCTCGTGGACTTCCACGGCGCGACCGGGGAGCAGCTGGTCCTCTCCTCCGAGCCGGCCGCGCCCGGCACGACGGGCGACGACGCCCGCAGCACCCCCGTGATGGAGTTCCGTGTCGGCGAGCCGGCCCGCGACGCGTCCCGCCTCCCGGCCCGACTGCCGTCACCGAGGCTGGTCTCCCCCGTGCCGCGGAAGGTCGCGAAGACCTGGACGTTCGGCCTCTCCGGCAACGACCACCGCGGCAGCTTCTGGTCGATCGACGGCCGGGCCTTCGATCCCGACCGCGTGGACCACCGCGTCCGGCTCGGCACCGTCGAGCGCTGGCGGTTCCGCAACACCAGCGACCTGACCCACTACGTCCACATCCACGCCGAGCAGTGGCGCACCCTGCGCCGTGACGGCGCCGCGCCACCTCCGTGGGAGCAGGGCCTCGAGGACACGTGGCGCCTCGAGCCGGGCGAGGAGGTCGAGGTCGCCGCCCGCTTCACCGACCACACCGGCCCGTTCATGATCCACTGCCACATGCTCGACCACGAGGACCACGGCATGATGGCCCGCTTCGACGTCCTGCCCTGAGGAGGCACCGCGCATCGGTCGTTAGGGTGACGTGGTGCCTCCCGAACAGCCGACCCTGACCGATGGCGTGGTGACGCTCCGGCCGTGGCGGGACGACGACATCGCCGAGGCGGTCGCCGGTCACGACGACGAGATGGCGATGTGGTTCGGCTGGGACCCGGCCGACGTGTCGGTCGAACGCCAGCGCAAGGCCGTCCGGGACTGGCGCGAGGACTACGCCGCCGACCGCCGCCGGACCTCGTTCGTCATCGAGCACGACGGCAGGCTCGTCGGCAGTGTCGAGATCACCAGGCAGGGCACCCACGGCGCGAGTCTCAGCTGGGCGCTCTACGCCGGTCACCGCGGGCACGGGCACGCCGCCCGGGCCGTGAAGGTGCTGGTCGACTGGGCCTTCGCCGATGCCGACGACGGCGGCCTCGGCGTGCAGCGCGTCGAGGCACGGATCGACCCCCGCAACGACGCGAGCCGTCGGGTGGCCACGCGGGCGGGCCTGCGACTCGAGGGGACCCAGCGTGTCGTTCCCGGCATGGGCGAACGTCCCGACGCGACGTCGTACGCCGTCTATGCGCGGCTCGCCACCGATCCGCCTGTCAGCGAGCCGGAAGGCTTCCGGTCGCTGCTGAACTCCTTCCTCCCCCGCAAGCGCGCGATCTCGCAGATGCTGGTGCGCGACGAGGACGGGCGGGTGCTGCTGTGCCGGCTCACCTACAAGCGCGACTGGGACCTGCCCGGCGGCGTCGTCGAGGTCGGCGAGTCGCCGCGGGTCGCCGTCCAGCGCGAGGTCGAGGAGGAGCTCGGCCTCACGATCGAGCCCGCCGGTCTGCTGCTCACCGACTGGCTGCCGGCGTGGGGAGGATGGGACGACGCGGTCTGCCTGGTCTTCGACGGCGGCACGCACCCACCGTCGGTCCTTGCCGACGTGGTCATGCAGGAGCGGGAGATCCGCGACGTACGGTTCTGCACGCTGGAGGAGGTCGACGAGCTCGCCGCCGACTTCACCGCACGCCGCGTGCGGGCGGCAGTCGAGGGGTCCCGGCCGTATACGGAGTCCGGTCGCTGAGGCAGGATGCCTCCATGACCTGGGTGTACGACTTCGCAGAGGGAAGCAAGGACCAGAAGGACCTCCTGGGGGGCAAGGGCGCCAACCTGGCCGAGATGACGAACCTCGGCCTGCCCGTGCCGCCGGGCTTCACGATCTCCACCGAGACGTGCCGCGCCTACCTGGCCGAGGGCGGCGAGCCCGAGGGCCTCGCCGAGGAGGTCACCGAGCACCTCGCCTCGCTCGAGGAGGCGATGGGCAAGAAGCTCGGCGACGCGGAGGACCCGTTGCTGGTCTCGGTGCGTTCCGGGGCGAAGTTCTCCATGCCCGGCATGATGGAGACGGTCCTCAACGTCGGGCTCAACGACACCTCGGTGGGTGGCCTGGCCGCCCGCAGCGAGTCCGAGCGCTTCGCGCTGGACTCCTACCGGCGGTTGCTCCAGATGTTCGGCGGCACCGTGCTGCACGTCGACTCCGAGCTCTTCTCCGACGCGCTCGACGAGGCGAAGAAGGCGAAGGGCACCGAGAACGACCTCGACCTCGACGCCGACGACCTGCGCGGGCTGGTGGAGACGTTCAAGGGAATCATCAAGGCCGAGACCGGCCGCGACTTCCCGCAGGACCCGCGCGAGCAGATGGACCTCGCGATCCGCGCCGTCTTCGACTCCTGGAACACCGACCGGGCGCGGCTCTACCGCCGCCAGGAGCGGATCCCCGAGGACCTCGGCACCGCCGTCAACGTCCAGGCGATGGTCTTCGGCAACTTCGGCATGGACTCCGGCTCCGGCGTCGCGTTCACCCGCGACCCGGCCAGCGGCGCCCAGGGCGAGTACGGCGACTACCTCCAGAACGCGCAGGGCGAGGACGTCGTCGCCGGCATCCGCAACACCGTGTCGCTGGCCGACATGGCCGAGATCGACCGGAAGTCCCACGACGACCTGATGACGATCATGACGCGGCTCGAGCGCCACTACCGCGACATGTGCGACATCGAGTTCACCGTCGAGCGCGGCAAGCTCTGGATGCTCCAGACCCGTGTCGGCAAGCGGACGCCGGAGGCGGCCTTCCGCATCGCCGTCCACATGGTCGACGAGGGCATGATCCAGCTCGACGAGGCGGTGCTCCGGGTGACCGGCGACCAGCTGGCGCAGCTGATGTTCCCCCGCTTCGACGAGTCGGCCGACCGGACGCTGCTGGCGAAGGGCATGAACGCCTCCCCCGGTGCCGCCGTCGGCAAGGCCGTCTTCGACTCCGACACCGCGGTGGAGTGGGCCGACCGCGGCGAGGACGTGATCCTCGTCCGCAAGGAGACCAACCCCGACGACCTGCGCGGCATGGTCGCCGCGCGCGGCATCCTCACCAGCCGCGGCGGCAAGACCTCGCACGCGGCCGTGGTCGCCCGCGGCATGGGTCGCACCTGCGTCTGCGGCGCCGAGTCTCTCGACGTGGACACCAAGGCCAAGGAGTTCCGCGTCCGCGACGGCGAGACGATCCGCGAGGGCGACGTGATCTCCATCGACGGCACCACCGGCGAGGTGTTCGCCGGCTCCGTCCCGGTGGCCGACTCCGTCGTCGTACGCCACTTCGAGGGCGAGAAGATCGACGACGACCTCGCCCAGGCGGTCGCGCGGATCATGGCGCACGCCGACGGCGCCCGACGGCTGCGGGTGCGGACCAACGCCGACACCCCCGAGGACGCGGCCCGCGCCCGCCGGTTCGGGGCCCAGGGCATCGGGCTGTGCCGCACCGAGCACATGTTCCTCGGCGAGCGCCGCGCGCTGGTCGAGCAGCTGATCGTCGCCGAGGACGAGGCCGGCGTGGAGGCCGCGCTCGACGAGCTGCTGCCCCTGCAGCGCCAGGACTTCACCGAGATCCTCGAGGCGATGGACGGCCTGCCGGTGACGATCCGGCTGCTCGACCCGCCGCTGCACGAGTTCCTGCCCGACATCACCGAGCTCAGCGTGGAGGTCGCGCTGGCCGAGGAGCGCGGCGAGGTCGACGAGCACGCGGCGCGGCTGCTCACCCACGTCCGCCGGCTCGACGAGCAGAACCCGATGCTCGGGCTCCGCGGCGTACGCCTCGGGATCCAGATCCCCGGGCTGTTCCGGATGCAGGCGCGCGCGATCGCCGAGGCCGCCGCCGACCGGCTGGACGCCCACGGCACGCCGCGACCGGAGATCATGGTGCCGCTGGTGGCCAGCGTGCGCGAGCTCCAGATCGTCCGCGCCGAGATCGAGCAGCAGATCGCCGAGGTCGAGGAGGAGCGTGGGGTGAAGCTCGCGATCGCCATCGGGACGATGATCGAGCTGCCGCGCGCCGCCTTCCTCGCCGACCGGATCGCCAAGTCGGCGGACTTCTTCTCCTTCGGCACCAACGACCTCACCCAGATGGCCTGGGGCTTCTCGCGCGACGACGTGGAGTCCTCGTTCTTCTCCCGCTACTTCGAGCACGGCATCTTCGACGTCTCACCGTTCGAGTCCTTGGACCAGCTCGGCGTCGGCGGCATGGTGGAGATGGGGACGAAGAAGGGCCGCAAGACGCGCGCCGACCTCAAGGTCGGGGTGTGCGGCGAGCACGGGGGCGACCCGTCGTCGGTGCACTTCTTCGACCGGGTGGGCCTGAACTACGTGTCGTGCTCGCCCTTCCGCGTCCCGATCGCCCGGCTCGAGGCCGGACGCTCGGTGCTCGACAAGCGCGACTCAGAAGAGCGCTGAGGCCAGGTTGCGACGGCCCGCCAGCACGCGCGGGTCGTCGTTGCCGACCGCGGCGAACAGGCCGAGCAGGTGGTCGCGGGCCTTGTCACGGTCCTTGTCGCTCGTCCGCGCGACGAGGTTCACCAGGCGGGTGAACGCGTCCTCGACGTGACCGCCGAGCATGTCGAGGTCGGCGACGAGGGTCTGCGCGTCGACGTCGTCGGGGCGGTCGGCGGCAGCCGCCCGCGCCTGGTTGAGGTCGACGCCCTGGGTGCGCTGCATGACCTTCGCCATCGCCAGGCCGCCGGCGGCCTCGACGTCAGCCGGGTTGGCGTCGACGAGCCTCTGGTACTCCGCGACCGCGCCGTCGATGTCGCCGGACGCGAGCGCGTCCTGCGCGGGGGCGTAGCGGGGGTCCACGACCTCCTCCTCGCCCTCGGCGGCGGGCGTCGCCGAGCGCGGCTGGTGCCGGCCGGTGATGCCCTGGCTGGTGAGCTGCTGGCCGACCTGGGTCAGCGCGGTGCGCAGCTCCTCGATCGGCAGCGGGTCCTGGAGGAGCGGCATCGGCCGGCCGTCGACGACCGCGACCACCAGCGGGATCGACGGGATCTGCATGGCCTGGGCGATCTGCGGCGCGGCGTCGATGTCGACCAGCCCGAGGAGGTAGCGCCCCTCGTGCTCGTCCACCACGGTGGCGAGGTCGTCGGCGAGCTGTCCGCTCTCGGGCATCCGGGTGCGCGAGTAGAACACCAGGAGCACCGGGGCGGTCATCGACTGCTCGAGCAGGCCCTGGAAGCTCGACTCGTCCACCATCACGCTGTACGACGACCCTGCCGCGCCGCCGCCGGCGGGCGCGCTGGGCTGCGGCGGGCGGGCGGCCTGGGCGAGACCGGAGAGGTCGATGGCACCTGGACGGCTGAACGGCTGCTGCGTCATGGGGCAATCCTAGGGAGACCGACCACGCGGCGCTGCTCCGGTGGGTAGCCTTCCGGGGTCTCGGTACGATCCGTCGCGACCTCGTCCCTCGGTCGCGGGCTCACTCGACCTCCCTCGCTGATAACCGCCAGCTCCTGCGTCGCTCGCGGCTAGGCTCGTGACATGGGACCTCGGGGAGCCGCGTTGCTGACGCGCCACCGCCGCAACCTGGGCCTCCTCGCGCGCTTCGGCGTGGTGGGTGCGTCCGGGGTCGTGGTCAACATGCTCACGCTCATCGCGCTGCACAAGGTCGGTCCCCACTTCGACGACGCGGTCGTCGGGCTGGCCGGCTCGGACTTCAACCTCCGCTGGTACCACGTCTACTCGACGCTCGCCTTCCTCGTCGCCAACCTCAGCAACTTCCAGCTCAACCGGTCGTGGACCTTCCAGAGCAGCCGGCACACGCCCTGGTGGAAGGAGTACTGGCCGTTCCTCGTCGTGGGCCTCGGCGGGCAGGCGGTGGGCCTGGCGCTGCTGACCCTGCTCATGCACCCCCACTCACCGGTGAGCCTGCCCACCGACGTGTTCGACGACTCCAGCGGGCTGCGCAACCGGCTCTACTGGTCCCAGCTCATCGTCATCACCCTGGTGACCCCGCTGTCCTTCGTCCTCAACAAGCTCTGGACCTTCGCCGCGGTCCGCACCGGCCGGCTCGCGCTCCTCGACGCGGCGCACGAGGAGGAAGTGATGGCTGGGAAGGATGTGGTCTGAGCGTGCCGAACTGTGCCTGAACTGAGCACAGGCTCACCTATCTCCGCGTACCTACCCCGTGGTAGACAATGCCGGGGTTCAACGGGGAGGGACGGCACGTCATGACATCGGGGTCCTACGACTTCACCGGCTACGAGGTCCTCGTGGTCGGGGGCACGCGCGGCGAGGGACACACCATCGCGTCCGCCTTCGCGCGCTCAGGGGCGTCCGTGACCGTCACCGGCACGATGATGCTGCGCGCGCTCTACGACACCGACCTGACCGCCTTCGACTACGAGTCGGTCAACCTGGCCCGGCAGGAGTCGATCGACAACCTCGTCGGGATGATCGGCCACATCGACGTGCTCGTGCTCGCCGCGTCCTGCAACCTGCCCTTCGGGCTGCCCGCCAGCGAGCAGGCGTTCATCGCCGAGGCGGTCCGGTCCGGGCTGCTCGGCCCCACCTTCCTCACCACCCGGATGCGGCTCAAGCTGAGCCAGAGCCCGGCGCTCGGAGGAGGCTGCGTGATCAACACCGGTGCCGTGAGCAAGTGGCTCGAGCTCTCCGCCACCCCCGAGCAGGCACAGGCACATCTCGTCGAGTCGACGGCGCGCGCCGGCGAGCAGTGGTCGGGCCTCGGCGTCCGCGTGAACTCCGTGCTCCAGCGCAAGCGCTCGGTGCTCCCCCGCCAGTACGCCCCCGTCGCCGCCTCCAGCCACGGCAGCCGGCTCGCCGGCGACACGCTCGTGCGCACCCAGCGGATGAGCGACGCGGTCGCCGACGCAGCACTGTTCCTCGCGAGCAGCGGGGCCTCGCGCATCACCGGCCAGACGCTGCGCCTGGGCTGAGCGCCAGGTCGCGGGGGAAGGGCTCAGCCGACCGGGGCCAGCTCCCGCTCGGGCTCGGCAGCGTGCTCCCGGGCGGCCAGGCGCTCGGCCAGGTCCGCACCCTCGACGTCGAGGTTCGGCAGCAGCCGGTCCAGCCACCGCGGCAGCCACCAGGCCCGGTCGCCCAGCATGGACAGCACCGCGGGCGTGAACGTCATCCGCACCAGGAACGCGTCGAGGAACACCCCCACCGCCAGCCCGAAGCCGATCGAGCGCGCCATCGTCATCTCCGCCCAGATGAAGCCCGAGAAGACCGCGACCATGATGAGTGCGGCCGCCGCCACCACGCGGGCACCGGAGACGAAGCCCACCCGGACCGCCGTACGTGCGTCCTTGCCGTGGACGTAGGCCTCGTGCATCCCGGAGACCAGGAACATCTGGTAGTCCATCGCGAGCCCGAACAGGATCCCGATGAGGAGCGTCGGCATGAAGCTGAAGACCGCTGACGGGTCGTGCACGTCGAAGACCGAGCCGAGCCAGCCCCACTGGTAGACCGCGACGATCGCCCCGAAGCTGGCCGCGACGGAGAGCAGGAAGCCTGCGGTCGCCACGAGCGGCACGAGGATCGAGCGGAACACGATGGTCAGCAGCACGAGCGAGAGCCCGATGACCATCGTCAGGTAGAGCGGGAGGGCGCCGGCGAGCCGCTCCGAGACCTCGATGTTGGCCACGGTGGCGCCGGTCAGGCCGAGCTCCACGTCGTCGCCGAGCAGCTGCTCCCCGGTCGGGTTCGCGTCACCGATGACCTGGGCCAGGTCGAGCCACGAGCCCTCACGTACGGCGTCGCCGTCGGCGAGGCGTCGCAGCCCCTGGACCAGCTCCACGGTCGACTCCGCGGACGGCCCCTCGGCCGGCACGACCTGGAACGCGATGGTGCGACGGTCGTCGCTGGTGCCGATGGGCAACACCGAGACGCGGTCGTCGACGGCCAGGACGGCGCGGGCGACCTGTGCCTCCTCGGCGACGAGGTCGGCCTCCGCCACGGGGGCGTCGTACTCCGCGGCGACGAGCAGCGGGCCGTTGCTGCCGGGCCCGAAGCTGTCGGCAACGCGCTCGTAGGCCTGGTACGCCGTCGAGTCCTGCGGCTCCGATGAGCCGTCCGGCAGGCCGAGGCGCATGGACAGCGCCGGGAGCGCGAGCACCAGCATCACCAGGGCGACCAAGGTGGTCGCAGCCCGCGGACGGCGGGTGACCAGGCCGACCCAGCGCTGCGGCCACCCCTCGTGCGTCGACGCCGACACCGGGCGGCGACGCGAGCGGCGCGGGACGGCGCGGCGGCCGACCAGCGAGAGGAGGGCCGGCGTCAGGGTGAGCGCGACGAGCACGGTGACGGCGACCGTGAAGGCGGCGAGCAGGCCCATCTGCAGCAGGGTCGGGATGCCGGAGACGGCGAGGGCGGCCAGGGCGATCACCACGGTGGTGCCGGCGACGACGACGGCGGAACCGGCCGTGCCGGTGGCCAGCGCGACGCTCGCCCGGACCTGGTCGCGGGTCGGCTCCGTGCCGTCGGCGGTGAGCTCGGCGAGCTGACGCCGGTGCCGGTTCACGATGAAGAGGGCGTAGTCGATGCCGACGGCGAGGCCGAGCATCATGCCCAGCACGGGAGCCATCTGCTGGAGGTCGATCCAGTGCGTGGTGGCGATGCCGAGCGTCAGGCTGACGCCGACCCCGACGAGCGCGATGAGCAGCGGGAGACCGGCCAGGACGAGCGAGCCGAGCATGACGAGCAGGACGACGCCCGCGACGGCGACGCCGATCACCTCGCCGATGCCGCCGACCTCCCGGCTCATGGTCAGCTCCTGGCCGTAGTCGGCCTCCAGGCCGGCGTCGGCGAGCCGCTCCCCCGTCTCGGGCACGGCCTCCAGGACGGTCGGGTCGAGCTGCTGGGTCTGCGTGTCGAAGCGCACCTGGACGAGCGCGGTGGTGCCGTCGCGGCTCACGAAGGAGACGCCCTCGCCGGCGGAGCGCAGGTCGCGACCCGCGTGGTAGGCGTCCCAGCCCGCGGTGAGCTCCTCCTGCGCCTCGGCCAGCCGTGCGCGGCCGTCGGCGAGCTGGCGCTCGAGGTCCGCGGTGTCGCCGTCGGGATCGTCGGCGAGGTAGTTCTCGAGGCCGGCGAGCTGGGCGCGGCCGGTGTCGTACTGCTGCTGGCCCTTGGTGAGGCGGCGCTCGGCCTTGTCGAGCCGGTCGTCGGAGCGGTCAAGGCGGTTCTGCAGGGCGAAGGGGTCCATCACCTCGGTGACGTGCGGGAGCTCCTCCCACGCAGCCATGGTGTCGCGCAGGGCGGACTTCTGGTCGGCGGTGAAGCCGTCGGCACTGTGGACCACGACCGTGCCCGTCCCGCCGGCGACCTGCGGGATCTCCTGTCCCAGCTCGTCCAGCACACGGCCGAACTCGCTGTCGGGGATCTCGAACTCGTTGCTGAGCGGTCGCGACAGCGTGGCCATCCCTCCGACGGCCGCGGCCATCACGAAGAGCCAGGCCAGCAGGACGGCGAGGGGGCGACGGGCCGAGAAGAGGCCGAGCCGGTGGAGCAGGGTTGCCACGTCAGTTCTCCGTAAGGGGGCGTGCAGGGACGGCGGCGGCCTCGTCGAAGCCGGCGAAGAGGTGTTCCATGGCCCGGCGGATCCAGACCTTGTGGAGCTCGGCGGCCTCCGCCTCGTCGGTCGAGGCGGAGACGGCCAGGCGGGTCACGGCGCAGAGCGCGCCGAAGGACGCCGCGGCGAGGCTGGCGACGTAGATCGGGTCGGCGTCCTCGCCGAGGCGCCGGCGCAGTCCCTCCTCGAGGGCCTCGCGCTGGCGGTCCTCGAACTCCAGCAGGAACCGGCGGGTGGCGGTCGACCGGCCGGCCGCCCGCTCGAGCTGGCGGGCCTGTGCGAAGGCGGCGCCGTCGACCATCGCCTCGAGCACGACCAGCGCGGAGGTGCGCAGGGGCTCGTCCGCGGGCCTGGCGACGATGGCGTCGATGGTCTCGACCGTGGCGGCCTCGAGCGAGGCGGTGAGGACGTCCTCGACGCGCGGGAAGTAGTTGAACAGGGTGCGGCGCGAGACGCCGGCGACCTCGGCGATCCGGTCCGCCGTCAACGCCTCGAGCCCCTCGTCCCCGAGGACCTGGATGGCCGCCGCGGTGAGTGCGGCATGCGTCTCGAGCTTGCGGCGTTCCCGGCCGCCGGCGATGTGCAGCGTCACGACCTGCACAGTAGTGCAAGTTTGCACTGCGGTGCAAACTCGGATTGGTCGAAATCGCCGCACGACCCGCGACGCGCAGTTACAGTTCGGACACGCCAGGCCACACGCCATCCACAGGAGGGCAACACCGCCTCCGACTCGGAAGGACACCACCCCGTTGACCGAGCTGATCTCTCCGTCCCGCGCTGCGTGGGCCGGCCGCGTCTCGCAGCACCGCCGCGACCAGATCGCCGCACGGATGGCGCACTCCACTCCCGACGGCCCCACGGGGCCCGTCCAGTCCGAGCGCCTGGTCCTCGACCTGGCACAGGTGCGCGTCGCCTGGGCGAGCCGTGTGCAGGAGAGCTGGCTCCCGGTGGTGAAGACCCTCTGCCGCGAGCTCGACGGCATCACCTCCGTGGTGCTGTGCACTTCCGCGGGTGCCGCCGTGGCGACGTACGGCCTGGCGTCCTCCGACGTCGCGCGCATCTCGAACCTCACCGGCGTCCTCGTCGGCGCGGCATCCGCCCTGAACGAGTCCGACCTGGAGGTCGTGCACCTCGCCGCCGGCCTGACGCACACCGTGGTGGCCCCGGTCGAGGCCACGGAGATGGGTCCCCACGTCCTCGCCGTGACGGCCGAGGGGGCCAATGCGTCCGCCGCCATGGGCCTCACCCGCAGCGCAGCACTGGAGCTGCGCGAGCTGCTGGCCGCTCAGCCCTGAGCCAGCAGCTCGTCGGCCGCGGCGTACGGGTCCACGTCGCCTGACACGACCCGCCCGGCGAGGAGGTCCAGGTCGGCGTCGCCCCCTGCCTGTCCCCACCGCTCGCGGAGCGCGTCGAGCGCGATCGCCTCGACCTCGCGCCGCGCCCGTGCCGTACGACGACGTGCCAGCTCGCCCGACTCCCCCAGCCAGGCCGCGTGCCGCTCGATCTCCGCGAGCAGCTCCTCGATGCCCTGCGCCGTGCTGGCCACGGTCTGGAGGACGGGTGGGCGCCAGGCGCCGTCGCGCCGCTCGGCCATGGTGAGCATCGTGCGCAGCTCACGACGGGTGCGGTCGGCGCCCTCGCGGTCTGCCTTGTTGACCGCGTAGACGTCGCCGATCTCCAGGATGCCGGCCTTGGCCGCCTGGATGCCGTCGCCCATGCCGGGCGCCAGCAGGACCAGCGTCGTGTCGGCGAGGCCGGCCACCTCGACCTCGCTCTGGCCGACGCCCACCGTCTCCACGATGACGACGTCGCACCCGGCTGCGTCCAGCACCCGCACCGCCTGAGGCGTCGACCACGCCAGGCCGCCGAGGTGGCCGCGGGCGCCCATCGAGCGGATGTAGACGTCCTTGTCGAGGGCGTGGTCGCCCATCCGGACGCGGTCACCGAGCAGCGCACCGCCCGAGAAGGGCGAGGAGGGGTCGATCGCGAGCACGCCCACCCGCTTGCCGGCGCGGCGCAGCGCCGACACCAAGGCGTTGGTGGAGGTGGACTTGCCGACCCCGGGAGCGCCGGTGATGCCGAGCACGTGGGCACGGCCCACGTGCTCGCGCAGGGCCGCCATCACCTCACGCAGGTGCGGTGACGCGTCCTCGACCAGCGTGATCAGGCGGGCGACCGCGGCGGCGTCGCCCCGGCGCGCCCGCGCGACCAGGTCGGGGACCGCCAGGGCACCCCGCCGGGTCACGCGCGCCACCCGTCCCGTCAGGCGGGGACGCGGATGATGAGGGCGTCGCCCTGGCCGCCGCCGCCGCACAGCGCGGCTGCGCCGACGCCGCCGCCGCGGCGCTTGAGCTCGAGGGCCAGCGTCAGCACGATGCGGGCGCCGGACATCCCGACCGGGTGCCCCAGCGCGATGGCGCCGCCGTTGACGTTGACCTTGTCCTCGCTGACGCCGAGCTGCCGGGCCGACTCGATGCCGACCGCCGCAAAGGCCTCGTTGAGCTCGAAGAGGTCGATGTCGGAGACCTCGATCCCCTCCTTCTCCGCGGCCTTGGCGATCGCGTTGGCCGGCTGGAGCTGGAGGGAGGAGTCGGGGCCGGCCACCTGGCCCGAGGCGCCGATCTCGGCGATCCAGGTGAGACCGAGCTCCTCGGCCTTGGCCTTGCTCATCACCACCACGGCGCAGGCGCCGTCGGAGATCTGCGAGGCGGAGCCGGCGGTGATGCTGCCGTCCCTCGCGACCGGGCGCAGCCCCGCGAGGGTCTCGACCGTGGTGTCACCGCGTACGCCCTCGTCCTCGGCGACGGTGATGTCGCCCTTGCGCGTGGAGATGGTGACCGGGACGACCTCGTCGTCGAAGAGGCCGTTCTTCCAGGCCAGCGCCGCGCGCTGGTGCGACTGGGCGGCGAAGGCGTCCTGCTCCTCGCGGGTCAGGTTCGCGCCGGCCGCGTTGCAGCCGTCGGTCAGGTTGATCATCGCCTGGTCGGTGAACTGGTCGTAGAGGGCGTCGTAGGCCATCGAGTCGACCAGCGCGGTGTCGCCGTACTTGAAGCCCTCGCGGCTCTTCGGCAGCAGGTGGGGCGCCTGGGTCATCGACTCCATGCCGCCGGCGACGACGATCTCGTGCTCACCGGCGCGGATCAGCTGGTCGGCCATCGCGATCGCGTTGATGCCCGAGAGACACACCTTGTTGATGGTGATGGACGGGACGGTCATCGGGATGCCGCCCTTGACCGCGGCCTGGCGGGCGGTGATCTGGCCGGTGCCGGCCTGGATGACCTGGCCCATGATCACGTAGTCGACCTGCTCGCCGGACACGCCGGCCTTGTCCAAGGCGCCCTTGATGGCCACGCCGCCGAGGTCGGCCGCGGACTGGTCCTTGAGGCCGCCCAGCAGGCGGCCGATCGGGGTACGAGCCCCGGCGACGATCACGGAACCGGTCATGAGCTTTCCTCCAGGCATGCGGGTGTGTGCGAGCGAGTGCTACGTCTGGCGACGATACCCACCCGCGCGCCCGGACCGGGAGGGGCGGCGGGCCCGTGCTCGTGAGGCACACGTCACACCGTCGCTGCTGACGGAGACGACTCGCACGAGGTCCGCCACACCCTGGGGGCTCACCAATTTGAGGGAGCACTCCCGTCGGCGGCACCGCGGGCGGCCGACGAGTGGTGGGCTGGGCGCACCACGGCCTCGGGGCCGGCCCGTCGTCGCCGAGGAGCGCCCATGTCACGAGTCCGCCGCACCCTGACCTCCGCCGTCGCGCTGGCCACCGCCGCGCTGCTCGGCACCGTCCTCTCCGCCCCTCCGGCGAGCGCCCGCGCGGGTGGCCTGGGCGGCCTCTGGCTCCTCGACGAGGGGTCCGGCCAGGTGGCCAACGACCTCTCCTTCAACGGCAACCGCGGTCAGCTCGGCTCGACCACGGGCGTGGACGCCGCGGACCCGACGTGGGTCCAGCTGCCCCGCGTGTGGTTCCTCAAGCGCGCGGCGCTCCGCTTCAACGGTGCGCAGAGCGTGCGTATGGCCGACGCGCCGTCGCTCGAGCCCGACGGCGTCACCGTCCTCGCCCGCGTCCGCAGCACGGGCGCCGGCCAGTTCCGCTACCTGATGTCCAAGGGCGCCTTCCAGTGCGAGAACGCGTCCTACGGCCTCTACACCGGGGCCGACGGTGGCCTCGTGTTCTACGTCTCCGACGGCACGCGCGTGCACCTGTCGGCCGACGCCGGCGCCGGGATCTGGGACGGGGGCTGGCACACGGTGATGGGCGCGTTCGACGGCGAGAGCATCCGGCTCTTCGTCGACGGCAGGATGGTGGGCTCGCCCGTCCCGGCCGCGGTGAGCGTGTACTACGGCATGCCGACCGGTGACGACTTCTACATCGGCGACTACAGCGGCCCCTGCGCCACCCCGCTCGGCTTCATCGGCGACATCGAAGCGGCTGCCGTGCTCGGGACCTACGACCGCACCGCGACCGTCGGCTGAGCTCTTCTGGTCCTCCACCGCCCGCGGCAGGTCCGCGGGCGGTGGCGTGCTCCGGAGTGGCGACGGTCACACCCCCTCGCCCCCGGGCGCGACGTCGTACACGATGTGCTCCATGACCCCGGACCTGCCTGCTGACGTGCACCACCTCTTCACCGCCATCGACCACGTCGGCATCGCGGTGCCGGACCTGGACGCGGCCATGGCGTTCTACCGCGACGCCTACGGCATGCAGGTCCTCCACGAGGAGACCAACGAGGAGCAGGGCGTCCGCGAGGCGATGGTCGGCGTGGGGGACTCCGGCTCCTGCATCCAGCTGCTCGCGCCGCTCTCCCCCGAGTCGACGATCGCGAAGTTCCTCGAGCGCAACGGCCAGGGCATCCAGCAGCTGGCCTTCCGCGTGGAGGACGTGGAGCACGTCGCCGACGTGCTGCGCGAGCGCGGCCTGCGCCTGCTCTACGACGCCCCTCGGCGCGGCACGTCCGGCAGCCGCGTCAACTTCATCCACCCCAAGGACGCGGGCGGCGTGCTGGTCGAGCTGGTCGAACCGGCCGCCGGCGCCGCCCACTGAGCTGCGCCCGCCGGGACAGGCAGCCCGGGCGAGGAATCTCACACCCCGCACCACGCGAGGTTACTCGCCGGTATCTTCACCCCGATCGACGTCCGTGCCACCGATGCCTCACCGCTGATCCAGGAGACACCCGTGCAGAACATCCTCGAAGCCATCCAGTCAGGCAACGCCACCTCGGAGGACTTCGCCAGCCTCGAGCTGCCCGAGTCCTACCGCGCCGCCTTCGTCAAGAAGGACGAGGTGGACATGTTCGAGGGCGTGCCGTCGAAGGAGAAGGACCCCCGCAAGTCCCTCCACGTCGACGACGTCCCCCTCCCCGAGCTGGGTCCCGGTGAGGCCTTCGTGGCCGTCATGGCCAGCGCCATCAACTACAACACCGTGTGGACCTCGATCTTCGAGCCCGTCTCCACCTTCGGCTTCCTCGAGCGCTACGGCCGCAACTCCGAGCTCACCAAGCGGCACGACCTGCCCTACCACGTGGTCGGCTCGGACCTCTCCGGCGTCGTGATCGCCGTCGGCGCCGGTGTCACCAAGTGGAAGCCGGGCGACCGCGTCGTCGCGCACTGCCTCTCCGTGGAGCTCGAGGGCCCCGACGGTCACAACGACACGATGCTCGACACCGAGCAGCGGATCTGGGGCTTCGAGACCAACTTCGGCGGCCTGGCCGACGTGGCGATGGTCAAGGCCAACCAGCTCATGCCCAAGCCCGAGCACCTCACCTGGGAGGAGGCCGCCTCCCCCGGCCTGGTGAACTGCACGGCGTACCGCCAGCTCGTCAGCAAGAACGGCGGCGACATGAAGCAGGGCGACAACGTCCTCATCTGGGGCGCGTCCGGCGGCCTCGGCGGCTTCGCGACGCAGTACGCCCTCAACGGCGGCGCCACGCCGGTGTGCGTGGTCTCCAACGAGGAGAAGGCCGCCATCGCCCGCAGCATGGGCGCCGAGCTGATCATCAACCGCTCGGAGGAGGGCTACAAGTTCTGGAACGACGAGGGCACCCAGCAGGACCCGCGGGAGTGGAAGCGCTTCGGCGCCCGCATCCGCGAGCTCACCGGCGGCGAGGACATCGACATCGTCTTCGAGCACCCGGGCCGTGAGACCTTCGGCGCCTCCGTGTTCGTGACGCGCAAGGGCGGCACCATCACCACCTGCGCGTCGACCTCGGGCTACATGCACGAGTACGACAACCGTTACCTCTGGATGAACCTCAAGCGCATCATCTCCAGCCACTTCGCCAACTACCGCGAGTCGTGGGAGGCCAACCGCCTCATCGCCAAGGGCAAGATCCACCCGACCCTGTCGAAGACCTACACCCTCGACGAGGTCGGCCAGGCCTCGCTGGACGTCCACCAGAACGCCCACCAGGGCAAGGTCGGCGTGCTGTGCCTCGCCCCGGAGGAGGGCCAGGGCGTCCTCGACCACGAGATGCGCGCCCGGCACGAGACCGCGATCAACCGCTTCCGGGGGGTCTGACCTCACCCCTTCGGGGCCCATCTGAGATTGCTCACACCCCGGTTCGCGGCTCACCCGCGAGCCGGGGTGTGTTTGTTCCACGGCATCGGAGAGACTGGCACCGACGCAGTCCGTACGACGTGAGAGTGGGTGTCGCAGCATGAGCTCCGACCAGGGCCTGTCCATCTTCGACGAGCCGGAGTCGTCCGACGACTCGGCCGAGGAGACCCAGGTGCTCCCCGTGACGCCGAAGGACGAACCTGCCCCCGCCTCGGCCGGGAAGCCCGCTCCGAAGGCACCCGCGAAGCCGGCGGCCACCCCCGCCGGGGAGACCGCCGCCAAGCCTGCCGCGAAGCCTGCCGACGAGCCGGGCGAGACCCTCGCTGCCCCCGTTCCGGCCGAGGCGCCCGCCGCCGCGACACCGGTCGCGGCCGAGAAGCCGGCCGAGAATCCGGCACCCCGGGTGGACCCCGACCTCGAGGCGACCCGCCGCAGTCCGATCATCCCGCCGCCCGCGCCTGCCCGCACCCCGGCTCCCGCCCCGACCCCGGCGGCCGCCCGGCCCGTCGTGCCCCCGCCGCCGGCACAGACCGCGGCCCCGCTGCCCCAGGTCCGCCGCGGCGGCTACGACAAGGCGGCGGTCGACCAGCGCGTCCACCAGCTCCTGTCGGAGAAGTCCGGCCTGGCCACCAGCCTGGCGAGCAGCGAGGAGCGGGTGATCGAGCTCGAGTCCGAGCTCGGCCGCCTGCGTGCCGAGCTCGACGAGAACACCAACCCGACCTACGCCGGCCTCGGCGGCCGCGCGACCTCGATGCTCAAGCTCGCCGAGGACGAGGCCAACGACGTGCGCACCGCCGCGCGGCGCGACGCCGACGAGATCCGCAAGGCCGCCGGCCGCGACGCCGAGAGCATCCGCGCCGATGCGGCGCGCGAGGCCGACGACATGCGGATGGTCCAGCTCAAGGAGCTCGACGAGATGCGGTCGCGACTGACCGCGGACGCGGAGACCGAGCGTTCGCTGGCCAAGGCCGAGGCGGCCGACCTGCTCGCGGCTGCCAAGCGTGAGGCCGACCAGCTGCGACTGGCCGCCCAGCAGGAGACCAACGAGATGCGCACCACCGCCACCCGCGAGGCCGAGCAGGCCCGCGCCGCAGCCGACCGCGAGGTGCAGGAGGCCCGGCGCACGCTCGCGGTGGAGAAGGAGCGGCTGACCCGCGAGGCGGCCGAGCACCACAGCAACGCCACGGCCGAGACCCAGCGGCTCGTCGCCGAGGCCGAGGCGCGCGCCAACGCCGCGGAGCAGCGGGCCCGCGAGGCGACGGCGCAGGCCAACGCCCACCGGTCCCAGGCCCAGAGCGAGGCCGAGGGCCTGCTCAGCCGGGCCCGCCGCGAGGCCGAGCAGATCGTGGCCTCCGCGCGCACCCAGGCGGACTCGATCACCGCGACGCGGCACGCCGAGGCCGAGCGGGCACTGGCCAACATCCAGTCCGAGGTCGAGCGGGTGACGAAGCGTCGTGACGCGATCACCGCCCAGCTCGGTGCCCTGCGCGACGTGGTCGCCGGCTTCGGCGAGGACGAGTCCTGAGCTGGGTCTCTCGGCTCCGGGACGCCGTGGCGCCCCGCGACGCCGAGCCCCAGGTCCCCGCTGCCGACCAGGCCCGGACGGACGCCGCCTCGGTTGCTCCCGAGGCCGCCCAGGAGGTCGTCGAGCAGGCCAGCGACCACGCCGACCGCGCCGAGGCCGCCGCGGAGTCGGCCGAGGAGTCCGCGCAGTCGGCCGCCGTCATCGCGGACAAGATCGACGACGCGACCGACCTGGTGGTCGACGACGCCGCGCCGGCGCCGTACGTCCCCGTGGAGCCCGCCACCAGCCCACCGCTGCTGCTGCGCCACTCCCCCTTCAAGATCGGCTTCTTCGGCGCGCTGGGCGCGCTCGTGGCCGTGTTCTTGTCCCAGCAGCTGCTCAGCATCTCCTCGGTGCTGGTCCTGCTGGTCATGTCGATGTTCCTCGCGATCGGGCTCAACCCGGTCGTGGAGTTCTTCATGCGACGCGGCGTGCGCCGCAGCCTGGCGGTCCTGCTGGTGCTGGTCGTGGTGCTCAGCGTGCTGGCGCTGTTCGTCGTCGCGGTGGCGCCGGTCATCAGCGAGCAGATCGCGCAGATCACCCGCAACGCGCCCGGCTGGCTCGACGACCTGCAGTCCAACGCGCAGGTGCAGAAGCTCGACGACAAGTACGACCTCATCGCCAAGGCCCGCGAGTACATCCAGAACGGCGACTTCGGCCAGAAGCTCTTCGGTGGCGCCCTCGGCTTCGGGCTGAAGGTGCTGAGCGTCGTGACCAACAGCCTCATCGTGCTCGTGCTGATGATCTACTTCCTGGCCTCGTTGCCGAGCATCAAGCACGCCGCCTACTCGCTCGCGCCCGCCTCGAAGCGGCACCGCGTCAGCGACCTCGGTGACCGCATCATCCGCTCCACGGGCGCCTACGTCGCGGGGGCGTTCCTCGTCGCCCTCTGCGCGGGCATCAGCACCCTGCTGTTCTCGTTCGTCGTCGGCCTCGGCGACTACGCCTTCGCGCTCGCCTTCGTCGTCGGCCTGTTCTCGCTGATCCCGATCGTCGGCGCCTTCGTGTCCGGCGCGATCATGACGTTGCTGGGACTCACCGTCTCGCCGACCGTCGCCCTGGTCGCGCTGGTCTACTACCTGGCCTACCAGCAGTTCGAGTCCTACGTGATCTACCCCAGGATCATGAAGCGCTCGGTGGACCTGCCGGGTTCGGTGACCGTGGTGGCGGCGCTGGTGGGCGGCTCGCTGATGGGCATCATCGGCGCCCTGCTCGCAGTGCCCACCGCTGCCGCGCTCATGCTGCTGCACCGCGAGGTGTTCCTCAAGCGGCAGGACGCCCGCTGACCGTCGACGCGTGCGTGCCGCCGACCAGGGGTTCTACCTCGTGACCGACGACGTGCTGTCGTTCCGCCCGCTGGCCTGGTACGCCGAGCTTCCCTGAGTCGCACCGTGCTCGGCCGGCAACGGCTCCACGACGAGTGCGGCGCGGCCCTCCCCGAGCTTGACCACCACGACCCCGGCAAGCACCAGCACGCCACCGGCCAGCTGGACCGTCCGGGGCAGCTCCCCGAGCAGCAGCCAGGCCCAGATCACCGCGGCCAGGACCTCGCCCAGCGCGACGAACGACGCGAGCCGGCTGCCGAGGCGGCGACCGGCCGCGATGCCGGTGACGTAGGAGAACGCCGCCGTGACCAGGCCCAGCAGGACCACGGGGATCCACCACGCGACCGCGCGGCCGTCGTAGACCGCGTCCGCGGTGGAGGCGTGGAAGGGCAGGACCCCGGTGGCGCCGGCGAGCAGCAGGACCGCGCCGCCGACCAGCAGGCCCCCTGCGGCGAGGGAGATGCCGGGCAGGCCGTTGTCCTCGTCGGCGGAGATCACGAAGTACGTCGCCGCGCCGACCATGGCGCCGAGCGCCCACAGCACCCCCGCCGTGCTCAGCTCGGCCCCGGAGACCACGTCGAGCACCAGCACCAGCCCGGTCGCGGCGATCGCCGCGCCCAGCAGCGTCAGCGCCGAGGGTCGGTGTCCGTGGCGCAGCCACAGCCACACGACGACGGCGACCGGGGCGGTGTACTCGAGCAGGAGCGCGACGCTCACCTGCATGTAGGTGACGGCGTAGAAGTAGCACAGCTGCGCACCCGCCACGGCCGCGAGGCCGTAGACCACGACGAGACCCGCGTTGTCGCGGACCAGGTGCCACCTGCCGCGGAGCGCGAGCGCGCCCGGGACGACCAGCACCGCTGCCGCGATCGCGATCCGCAGACCCACCGTGGCGCCGGCGCTCCACCCGGTGTCCAGCAGGCCGCGGGCCAGCGCGCCCGAGAGGCCGAACGACACGGCCGACGCGACGGCCAGGCCGAGCCCGGCTGCCGTGCGGGAGGAGGTGTCATTGGTCATAGCGCTCACGGTCATGACACTAGGACGCGCTGCTGTAATGTGTCAACATGCTTTTCACGGATGACACCGACGCGGCACTCCAAGCCGCTGTCGCGCTGGCCAACTCGACCGACGAGGCCGGCCAGCCGCTGGGATCGGTCGACGACCTGTCGGCCTTCCTCGTCGGGTGGTCCTACACCGGACGCCACGACGCGACGCCCGCCGAGCTCGACGCCGTACGTCGCCTGCGTCCCGCGCTGCGCGAGCTGCTGCTGGCCGAGCGGGACGAGGCCGCCGGCATCGTGAACGCCATGCTCGCCGACGCCCGGGCACTCCCCCAGCTTCAGCGCCACGACCACTGGGACTGGCACCTGCACGCCGTCGACCCCGACCGCCCGCTCGAGGAGCGCGTCGTGGTGGAGACCGCGATGGCGATGGTCGACGTGATCCGCGCCGACGAGATGTCGCGGCTGACCAGCTGCGCCGCGGACGACTGCGAGGACGTCGTCCTCGACCTGTCGCGCAACCGCTCCCGGCGTTACTGCTCCACCACCTGCGGCAACCGCGAGGCCGTCGCCGCCTACCGCGCCCGTCAGCGCACCTGATCCCTCACCGGCGCCTCGCGCCGCCGGTCAGGGCAGGAAGCGCCGCATCACCTCGAGGAACACCTCCGGCTGCTCCGAGTGCACCCAGTGACCGGCACCCTTGACCAGCACCCGTCGGTTGCGGGGGAACCGACGGTCCATCTCACCGGCGGACTCGTCGCTGATGTAGTCGGAGTCGGCACCACCCACCCACAGCACCGGTCCGTCGTACGTCGCCTCACCGAGCTCGGCGCCGGGCCACCCGACCAGTCCGGCCATCTCCTCGCCCAGCAGCTCGAGGTTGAGCTGCCAGTGCCAGCCATCGTCGGTGCGCCGCAGGTTCTGCAGGAGGAAGCTGCGCACGACCGGGTTGGGCACCGCGTCGCGCAACGCCTCCTCGGCCTCGTCGCGCCGCTCGATGCTCGCCAGGTCGAGCCCGCGCATCGTCTCGATGTAGCCGACGAACTCGCGGCCGCTCTCGTAGGCCACCGGCCCGATGTCGACGACGGCCAGCCGCTCGACCAGGTCGGGGTGGCGCAGCGCGAGGCACATCGCGATCTTGCCGCCCATGGAGTGGCCGACGAGCGCGAGCGGCGCCTCGGGGCGCAGGGTCTCGGCGACCTGGTCGGCCAGGTCGAGGTAGTCGAAGGTCTCGGTCCACGGCGAGCGCCCGTGGTTGGGCATGTCGACGAGGACGACGCGGTGGTCGGTGCTGAGCGCCTTGGCGATCTGCGTCCAGTTCTTGCCCTGGCCGAAGAGCCCGTGGCAGAACGCGACGGTCGGGCCGTGGTCGCCGAGGACCGTGGTGTGCAGGCTCACCCCACCATCCTCGCAGTGCTCGGGTGGCGACGACCGACCCGTCCCCCGTCGTGTGCAGCAGCCGAACCGGTCGGCGTGCTGGCCGAGGGTCAGAAGTCGAAGCCGTCGAAGCCGTCGAACATGCCACCGATGCCGTCGCCGATCCCGCCGAACATGTCGCCGATGCCCTCGCCGATCGCGCCGATGCCGTCACCCAGGCCGTCGAAGCCGCCACCGAACAGCATGCCCATGAACATCCAGTCCATCGGGCTGAAGGCACCGAAGTAGCCGGCGGCGTAGGGCTGGTAGGCGCGGCCGCCCTGCCAGTAGGGCACCCGGCGCGAGCCGACCATCACCTTGCGGATGTCGGGCTCGGCGCCGGCGCGCACGCGCTCGGCGTCGAGGGCGCACGCCGGCACGTCGCGGGAGGCGCCACCCGGAGGCGTCCACGGGACGTCGGCGACGGACAACCCGTGGCGCGGGTCGAAGAAGCACGGAGGACGACGCTGCGGCAGCGGCTCCCCCGCCACACGGGCGCGCACGCACGCCATGGCATAGCGGCCGTCCTCGAGGATCTCGGTGACGTGGCGGACGTCCTCGGGCCGGGTCAGGCCGGCCGCCGCGACCTTGGCGGACTCGTAGGCGTCGAGCGCGCGCTGGTAGTCGGCGTTGGCGCCCGGGTCGAGCTCCTCGCCGGCGAGGTCGATGTCGAGGTCCTGGAGCTCCACGCCGAGGGCGGTGACGTCCTCCTCGGCGAGCCTCTTCACCGGTGCGACCTCGGCCTCGGCGCGCGCCAGCTCACGCTTCTTGCCCGACTTGCCCGACGCCACCGCGACCGCGATGAGCCCTGCGAGGACGATCAGCACGAGGACGGTTCCCATGCCGTCAGCGTACGCATCGCGCGCAACCGGAGGACGACGCGAAGAGCAGGTCGCCCGTCGACCCCCGACGACGTGCGACCTGCTCTCGAGAAGCGGCCGGGCAGCGGGACCCTCCCCTGTGCGGTCCCGCCGCTCCCGGCGTGAGAGAAGATTCCCGCGAAACGGCTGGTGTCGGCATCCGTAGTCCTACCTATCTGCCCTACGTAAGCCGATAGGTTCGACTCGTGCTGTCCCCCTGCCTCGGTCGAGACGAGGTCCAGCGCGCGCTCAGCGAGGCGATCGAGGAGTCCCGCTGGGTCACCGTCGTCGGGCCCCCCGGCAGCGGGAAGACGCTCCTGGTGCGCCACGTCGCCGAGGCAGAGCCCGCAGCGTGGGTCGACGCGCGCAACCTGCGCACCCTCGACGACCTGCTCGTCGCGGCGCTCGAGAGCCTCCAGTCCGAGACCGCCCCCGGCGACTCGCTGACCGGTGCACTGGGGCGGGCCGTCGACGGGCGGGACATGCTGCTCGTGCTCGACGGCCTCGACCTCGACGCGACCGGTGCGGGGCCCGTGCTGCAGTCGGTGCTGGAGAGCACCACCGACGCGCGCGTGGTGGTGACCGCGCGCACCACGGCCGGACAGCCATACGAGTCCGTCGTACGTGTCGGGCCGCTGCCGGTGCCCACCCCTCGCTCGCCGCTGGAGGGTCCTGCCGTCGAGCTGTTCCTGCGCCGCATCCGGTCCGCCGGGGGCCAGCAGGTCGACCTCGCGGCGCAGGCCCACGAGGTACGCCGCCTGCTCAGCGCGACCGGCGGCCTCCCGCTGCTGATCGAGCAGGTCGCCGTGCAGTCCGCCCTGGTCGGGCTGAGCAACGCGATGTCGACGGTGAGCCTCGACCAGGCGGTCGACTCCGCGCACGACCTGCTCGACGACGCCAGCGCCACCGCCCTGCGCCGGGTCGGCCTGCTCGACTTCGCGGCCGGCCTCGGCGTGCTCGCCGAGGTCCTCGACGCGCCGGTGTCCGAGGCCGCCGAGCTGGCCGGGGGCCTGGTCCGTCGCAGCCTGCTCGAGGTGGACCACCACGGTCGCTTCGACATGCTCTCCCCGATCCGTGGACGCGCGCGGACCCTGGCCCGTCCCGCCGACATCGAGGCCGTGGACGCAGGACTGCTGCGGTGGGCACAGCGCAACGCGCCGGAGCACGACAACTTCGGCGCCGCGGACGCCGAGTGGCTGCGCGACCTCCCCGCCATGCGCCATGCGGTGCTGACCGCCTGCGCGAGGCCGGAGACCCGCGCCGACGGCTACTCCGTGGCCAACCGGATCTACTCCTCGCTCTACACCTCGATGCGCACCCGCGAGGCGGTCGAGATCATGGAGGGCGCGCTCTCCAGCGGCGACGGCCCGCCGGGGATCGGCGCCCAGATGGCCAGGCGCGCCGGCATCGCCGCATCGGAGATGCGTGGCTCCTACGAAGGGCTCTGGCTGCTCGACCGGGCCGACCAGCACGCGTCGTCGGCACCGCGGCCGGAGGAGCAGCTGGCCAAGACCGCGTCCATCCGTGCCGAGATGCACCTCGACGCGGGCGACCTCGCCAAGGCCGAGAGCGAGGCCCTGCGGGCGATCGAGCTCGACCCCGAGGGGTCGATGCGCCGCCAGGCCACCCGCACGCTGGCCGACCTCTACGCCTCGCAGGGCCGCTTCGCCGAGGCCACGCGCGCCGCGGCCGAGGCGATGCCCGCCCGCACCAGCCGCGACGAGCGCTGGATCGACCTCTCGCTGCGCACCGTGCTGGCCCGGATCGCCCTCGAGCAAGGACGCATCGCCGAGGCGGTCGCGGGCACCCGGGCCGTGGTGACGGAGGCGCGCGAGCTCGCCGAGGACCGCGTCGGGCTGCTGGCCGAGACGCTGCTGCGGGGTCTCGACCCGACATGGGTGCCCACCGACGTCGTCCGCGACACGCTGCCCTGGGCCGTGCGGCTGCCCGTGCTGGCGCAGGACGGGCGTGACCTGCTCGCCCGCGGCGAGGCCCGGCAGGCGGCCGGGCTGGCCGCCGACGTGGTGGCGCTGGCCGACTCCGCGCGCCTGGGACGTGACGGCGTGGAGGCGCGGCTGCTGCTCGGGCGGGCGCTGGTCGAGCTCGGCGACCTCGACCAGGCCACGACGACGTACCTCACGGCGCTCGACCACTGCCGCACCATGCGACTCCCCCTGCGGGCGGCCGACGTGCTGGACGGTCTCGCCGGTGTCGCCCGCGCCCGCGAGCTGCCGGAGGCCCGCGCGCTGGCTGCGGCGGCCTTCGCGCTCCGCACCCCGCGGATGGCGGTGCGCTGGGGCTACTCCGCCGACTACGACGTCAAGCCGGGGGGCACCGCACCCGCGGAGTGGCTCGACGGTGACGACCTCTCGGCGGAGTCGGTCCCCCTGATCACGACGGTGTTCAACCGGCCCGCGACCGCGCCGCCCTCCGCGCTCGACGCGCTGACCGCCGCTGAGCGCCAGGTGGCCGAGCGGGTGGCGCACGGGCTGACCAGCCGCAGGATCGCCGAGGAGCTCTTCGTCTCCCCGCGCACCGTCGACGCGCACCTGACCCACATCTACCGCAAGCTCGACATCAACACCCGGGCGCGGCTGGCGGCCCTCGTCATGGAGCAGTCGCAGCGCCACTGACGCCGCTCCAGGTCCACTGTCGGAGGTGTGTGCGCATGATGGCTCCATGAGCCGGACCATCCAGGTGACCTTCGACGCCCACGACCCCGAGACGCTCTCGCGCTTCTGGGCCGCTGCGATGGGCTACGTCAACCCGCCCCCGCCGGGGCACGAGCTCGCGACGGGCCAGGACCCCTTCGAGGCCTGGCACGCCTTCCTCGCCGAGGTCGGCGTGCCGGAGTCGCAGTGGAACTCCGCCTCCGCGGCCGAGGACCCCGACGGCGACGGTCCGCGGTTGTTCTTCCAGCGCGTCCCGGAGGGCAAGACCGCGAAGAACCGCGTGCACCTCGACCTCCGGGCCGCTCCCGGCCTGCAGGGCGAGGAGCGGATGGCCGCCCTCGAGGTCGAGTGCGAGCGCCTCGTCGCCCTCGGCGCCACCCGGGTGGCGCGGCACGAGCCCGCACCCCCGATGGACGCCGGCCACCTCGTGCTGACCGATCCCGAGGGCAACGAGTTCTGCCTCGACTGAAGCGCCGGTGGGGTGCCGCTGCCGCCGTGCTTTACTCGAGGTGAGCGATCGACGCTCACCCCTTGGACGAGGACCGGTCGCCCGATGACAGACACGACCCGCGAGAGCGGGATCCCCGCGCCGTCCCGTCGAGCCCTGCTGGGCGCCGCCTGGAGCGCGCCGGTGATCGTCGCGGCCGGCACGGCTCCCGCCTACGCGGCATCCGCGGCGGCGACCCTCGTGTTCGACACCTTCGTGGCCTACCCCGACAACTACGCGGGCGCCACGCCCAACCGCATCAAGGGCCACGTCCAGATCCAGCGCCCATGGTCCGCGACCGCCCCCGCCGTCAAGAGCCTGACGGTGACCGTGCCGCTTCCCGTCGCAGTGGCCGCCGGCAGCAAGGCCGTCTCCGTCTCCGGAACGGGGTGGGCCGGCGGCTCGGTGACAGGTCCGGCCAACGGAACCTACAGCTACACGTTCACGTGGACCGGCACGTTGAACAACACCACCTCGTCGACCCCGGAGCTCCGCTTCCTCGTCAAGCGGACCGACGTCGCGCCGACTGTGGCCACCCTCACTGCCTACGTGACGTCACCGCATGCGACACCGACGAACCGCACCATCGAGGCGAGGATCTGACGGTCCTCCCCCGGTACCGGGGTCAGCGCGCGCTGTAGTCCCGGAACCCGCGCCCGGTCTTGCGTCCGAGGTAGCCCGCGGTCACGAGGTGCTCCAGCAGCGGCGCCGGCGAGAAGCCCGGCTCGCGGAACTCGAGGTAGAGCTCCTTCTGGATCGCCAGCGAGACGTCGTTGCCGACCACGTCCAGCAGCTCGAACGGACCCATCGGCAGCGCGCAGCCCTGCTTCATCGCGGTGTCGATGTCGTCCGCGGTCGCGTAGTGCGCCTCGAGCATCTTCACCGCGTCGTTGAGGTAGGGGAACAGGAGCGCGTTGACGATGAAGCCGGAGCGGTCGCCGCACTTGACGGCCACCTTGCCGACCCGGTCGCAGAGCGCGAGCACGGTCTCGGTGACCGCTTCATCGGTGGCCACGGTGGAGACGACCTCGACGAGCTTCATGATGGCGGCCGGGTTGAAGAAGTGCATGCCGATGACGTCCTGGGGACGCTTGGTCACCCGGGCCATCGCGATGATCGGCAGCGACGAGGTGGTGGTCGCCAGGATCGCGCCGGGCTTGCAGATCTCGTCGAGGTTCTCGAAGAGGGTGGTCTTGATGGCGAGGTCCTCCGCGATCGCCTCGACCACGATGTCGACGTCCTTGAGGTCGTCGAGCGAGGTGGTGCCACGGACCCGGCCGAGCACCTCGCCCTTCTGCTCCTCGGTCGCGCGACCGCGCTGGATCTGCTTGTCGAAGTTGCGGGTGATCGTGGCGACCACGCCGTCGACCTTGTCCTGGCCGCGGCCGGTGAAGAGCACGTCGTAGCCGGCCTTGGCGAAGACCTCCACGATGCCGGAGGCCATCGTTCCGGTGCCGACCACGCCGACGAGCTTGACGTCGTGGCGCAGCTGCGGCTTGTCGTCGGCGCTGGGGGTGTGGGCGTCGGCGACGACGATGGGCGAGTCGGGGGCCTCGTAGGTGTAGAAGCCGCGCCCGGACTTGCGGCCGAGCAGGCCCGCGGTGACGTACTGCTTGAGGATCGGCGCCGGCGCGTGGAGACGGTCGCGTCCCTGCTTGTACATCGTGTCGAGGATCTCGTAGGCCGTGTCGAGGCCGATCAGGTCGAGGAGCGCGAGGGGGCCCATCGGGTAGCCGCAGCCGAACCGCATCGCGGCGTCGATGTCCTCGCGGGAGGCGTACTTGCCCTCGTACATCGCGACCGCGTGGTTGAGGTAGCCGAAGAGCAGCGTGTTGGCGATGAAGCCGGCCTTGTCGCCGCAGACGACGGGGTTCTTGCCCAGGTCGCGGAGCAGACCCTGGACGCGGGCGAGGACGTCGGGCTCGGTGACGACGGTGCGGACGATCTCGACGAGGTTCTGCACGGGGGCGGGGTTGAAGAAGTGCACACCGACGACGCGGCCCGGCTTGGCGTTGGCGGTGGAGATCTCGGTGACGCTGAGCGAGGAGGTGTTGGTAGCCAGCACCGCGTCCGGGCGCACGATGTCGTCCAGCTTCTTGAAGATGGACTTCTTGACCTCCAGCGACTCCACGACCGCCTCGACGACGAGGTCGGCCACGGCCAGGTCCTCCATCGCGGTGGTGAGGGTGATCCGGCCCAGCAGCTCGGCCTGCTGCTCCACGGTCATCTTCTCGCGCTTCACCGCCCGGCCGGTGGAGTGCTCGAGGTGCTGACGGCCCCGCTCGAGCGCCGCCTCGTTGACCTCGACGCCGATGACGTCGTAGCCGTTGCGGGCGAAGACCTCGGCGATGCCGGCGCCCATGGTGCCCAGGCCGATCACGCCGACGGTGGTGAACTCGCGGGAAGTCTCCTCAGTCATGGCACGCATGCTCCCACGCCCCACGTCGGTCGTGGATGTGGGAAGCGTCACTCACAGTCCGACGCGGTTCAGGCGTCCGGGCGGATGACCACCACCTCGTCGCCCGGCCGCACCGGACCGGGTCGCACCACCTTCGCGCAGAGCCCTCGCAGTCTCCGCGGCTTGCCCTCCGGGCCGTTGACGAAGGCCAGTGCGTCCTTGCCGAAGCGGGCGATGAACTTCCCGCAGCCGCTGTGCGGCTGGTCGGTCACCACGACCACGGCGCCGTCCGGGCCACCGATGTGGAGCTCGCTCCAGGGCGGCAGGTTGGCGTGGGAGAGGTCGAGGTCGAGGAACATCTGGTCCCCGGCGAGCGGCTCGCGCTCGGGGTCCTGGGCCAGGAACTCCACGAGCTGGTGGTTCATGATGTTGAGCTGCATGTCGGGGTGCGCCGAGCCGTCCGGCGTACGACGACTCCCCCGCGCCGACCACGTGTCGCCCACCAGGCCCTCGGTGACGTCGAGGTGGCCGACCTCGAGCACCTCGCGATGCCCGGGCGCCGGGCGCCGGACGACGGCGCGCAGCACGCCGACGTCGCGTGGGGCGGCGTCGAGCGCCGGCAGGAAGGCCGCGAGGTCGTCGACGGTGCGGTGGGCCCTCAGCACCCGGCGCACGAGCACCCTCCCGGGCTGCTCGCGCACGTGTGTCAAGGGGCGCGGGAGCGGCTCGTCGGCGGGGATCTCGGCGAACCCCAGGGCGGCGTACGCCGCAGCCTCCGGTCCGGCGTACGGCGATGCCGTGACCTGGCCGTACCTGCGGGCGGCCAGGCGCTCGCACGCCGCCTCGACCAGCGCGCGCGTCGCGCTGCCGTCGAGGTCCACCGCGACGACGACCTCGTGCAGGTGGGCGTGCCCGTCGAGCAGGTCGACCCGGACGTGACCGGTCGGCGGGTCGCCCGCGACCAGGACGAACCCGGGGCGCTCCCCCACCGGCTCGAGGTCGAGCTGCACGATGTCTCGCTGCCGCGCGGGGCGTACTGCGTAGTCGGTCACGGGGTCACTGTAGATTCGCCCGTCGTGAGGATCGTCGTCGCACGCTGCCAGGTGGACTACGCAGGTCGGCTCTCGGCCCACCTGCCGCTCGCCACCCGCGTCCTGATGCTGAAGTCGGACGGGTCCGTGCTGATCCACTCCGACGGAGGCTCCTACAAGCCGCTCAACTGGATGTCACCGCCCTGCACGGTGCGCGAGGGCGTCTCGGAGGACGGCCAGGCGGAGTGGCTGGTGACAGCGACGAAGTCCGACGACACCCTGCGCATCCTCATCGACGAGGTCCTGCACGACAGCTCGCACGACCTCGGGGTGGACCCGGGCCTGCAGAAGGACGGCGTCGAGAAGCACCTCCAGGAGCTGCTGGCCGAGCACCCCGCAACGCTCGCCGAGGGCCTCACCCTGGTGCGCCGGGAGTTCATGACCGCCATCGGCCCCGTCGACCTGATGTGCCGCGACGCCGACGGGCTCTCCGTCGCGGTGGAGATCAAGCGCCGCGGCGAGATCGACGGCGTCGAGCAGCTCACCCGCTACCTCGAGCTCCTCAACCGCGACCCGATGCTCACCAGCAAGGGCCCGGTGCGCGGGATCTACGCCGCCCAGGAGATCAAGCCCCAGGCGCGCGTGCTCGCCACCGACCGCGGCATCGCCTGCGCCCTCGTCGACTACGACGCGCTCCGCGGCATGGACGACGCGGAGCACCGCCTCTTCTAGGAGCTGCCCGCCCGCTCGCGGGAGCGCCGCAGCACCTCGACGAGCAGGTGGGCGTAGCCCCGCGCGTCGTCGATGGCGCGGTGGGTGTGCTCGACCTCCCCGAACCACTCGCTCGGCAGGTCGTGGACGGAGAAGGTCGCCGGATCGCCACCGACCACGCCGCAGGCGAGGCTCTTGAGGCAGAGGCCGGCGCCGTGGAAGAGGCGGTCGGTCTCGTCCGGACCCTGCGCGAGGCCGTACGCCGTGAAGCGGCGCAGGTAGTGGTCGACGTAGGTCCCGTCGAAGCCCAGGGGCGAGGCGACGAACTCCCGCTCCTCCCCCAGGCCCTGTAGCCAGCCGACGAACTCGGCCATCACCTCGGGCACCGGCCGGGCGCCCTCGGTGGACGCGGACAGCACCTCGGGCGGCTGGGACAGCCACCACGACCAGGTGGCCGGGTTGGGCTGCGCGCCGGGCAGCCGCTCGAGCACCGCCTCGAACTCCGACACCTGCCGCCCCGACCCCGTCACCGCCACCGACGCCAGCGCCAGCATCGAGTGGGCGCCGGGGACGAAGCCGTCGACCTCGATGTCGGTCACGACGTAGATGCGCTCAGCCATGCCGTCACTCTCGCACTACCCTCGCGTGGTGACCGCGACGCCTCCTGAGCGCATCTTCCACATCGCCACGGCCGACGACTGGCGCCGGGCGCTGGGGACGGGCACGTACACGACGTCGACCGTGGGCGTGAGCCTCGAGGAGGAGGGCTTCATCCACGCCAGCCGGCGCGACCAGGTGCAGGCCGTGTTCGACCGCTACTACCGCGGGCTGCGCGAGGACCTTGTCCTGCTCACCATCGACACCGCCCGCCTCGAGTCCGAGGTCCGCGTGGAGCCGGTCGGGGACGACACCTATCCGCACGTCTACGGCCCGATCCAGAGCCGCGCCGTGGTGGACGTCGTCCCGCTGAGCCGGACGGGCGCCGCCGAGACGGTGACCTCGCTGTGGGTCAAGGAGATGGCGCGGCGGATGGGGCTCGCGCTGCTGGTGATGCTGGTCGTCGCGGTCGTCGTGCTCCTCGCCCAACGGCTGGCATGAGCCTCAGGCGGCCTTCTTGCCCTTCTTGACCTTCTTACCGACGTTCGCCCCTGCCGTGACCTCGACCCTGACCAGCTTGCGCTTCTTCACCGTGTAACCGGGGGGCAGCGTGCCCTCCTTGAGCATCCGCAACGGGCAGCGGCCGCACTTGGTCGAGGACACGCAGCACTTCTTCTTCGGCAGCTTGGCGACCTGCGCCTTGCCGGCCTTCTTCGAAGCGCTCTTGGACGTGCCCACGACCGGCACCCTACAGGATCGTTAGGCAAGCCTTACCTAGCGTCCACCCAGCGTCTTGCCCAGTGTCGACCCAGCAGTCAGCCCACCGCGGTGCCCGCCCACGACCGCGCCACCCACCCGTCGGCGTCCGCCTCGAGGGCGACCACCGCGCAGTTGGGCAGCGGGCGCCGGTGTCCGTGGTCGGAGGGCAGGTTGGTGGCCAGCGCGGGCACGGTCGTGCAGATCGCTCCCCCGTGGCTGACCACCAGCACGCCCTCGCCCCGGTGGGTGTCGGCGACCTCGCCGAGCACCGCGGACACACGACCGATCACCTCTGCGCCACTCTCGGCACCCGGGATGCGCGCGTCCAGGTCGCCGGACAGCCACGCGGCGAAGGTCTCCCGGAACGGGTCGGGGTCGCCGGTCCCGCCGGCGTGGTCACCGACGCCGAACTCGCGAAGCCCCTCGCGCACGACGACGTCGACGCCGAGCACCCCGGCTGCGAGCTCGGCAGTCTGCACCGCGCGCGCCATCGGGCTCGACCACACCGCAGCGATCCGCTCGGTGGCCAGGCGCGACCCCAGGTCGCGGGACTGCTCCCGCCCGAGGGGGCTCAGCCAGCCCCCCGAGTCGCTGAGCAGCTCGCTCTCGTAGAGGGCCTCGCCGTGCCGAGCCACGAACACCCGGGCGGCGCACTGGAGGTCAGCCATGGGCCAGCTCCACCACGTCGTCGGCGCAGCCCCAGGCGAGCGTCACCCCGGCCCCGCCGTGGCCGTAGCAGTGGATGACGTCGCCGACCCGCTCGAGCCGGACCTCGGGCCGCCCCGGACGCAGCCCGACCTTGTGGCGGAGCACCCGGGCGCCCTCCAGCTCTGGCACGAGCGCGGTGGCGCGGTGCAGCACCTGCTCGGCGGCCGCGGGGTCGGGCGTGCGGCTCCACTCGCCCTCCACGTCGGTCCCGCCGACCACGATCTCGGCGCTCCGCGGCACGACGTACGTCAGTCCGCCGGTGTCCAGGGTCCAGCGGTCCAGGCCGACCTGCTCGACGACGACCACCTGGCCGCGGACCGGGTGCACCGAGGGATCCGCGCCGAAGTGCCGGGCCCCCAGGCCGGTGGCGTTGACCACGAGCGTGCCGTCGTCCGGGAGCGCGGACAGGTTCATCCGGGTCAGGGTGCCGCCGAGCTCGTCGATCCGCGCGACCAGCCAGCGCAGGTGGATCGGCATGTCGATGACGGGGCTGACGAAGGTCCAGCCGTCGGCATAGCCCGGCGGCAGCGACGTCTCCCGGTCGAGCGAGGGCACTGCGTCACGCCACCAGGGCTCCGGCTCGTGCTCGCGCAGCACCTCGGTGCCGGTGAGCATCCGCACACCGGTGCGGTCGTCGGTTGCCAGCGCCTCCAGCGCGGCGTACGACGTCGTGCACCAGGCGGTGACGCGCTCCTGCGCCCGGGCGCGGAACGGGTACCAGAGGGCGGCCGCGATCGCCGAGGTCGTCTCCAGCGGCAGGTCGCGCGCCACCACGTCGACGCGGTGGCCGGCCTCGAGCAGCCGGACGGCGCACGTCAACCCGACCACGCCTGCCCCGACCACGATGACGCGCTGCTCGGAGGTGGGCATGGGCGAGAGTCTGCCAGCCGATCAGTCCAGGCCGTTGGCCTTGCGGATGACGTCGACGAAGCCGCCCATGATCTCGGTCAGGCCGAAGTCCTTGGGCGTGTAGACCGCGGCGACACCCCGCTCGATCAGCGCCTTGGCGTCCGACGCCGGGATGATGCCGCCGACGATGACGGGCAGGTCGCCGAGCCCGGCGGCCTCGAGACCCTCGAGGACGTCGGGCACCAGCTCCATGTGCGAGCCCGACAGGATCGACAGGCCGACCAGGTGCACGTCCTCGGCCACCGCAGCGGCGACGATCTGCTCCGGGGTGAGGCGGATGCCCTGGTAGATGACCTCGAAGCCCGCGTCGCGCGCCCGCACGGCGACCTGCTCGGCCCCGTTGGAGTGCCCGTCGAGCCCCGGCTTGCCCACCAGCACGCGCAGGCGACCGCCCAGCTCCTCGCCGGTCGCCCTCACGCGCTCGCGCACCGCGCTCAGCTCGGCGCCCGCGTCGGCCACGCCGACGGCACCGGAGACGCCGGTGGGGGCGCGGAACTCGCCGAAGACCTCGCGCAGCGTGCCCGCCCACTCCCCCGTCGTCGCACCGGCACGAGCGGCCACCAGGGTCGGGTGCATGAGGTTGGCGTCGGTCTTCGCGGCCTCGGCCAGGGCCTGCAGCGCCGCGGTGACCTCCGCCTCGTCCCGCTGCGCCTTCCAGGCCGCGACGGAGTCGAGCGCGGACTGCTCGGCGGCCGGGTCGGCGGCCATGATCGCGCTGTCCAGGTCGGCGGTCAGCGGCGACGGCTCGGTCGTCTCGAACCGGTTGACGCCGACGATGACCTCCTCGCCCGACTCGATGCGCGCGCGGCGGGCGGCGTGGGCGGAGACGAGGTTCTGCTTCATGTAGCCGGACTCGACGGCGGCGATCGCGCCGCCCATCTCCTGGACCCGGTCGATCTCGGCCCTGGCGCCCTCGACGAGCTCGGCGACCTTGGCCTCGATGACGTGGCTGCCTGCGAAGATGTCGTCGTACTCCAGCAGGTCGGACTCGAAGGCGAGCACCTGCTGGAACCGCAGCGACCACTGCTGGTCCCACGGGCGGGGCAGCCCGAGGGCCTCGTTCCAGGCGGGCAGCTGCACCGCGCGGGCGCGGGCGTCCTTCGACAGCGTCACGCCGAGCATCTCCAGCACGATCCGCTGCACGTTGTTCTCCGGCTGCGCCTCGGTCAGGCCGAGCGAGTTGACCTGCACGCCGTAGCGGAACCGGCGCATCTTGGGGTCGGTGACGCCGTAGCGCTCGCGGGTGATCTCGTCCCACAGCTGCACGAAGGCCCGCATCTTGCAGGTCTCCTCGATGAACCGGACGCCCGCGTTGACGAAGAAGGAGATGCGGCCGACGACCTTCTCGAAGTCGTCGTCGGAGACCTGTCCGGAGCCCTTGACCTGGTCGAGCACCGCGATCGCGGTGCAAAGGGAGTACGCCAGCTCCTGCACCGGCGTCGCGCCGGCCTCCTGCAGGTGGTAGCTGCAGATGTTGATCGGGTTCCACTTCGGGATCTCGTGGACCGTGTAGGCGATCATGTCGGCGATCAGGCGCAGGGACGCCTCGGGGCCGAACACGTAGGTCCCCCGGGAGAGGTACTCCTTGATGATGTCGTTCTGGGTGGTGCCGGCGAGCTGGTGGGCGACCTCGTCGGGGGTGAGGTCGGGGTTCTGCTCCTCGGCCACGACCTGGTACATCGCGAGCAGCCACATGGCGGTCGCGTTGATGGTCATCGAGGTGTTCATCCCGGTGAGCGGGATGTCGGCGAACAGCTTGCGCATCTCGCCCAGGTGCGGGACGGGGACGCCGACCTTGCCGACCTCGCCCCGGCTGAGGGGGCTGTCCGGGTCGTAGCCGGTCTGGGTGGGCAGGTCGAACGCCACGCTGAGCCCGGTCTGGCCCTTGGCCAGGTTGGTGCGGTAGAGCGCGTTGGACGCCTCGGCCGTGGAGTGGCCGGCGTACGTGCGCATCACCCAGGGGCGGTCCTTGTCCGTCATGGCGACAGGGTAGGACGCGGTTACCCGGTAGTCACCGGGCTGGACGTGTGACGGATGCCTCAGGCTCAGGCGCTGGCGGCGACCCGCTCGACCTCGATGGCGTGGGCCAAGCGGGCGAGATGGGCCATGCGCCGCACCGACGGTCCGGGGTTGCGGACGGTCAGGTGGTGGCCGCTGAGCCACGCGTGCCGGGTGGCGACCGCGAGCAGGCGCAGGGCGGTCAGGTCGATCGTCGACACCTCGGTCATGTCGATGACCAGGTCGTCGCGGCCCTCGAGGTGCTCGTAGATCGCGTTGCGGACCTCCCACGTGCTGCGCACGTCGAACGCGCCGTGCAGGACCAGGATGTTCCCGTCCGAGACGATGTCCATCTGGTGCTCCTCACTGACGTCCCCCGACGCCAGGCCCGTGACCGCTGTCACTCCTACGACGTATGTGTACCCGATCGGGTTGCATCGATGCCTCACCTTTTCGGCGAGTCCTCCCCAAGTAGGGTCGTGGCATGGTCAACCTGACGCGCATCTACACCCGCACCGGTGACGCCGGCCGGACCCGGCTCGGCGACATGAGCGAGACGGGGAAGACCGACCTGCGCCTGGAGGCCTACGCGTGCGTCGACGAGGGCAACGCCCACATCGGGGTCGCGGTGGCGCACAGCGCCGTGGACGGCAGTCTCGGGGACGACGTCGTCGACGTGCTGACGCGGATCCAGAACGACCTCTTCGACGTGGGCGCCGACCTGTCCACACCGGTCGTCCCCGACCCGAAGTACCCCCCGCTGCGCGTCGAGCAGGACTACGTGGACCGGCTCGAGGCCTGGTGCGACCACTACAACGAGTCGCTCCCCGCGCTGCGGTCCTTCATCCTCAACGGGGGCAGCGTCGGCGCCGCCCACCTCCACGTGGCGCGCACCGTCGTACGCCGTGCCGAGCGGGCCGCCTGGGCGGCATGGGCCGAGCACGAGGCGACCATGAACCCGCTGGCGATCACCTACCTCAACCGCCTCTCCGACCTGCTCTTCATCCTCGCCCGCCACGCCAACCGCGAGAACGGCGACGTGCTGTGGGTGCCGGGCGGCGAGCGCTGACTTCGTCACACCGTCGGATTCCCGCCCGGGACCGGTGGCGCGTGTCCCACAATGGTGCGGACCGGTCCTGATCAATCTCGGAGGAGACAGACGTGTCCGCGCAGCCCACCTTCGCCTCGTCGGCGAGGTCCACGATGCCCCCCTTGGCCGGGGTGTCGACCTTCGACGAAGCGACCCGCATGGTGCTGGACTACCTCCAGGCGCAGGTGCCGATGGACTTCTGGACCGTCTCCCGGGTGATCGACGGTCGGCAGGTCTACCTCGAGGTCACTGCCAACGAGCTGGACCTCGCCGTCGGCGACGGCCCCTCGTGGGAGGGGTCCCTCTGCCACTCCATGTGGGAGCGGGGCGGCCCGCGGGTTGCCCCTGACGTGTCGCAGGTCCCGCAGTACGCCGGGAACCAGGCGGCACGCGGCCTCTCCGTCGCCAGCTACGTCGGCATCCCGCTCCTCAACGAGGACCACACGCTCTTCGGCACGGTGTGCGGCATCGACACCTCGGTGCGGGGCGACTCATTCGCCGACCTCGAGCCCCAGCTGGAGCTGCTCGGTCAGATGCTGTCCGTGGTCCGCAACCTCGACGCCCAGGCGATCTGGCTGGCGCGCCAGCTCGAGACGGCGATGCAGGAGGCCGAGACCGACCCGCTGACCGGCTTGCGCAACCGCCGGGCCTGGCTCAGGGTGTGCGAGGTCGAGGAGGCGCGTCACCACCGGCTGGGTGACCACGCGAGCATCGTCGTCCTCGACGTCGACGGACTCAAGCAGGTCAACGACCACGAGGGCCACGCGGCCGGCGACATCATGCTGCAGCGGGTGGCGACTGTGATCCGCACGTCCTGCCGCCGCACGGACGTCGTGGCCCGGCTCGGCGGCGACGAGTTCGCCGTGCTGTGCCCGCAGACGACGGCCCGTGAGGTCGCACACCTCGTCAGGCGGCTGCGCGAGGAGCTCTCCGCCGTCGGCCTCTCCGCGAGCATCGGTACGGCGACCCTCGACCAGGTCGGCACCATGAGCGAGACCGAGGCCGTCGCCGACGCCGCGATGTACGCCGACAAGGGTGCCCGCCGCCGTCCTTGACGAGCGACCAGATCGTCAGCGGGCGCCCAGGGTGCGCGACTTCTAGTGAGCCGCGGCGGCCGGGCTCCGCTGCTCGCGGGCCGAGGGCACCACGAGCGCGGCGGGCATCAGCAGCACCGCGACGACCAGCAGCGCCTTGAGCGTGCCGACCTGGTCGCCGACGAAGCCGAGGAACGGCGGGCCCGCCAGGAAGGCGGCGTAGCCGATCGTCGAGACCACGCTGACGCGCGACGCCGCGCGGACCGGGTCGTCGGCCGCGGCGCTCATCCCGACCGGGAAGCCGAGGGACGCACCGACGCCCCACAGCACGATGCCGAGCACGACGACGGCCGGCTCGTCGGCGAACACGATGAGCAGCACGCCCGCGCCCGCGAGGGCCATCGTCCCCCAGAGCACGACCACTCGTCCGAACCGGTCGATCAGCCCGGTCCCGGCGAAGCGGCCCGCGGTCATGGCGAGCACGAAGACGGCGAAGCCTGCCACGCCCACCGCGTGGGAGACGTCGTGGCCGTCGACGAGGGCGACCGCCAGCCAGTCGTTGGCGGTGCCCTCGGTCATCGCGAGGGCGAGCACCATCACGCCGATCAGCAGGGTCCGGGGCTCGAGCCAGGCCCGCGCGGCCGAGGTGCCCTGCTCCTCGTGGGTCTCGGCGACCGGCAGGAACGACGGGGAGGTGCGGAAGACCAGGAGCACCGAGACCAGGACGATCACGACCAGGTGCACCGACGACGGCACGGAGAGCTCGATCAGGAGGGCGCCCAGCAGCGCGCCGACCACCGTGCCGGCGCTGAAGCCGGCGTGGAACCGCGGCATCACGGTGCGCCGCAGGCCACGCTCGACCTCGGCCCCCTCGACGTTCATCGCCACGTCCCACACGCCGATGCCGAGGCCGTAGACGAAGAGCCCGCCGACCGTCACGGCCAGCACGTGCCCCAGGCCCAGCGCCGCGACCAGCATCCCGAGGGTGGCTGCGGCGGCGCCGATGCGCACGATGCGCACGGTGCCCCACCGGTTGATGAAGGCGCCGCTCGTCGGAAGGGCGAGCACGGAGCCGAGCGCGATGGCCAGCAGCACCAGGCCGAGCCCACCGTTGGAGAGGTCGAAGCTCGACCTGACCTCCGGGATGCGCGAGACCCAGCTGGAGAACACGAGACCGTTCAGGAAGAACGACAGCCCGACGGCGTTGCGGGCGGCGGTCAGGGTGGGCACGGGCTCTCCTCGCGAGGTCACGTCGCCGGCGACGGGACGGTCGATATCGAATCGTTTCGATGCTAACGTCTCCCCCGTGTCCGGTCCAACTCGCACGGGGTCCCGCGCTCCCACCCTGGCCGACGTGGCTGCCGCCGCCGGGGTCTCGCTGTCGACGGCGTCGCTGGCCTTCTCGGGCAACAAGCCCGTCTCCGAGCCCACCCGTGCCCGCGTCCTCGCCGCAGCCTCCTCGCTCGGCTACTCCGGGCCCAACCCCCTCGCCCGCAACCTGCGGCAGGGCCGCAGCGGCGTGGTCGGCATCGCCGTCGGCCAGCTCAGCACGGCCTTCCGCGACCCGGCCGCGCTGCCGATGCTCGACGCCGTCTCCGAGGTGCTCGGCAGCGCCGGCATGGGCCTGCTCCTGATGGGCGACGACGAGGGCCACGCCCGGCTCCCCCTCGACGCGGTCATCTACGACGTGTGCGGACGCGAGGACGGGTGGCTGCCCTACGACGACCTCGTCGCGCGCGACGTCCCGCTGGTCGTCGTCGAGGGACCGGCGTGGCCGGGCACCACGTTCATCGACGTGGAGCACCGGGCGGGGTCCGCGGCCCTCGCCGCCCACCTCCACGACCTCGGCCACCGCCGGGTGGCGCTGGTGACCCTCGAGCAGTCGCATCCCCAGCGCGAGCGGGAGGCCGGCACCCGGGAGGTGTTCCCCGACCTGCACGTCGTCGGCGAGTGCGCGAGCGACCTCGCGGCCGCGCAGGAGCTCGTCTCGGCCTTCCTGGACACCTCCCCGGACGTCACGGCGATCGTGTGCCAGAGCGACGTCCAGGCGGCCGGGGTCGTCCTCGAGGCCCGGAGACGCGGCCTGTCCGTGCCCGGCGACCTCAGCGTCGCCGGCTTCGACGGCGTACCGACGCCGTGGCTCGACCTGACGCTGACCACGGTGGTGCAGCCCATCGCGGAGAAGGGGCGTACGACGGCGCACGCGGTGCTGGCGCGCATCGCCGGCGAGCACGTCGACGACGTCGTGCTGCCCGTCGAGCTGCGCATCGGCGACTCGACCGGCCCGGCCTGACGCAGCCGCCAGGTCGGCTCAGCGGCGGTTCCAGTCGGTGCCCGGCGGGCCCGACTCGAGCCACGCCTGGAAGCCGGTCAACGAGGCCTCGCTCATCGCGATCTCGAGCGGCTCGCCCGCGTAGTGGCACGACGCCACCAGGTGGCCGTCGTAGAGCGACAGCTCCTCGGCCCCTGCCGGAGCACGCCGCCCGGAGTACTCGAGGTGCTCACGTGCCCAGACCCGCTTGGGCCGCGGGGACAGGGAGAAGATCCGGAACCACTCCAGGGACTGACCGGAGTAGCGGCCGATGCCGAGCAGCCAGCCGCGACCCGGGTGGTCGGTGCGCGCGCGGTAGCTGAGCTCGAAGGTGCCGCCGTTGCGGGCCAGGAACCGGCGCCGGACGATCAGGGAGACTCCGTAGAGCAAGGCCAGCAGAAGGGCGAGCCCGACGATGTCGAGCATCCACTCCCAGACCGGCATCCACACCCTCCACACGCCGACAGAAAAAAGGTGAGCGCACGAACCGTGTGGTTCGTGCGCTCACCCTAGCGGTCGTGCGGGAGGACCCGTCAGGAGGCCCGCTCCGCGGCACGGATGCGTGCCTCGGCGCGGCGTACGGCCTCCTGCGCGGCGTCGTCGTTCTCACCGGACTCCTTGGCCCGCTCGAGGTCCTGGCGTGCCTTCTCCAGGTCGATCTCGTGCGACATCTCGGCCCGCTCGGAGAGGATCGAGACGCGGTTGTCGGCCACCGACAAGAAGCCGGCGTCGACCGCCGCGACCCAGGTCTCGCCCTCGACCGTCTGCACGTCGACGACACCCTCGATGATCGAGGACAGCAGCGGCGCGTGGTTGGGCAGGATGCCGACGTCGCCCTCGGTCGTGCGGGCGATGACCATGGTGGCCTGGCCCGACCAGACGAGCCGGTCGGCGGCGACCAGCTCGACCTGGAGGACCGCGCCGGTCGACAGGTCAGCCATCAGAGGCTCTTCTGGATCTCGGCCCACTTCTGCTCGACGTCGTCCAGACCGCCGCACATGAAGAAGGCCTGCTCGGCCACGTGGTCGTACTCGCCGTCAGCGATCTTGTTGAACGCCTCGATGGTGTCGGCCACCGGGACGGTCGAACCCTCGATGCCGGTGAACTGCTTGGCGACGTAGGTGTTCTGCGACAGGAAGCGCTGGATGCGACGGGCGCGGGAGACGATGATCTTGTCCTCCTCGGAGAGCTCGTCGACACCGAGGATCGCGATGATGTCCTGGAGCTCCTTGTTGCGCTGGAGGATCTGCTTCACGCGGATCGCGCACCGGTAGTGGTCCTCACCGATGTACTGCGGGTCGAGGATCCGCGAGGTCGAGGTGAGCGGGTCCACGGCCGGGTAGATGCCGAGCGACGCGATCTCGCGCGAGAGCTCGGTGGTGGCGTCGAGGTGCGCGAACGTCGTGGCCGGCGCCGGGTCGGTGTAGTCGTCGGCGGGGACGTAGATCGCCTGCAGCGACGTGATCGAGTGACCACGCGTCGAGGTGATGCGCTCCTGCAGCTGACCCATCTCGTCGGCGAGGTTGGGCTGGTAACCCACGGCCGACGGCATGCGGCCGAGCAGCGTGGAGACCTCGGAACCGGCCTGGGTGAAGCGGAAGATGTTGTCGATGAAGAGCAGCACGTCCTGCTTCTGCACGTCGCGGAAGTACTCCGCCATCGTCAGGGCCGACAGGGCGACGCGCAGGCGCGTGCCCGGCGGCTCGTCCATCTGACCGAAGACGAGGGCGGTCTGGTTGAGGACCCCGGCCTCCTCCATCTCGACGATGAGGTCGTTGCCCTCACGGGTGCGCTCGCCGACACCGGCGAACACCGACACACCACCGTGGTCCTTCGCGACGCGCGCGATCATCTCCTGGATGAGCACGGTCTTGCCGACGCCGGCACCACCGAACAGGCCGATCTTGCCGCCCTGCACGTAGGGGGTGAGCAGGTCGATGACCTTGATGCCGGTCTCGAACATCTGGGTCTTGGACTCCAGCTGGTCGAACGCGGGCGCCTTGCGGTGGATGCCCCACCGCTCGGCGGGCTCGAAGGTCTCGCCCTCCTCGAGGTTGAGCACGTCACCGGTGGTGTTGAACACCTTGCCGAGCGTCGCGTCGCCCACGGGGACCGTGATCGACTCGCCGGTGTCGGTGACCTGGCCGCCTCGCACCAGGCCGTCGGTGGGCTTCATCGAGATGGCGCGGACCATGCCGTCACCGATGTGCTGGGCGACCTCGAGGATGATCGACTTGGTCTCGCCGCTCAGCTCGAACTCGCAGGTGAGGGCGTTGTAGATGGCGGGCATCGCGTCGGTCGGGAACTCGATGTCCACGACGGGGCCGATGACCCGGGCAATGCGGCCGACGGAGCCGCCCTTGCTCTCGGTGGTCGTCTCTTCAACAGTGGCAGTCATGTTCACTCACTCCCGGCTTGTGCGTCGGCAAGGGCGTTGACGCCACCGACGATCTCGCTGATCTCTTGGGTAATGCCAGCCTGGCGGGCCTGGTTGGCGATGCGCTTGTACTTCTTGATGAGCTCGTCGGCGTTGTCCGTGGCGGACTTCATCGCCTTCTGGCGAGCGGCCAGCTCGGAAGCGGCCGCCTGCAGCAGGGCGAAGAAGATCCGGCTCTGGACGTAGCGCGGGAGCAGGGAGTCGAGCACCTCCGAGGGGGACGGCTCGAACTCGTAGAGCGGCAGCAGGTCGGCCTTGTCGGGGGCCTCGGTGCCCTCGACGACCTCCAGTGGCAGCAGGCGTACGGCGGTCGGCTCCTGGCTGAGCATCGAGCGGAACCGCGTGTAGACCACGTGGACCTCGTCGACGGCGTGGACGTCGGACTCGCCGTCCTCCACGTCGGCGAGGAACGCCGCGATGAGCGTGGCGCCGATCTCGGCCGCGACGTCGTAGGTCGGCTGGTCGGAGAAGCCGGTCCACGCCTGCATGATCGCGCGCTGGCGGAACTTGAAGTAGGCCTCGCCCTTGCGTCCGGAGACGTAGAGGTCGACCTCCTTGCCCTCGCCCTTGAGCTTCTCGATGAGCCGCTCGGCCTCCTTGAGCACGCTCGAGGAGTAGGCGCCGGCGAGACCGCGGTCGGAGGTGACGATGAGGATCGCCGCCTTCTTCGGGTTCTCCGGCTCGAGGGTGAGGGCGTGGTCGACGTTGGAGAACGTCGCCACGGCCGACACCGCTCGGGTCAGCTCACGGGCGTAGGGAGCCGCGGCCTGGGCCCGCTGCTGCGCCTTGATGATCCGGGACGCGGCGATGAGCTCCATGGCACGCGTGATCTTCTTCATCGACTCCGTCGACTTGATCCGCGCGCGGTACTCGCGTACCGAGAGAGCCATGGCGTCAGCCCCGCTTCTGCTTGACGATCTGCTCCTGCTCGACGTCCTCGTCCTCGAGAGCGACGTGCTCTTCCTTGCCGGCCTTGATGTTCTGACCGTCGGAAGTCTCGAACTGGTCGAGGAAGGAGTCGTAGGCCGACGCGAGCTGGTCCTCGGTCGAGTCCTCGAACTTCAGGCTCTCGCGGATGCCGGCGAGGATGCCCTCGTGGCTGCGACGCAGGTAGTCGAGGAACTCGTTCTCGAAGCGCAGCACGTCGTCGGTCGGCACGTTGTCGAGCCGACCCGAGGTGCCCGTCCACAGCGAGACCGTCATCTCCTCGACCGGGTACGGCGAGTACTGCGGCTGCTTGAGCAGCGCCATCAGGCGCTGGCCGCGGTCGAGCTGCTGGCGTGAGGCCGCGTCGAGGTCGGAGGCGAACATGGCGAACGCCTCCATGGCGCGGAACTGCGCCAGGTCGACCTTGAGCGATCCGGTGACGGCCTTCATGGCCTTCGTCATGGCCGAGCCACCCACACGCGACACCGAGACGCCCACGTCGATCGCCGGGCGCTGGTTGGCCGCGAACAGGTCGGACTGCAGGAAGATCTGGCCGTCGGTGATGGAGATGACGTTGGTCGGGATGAACGCCGAGACGTCGTTGGCCTTGGTCTCGATGATCGGCAGACCGGTCATCGAGCCCTTGCCCATCTCGTCCGACAGCTTGGCGCAGCGCTCGAGGAGCCGGCTGTGCAGGTAGAACACGTCGCCGGGGTAGGCCTCACGGCCCGGCGGGCGACGCAGCAGCAGCGACACGGCGCGGTAGGCCTCGGCCTGCTTGGTCAGGTCGTCGAACACGATCAGGACGTGCTTGCCCTCGTACATCCAGTGCTGGCCGATGGCCGAGCCGGTGTAGGGGGCGAGGTACTTGAAGCCGGCGGAGTCGGACGCGGGCGAGGCCACGATGGTCGTGTACTCGAGCGCGCCGGCCTCTTCGAGGGCGCCACGCACGGCGGCGATGGTCGAGCCCTTCTGGCCGATGGCGACGTAGATGCAGCGCACCTGCTTGTCCGGGTCGCCGGACTCCCAGTTCTGCTTCTGGTTGATGATCGTGTCGATGGCGATCGTGGTCTTGCCGGTCGAGCGGTCACCGATGATCAGCTGGCGCTGGCCGCGGCCGATGGGCGTCAGGGCGTCGATCGCCTTGATGCCGGTCGCGAGGGGCTCGTGCACCGACTTGCGCACCATCACGCCCGGGGCCTGGAGCTCCAGCGCGCGGCGGCCCTCGAGCGGGGTGATCTCGCCCAGGCCGTCGATCGCGGTGCCGAGCGGGTCGACCACGCGGCCGAGGTAGCCGTCACCGACGGGGACCGAGAGGATCTCGCCCGTGCGACGCACGACCTGGCCCTCCTCGATCTTGTCGAAGTCACCCAGGACGACGACACCGATCTCGCGGGTGTCGAGGTTCAGGGCGATGCCCAGCGTGCCGTCCTCGAACTCGAGCAGCTCGTTGGCCATGACCGAGGGCAGTCCGCTCACGCGGGCGATGCCGTCGGCGGCCTCCGCGACGGTGCCGACCTCTTCCGTGGTCGCCGACTCGGGCTTGTAGTCCGACACGAAGCGCTGAAGCGCGTCCCGGATCTCGTCCGGACGGATGGACAGCTCCGTCATTTCACTCACCTGTTTCTCTGGGTCTGCTCGAAAGTTCTTGCTGGGTCTGGGGTGTCGCTGCGTGCTGCGGGTCAGCCGGCGAGCTTGCGCCCGGCGTCGTCGAGGCGGCTCGCGACCGTCCCGTCGATGACGTCGTCACCGATGTCGACCCGGATGCCGCCGATGACCTCGGGGTCGACGACGACGTTGAGGTGGACCGTGCGGCCGTAGGTGCGCGAGAGCACGGCCTGCAGGCGCTCGCGGTCGGTCTCGGCCAGGGGCCGGGCGACGCGCACCGTGGCGACCCGCTGCTCGCGGACCTCCGCGGCCACCTTCTGGTACTCGGTCAGCGCCACACCGACGGTGCGGTGGCTGCCCGAGAGGGACTGCTGGACCAGCGAGACGGTCGCCGGCAGCACCTTGTCGGACAGCAGGTCGCCCACGAGGCCGGCCTTGTCGTCCCGGCTGCGTGCCGGGTCGGAGAGCGCCTCACGGAGCTCCGGGCTGCCCTGCACGAGCTGGTTCACCGCGAAGAGCTCGTCCTCGAGGCGGTCGGCCTGGTCGGCCGAGGACCGGACCACGGCGACCACACCGAGCTGCTCGAGGGCGTCGCCGAGGTCGCGGGCAGAGGTCCAGCGCTGGGAGACCGCGGTGGTGACCACCTCCAGGGCCTCGGCGCTCACCTTGCCGGACAGCACGTCACGGACCAGGCCGGCCTTGGCCGCGCCGGGCACGGAGACGTCGGTGGCGACCCGGCGCAGGGCCGGCTCGGCGCGGAACAGGTCCGCCGTACCGAACAGGTCCTGCCCCACCTGGCGCAGGTCGCCCGTGCCGGGCAGCACACCGGCTGCCGCGGCGTAGGCGTCTGCGGACGCACCTCGCATCATCAGTTGACGCTCCCCGACGTGGTGCCGTTGCTGGCCTCCAGGTCGGCGAGGAAGCGCTCGACCACGCGGCTCTGGCGAGCCTCGTCCTCGAGGCTCTCGCCCACGATGCGCCCGGCGAGACCGGTCGCGAGCGCGCCGACCTCGGCACGGAGGGAGGTGACCGCCTGCTGGCGCTCGGCCTCGATCTGGGTCTTGCCGTGCTCGATGATGCGACCGGACTCGGCCTGGGCCGCCTCCCGCATCTCCGCCACGATCTGGGCACCCTGCTCGCGCGCCTCCTCACGGATGCGCGCCGCCTCGTGCCGCGCGTCGGCGAGCTGCTTCTCCAGCTCGGCGAGCTTGGCGTCGGCCTCGGCCTGCTTGGACTCGGCCGCGGCGATGCCACCCTCGATCGCCTGCGTGCGCTCGGCGAAGGTCTGCTCGAAGCGAGGAGCCACGAACTTCCAGATGAGGAACAGCAGCAGGCCGAAGACGACCAGCGACAGGGCGAACTCGACGGGCACGAAGCCGAGCGGATTCTCCGGGGCGTGGCCGCCCTCGGTGGGCTCGGATCCTTCCGCGAGGAAGATCAGATTCTGCATGGCAGTCCTAGGTCAGTGAGGGCTTGCGTCAGTTGAGGACGAACGCGAGGGCGATGCCGATGATCGCGAGCGCCTCGGCGAGCGCGAAGCCCAGGATGGCGATCGACTGCAGGCGGCCCTGGGCCTCGGGCTGACGGGCGACGCCGGAGATGTAGGCCGCGAAGATCAGGCCGATGCCGATACCGGGGCCAATCGCCGCCAGACCGTAGCCGATCATGTTGAGCGAGCCGTTGAGAGTGCCGTCCACGGCAGTTTCCTTTCGGTTGGTGCTACTTCAGGTAGGGGTGGTGCAGATCGAGGGTGCGCTGCGCTCAGTGCTCGTCGGCGAGGGCGCCGGAGATGTACATCGCGTTGAGCAGGGTGAAGACGTAGGCCTGCAGGAACTGGACCAGGAGCTCGAGGAACGAGATCGCGATGGCCAGGACCCAGGCGAGCGGTCCGGCGACGTAGCCGATGCCGCCGTACTCCAGCAGGAACAGGCCGCCGGTGGAGAACAGGATCAGCAGCAGGTGGCCGGCGAACATGTTGGCGAACAGACGGAGGGCCAGCGTGGCCGGGCGGACCAGGATGTTGGAGAAGAACTCCAGCGGCACGAGGAGGGGGTACATCGCGGGGCTGACGCCCGACGGCACGCTCTGCAGCTTGAGGTAGCCGAGCAGGCCGTGCTTCTTGATGCCGACCCCGTTGTAGATGACCCAGCTCAGGCCCGCCAGGGCGTAGGCCATGGACGCCCGCGAGAACGTCGGGAACTGGATGCCCGGGATCGAGGCGAAGGCGTTGTTGATGAGGATGAAGAAGAAGATCGTCACCAGGTAGGGCACGAACTTGATGAAGTCGTGGCTGCCGATGATGTCGCGGCCGATCGAGTTGCGGACCATGCCGTAGGCGCTCTCGCCGGCGAACTGCAGGCGGCCCGGCACCAGGGTCGCGCGGCGGAACGCGGCGTAGAAGAAGACGAACACGACGAGGGCGCCGAGGACCAGCTGGACCATGGGCTTGGTGACGTCGACGGCACCGATGCTGAACAGCGCCTGGTCGGAGAAGTCGAAGCTGTTGGGGCCCGGAGCGACGAATTCGTCGCCGGACGCAGCCATCGTGGTGCCGAACATCGAGTCAGTCTCCTACTGGCTTGCCTTGTTGAACCGTGCGTATGTCATGTAGATCCCGAAGCCGGCACCGACGAGGATGCCGATCGCCACGAGGAAGCTTGTTCCGAGCCACCGATCGAGCGCCCAGCCAGCCAGCCCGTAGAGCGCCACACCCGAGACGACGTAGCCGAAGGCGTGCCAGGGGTCGCCCTTGGGGGTGTCGTCGGGTGTGGCCGTCGGGGGAAGCTGTCGAGCCATCGCGGTCCGCACACTAGCAGCGGATTCACTCATCGCTCACCCCCGGGGTGACCGGCCGGCTCGTCGGCCGCAACAGGCTCCGGAGATGCGTCCGGAGATGCGTCGGGAGCCAGGTCGTAGGCGGGGATCCGCTGGCGCGTGGCGGCCACCAGCTGGCCCGCGATCCACAGCATCGCGACCGCGATCACCGCGGCCGCGAACCAGCCGCGGGAGAGGTCGTCCTCGGTCACTCCCGAGCGCTCGAGGGCGGCGACGCAGAGGGCCAGGACGAGGAGCTGCAGGGCGTACGTCATGAGCGCCACGAGCAGGGACGCCGACGGCATCAGGCGCGCGACCACGGTCACCACGGCGATCCCGGCGGCGAACACGGCGAGCGTGAGCACTCCCCCGCCGGCGGCGCCCACCACGGCGGCCCGGTCATCGACCAGCGCGGCGGCCACGACGAGCACGAGGACGCCCGCGGCGCCTGCCGCCAGCGCACCGAGGAGCGGGGGGAACCCGGTCCGGGTGTCCTGCGTCGACTCGGTCGTCATGGCGGCGGCCTGTCCGTTGTGGGGCGGTCTCTGACTGCTCGTGAAAACTATCACAAAGTCCTGGAGCCGCTCCAATCAGGGTCCGGGCAGGTGCTCCTCGGGCTCGTGCTGCGGGTCCGACGATGCCTCATCCAGGACGTCCGCGCGACCCTCGACCACGGCGTTCTCCGGCAGGCCGGTGTCACCGAGCCCGGTCTTGGCGGGACGGTGCAGCTTGGGGAGCACGAAGGTCATGGCGACGGCGAGCGCCAGCATCGAGCCGAGGCCGATCCACACGAGCGGGTCGGAGTAGAGGCTGACGAGGACCGCACCCGTGGCGAGCGTGAACGCCCACGTCCACATGATCAGCACGGCCCGGCGCTGGGAGTGCCCGATCTCGAGGAGCCGGTGGTGCAGGTGCTGCTTGTCCGCGCTCATCGGCGAGCGACCCGCGCGCGTGCGGCGCACCACGGCGAGCACCATGTCGGCCATCGGCACCATCAGCAGCGAGATCGGCAGCAGGACCGGCAGGACCGTCACGAAGACGGCGTTGCCCTCGCTGCTCACGTCGGCTGCGGGGAACTGCCCGGACATGGTCAGCACGCTGCCCGACAGCACCAGGCCGATGAGCATCGAGCCGGAGTCGCCCATGAAGAGGCGGGCCGGGTGGAAGTTGTGCGGCAGGAAGCCGGCGCACGCGCCTGCCAGCGCGGCGCTCAGCAGAGCGCCGGTCGTGGCGAGGTTGAGGTTGTTGGTGGCCGTCAGCGTGTAGCAGTAGAGGAAGAACGCGGCGGCGCCGATGCCGACCACGCCGGCCGCCAGCCCGTCGAGCCCGTCCACGAAGTTCACCGCGTTCATCGTGCCGATCACCAGCAGGAGGGTCAGCAGCGCGGCCTGGGAGCTGTCGAGCGAGAACAGCTCGCCCTGGGTGTTGGGGAACCACCAGAACCGCACACCCTGGGTGACCAGGAACCCGGCGACCAGGACCTGTCCGCCGAGCTTGGTGAGGGCATCGAGGTCGAAGATGTCGTCGACGACGCCGAGGGCGCAGATCATCGCCCCCGCCAGCACGACGTTGCGGGCGTCGTCGAAGACGAAGTAGTCGCTCCTGGACAGGAAGGGCAGGTGGGTGGCCACCAGGTACGCCGCGGCCAGCCCGCCGAGCATCGCGAGCCCGCCCAGGTAGGGGATCGGCTCCGCGTGCACGTCGCGGTCGCGGACCGCGGCGACCGCGCCGGTGCGCAGCGCGATCTCCCGGGCGATGACGGTGAGCAGGTAGGTCACCGACAGGGCGACCAGGAAGACGAGGAGGTACTCCCGCACGCGGCCTAGCCCTCGTCCGTCAGCACGACGCCGTGCTCCTCGATCGCGGCGTTGAGCACGTCGAGGGACAGGGCGCCGAGCCGCAGCACGCGGCCCTCGGGGACCGTGACGTCGATGATGGTGGACGCCTCCCCGCCGGGCGACGTGCCGGCGTCGACGATCACGGCCACGGCGTCGCCGAGCATCTCCTCGGCCTGGTCGGCGTCGGTCGCGGCGGGGCGTCCGGTCAGGTTGGCCGAGCTGACGGCGAGGGGACCGGTGCGCTCGAGGACCGCGAGCGCGACCTCGTCGTCGGGCATGCGCACCGCGACGGTGCCGCGGGTCTCCCCCAGGTCCCACATCAGCGACGCCTGCTGGCGGCAGACGAGCGTGAGCGGGCCGGGCCAGAACTCGTCGACGAGGGTGCGTGCCCAGGTGGGCACACCCTCGGCCAGCGCGTCGAGGGTGGTGGCCGCCGAGACCAGCACGGGCGGAGGCATGTCACGACCGCGGCCCTTCGCCTCGAGCAGGCCCTTGACGGCGTCGTGGGAGAACGCGTCGGCGGCGATGCCGTAGACGGTGTCCGTCGGGATCACCACCAGCTGTCCACGTCGTACGGCGGCAGCCGCGGCGCTCACCGCCGCCTCCCGCTCCTCCTCGGTCGAGGTCGCAAGCCTGTCCACGGCGCTCATCGTGCCAGTCGCGCGGTCAGATAGCGGGGTCGACCCGCGAGGTCGCGGTGGTCGGCCACGTCCAGCCAGCGTCCGGTCGAGGCGAAGACCCCCGGGGCGGACTCGCCCTGGACGTCCGCGTGCTCGGCACCGACCACTCCCCCGGGCCGCAGCAGGAGGGCGGCACGCTGCTCCAGGACGCGGATGGCGTCGAGCCCGTCCTGGCCGGAGAACAGGGCGAGGTGCGGGTCGTGGTCGCGGGCCTCGGCGGCCACCGACTCCCACGCCTCGAGCGGGATGTAGGGCGGGTTGCACACCACCACGTCGACGGTGCCGCGGAGGTCCTCGAAGGCGGTGGCGAGGTCGCCGTGGCGCAGGTCCACACCGGTGCCGCTGAGGTTGCGCTCTGCCCAGGCGAGGGCTCCCTCGTCGAGCTCGACCGCGTGGACGTCGGCGTCGGGGACCTCGTCGGCCACCGCCCTGGCGATGGCGCCCGAGCCGGTGCAGAGGTCGACCACCACCGCGGGGCGGCCGAGCGCGCCTGCGCACTCGATCGCCCAGCCCGCGAGCAGCTCGGTCTCCGGACGGGGCACGAAGACACCGGGACCGACGGCCAGCTCGACGTGGCGGAACGCCGCGCTGCCGGTCAGGTGCTGCAGCGGCTCGCGGACCGCGCGGCGCGCCAGGAGGGCGTCGTACTGCTCCTGCGCGTCCGCGCCGAGGTCGTCGACGAGCGGGAGCCGGCCGAGCGGGACGCCCAGGACGTGGGCCAGCAGCAGGTCGGCGTCGCGCTCCGGGGAGGCGACCCCGGCCTCCCGCAGCCGGGCCGCACCGTCGCGTCGAGCCGCACGCGCGCGCACTCAGCCCTCCAGGGCGGCCAGTCGGGCGGCCATGTCGGTCTCGACACACGAGTCGAGCACCGGCTGGAGCTCGCCGTCGAGCACCTGGTCGAGGTTGTAGGACTTGTAGCCGGTGCGGTGGTCGGAGATCCGGTTCTCCGGGAAGTTGTAGGTGCGGATCCGCTCGGAGCGGTCGACGGTGCGCACCTGTGAGCGGCGCGCCTCGCTGGCCTCGGCGTCGGCCGCGTCCTGGGCGACCTGCAGCAGGCGTGCGCGGAGGATCCGCATCGCCGACTCCTTGTTCTGGAGCTGGCTCTTCTCGTTCTGGCAGCTCGCCACGATGCCGGTCGGCAGGTGGGTGATCCGCACGGCCGAGTCGGTGGTGTTGACGCTCTGGCCGCCGGGCCCGCTGGAGCGGAAGACGTCGATGCGGAGGTCGTTGTCGTCGATCGTGACGTCGACCTGCTCGGCTTCGGGCATCACGAGGACGCCCGCGGCCGAGGTGTGGACGCGGCCCTGCGACTCGGTGACCGGGACGCGTTGCACACGGTGCACGCCACCCTCGAACTTCAGCAGCGCGTACGGCGCCTGGCCGGGCTCGACGGTTCCCTTCGCCTTCACCGCGGCGGTCACCGACTTGTAACCCCCGAGGTCGGACTCGGTGGCGTCGAGCACCTCCACGCTCCAGCCGCGGCCCTCGGCGTAGCGGGAGTACATCCGCAGCAGGTCGCCGGCGAACAGCGCCGACTCCTCGCCGCCCTCACCGGACTTGATCTCCAGCAGGGCGTCCTTGCCGTCGGTGGGGTCGCGCGGCACGAGGAGGCGGCGCAGCCGCTCCCCCGCGACCTCGCGGCGCACCGCGAGCTCCTCGGCCTCCTGGGCGAACGCGGGGTCGTCGGCGCCGAGCTCGCGCGCGGCCTCGATGTCGTCGCCGAGCTGCTGCCAGTCCTGCCACGTGGTGACGACCGCGGTGAGCTCGGCGTAGCGCTGGTTGAGCTGCTTGGCCAGGCGCTGGTCGGCATGGGTCTCGGGCAGGGCCAGGCGCTGCTCGAGCTCGGCGTGCTCCTCGCGCATCCCCTCGACGGCCTCGAACATCGCTCCTCCTCCTGCTCCCCCGTTGCCCGGACAGACGACAAGGCGCCGGCCACCCGCGGAGTGCGGGCGACCGGCGCCTGACGTGGACTACTTGGTCTCAGCAGCCTTCTTGGCGTAGCGGGCCTCGAAGCGGGCGACGCGGCCGCCGGTGTCGAGGATCTTCTGCTTGCCGGTGTAGAACGGGTGGCACTGCGAGCAGACATCGGCGTGGAGCTTGCCGGAGGTCGCGGTGCTGCGGGTCGTGAACGAGGCGCCACAGGTGCAGGTGACCTGGGTCTCGACGTAGTCGGGGTGAGTGTCCTTCTTCATGGTCTTCCTCTCGATTGCTCCGGGTCGTCCCGCGCGGATGCAAGGACGTGAACCGGAACCGACGCACAAGTGTGCCACCGGTCTGAACAACGGCGCCAATCCGGGTGTTCCCGCAGGAGGCACCCGGTCGGCGCAGGGCGGGCGCGGGGTCGTCAGCGTCTGCCGACGACCTTCACGACGGCCTGCTGGGAGTCGGCCGCCGCGAGCTGCTTGCGCAGGTCACCGACGACCGCTCCCTCGGCCGGCGCCAGCAGCTTCTCCTCGTGGCGGGTGCCGGAGGCTGCGACGTCCACGGCCGGGACGATGCCCTTGGCCGCCTTCTCCGCGCTGAGCACCAGCTCCGAGTTGGCCGTGCCCGCCAGCTCCTCGAGGAAGAACTCGTCGGTCGCCGACCCGGTGCCCACCGTCACGGTGGCCAGGATGGTCAGCGAGCCGCCGTCCTCGATGGTGCGCGCGGCACCGAAGAACTCCTTGGTCGGGTGCACCGCGGAGGCGTCGACGACCCCGCCCAGCACCCGTCCGTTGGCCGGGGCGGCGAGGTTGTAGGCGCGGCCCAGCCGGGTCAGGGAGTCGAGCAGCACGACCACGTCGTGGCCGAGCTCGACGAGCCGCTTCGCACGCTCGATGGCGAGCTCGGCGACCAGGGTGTGGTCGGCCGGCTGGCGGTCGAACGTCGACGCGACGACCTCGCCCTTCACCGCACGCTGGAAGTCGGTGACCTCCTCGGGGCGGGTGTCGACGAGCACCACCATCACGTGGCACTCGGGGTTGTTGGCCGTGACCGACTGGGCCACCGACTGCAGGAGGGTCGTCGCCCCCGTGCGCGGCGGGGTGAGCACGAGACCGCGCTGGCCCTTGCCGACCGGAGCCGCGATGTCGATCACGCGACCGATGAGGTTCGCGTCGTCCGTCGCGAGACGCAGCCGCTGGTGCGGGTGCACCGGGACGGCGTCGGCGAAGTGCGGGCGCTCCTTGGCGCCGTCGGCCTCGGTGCCGTTGACGCTGTCGATGCGCACCATCGGGTTGAACTTCTCGCGACGCTCGCCCTCACGGGGCTGGCGTACCTGCCCGACGACGGCGTCGCCGCGGCGCAGGTGGTACTTCCGCACCATCGACAAGGAGAGGTACACGTCCTCGGGACCGGGCAGGTAGCCCGAGGTCCGCACGAAGGCGCAGTTGTCGAGCACGTCGAGGATGCCGGCCGCGGGCACCAGGACGTCGTCCTCGAGGATCGTGGTGTCGGGCTCGTTGCGCCCGCCGGAGCGGACGACCGGGCGCTCCCGGTCCCGGCCACGGCGGCGGCGGTTGCGGCGGCTGCCGCCCTCACCGTCCTCGTCGTCGTCGGGGTGCTGGGCCTGGTTCTGCTGCTGGTTCTGTTGCTGGCCCTGGTTCTGCTGGTTCTGCTGGCTCTGCTTGTCCTGGTTCTGCTGCTGGTTCTGCTTGGCCTGCTTCTGCTGGCCCTGCTTCGGCTCGTTCCGGTCGGCCTTCTGCTCGGCCTTCTGCGGCTCGTCCTTCTGCTCGGCGCGCTGCTCGGACTTGCGGTCGTTGCGCTGACCCTGCTGCTGACGGTCCTGGCGAGCCGACGGCGCCTGCTCGGCGCGGTCGGTCTGGCCGCTCGGCTCGGACTGCTCGCCCTGGTCGGACTGCTTGCCCTGGTCGGACTGCTCGGCGCGCTCGACCTGACGCTGCTTGCGGGTGCGGGTGCGTACGGTCGTCTGCGGCGCGGGCTCCTCCGCACGGGCCGTCTCGTCCCCGCCCGTCGCGGCCGCAGCGGGCTGGTCGCCGGTGGCCGGCGCCTGCTCGGGCGCCTGCTCGGGCGCCTGGGCCGACGCCGGGGCCGACGCCGGGGCGCCGCCGCCGGACTGGGCCGCCTTGATCGCGTCGACGAGCTGGGCCTTCTTCATCGAGCCGGCACCGGCGATGCCGAGGCCACCGGCCATCGACTTGAGGTCGGCCAGCAGCATCGAGCTGAGGCCGGCGGACTTCGAGGCAGCCTTGCGGGGCGCCTTCGAGGGGGTCTCGGTCACGTGAGTCCTTCACACGTTGCGTCGCCTGCGGTGACCGTCGAGCGGCCCGCGAGGCGGATGGGTGTCGCCCGGCGCTCAGCCGTCCTGGGAATCCAGAGGGAGATCCAGGGGCCGGACGGGCGGGTGCGCCGAACGGCGCGCCGTCAGGTTAGCAGGGGCCCGTTGCCAGGTGGCGCACCGCGGCCGATCAGACCAGGGCGGCGCCGGCAGGCTCGACCGTCAGGTCGTGGCACGCCCAGCCGTCCGGGCAGCGAGCCCTCAGGGCCGAGGTGTCGGCCGCGCCGAAGGCCAGCACCGTCGGCCCGGCACCGGACACCACGGCAGGTACGCCGTCGGCGCGGAGACGGCGTACGAGCGCGAGGGTCTCGGGCATCGCGGGCTCGCGCTGGTCCTGGTGGAGCCAGTCGCGCGTCGCGGCCAGCAGGTGCTCCGGCTGGCCGGCGAGGGCGGCGACGAGGAGTGCGGCCCGGCCCGAGTTCGCGGCCGCGTCGGCGTGCGGCACGCTCTGCGGCAGCAGGCCGCGGGCGACGGAGGTCTCGACCCCGACCGGCGGGACGAAGGCGACCGCGGTGATCCGCGGGTCGACCCCGACCCGCACGGCGTACCAGTGGTCGTCCTCGCGCCCGGAGATCACGAAGCCGCCGTAGAAGGCGGGCGCGACGTTGTCGGGGTGGCCCTCGAGGTCGGCGGCGAGGTCGAACAGCGCCTCGTCGGAGGCGAGCAGCTGCCCGCCTGCCACCAGGCCGCGGGCGAGCACCACGCCGGCGACGATCGCGGCCGACGACGAGCCGAGGCCGCGGGCGTGCGGGATGACGTTGCGGCACGAGAGCCTCAGCCCCGGCGGCTGGGCACCCATCAGCCCGAACGCGGCACGCATCGCGCGCACGACGAGGTGCGACTCGTCTCGGGGCACGCCGTCGGCGCCGGCGCCCTCGACCTCGACGACGAGGCCGTCGGGCTGCACCTCGGCCTCGAGCTCGTCACGCAGCGACAGCGCCAGGCCGAGCGAGTCGAACCCGGGCCCCAGGTTGGCCGAGGTCGCCGGGACCGTGACCCGCACCGGGCCGTCGACGAACGTCGCCATGCTCAGGCGAGCCCGGCGGCAGCGGCAGCCGCGGCGACGTCGGCGTCGACGACCGTGTCGACGATGTCGCCGCAGGACTCCAGGGCCGTGGCGGTGTCCTTGAGACCGTGGCCCGTGACCGTGATCGCCACGGTCGAGCCGGCGAACGACTCACCGCCCGCGACCGCCGCCAGCAGGCCGGCGACACCGGCCGCCGAGGCAGGCTCCACGAACACCCCGTCGTTCCGGGCGAGCTCGAGCTGGGCGGCGAGGATCTGCGCGTCGGAGAGCGCCGCGAAGCCGCCCTCGGACTCCTTCGCGGCCTGCTCGGCGAGGTGCCAGGAGGCCGGGTTGCCGACCCGGATCGCGGTGGCCTTGGTCTCGGGGTGCGGGAACGGCTCCCCCGTCACCAGGGGCGCCGCGCCCTCGGCCTGGAAGCCGCGCATCCGGGGACGCCTCGTGGCGCGGCCGAGATCGGCGTACTGCTGGTAGCCGAGCCAGTACGCCGAGATGTTGCCGGCGTTGCCCACCGGCAGCAGGTGGACGTCGGGCGCGTCGCCGAGGAAGTCGACGATCTCGAAGGACGCCGTCTTCTGCCCCTGGAGGCGGACCGGGTTCACCGAGTTCACCAGCTCCACGGGGTAGTCCTTGGACAACCCGATGGCCATCGCCAGGCAGTCGTCGAAGTTGCCGCGGACCATGATCACCTGGGCGCCGTGCACCACGGCCTGGGCGAGCTTGCCGGCCGCGATCTTGCCCTCGGGGATCAGGACGAGCGGCTTCAGCCCGGCCTTGGCCGCATAGGCGGCCATCGACGCGGAGGTGTTGCCGGTCGAGGCGCAGACCACGGCCTGGGCACCGAGGTGCTTGGCGTGCGAGATGGCGGCAGTCATGCCGCGGTCCTTGAAGGAGCCGGTCGGGTTGTCGCCCTCGACCTTGAGCCACACCTCGGCACCGGTCACGCCGGAGAGCCACTCCGAGTGGACCAGCGGCGTGCCGCCCTCGCGCAGCGTGACGGCGGGCATGCCCTCGGGCAGGTCGAGCAGGTCGCGGTACTCCTCGATGACGCCGCGCCACTGGTGGGTCCCGCCGGGAACGGTCCTGGTGGTCATTCGTCGCCTCCCTCGACCCGCATCACCGACGTGACCTCGCGGACGATGTCCATCTCGCGCAGCTGCTGCACGGTCGCGGCGAGCGCGGCGTCGGGAGCGGCGTGCGAGACGACCACGAGCTGCGCGTCGGCCCCGCGGCCCTCCTGGCGCACGGTCTGGATGGAGACGTCGTGGTCGGCGAACGCGTTGGCCACCGCCGCGAGCACGCCGGCTCGGTCGTCGACGTCGATGGCGACGTGGTAGCGGGTGCGGGTCTCCCCCATCGGCTGCACCCCGCGGTCGGCGTACGCCGACTCCCCCGCGCCGCGCGTCTCGGCGAGGCGGTTGCGCGCGACCGTGACCAGGTCACCGAGCACCGCGCTGGCCGTGGGCGCGCCGCCCGCGCCGGGCCCGTAGAACATCAGCTGGCCGGCGGCCTCGGACTCCACGAACACCGCGTTGTAGGCCTCGCGGACGCTGGCCAGCGGGTGCGAGCGCGGGATCATCGCCGGGTGCACGCGGGCGGCGACCTGGTCGCCGCGCAGCTCGCAGATGGCGAGCAGCTTGACCACCGAGCCCATGTCGCGGGCGCTGGCCACGTCGGCCGCGGTCACCTCGGAGATGCCCTCGCGGTAGACGTCGGAGGCGGTCACCCGCGAGTGGAAGGCCAGGCTGGCGAGGATCGCGGCCTTGGCGGCGGCGTCGAAGCCCTCGACGTCGGCGGTCGGGTCGGCCTCGGCGTAGCCGAGCTCCTGGGCCTCCTCCAGCGCCTCGGAGAAGCCGGCCCCGGAGGTGTCCATCTTGTCGAGGATGAAGTTGGTCGTGCCGTTGACGATGCCGAGCACCCGGGTGACCTTGTCGCCGGCCAGCGACTCGCGCAGCGGCCGCAGGATCGGGATCGCACCGGCCACGGCCGCCTCGTAGTAGAGGTCGCGCTCGGCCTTGGCGGCGGCCTCGAACAGCGTCGGGCCGTCCTCGGCGAGCAGCGCCTTGTTGGCGGTGACGACGCTCGCGCCGTTGTCGAGCGCGGAGAGGATCAGGGAGCGCGCTGGCTCGATGCCACCGATGACCTCGACCACCAGGTCGACGTCGTCGCGGGCGACCAGCCCGGCGGCGTCGGTGGTGAGCAGCCCGTCGGCCACCTCGACGTCGCGGGGCGCGTCGAGGCGACGTACGGCGACGCCCACCAGCTCGACCGGCGCGCCCACCCGGGCGGCGAGGTCGTCGTGCTGCTCGGTCAGCAGCCGCACCACCTGCGAGCCGACCGCTCCGCAGCCCAGCACGGCCACCTTCAAGGTGCGCTTGTCACCGTCACTCATCGAACACACCCACATCGGTCGCCAACAGGTCGGCCTCAGTCTCTCGTCGCAGCACGGTGAAAGTCTTCCCGTCCCGAACTCCGATCACCGGAGGACGCAGGGCGTGGTTGTAGTTGGACGCCATGGATCTGCAGTAGGCACCCGTGCCGGGCACCGCGACGAGGTCCCCGGGGCGCACGTCGCCGGGCAGGAACTCGTCCTTGACCACGATGTCACCGGCCTCGCAGTGCTTGCCGACCACGCGCGCCAGGGCGGGCGTGGCGGCGGAGGCGCGGGACGCGAGCGTGGCGGAGTAGTCGGCGTCGTAGAGGGCGGTGCGGATGTTGTCGCTCATCCCGCCGTCGACCGACACGTAGGACCGCCGGGCGCCGCCGTCGAGGGCGACCTCCTTGACGGTGCCGACCTCGTAGACCGTGCACATGGCCGGTCCGACGATCGCGCGGCCGGGCTCGATCGACAGGCGCGGCCCGGCGATGCCGAGGGCGCGGCACTCGTGCTCGACGATCTTGCTCATCTCGGTCGCGAGCTGCGAGGGGTCGGACGGGTCGTCCTGCGTGGTGTAGGCGATGCCGAAGCCGCCGCCGAGGTCCATCTCGGGCATCTCGACGCCGACCTCCTCGCTCACCGTGGCGTGGAGCGCCAGCACCCGGCGGGCGGCGACCTCGAAGCCGGAGGTGTCGAAGATCTGGCTGCCGATGTGGGAGTGCAGGCCCAGCAGGCGCAGGCCGGGTGCCTCGTGCACACGGCGTACGGCGTCGAGGGCGTCGCCGCTGGCGATCGAGAAGCCGAACTTCTGGTCCTCGTGCGCGGTCGCGATGTACTCGTGGGTGTGCGCCTCCACCCCGGCGGTGACGCGGACCATCACGCCGATCGTGCGGCCCTGCGCGGCCGTCACGCCCGCCAGCCGCTCGATCTCGTGGAAGGAGTCGACGATGACGCGGCCCACGCCCAGCTCGACGGCGCGCTCGAGCTCGCCGACCGTCTTGTTGTTGCCGTGGAAGCCGACCCGCTCCATCGGGAAGCCCGCGCGCTCGGCGACGGTGAGCTCCCCGCCCGAGCACACGTCGAGCGAGAGCCCCTCCTCGGCCAGCCACCGGGCGACCGTGGTGCAGAGGAACGCCTTGCCGGCGTAGAAGACGTCGTAGTCGGCGAAGGCGTCGCGGAAGGCGCGGGCGCGGGCGCGGAAGTCGTCCTCGTCCAGGACGTACGCCGGCGACCCGTGCTCGCGGACCAGCTCGGGCAGCGGCACACCCCCGACGGCGAGCACGCCGTCGGCCTTGGTGGCCGTGCGGGACCAGAGGTGCTCGACGAGCGCGTTGGTGTCGGCGGGCTCACGCAGCCAGTGGGGTCCCCGCAGCGCGCCGTCCGCGTGCGCCCAGCCGGACGGGTGCGCAGTCGGCACGACCGATCACATCCTCTCGGGAGCCGAGACGCCGAGCAGGCGCAGCCCGTTGGCGATCACGGTCTGCGTGGCGTGCACCAGGACGAGGCGCGCCTCGTTGCTCGGCGTGACCGGCTCGTCTCCGATCGGCAGCATGCGGCACTCCTTGGTGTCGTACCACTTGTTGAAGACCGACGCGGTGTCCTCGAGGTAGCGCGCGACGCGGTGCGGCTCGCGCAGGTCGGTCGCGCTCGCGACGACCCGCGGGAAGTCCGCCAGCGCGCGCAGCAGCTCGCCGTCGCGCTCGTGGCTGAGCAGCGACGGGTCGAAGTCGTCGGGCAGCTTCATCCCGAGGTCGGTGGCGTTGCCGATCATCCGGCAGGTGCGCGCGTGGGCGTACTGGACGTAGTAGACCGGGTTGTCGTTGGACGCCTTGGCCCAGAGCGCGAGGTCGATGTCGATCGTGGAGTCGTTGGTGTAGCGGGCCAGCACGTAGCGCGACGCGTCGACGCCGATGGCCTCCACCAGGTCGTTCATCGAGATGACCGTGCCGTTGCGTTTGGACATCCGCACCGGCTGGCCCTCGCGGAGCAGGTTGACCATCTGGCCGATGAGGATCTCGAGGTTCTCGTGGGGCGTGTCGCCGAAGGCGGCACACATCGCCATCATGCGGCCGACGTAGCCGTGGTGGTCGGCCCCGAGCAGGATGAAGCAGCGGTCGAAGCCGCGCTCCCGCTTGTCGAGGTAGTAGCCGAGGTCGCCGGAGATGTAGGCGGGGGTGCCGTTGGACCGCACGATCACGCGGTCCTTGTCGTCCCCGTACTTCTCGGTGCGCAGCCAGAGCGCGCCGTCCTCGACGTAGGTGTTGCCCATCTCGGTGAGGCGCTCGATGGCGCGCTCGACAGCGCCCGAGTCGTGCAGCGACTTCTCGTGGAAGTAGACGTCGAAGTCGACCCCGAAGTCGTGGAGGTCGGACTTGATCTCCTCGAACATCAGGTTGACGCCGGTCTCGCGGAAGACCTCCTGCGCCTCGGCGTCGGGGAGGTCCGTGACGTCGGGTCGCTGGGCGGTGACCTGGTCGGCGATCTCCTTGATGTAGTCGCCGCCGTAGCCGTCCTCGGGGACCTCGCGACCGCGTGCGGCGGCGAGGAGCGAGCCCGAGAAGCGGTCGATCTGGGCACCGTGGTCGTTGAAGTAGTACTCGCGCGTCACCTCGGCGCCGGAGAACTCCAGGATCCGGGCGAGCGCGTCGCCGACCGCAGCCCAGCGGGTGCCGCCGAGGTGCAGCGGGCCGGTGGGGTTCGCGGAGACGAACTCGACGTTGATCTTCTGCCCGGCGAGCGTGGTGGCCGAGCCGTACGACGGACCTGCCGCGACGATGTCGGCCGCGACCTGCCCCTGGGCACCGGCCTCGACCGTCACGTTGAGGAAGCCCGGGCCGGCGACCTCGACCTCGGCGACGCCGTCGGAGGCGCGCAGCCGCTCGGCGACGAGCTCGGCGAAGGCGCGCGGGTTCGTCCCGGCCTTCTTGGCGAGCTGGAGTGCGACGTTGGTGGCGTAGTCGCCGTGACCCTTCTGCCGGGGTCGCTCCACCGTGACCTCCGTCGGCACGCCGTCAGGGAGGGTCACCGCGCCGTCGGCCACGAGGGCCGCCAGGACGTCGACGATGGTCGCGGAGAGCTGCTCGGGGTTCACCCGCCAAGCCTATCGGCGGGGCGCCGACCGCCTCGAACCGGTTTCACGCCGTGGTTGCCGTGGCGGCCTGCCCTAAGGTCCTGCCTGTGACGACGCACCCCACCTACGACCAGCTGATCGAGCTCCCTGCCTACGCGGAGCAGCCCGTGCCCATGCCCTTCGAGGACATCAACGGCCACCTCAACGTCCGCCACTACATCGGCATCGCCAGCGAGGGGCTCGACGAGTCCCTGGTCGAGGTGGGCATCCCGCAGATGTGGCCGCTGACGGACGGGCACGCGTGCTTCGCGGCGGAGCACCACGTGACGTACCTGAGCGAGCTGCGCACCGGCGACACGATGTCGGCGCGGGTCCGTCTGCTCGGTCGCTCGGAGCGGGCCGCGCACGCCCTCGTCTACCTCCTCGACGAGACCAAGAAGACCGTGGCCTGCGTGGTCGAGGAGATCTTCCTGCACGTCGACCTCTCCACCCGCCTGACCGCGCCGTGGCCCGAGGACGTCGCCGCGCGGCTCGACGCCCGGGTCGCCGAGCACGAGGCACTCCCCTTCCCCGCCGCGACGTCCGGCTCGCTCGCCCTGCGCTGAGGTCGGGCGGTTGCACGACCTCGTCGTGCGACCGGTAGTCTTCACCGCGCACTGCTCCCCGATCACCCGGGGCGGCGCACGCCTCCGTAGCTCAGGGGATAGAGCACTGGTTTCCGGTACCAGGTGCCGCAGGTTCGAATCCTGCCGGAGGCGCCAGCAGCGGCGGCACCCACGAGGGTGCCGCCGCTCTTCTGTTCCCGGCCGTGACCTCACCGCGCCAAAGTCGTTGAGCGCTCGAGGGAGCACGCGCCGGTCTGAGGGGATCGGCCCCTGGTCGGCTCCCCACGGACCTCGGGAGGGGAACCCATGCCACGCACCACCAGGCGCCGCACGGCGGCAGCGACGAGCGTCGTGCTCGCAGCCGGACTGGCACTCACTGCTGGACTAGCTGCCACGCTCGCCGCGCCGGCGCAGGCGGCCGGCACCACGCAGGCACGCGCCGACGACCGGCTCACCGACTTCGGCTACCGCGGCGACGTGTACGGCGTGAAGCTCGTGACGGACAGCGTCGAGGCCCTGAACCTCAAGGACGCACATGCCCAGCAGCTGTGCACCCGCGCCGCCGGACAGGTCGTCGAGCAGCAGTCCGCGGTGTCCGTGCCGGACAACCCGCTGATCCACGTCTCGGCGAGCACCAGCCGCACCGAGACCTACACCGACGGCAGCACCCACGGCGTGCGCGGCACCAGCACGATCGGCGACATCAGCATCGGCGGCACCGTCGGCCCGCTCACCACGCCCAAGCTCGTCATCAAGGGCCTGCAGACCACGGCCGACGCCTTCAACACCCCGCGGGGCTACGGCCACGCCGAGAGCTTCACCTTCGCCAGCATCTCCCTCGAGCTGCTCGACAACACCGTCGTGCAGAGCCTGCCGCCCGAGCTCCAGCAGCTGCTGGCGCCGCTCGACCAGGTCACCGACACCGTGTTCACCGGCACCCAGCAGGCCGCGCAGCAGGTGTTCCAGGTGCTGAGCGACGTCACCAAGCCGATCCAGATCCCCGGGCTCGGCAGCATCGCGCTGGGCTACAAGAACGGCCGCGCGAACAGCAACAACGCGCAGTCCCAGGCGTCGGCGCTGCGGATCGAGGTCACCGCGGGTGACCGCCGCCAGCTCGTCGAGCTCGGCACCGCCCGCGTGCGGATGGGTGGTCCGGCCCCGGTCGGCGTCTTCCGCTCCGGTGGCACCGCGATGGACTACCAGGCGCTCGAGGGTGCCCTGAAGTTCGGCAACGTCGAGCACAAGGCCCTCCCCTGCCAGGGCTCGCGCGGGCGCACGCAGACCTACAAGGTCCCCCACGCCAGCCAGCTCGTCCCGGTGCCGGTGACCCTCGACGGCGTCGTCTACCAGGTCCACGGCGACCAGTTCCGCAAGAAGTCGGTCGCCAAGGGCTGGTCGCGCACCGCCATCGACTCCTTCTCGGTGCCCACCGCCCAGCTCGTCGTCTCCGACGTGTCGTCCCGGGCGGCCATGCGGCAGAAGACCGGGCAGCGGGTCCGGTCCAAGGTCTCGACGTCGGTCGGCTCCATCACGGTCGCCGGCCAGCCCATCCAGGTCCCCGAGCCGGGAGGCGTCGTCGAGCTGCCCAACGGGATCGGTGAGATCCAGCGCCAGCTCGTGGACACCGGCTACCGCGGCTCCCAGGTGATCGCGCTGCGGATCACGTTGTACTCCGAGGCCGTGGTCATCGACCTGGCCCGCACGGCGGGACGCATCTACCCGAACTGAGGTACCCGCACCGAGGCTCCTCCTGAGTACTCTCACGATCAGCGACGCCGAGTCGGCCATGGGGTTCGACTCGGCGTCGTGTCGTCCCCGGGTGCCGGCGGGGCGCCGCAGGTCCGTCCCGTCAGGTCTCAGCAGCGCCGCAGCGTGGCGTCCGAGCGGGCGTCGCGGCCCAGCCGCCGCGCCTGCGCCACGTCGGGGAAGACCACGCTCGCCGCGCCGACGAAGCCCACGCGCCCGCGCACGACGCAGGTGGTGATCCGGCGCGGGTCGACCTGGGCCACGGCCTGGGCCAGCTCGTAGAGCTCGCCGGGGTCGGCGTTGGTCGACATGTGCTCCATCACGGTCATCACGCCACGCTCGATGAAGCCCGGCCGGTCGGCCTGCGCGCGGATCCGGGCGTGGATGCCGCGCAGCGTCCGCTGCTGGTTGGCCGAGCGGTCGAAGTCGCCGCCGACGAGGCCCTTGCGGATGCGGGAGAAGGCCATGGCGTCGTAGCCGCCGAGGTGGATGCGGCCCTTCCGGAACCCCTCCTTCTTCAGGTAGGGGTCGTAGAAGCGGCGCGGGTTGGTGACCGTGATCCCACCGATGTCGTCGATCATGTCCTCGAAGAACGGGAAGCGCGTGACCATCACGTAGTCCGGCTCGATGCCGACGAGGTTGCGCATCGCGCCCGCCATCCCGCGCGGGCCGCTGAAGTAGAGCGCCGAGTTGATCTTCTCCCGGCCGTGACCGGGGATGCTCACCCACGAGTCGCGGGGTACGCCGATGGCGGTCGCCGAGCCGGTGCGTGTGTCGATGCCCACCAGCTGCAGGGCGTCGCCGCGTGCCCGGGTCATGTCCTGGCCCGGGCGCGCGTCGGAGCCGACGGCGAGGATCCACACCACGTCGTCACCGACCGAGACGCCCTGGGCGTGCCGGATCTTGACCAGGCTCACCTCGGTCGGCTGCACGGAGCCCTGGGGCACCACCAGCGCGGTGACGGCCAGCACCGCCGCGAGCGCGGCCGCGCGCACGCCCCGCACCGTGCGGGTCCTCGTGGCGGACGTGGTCATCGGCGCGCTCCCTTCGAGATGTCGTAGCCGAAGATGCGCCACGCACCTCGCTTGCGGACCAGGAACAACCGGCCGCGCACGACCGTGGTGCCCGTCTTGTCGCCAGTGGTGCCGAAGCGGAGAACCACGTGGGCGGTCACCGACCGCGCCTGCTTGCCCGTCGCCAGGATGTCGAGCGAGACCGAACGGTGCCGGGCCTCGACCGAGTCGATGCGCCGGCCGCCGGTCTGGTTGGTCAGCAGCGCCTTGTCGGAGCGGGCGCGCGTCTCGGCACCCTTCGTGAAGCCCGGGAACGCGGAGGGGAAGCTGCTGCGCGGGTAGGTGCCGCCGAGGTAGGCGGCCTCCCACCAGCGGTCCACGACCTCGCCGACCTGGCGACGTACGACCTTGCGCCTCGCGTCGGGCAGCCGGCCGAAGACGCGGTGGATCGTGGTCCTGGTCTGCACCGGGTGCGAGGCGAGCGTCGCCCGGTCGTCACCCCGGCTGAGCCGCTCGGGCGCGGCCTCGGGGTCCGAGCCCGAGGAACAGGCCGTGGCAGCCATCGGGAGGACCAGGACGAGCACGAAAGCAGCGAGGCGGGACCACGGCGTGCGGCCCGGTGAGGGGCGTGGCATGACGACTCCAGGCGGGGGTGAGGCAACAGGTGGGACGGGTCGAACAGGGGCGCCGACGGGTTCCTGATCGGCGGGTGGTCCGGTCGCCTGACCGGTTACCGGGAGGTACGGATGGGGTGTGGTCGACACCATGCCCCAAAGGACGGGCCCGCCCCTGCATTTGCGAGCGTGTGCGACTAGCCTTGACGGCGACTTGGTCAAACCCTCGCGCGATGAGATCTGGAAGAGGCGAAACAAGCGTGGCGCAGTCCCCGAACGGGCAGTCCGGCAATCAGTCCTCGGTTGCACCGTCATCTGACCTGGGAGCCAACGAGTGGCTCGTGGAGGAGATGAAGGAGCAGTACGACAAGGATCCCGGGAGCGTGGGGCCCGAGTGGGTGGCGTACTTCGGCAACGGGACGGCCCCCGCCGACGCCCAGCCGACTGCTCCGGCGAAGGCTGCCGCGCCGGCCGCGACCGCCACCCAGGCGCCTGCCAAGGCTCCGGCGGCCGCACCCGCCAAGGCGCCCGCCGCCGCCAAGCCCGCCACCAAGCCCGCCCCTGCGGCGAAGGCGAGCGAGACGCCCGCCCCGAAGTCCACCGCCACGTCGACCCCGCGCCCCGCGGCGCAGGCCGACGAGCCCGCCAAGGGCACCAGCACCCCGGTCGCCAAGGACCCGAAGCCGGCCGCGCCGAGCCAGGCCAGCGACCAGCCGACCTACACGGTGCTGCGCGGCGCCCCGGCGCGCACCGCGGCCAACATGGACGCCTCGCTCTCCGTGCCGACCGCGACGTCGGTGCGCTCGGTCCCCGTCAAGCTGCTGTGGGACAACCGCACCGTCATCAACAACCACCTCGCCCGCGCCCGCGGCGGCAAGGTCTCCTTCACGCACATCATCGGCTACGCGCTGGTGAAGGCGCTCAAGGCGATGCCGGAGATGAACGTCGGCTTCGAGACCGTCGACGGCAAGCCCAACCTGATCACCCCGGCCCACATCAACCTGGGCCTGGCGATCGACATGCAGAAGTCCGACGGCACCCGCCAGCTGCTCGTGCCGAGCATCAAGGGCGCCGAGACCATGGACTTCGCCGGCTTCTGGACCGCCTACGAGGACATGGTCCGCAAGGCCCGCGACGGCAAGCTGACCGTCGCCGACTTCCAGGGCACCACGATCTCGCTGACCAACCCCGGCGGCATCGGCACCGTGCACTCGGTGCCGCGCCTGATGGCCGGTCAGGGCGCGATCATCGGCGTCGGGGCCATGGAGTACCCGCCGGAGTGGCAGGGCGCCTCGGAGGAGGCGATCAACCGCAACGCCATCAGCAAGGCGATGACGCTCACCTCGACCTACGACCACCGCGTCATCCAGGGCGCCCAGTCCGGTGAGTTCCTCAAGCGCGTGCACTCCCTGCTCATCGGCGAGGAGGGCTTCTACGACGAGATCTTCCGGTCGCTGCGCATCCCCTACGAGCCGATCCGCTGGGCCCGCGACGTCGTCGCGAGCCACGACGACGACATCGTCAAGCAGGCCCGCATCCTCGAGCTGATCCACGCCTACCGGGTGCGCGGGCACCTGATGGCCGACACCGATCCGCTGGAGTACCGCCAGCGCAGCCACCCCGACCTCGAGATCGAGTCCCACGGACTGACGCTGTGGGACCTCGACCGCGAGTTCGCCACGGGCTCGTTCGGTGGCGAGGGCCGCCGCTTCATGAAGCTCCGCAACATCCTCGGCATCCTGCGCGACTCCTACTGCCGCACCACGGGCATCGAGTACATGCACATCATGGATCCCGAGCAGCGCAAGTGGATCCAGGAGCGCGTGGAGCAGCCGCACGTGAAGCCGCCCCGCGAGGAGCAGCTGCGGATCCTGCTGAAGCTCAACCAGGCCGAGGCGTTCGAGACCTTCCTGCAGACCAAGTTCGTCGGGCAGAAGCGCTTCAGCCTCGAGGGCGGCGAGACCACCATCCCGCTCGTCGACGAGCTCTGCGAGGCGGCCGCCGAGACCGGCCTCGACGAGGTCACCATCGGCATGGCCCACCGAGGCCGGCTCAACATGCTGGCCAACATCGTCGGCAAGAAGTACAGCCAGATCTTCCGCGAGTTCGAGGGCAACATCGACCCGCGCACGGTCCAGGGCTCCGGCGACGTGAAGTACCACCTCGGCGCCGAGGGCGAGTTCGTCGCGGGCTCGGGCGACAAGATCAAGGTCTCCGTGGCCGCGAACCCCTCGCACCTCGAGGCGGTCAACCCGGTGCTCGAGGGCATCGCCCGCGCCAAGCAGGACATCCTCGACCAGGGCGAGAAGTTCCCGGTCCTGCCGCTGCTCGTCCACGGCGACGCGGCGTTCGCCGGCCAGGGCGTGGTCGCCGAGACGCTCAACCTGTCCCAGCTGCGCGGCTACCGGACCGGCGGCACCGTGCACGTGGTCATCAACAACCAGGTCGGCTTCACGACCGCGCCCGGCTCGTCCCGCTCGTCCCTCTACGCCACCGACGTGGCGCGCATGGTGCAGGCGCCGATCTTCCACGTGAACGGCGACGACCCGGAGGCGTGCATCCGCGTCGCCCGCCTCGCCTTCGACTACCGCCAGGCGTTCAACAAGGACGTCGTCATCGACCTCGTCTGCTACCGCCGCCGCGGCCACAACGAGGGTGACGACCCGTCGTACACCCAGCCGCTGATGTACGACCTGATCGAGCAGAAGCGCTCCGTGCGCAAGCTCTACACCGAGTCGCTGATCGGTCGTGGGGACATCACGATCGAGGAGGCCGAGCAGGTCCTCAAGGACTACCAGCAGCAGCTCGAGCGCGTCTTCACGGAGGTGCGCGAAGCCAGCTCCGAGGCGCCGACCGAGTGGACGACCGTCCCGGACTACCCCGACAAGCCGGCCGGCGAGTTCTCGACCGCGGTCACGCCCGAGGTCCTCAAGCGGATCGCCGACAGCTACGTCACCCCGCCGGACGGCTTCACGGTCCACCCCAAGGTGATGCCGCAGCTCCAGCGCCGCTCGGCCGCGATCACCGACGGTCCGATCGACTGGGGCACCGGCGAGATCCTCGCCTTCGGCTCGTTGCTGATGGACGGCCGCCCGGTGCGCCTGGCCGGCCAGGACTCGCGTCGTGGCACGTTCGTGCAGCGCTTCGCCACCATCATCGACCGCACCAACGCCGACGAGTGGACCCCGCTGACCAACCTCACCGAGGACCAGGCGAAGTTCCACGTCTACGACTCGCTGCTGTCCGAGTACGCCGCCCTCGGCTTCGAGTACGGCTACTCCGTCGCCCGGCCCGAGGCGCTCGTGCTGTGGGAGGCGCAGTTCGGCGACTTCGTCAACGGCGCCCAGACGGTGATCGACGAGTTCATCTCCGCCGGCCAGACCAAGTGGCGCCAGCAGTCCGGCGTCGTCCTGCTCCTCCCCCACGGCTACGAGGGCCAGGGCCCCGACCACAGCTCGGCCCGCATCGAGCGGTTCCTGACGATGTGTGCCGAGGACGCCATGGTCGTGGCCCAGCCCTCGACCCCGGCGTCGTACTTCCACCTGCTGCGCCGCCACTCGCTCGGCGAGGAGCACCGTCCGCTGATCGTCTTCACCCCGAAGTCGATGCTCAAGCGCAAGGAGGCCGCCTCCCAGCCGGCTGACTTCGTGGGCGACACGACGTTCCGCGCCTTCATCGGCGACGACGCCGCGGACCCCGCCCAGGTCGAGACCCTGATCATGTGCTCGGGCCGCGTCACGTGGGACCTCATGGTCGAGCGGACCAAGCGCGAGGACGGCGCGAAGTTCGCGATCGGCCGCGTCGAGCGCCTCTACCCGAACCCGATCGACGAGATCCGGGCCGAGGTCGCCAAGTACCCCAACCTCAAGGCGATCCGCTGGGTGCAGGACGAGCCGCGCAACATGGGCCCGTGGCCGCACTACCAGCTCAACGTGTGGCCGCAGCTCGACCTCGCGGTCGAGCCGATCACCCGCCCGTCGTCGGCCTCGCCGTCGGTCGGCACCATCAAGCGCCACACCGAGGAGCAGAGGACGCTCCTCGACGCGGCGTTCGAGTCGCCGCGCAGCGCCGGCAACGACTACTGAGCCGAGGGCACGGGTGTACTTCACCGATCGCGGGATCGAGGAGCTCGAGCGGCGCCGGGGTGACGAGGAGGTCACCCTGGCCTGGCTCGCCGAGCAGCTGCAGGCCTTCGTCGACGCCCACCCCGACTTCGAGGTGCCCGTCGAGCGGCTGGCCACCTGGCTCGCCCGCCTCGACGACCCGGAGGACTGAGGTCGGTCCGCGGTGCCGGGCCGCGGGGCCTAGGCTCGGCTCATGCCGTCCGAGCGCACCCGCCGCGCCCTCCCCGAGCCCGCAGGGGAACGGTGACGCCGATGGGCCTCGCCGACGACCTGGGCTACTCCCACACCTCCGCGAACCCCCTTCACCGGCTGGTCCGGTGGGGCGCCGGAACCCGGCCCGGCGGGTGGGTCTTCTCGCACGCGCTGCGCCACCTCGACGACGTCGTCGGCCGGTTCAGCCGCGGCCGGCAGAGCGCGCCGGGGCTGCTCGCCGGGCTGGCCGTCCTCGACGTGACGACCACCGGCCGCCGGTCCGGCGTGCGCCGCACGAGCCACCTCATCGCGACGCCGTACGCCGGCACGCTCGCGCTGCTCGGCACCAACTTCGGCCAGTCCGCCACCCCGGCGTGGGCGCTGAACCTGGAGGCGGACCCGCGCGCCGTGGTGACCTACCGCAACGTCTCGCGCGAGGTCACCGCCCGACCCGCGACGCCGGCCGAGGCGGACGAGATCTTCGCGCTCGCCGGTGAGTTCTACCCGGGCTACCTCAACTACCGGCAGCGCATCGGGAACCGCCGGAGGATCCGCGCCTTCGTGCTCGAGGCCTGATCAGGTGCCCGTTCGCGGGACCACGGGGCGGACGGTCACGTCGGGGATCGTCGCGTCGGCCGGCAGGTCGACGACGTGCACGATCGTGTCGACGACCGTCTCCGCGCTGATCCAGCGCGAGGAGTCGTAGGTCCGGCCCTCCTGCTCGTGCACCTTCTCCTGCATCGGCGTCGCGGTGCGGCTGGGGTAGACGGTGCTCACCCGCACCCCGTGCTCGACCTCCTCGGCGCGCAGCGCGTCGGCGAAGGCGCGCAGGCCGAACTTCGAGGCGGCGTACGCCGACCACTCGGCGCCCGCGGACAGGCCGGCCGAGGAGTTCACGAAGACGACCGTGCCCCGGCTCGCGCGCACGTGCGGGAGGAGCTCGCGGGTCAGCACGGCCGGGGCGGTGAGGTTGACGGTGATCTGTTCCTCCCACTCGGCAAGCCGCAGCCTGTCCACCCGTGCGAGATCGACGACGCCGGCGACGTGCAGCAAGGTGTCGACCGGTCCGTCCACCTGGCGCCCGAGCCCGTTGAGGGTGCCGGGCTCCGCGAGATCCGCGACCAGGACCTGCGCCTGCGGGAAGGTGCCGCCCAGCTCGGCCGCGCGTGCCGCGCTGCGGGCGAGGAGGACGAGGTCGTCGCCGCGGCCGGCGAGCCGGTGCGCGAGGGCGAGCCCGATGCCCGAGCCGGCCCCGGTCAGGACGTGCCTCACCGGGTGAACACGATCTTGCCGAAGACCTCGCCCCCGGCCATCGCGGCGAAGCCGTCGCGGGCCTGGTCCATCGGGAGCGTGTGGTCGATGAGCGGCTTCGTGCCCGTGGCGTCGAGGAACTTCACGAGCTGGTCCAGCTCCTGGCGGGTGCCCATCGTCGAGCCGATGATCGAGAGCTGCAGGAAGAAGACGCGGGTGAGGCCGGCGTCGTCGACGTCGGGGCCCGAGGTCGTCCCGCTGATGACGATGCGCCCGCCCGGTCGCAGCGAGCGGATCGAGTGGCTCCACGTCGCCTTGCCGACCGTCTCCATGACCGCGTCGACCTTGACCGGCAACCGGGCGCCCGACTCGAACACCTCGTGGGCACCCAGCTCGACGGCCCGCGTGCGCTTGGCCTCGTCGCGGCTGGTGGCCAGCATCGTCAGGCCCGCCGCGCGTCCGAGCACGATGAGCGCTGTGGCGACACCGCCACCGGCACCCTGCACCAGCACCGTCTCCCCCGGCTTGCAGCCGCCCTGCACGAAGAGCATCCGGTAGGCGGTCAGCCAGGCCGTGGGGAGGCAGGCGGCCTCCTCGAACGACAGCGAGGCCGGCTTGGGCACGAGGTTGCGCCGCGGCACGACGACCTGGTCGGCGAAGGTGCCCTGGTGGCGCTCCGAGAGCAGCGACCGTCCCGGGTCGTCGGCCTCGCCACCGGTCCACGCCGGGTCACCGATGACGCCGTGGACGACGACCTCGTTGCCGTCCTCGTCGAGCCCGGCGGCGTCGCAGCCGAGGATCATCGGCAGCGCCTCCTGGCGCAGGCCCACGCCGCGCAGCGACCAGAGGTCGTGGTGGTTGAGGCTGGCCGCCTTGACGGTCACCGTCGCCCATCCGTCGGGGGCCTCCGGGGCGGGGCGCTCCCCCACCACCAGGCCGCTCAGCGGGTCGTCGGAGGAGAAGGACTCGGCGTAGACGGCGAACATCCTCCGACCCTAGCGAGGGATCGTCCTTAACCGGTTGCAGGTCCTCGCACCGGGACGATTGGCTGGTCGGGTGAGCATCGACGTACGACCCTCGCCGGACGCCGCCAAGTACCTCGCCACCGACCAGCTCGTGTGGTTCGGCGAGGTCACCGAGGCCGACGCCGAGCACCTCCGCCTCGGGCTGCCGGAGGACCAGCGCTTCGTGGTCGACCTCCCCGACGGACCGGACGATCTGCACAGCGGCATCTACGGCGTCCGGCCGATGGAGCTGGTGCTCCCCGGCGGCGACCTCGTGCCGATCGCCGGGCTGACGTGGGTCGGCGTACATCCCGACGCGCGGCGCCGCGGCGTGCTCACCGCGATGATCACCGACCACCTCGCGCGCACGCACGACGCCGGCGTGGCGATCTCGGCCCTCCACGCCAGCGAGGCCTCCATCTACGGCCGATTCGGCTACGGCCTGGCCGTGCTCACCCACCAGGTCGACCTCGGTCGCGGCACGACCTTCACCGCTCCCCACCTCGAGGACGAGGTCGCGGGCATCACCACGCAGCTCGCGACGATGGCCGCGCCGGGCGTGCGCGAGCGGATGCGTGCGTGCCAGCTGGCGGTGGCGGCGGACTTCCCGGGCACGATCATCGGCACCGCCGACTTCTTCGCGCTGCTCGCGCGCGAGACGCCCGAGGAGCTGCGGGACAAGGAGCCGAGGCGCATCCTCTTCGCGCGCCGCGACGGCGAGGACGTCGGCTTCGTGGGGCTGCGCCGCTCCCACAAGTGGGACAACGCGCGTCCCTCCGGCACGGTCACCGTCGGCTCCTTCTGCGGCGGCCCCGCCGCACGTCTGGCCCTCGCCCGACGCGTCGTCGACCTCGACCTGATGGGCAGCACGAAGCTGGAGAACGTCGGCGCCGACGACCCGCTGCTCGCCTGGGTCGGCGGCCCGCGCGGCACCGGCGACCTCAAGACCTGGGACAGCACCTGGATCCGGCTCGTCGACCTGGAGGCCGCCTGGGCGCTGCGCCACTACGAGGAGGACTGCGACGTCGTGGTCCAGGTCGAGGACCGCCACGCTCCCTGGAACGCCGGACGCTGGCGGCTCACCGCCTCCTCAGGGTCGGGCTCGGCCTCCCGGACCGACGCCCCTGCCGACGTCACGCTCGACGTGGCCGTGCTCGGCGCCGGCTACCTCGGCCGCCCCGTCGGCGGGCTCCTGCGCGCCGGCCTGGTCGTCGAGCACCTCCCGGGGACGTACGCCGGCCTGGCCCGCGCCCTGCGCACCTCCCTGGCCCCGGAGCCGTCGATCGGCTTCTGACCTGCACCCGGAACCCGGACGGCGCCCTTCCTAGACTGCGGTCCCGTGAGCCGAAGCATCCGTCGCATCGCCGTGTTCTGTGCCTCCAGCCCGGGCGTCGACCCCGACCTCTCGCGACTGACGTACGACGTCGGGCGGGGTCTGGCCGAGCGGGGCATCGGGCTGGTCTACGGCGGTGGCGGGCACGGCCTGATGGGGGACGTCTCCCAGGGCGCGCTCGACGCCGGCGGCGAGGTGCTCGGCGTGATCCCGCGCTCGATGATCGAGCGCGAGTGGGGACGCGACGACCTCACCGAGCAGCACGTCGTGGGCACGATGCACGAGCGCAAGGCGATGATGGCGGACCTCGCCGACGCGTTCCTCTGCCTGCCCGGCGGTCTCGGGACGCTCGAGGAGATCATCGAGGTGTGGAGCTGGCGCTCCATCGGGTTCAACGACGACCCCGTCGGCTTCCTCGACCTCGGCGGCACCTGGACCCCGCTCCTCGACGCCCTCTCCGGCCTCGTCGACGCGGGCTTCATCCGTCGCGAGGTGCTCGACGACGTCGTCGTGGCCGACGACCTCGACACCGCCCTGACCGGGCTCACCTCCCGGATCGGCGTACCTCCGGGCGCCAAGCGCGCCTAGCGACCAGGGCTCGAGCGACCCGTGAAGTCGTCCATCGTGTGGTAGATCCCGAGCACCTTGTCGGCGACGAAGTCGCGTACGCCGATGGGCAGCAGGCCCTTGGCGACCTCGCTGATCAGCACGGTGCGCGGCAGCACGAGCATCGGCTGCCCCTTCAGCATCGCCGCCCACGTCTGGTCGACGACGTCCTCCGGCTCGAGGAGCGGCAGCAGCGGGGCCGAGCGGGCACCGTCGAACATCCCGGTCTTGACGTAGTAGGGGCACACGGTGCTGACCTTCACCTGGCGGTGGCCCGCCTGCTCGAGCTCGAGCCGGACCGAGTCCGACCACCCGACGACCGCCCACTTGGAGCCGGCGTACGCCGCCATCCGCGGGTTGGCGGTCAGACCGGCGGCCGACGCGACGTTGACCAGTCGGCACTCGCGGCCGCTCTGGATCATCCCGGGCAGGAACGCGCGCGCCATCAGCATCGGGGCCAGGGCGTTGACCTCGAGGGTGAGCTGGGCGTCGGCGGGGTCGGTCTCCCAGAAGTACCCGTTGCCGCGCACGACGCCCGCGTTGTTGACGAGCACCGTCACGGTGCCGACGTCGTCCGCGATCCGCTCCGCCGCGGCGCTGACCTGGTCGGGGTCTCGCACGTCGACGGTCTCGGCGACGACCCGTATGTCCGACCCCTCGGGCACGCGGTCACGCAGCTCGCCGGCGGCCTGCGTGAGCGCCTCGCCGTTGATGTCGACCAGCACGACGGCCGCCGCGCCCTCGCGGACCGCGCGTTCGGCGAAGAGCCGGCCCATCCCCATCGCGGCGCCGGTGACGAGCACCGTTGCTCCTGACACGTCCTTCATGACTGTCCTCCCTGACTGGTGGCGAGTGTGGTGGGGTGGGTGCCCGGCTGTCGTGCGGCGCCGGCGGCGAGCGCGAGGCGGCGTACGCGGTCGAAGTCCTCGTCGGTGTACACGCCGTTCACGCCGGAGATGGTGGCGAGCCTCATGCCGTGCTTGAGGCCGAGGCGGTAGATCTCCTTGACCTTGGTCCACTCGATGTTTCGCCCGACCGTGAAGGTCTCGTAGCGCCCCTCGAGCGCCAGCACGATCGTCTCGGCCAGGCAGGCGTAGACGACGCCCGGCGGGAGCCCGATGTCGCGCATCCGCACGCGTTCACCCGGCAGCTCGATCTCGCCGGACTCGATGACCAGCACGTCGGGCCGCTTGGCGACGTCCTCGGCCGAGAGGTCCAGCGGCCGGGCGACGTCGGTGACGACGCAGCCCGGCTTGAGAGCCATCACGTCGAGCACCTTCTGCCCGGCGGCCGAGGTGGCGGTGACGATCATGTCCATCTCCGGCAGCGCGTCGTCGGGTCGGGCCGCGACGAACACCCGGGCCCGCGGGTCCTCCGCCTCGATCTCTGCCTTGAGGGCGAGCAGCTTGGCGGACTCGGGCGAGACCAGCCACACCTCGTCGCTGGCCAGCGCGAGCAACCGGGCGCAGACCGATCCGATCGCCCCAGTGGCGCCGACGACCATGGTCTTGCCGCGCAGGCGGCCCACCTCGTCGACCTCCGCGATGCCGAGCCGCCTGATCGCCTCGTGGGCCGCCCACAGCGCACCCGACGCGCTGTAGCTGTTGCCGGTCGTCACCGGCAGCGGCGCACGCCTGGCGACGGTGACCCCGGCGTCACCGACCACCTTGGTGAACGCGCCCAGCCCCATGATCTGCGCACCCAGCTTGCGGGCGATGTCGGCGGCCTCCAGCAGCCGGGAGTAGGTGAACTCCGGGCTGTGCGACAGCATCTCCCGGGGCGTGCCGCCCACGGTGATGAGCCACCCCTCGGCCTCGGCGCCGGTGGGCGACCGGATGCCGGTGACGTGGCTGTAGACGAACGGCGGGAAGTAGGCCGCGGCCTTCTCGACCACCGAGGTCATCCCCGGGAGCTGCGTGATCGCGTCGAGCGGCTGCACGTTGCGGAAGTACTGCGTGGACAGCGGGTGGATGACGAACGCGAAGCGGCTCTTGCGCCGCGGCCCGTTGGGCAGCAGCGACCGGGGCTCGAGACCCGCCTCCTGGATGGCGCGGAGCATGGCGTCTGCGTCGAGCGGACGTACGTCCCCGGCGCGTCCGGTCTCCCGCAGCATCATCATGGCCTCGAGCACGGCCGCCACGACGGTCACGTGCTCGAAGGGTTGCGGCGTGGTGTCGATGACCCGGTCGACGCCACGGCTGCCGAGCTCGGCCAGGCGCGCGGACGAGATCGCGGACGAGACGACGGTCTTGCCCGCCAGGTCCTCGAGCCCGAAGCCGGTGAGCTCGTCGTACGACGCCACCACCACGTCGCAGTCCCGGGTGGCGCGCCGCGCGAGACCGTGGGCGACCCACTCGGCCGGGGCGACCAGCCCGCGTCGAAGACGGCCGGGAACCAGGCGCAGGGACAGGCTCGCCGCGTCGACGGCCAGCCCCAGCGCGGCGACGCCGGCTCGCAGGGCGAGGTTGTCGAGGCGGCCGACGGGGTCTGCGTGCTCGACGTTGGGGGTGAACTCCGAGAGCACCCTGGTCGTGCGGACGTGGTAGCCGTTGCCGAGGACGAGGGTGCGTGCGTTGGTGAAGTAGCCCGGCAGCTCCGCCTGGACGCTGCGGATCGCCCACTCCTGCAGGACGTCGGTGAGCAGCTCGCCGTCGGTGGCCGGCGCCTCACCGCATGCCGCGCGGATCGCCTCGACCTCCTCGTCGTCGCCGGAGAAGAGACCGACCGCTCGCGCCTCGCGCACGCCGGAGATCGCGAACGCCGAGGCCCTCCCGCGCCACTGCTCGACCATCGACACCGCCGCGGCGACATCGCCCGAGGTGCCGCGCCGCACCAGGCGGAAGGTCTGGCCCAGCAGCGTCACGGGGACGTCGTAGTCGAGCTCCGGGCCGGCCAGGCTCACGTTGAGCACCACGGGCCTCGAGCGGGCTCGCCGGGGGGCGGATCGGTCGGCGGTGGATCGGTGGGTCATGACAGTCCTCGGTGGTGGGCGGCGCCGCTACATCGCGGCGTACTCCTGCTCGATGAGCTCGGCGATGCGGTCGGGGTCCGGCACCAGCCCGGCGTCACCGGCGACGCCGATGGTGACCTCGCCGTCGTAGCTGAAGATCGCGATCCCGAGGGGCTGGTGGCCCGACATCGGCACCCAGCCGAGGGTGCCGGCGACCGGCACCCCGGCGAAGGTGACCTGCTCCCGCGGGCCGGGCACGTTGGTGAGCACGCCGACGCCCTTGTTCGCGAAGAACTCGGTGAGGCGGACGGCGAGCGCCCGCGGCGACTCGGCGATCATCCACTGCACGCCGAAGGTGATGACCGGCTCGACGCTGTGCTTGATGCGGAGCATCCGCTCCTTCATCGCGGCCACCGCCTCGCGGGTGCTGCCGAGGCCCAGCGGCATCGGGAGGAAGACGAGGGAGAAGTGGTTGCCCAGGTCCTCGGGCAGGTCGGCGTCGAAGGGCACCAGCGACACGGGCACGAGCCACGCGATCTCGTCGACCAGCGCGTCCTTCTCGTCGAGGTAGCGGGTCAGCGCGTGGGACACGACAGCGAGCAGCACGTCGTTGACGGTGCCGTCAGTGGCCCGGCCGATCTCCTTGACCCGGGCCAGGTCGATGCCACGCGCCCACGAGACGACCTTCTCGACGCCGGGGGTGCCGGACCACGCCGTCCGGGTGCTGGGTGGTGCCGTGAGGATCCGGCTGACCTCGGCGATGGTGTTGACCGACTGGTTCTCGCGCGAGGTGATGGCCTCCATCGCGTCGATGACCCGGAGGGGGTGCCGGGCCAGGCCGAGGCCTTCTCGCACCAGCCTCGGGCTGAGCGTGGCAGCGACCCTCAGCGGGACCTTGAGGGCACCCAGGACGAGGTCGCCCGCGTCGCCCGCGCCGCGCCGCCCGAGCGCCGCGCCGGTGGCGAGCAGGCCGGCGCTGCGGTGCGCGCGGCCCACCGACACGGGCAGCTGGGCACTGCCGTCGGCCGGGTCGCACAGGCTGAACATGAGCTGCACCAGCCGGATCCCGTCGGCGAGCGCGTGGTGCAGGCGGGTGAACATCACCGTGCCGTAGCCGTCGATGCCCTCGACGAGGTCGATCGTCCACAGCGGGCGATCGGGATCGAACGGCACGGCGAACTGCTCCCCGATCCAGGTCCGGAGGTCCTCCTCATCGCCCTCGAGCCCGACGACGCGCACGTGGTTGTCGAGGTCGAAGTCGGGGTCGTCCTCCCAGTACCACTCCCCGTCGTGCTCCACCGCGCGCCGACGGAAGACGGGGTGGCGGGCGATCAGCCGCTCCTCGAGCACGCGTCGCACGGCGTCGGGCCCCACCGGCTCGTCGAACCACATCAGGGAGCGGACGTGCATCAGGTTGTTGGGTCGGTCCATGTGGAGCCACGTCTGGTCCGATGGCGGGATCGGCTTGCGGACGCGCCCCTCCTCGGGGTTCCGCGCGGCGGTCGTCGTGCTCACACCTGCAACGTAGGCCGGCCCGAGGGTCCCGGCAGCCGTCCAAGTTCCCCACCTGACGGGACCATTGGCCCGGGCCGACAAGGGTCCGGCAGGTGTCTGGACCTCCCGGCCCTCAGCTCAGCGGCGGGCGACGCCGTCGCGCCTGGCGGCCTCGGCGACCGCCGTACGCACGGCGCCCGGGACACGGGGGTCGAACGGCGAGGGGATCACCAGGTCCTCGCGCAGGTCGTCGCCGACGAGCTCGGCGAGCGCCGTTGCAGCGGCGACCTTCATGCCCTCGGTGATCGACGTGGCGTGCACGTCGAAGGCACCGCGGAAGATGCCGGGGAACGCCAGTACGTTGTTGATCTGGTTCGGGAAGTCCGAGCGGCCGGTCGCCACCACGCGGGCGTACTTCCGGGCGAGGTCGGGGTGGACCTCGGGCGTCGGGTTGGCCAGTCCGAAGATGATCGCGTCGTCGGCCATCGAGGCGACGATCTCCTCGGGCACCTGGCCGCCGGAGACGCCGATGTAGACGTCCGCACCGGCCATCACGTCGGCGAGGCTGCCGCGGCGACCGAACCGGTCCGCGGTGTCGCGCGCGAGGGCGGCCTTGACCACGGTGAGGTCGGAGCGCTCGGAGTTGAGCACGCCCTGCCGGTCGAGGACGGCGATGTCGCGCACCCCCGCCTCGAGCAGGATCCGGGCGACGGCCACCCCGGCGGCGCCCGCGCCCTGCACGACCACCCGCACGGTCGAGGCGTCGCGGCCGGTCAGGCGGAGTGCGTTGGTCAGCGCGGCGAGCGCGACCACGGCGGTGCCGTGCTGGTCGTCGTGGAAGACGGGGATGTCGAGGCGCTCCTTGAGCCGCGCCTCGATCTCGAAGCAGCGCGGGGCGGAGATGTCCTCGAGGTTGATGCCACCGAAGCTCGGCGCGAGGCGCACGACCGTCTCGATGATCTCCTCGACATCGGTGGTGTCGAGGCAGATCGGCACGGCGTCGACGCCGCCGAACTGCTTGAACAGCACCGCCTTGCCCTCCATCACCGGCATCGCGGCGGCGGGACCGATGTCGCCCAGGCCGAGGACCGCGGTGCCGTCGGTGACGACGGCGACGGTGTTGGGCACCCACGTGTAGTGCTGGGTCAGGGACGGGTCGGCGGCGATGGCCTCGCACACACGCGCTACGCCGGGGGTGTAGGCGAGGGAGAGCTCGTCGGGGCCGTTCAGGGCGACCGTCGAGACGATCTCCATCTTGCCGCCGACGTGCAGGTCGAACACGGGGTCGCCTGAGTGCGGGTGCAGCGAAGCCATGCCGGGGATCCTCGCACAGCTCAACGGGGCCGGAGTCGCCGTCCCACGCGTGGTGAAGGCCACAGCCGCAGGCGTACGACACCCAGCACCGCGTCCTCGGCCACGGGCCCCCGGTGTCGCGAGTCGACGCCCTCGTCGGGGTTGTCGCTGAGCAGCCACCACCCCACCGCGCCGGACCGCGTACGCCGTTCCTCCAGCGCCCGCTTGACCGTCAGCGTGCCGTCGGCGAACCGGGCGACGACCAGGTCGCCGGGCCGGGGCGAGGCGCCGTACCTCACCACCAGCAGGTCTCCCTCGCGCAGGGTCGGGAGCATCGACCGCCCCCGCACGATCGCGGTCCCGAACGGAGCCCCGGTGCGGCCACCCCTCGGGGCGAGACCCCGCTGCCGACGCCGTTGCACGCGGAGTAGTGTCCCATTCAGGTGCCCATTGACGATGGCACAGTCACGACGGCACTGTCCCCGATCGAGAGGAACCCGATGCTTCGCCACCTGCTTGCCCCGACCGTCGAGGTCTCCGCCCACTGCGACCTGCCCTGCGGCGTCTACGACCCCGCTCAGGCGCGCATCGAGGCCGAGTCCATCAAGGCGATCATCGCCAAGGTCGCCGACAACGACGACCCCGACTTCCGCACCCGCGCGATCCTGATCAAGGAGCAGCGCTCGGAGCTGGTCAAGCACCACCTGTGGGTGCTGTGGACCGACTACTTCAAGCCCCCGCACTTCGAGAAGTACCCCCAGCTGCACACGCTGGTCAACGAGGCCACCAAGCTGGCCGGTGCGAGTGGCACCAAGGGCGAGCTCGACGCGGCCAAGGCCGACGAGCTGCTCGCCAAGATCGACGAGATCGCCGAGATCTTCTGGGCCACGAAGAAGGCCTGAGCAAGCGCGGCGGAGCCGCGACTGCTCAGGGCTTCTTCTGAGCAGCTTGCTGCTTCGTGCTTGTGCCTCAACGGACACCGCGCAGCGGGGGCTGCTCAGGCCTTCTTCTGAGCAGCTTGCTGCTTCGTGCTTGAACACCAGGCTTCATCGCCAGACCGCACCGGACCCGGTCGCCACACCCGTGGCGGCCGGGTCCGTGGTCATTTCGGGAGAGACCCCGTGTCGCCTGCTTGAATCCTCCCGTCACCCATCGGGAGGAAGCGGATGATCGAGCAGGTCCGGCTGCCGGACGGCACGGATGCCTTCGTGCTGCCGCTGCAGCGCACGGACCGGGCGACGCTGGCCGCTGAGTTCGAGACGCTGGCGCCGGAGTCGCGCCGGCGGCGCTTCCTCGCACCCGTCATGCACCTGAGCGACGCGATGCTGCAGCACCTCGTGGACGAGGTCGACGGCGTCGAGCACGTGGCGCTCGTCCTGTGCGTCGAGACGTCCCCCGACGTCTACGACCCGGTCGCGCTGGCCCGGATGGTGCGCTACGCCGACGTGCCCGACGCCGCCGACCTCGCGGTCACGGTGAAGGACGAGTGGCACGGCCGCGGCGTCGCCACCGCGCTCCTCGAGGTCCTCATGCGGCACCGGCCGGTCGGGGTGGACCGCATCGTCACCGAGGTCCTCAAGGACAACCCCGCCTCCCTGCGGATGCTGCGCCGACTGGGTCCGACCACGGTCGAGGACCAGGAGCACGGCGCCTACGGCGTGGTCGTCGAGCTGCCCCCGACGAGCACCCCGGGCACGGCTGCACCGGCACCGGCACCCGTGCCCGACGACGTACGCAGGCCGGCTTCGCCCCTGCTGCGCGACCCGGTCCACCGGCACGCGCTGCGCACGCGCGACCAGGTCTGCCCCTGGTTCGGGTGACGACTTCGCGCCCGGGGCGATGGCCTAGGGTGGGCGGGCACACACTCGGAGGACGGAGACGTTGACGCAGATGGCAGATCATCACGGGGGCCGCGCCGACGTCGAGCTCCGCCTTCCAGCGGAGGGTGCCTACGCCACGGTGGTCCGCACCACCGCCGCCGGCCTCGCCGCGCGACTCGACTTCACGATCGACGACATCGAGGACCTGCGCATCGCCATCGGCGAGGCGACGGCCCTCGCGATCCCGCAGGCCGACCCGGGCACCGACCTGGTCGCCTGCTTCTTCTTCGGCCCGGGCACTTTGACGGTCACGCTGGAGACCGAGGCGATGGACGATCCGGAGCTCGACACCGAGAGCTTCGCCTGGCAGGTGCTGGACACGATGGCGCAGGACGCTGCGGCGGGATCGGAGGACGGACGCTTCCGCGTCCGGTTCACGGTGACGTCGCAGGTCGCTGCGGGACAGACAGGTGCCAAGCGCTGACATGAGCGCACACACGGGGGACGAGGCGGCGGGGGCCGCCGTGGACCGCGAGCCCGACGAGGTCGGGCCCAGCGGGATCGAGCACGTGCGCGTGCGCAGCGCCGAGCTGTTCGCGGTGCTGCGCGGCGACGAGACGAGCGACGCCCAGCGGGCGACGGCGCGCGACGACCTGGTGCACCTGCACCTGTCGCTGGTCGAGCACTGCGCTCGCCGCTTCCGCAACCGGGGAGAGCCCTTCGAGGACCTGGTCCAGGTCGGCACGATCGGCCTGATCAAGGCGGTGGACCGGTTCGAGACCGACCGCGGCGTCGAGTTCTCCACCTACGCCACACCGACGGTCATCGGCGAGATCAAGCGCCACTTCCGCGACAAGGGCTGGGCGATCCGGGTGCCGCGTCGCCTCCAGGAGCTGCGGATGCAGATCGGCGGCGCGACCGGCGAGCTCACCCAGAAGCTGGGCCGCTCCCCCACTCCGCGCGAGCTCGCCGAGGCCATCGGCTGCACGGTGGAGGAGATCATGGAGGGCATCGAGTCCAGCCATGCCTACGCCACGCTGTCGCTCGACGCCTCCGACGACTCCGACGACGGCCCGCCGGCGATGCTGGCCACGCTCGGGGTCGAGGACAGCAACATCGAGCACGTGGAGATCCGCGAGTCGATCAAGCCGCTGCTGGAGGGCCTCGGCGAGCGGGAGAAGCGGATCCTGCTGCTGCGGTTCTTCAAGAACATGACCCAGTCGCAGATCGCCGAGGAGATCGGCGTCTCCCAGATGCACGTCTCGCGCCTGCTGACCCGCACGCTCGCGCAGCTGCGCACCTCGCTCGAGCAGGACTGACCCGCCCCGCGCTAGGTGCGGGCGTCCTCCTCGAGGACCCCGGTGCTGGCCGGGTGCAGAAGCCCGGCGATGACCACCAACGCCACGGCGCCGAGCCCGACCGACAGCGGCTTGGTCGAGCCACCCCACAGGTTCCAGGCCAGGCCCAGCTGGATCAGCTGGGCCATCACGACCGGTCCCCGCGCCCAGCGGCGTACGCGCCACAGCGACCACGCGCACCAGGCCAGGCCGGCGGCCGCCGCGAGGAAGAACGCCGTGGTGGTCAGGCCCATCGTCAACCGGATCGAGCTCAGGTTGGCCAGCTCCAGCACCCCCAGCCCCGCGAGCACGAACGCCTCGATCCCGGTGAGCGACGCCGCCACCACGAGCGGGGGCGGGGCGGCTGGGGCTGGATCCGGGGCTGGACCTGGGGCTGGACCAGGGGTGGTAACAGGCACGGGGCAATTTTAGTTGTGACGGACACGACCACCGCAGGGGGTTGTGTGAACGTTCAAGTCTTGCGAGTCTTGTCGCTGCCCACGTTGGTCGTACTGCGTGGTGCCCGGGCCAGCTGAGACGTCCGACAACAGCAACTGCCTGTGATTGAGAAAGAGGGATCCCCCACCCCATGGATTGGCGCAGCCGCTCAGCATGCCTCGACGAGGACCCCGAGCTGTTCTTCCCAATCGGCAACACCGGACCCGCGATCCTCCAGATCGAGGAGGCCAAGCAGGTGTGCCGACGCTGCGAGGTACGCGAGCAGTGCCTTGCCTGGGCCCTCGAGGCCGGGCAGGACCACGGCGTCTGGGGTGGCCTCAGCGAGGACGAGCGGCGGGCGCTGAAGCGTCGCAACGCCCGGGCCCGCATCCGCACCGCCTGAGCGCGCGCCCACCGTCGCGGGTCGGCTCCTCAGTCGACCGGCAGGTCGGCCTGGACGCGGGTCCCCCGCACCCCGGGCCCGATCTCGAGGACGCCGCCGAGCTCTGACTCGACGAGCGTGCGCACGATCGAGAGGCCGAGCTGGGTCGAGCTGTCGAGGTCGAAGCCCTCGGGCAGGCCGCGGCCGTCGTCCTCCACGACGACGTGCAGCCGGCCCACGATGCGCCGTGCAGTGACCACCACCCGTCCGACCCGGTCCTCCGCGCCGGGCGGCAGGTCGGCGTACCCGTGCTCGACGGCGTTCTGCAGCACCTCGGTGAGCACCATCGCCAGCGGCGTGGCCGCCTCGGAGGGCAGCTTGCCGAAAGAGCCCTCGCGCACGACGCGGACGGGCACCTCCACGCCGCTGACGTCGACCACCATCGAGCCGAGACGATCGGCGATCTCGTCGAAGTCGACGGTTTCCTCGACAGCGTGGCTGAGCGTCTCGTGGACGATCGCGATCGAGCCGACGCGCCGCACCGCCTCCTCGAGCGCTGCCTTGGCGTCCTCGGCCTTGGTACGACGGGCCTGCAGGCGCAGCAGCGCCGCGACGGTCTGGAGGTTGTTCTTCACCCGGTGGTGGATCTCGCGGATCGTGACGTCCTTGGTCACCAGCTCCCGGTCACGGCGGCGCAGCTCGCTGACGTCGCGCACCAGGAGCAGCGCGCCGCTGCGGTCTCCCTGCGGTCGCAGCGGGATGCTGCGCACGATGAGGGTCACGTCGTCCGTGCCCACCTCGGTCGCCCGTCCGTCCCGTCCCCCGAGGACCGCGCTGAGCGTCTCCTCGTCGGGGCGCCGGCGGGCGGGAACCAGGTCCCGGGTCAGGTCGGCGAGCACCAGCCCGGCCAGGTCGCCCTGGAGGCCGAGCCGGCGGTAGGCCGACAGCCCGTTGGGGCTGGCGTAGACGACCTTGCCGGCCGGGTCGAGGCGGACGAAGCCGTCGCCGACCCGCGGTGAGTCGGCGTGGTCTCCGCGCTGGCCGGGGAGGGGGAAGTAGCCGTTGGCGATCATCTGCGTCAGCTCGGCGGCGGTCTGCAGGTAGCTGAGCTCGAGGCGGCTGGGCGTGCGGATGCCGAGGAGGTTGGTGTTGCGGGCGATGGTGGCGATCACCCGACCGGCGCGGCGGACGGGGATGACCTCCACCCGCACGGGCACGGCGTCGCGCCACTCGGGATCACCCTCGCGCACCAGGCGGCCGGAGCCGAACGCCTCGTCGAGCATGCGGCGGCGCCCCGCGGGGATGAACGTGCCGAGCACGTCGTCCACCAACGCGGTGGGACCGGTGGTGGGCCGCATCTGGCCCCCCGCCCAGTAGCCGCGACCCTCGCGGTCGGGCAGCCACAGCACCAGGTCGGCGAAGGAGAGGTCGGCCAGGATCTGCCAGTCCGCCATCAGCAGCTGGAGCCACGCCACGTCGTCCTCGACGAGGTCGGTGTGGGCTCGCACGAGCTCGTGGAGGGACGGCACCCGGCAAGCGTAGGGGTAGCCGTGGACCGGGCTGGGGGTGTGTCGGCCGCGGCTGGCAGGATGGGGGCATGTCGCTCGGGTACTGGAACCAGGTGCAAGCAGCCGGGTTCGAGGTCCCCTCGGACCGGCCCCTCGACGACCTGACGGCCGAGCTGACCACGATGCTGGGCTCGACCCGGCCCGAGGTGCGTGACGGCACCGCCTTCCCCGCGCTGGCGACCTGGATCGACCGCGGCGTCTACGACGACCTCCTCCTCGGCCTCGGCGACGGCATGGTCACCGGACTCTCCGTCGGCCTGGGCGAGGACGGCACCGACTCGGTATTTCGCCGCAGCTTCAGCGTGCTGATCCTCGCCTGCTGCATCGAGCGCGACAACGAGCAGCACCTGCTGCCGGGGTCGAAGATCCTGGAGTGGGGCGACCGGGTCGCCACCTGGTTCCTCACCGAGCGGGACACCCGCGGCTTCGTCGTCGGCAAGGGCTGGGCGCACACGATCGCCCACGGGGCCGACGCGCTCGGCGCGCTCGGGGAGTCGCCGCACATCGCCGGCGCCGAGCACGCGGTGCTGCTCGACGTGATCGCCGAGCGACTGCTGGAGCAGCCCACCGACGCACCGCTCGCTGCCGGCGAGCCCGACCGGCTCGCCACGGCCGTCATGCAGATCCTGCGGCGCAACACCCTGGGCACCGACGTGCTCGAGCCGTGGATCCACCGGATCGGGGCGGCCGGCAACCCCTTCGGCGGCCCGGTCGACCACGACCCCTATGCCGCCACGGCCGCGCCCCAGGACTTCCTGCGCGCCCTGTTCCTCCAGCTCTCGCTGGCTGCGCGACCGCCGACGGTGCGGCCCGACCTCCTGCTGGTCGTGATCGACGCCCTCCGCATGACGAACACCCCTTACCTGCGAGTAGGCACCGACTAGCCTCTGCTCCATGAGCGAGCGAAGCGAGATCTCCGGCCACAGCGGCGAGCTGGCCGTCCACGTCGCCCGGGCACATGGCGTCGAGACCATGTTCACCCTGTCGGGGGCGCACGTGTTCCCGATGTACGACGGCGCGGTCAAGGCGGACCCCCCGATGCGGCTGCTCGACGTACGCCACGAGCAGACGGCTGCGTTCGCCGCCGAGGCGACGGGCAAGCTGACCCGCGTTCCCGGGCTCGCCGTGCTCACCGCCGGGCCGGGCGTCACGAACGGCATCAGCGCGATCGCCCAGGCGCAGTTCGCCGGGTCGCCGATGGTCGTCGTCGGCGGTCGTGCCCCGCAGAACCGCTGGGGCAGCGGATCCCTGCAGGAGCTCGACCAGCCTCCGATCATCGCGCCGGTCGCGAAGTCGGCCAAGACCCTGATGACGGCCGCCGAGGTCGCCCCCGGGATGGACGAGGCGTTCACGCTGGCCCGGTCCAGCCACCGCGGCCCGGTGTTCGTCGACGTACCGATGGACGAGTTCTTCAACTCCTCGACGGGCGCCGCCGGCTCCGGCGAGGGCGTCCGCATCGAGCCCGACGCCGACGCGATCGCGGCCGTGGCCCGACTGCTGGCCACGGCGAGCCGCCCGGTGCTGATCCTCGGCACCGACGTCTGGGCCGACCACGCCGAGGCCGCGGCCCTGCGCTTCGTCGAGGACCTCGGCATCCCGACCCTCACCAACGGCATGGGACGCGGCGTCATCCCCGGTGGGCACCGCTCGCTGGTGACGAAGGCCCGCGGTGCCGCGCTCTCGGGCGCCGACCTGGTGGTCGTCGTCGGCACCCCGCTGGACTTCCGCCTCGGCTACGGCGTCTTCGGTGGCCCGGACAAGAACCCCGAGGGTGCGTTCGCCCGCGTGGTGCACATCGCCGACTCCCCCGGCCAGGTGTCCGGCCACGCGGAGCTGGCGGGTTCGGTCTCCGGCGACCTCACGACCGTCCTCGACGGGCTCCAGGCCGCGATCGAGAGCGGCAGCAAGCCGGACTGGACGACCTGGGCCGACCACCTCGCCGACCAGGTGCGCGCGGCCGTCGAGCGCGACGCCCAGCTGCTGACCGCCGAGGCCGACCCGATCCACCCGGCCCGCATCTACGGCGAGCTGGTGCCCCGGCTGGCCGAGGACTCCGTCGTGATCGGCGACGGAGGCGACTTCGTCTCCTTCGCCGGCAAGTACGTGGAGCCGCAGCGGCCCGGCGGCTGGCTCGACCCGGGCCCCTACGGCTGCCTCGGCGCCGGCCTCGGCGCCGCCATCGCCGCGCGGATCGCGCGGCCCAGCGCCCAGGTGACGCTGCTGCTCGGCGACGGCGCCGCGGGCTTCTCGCTGATGGACGTCGACACGCTCGTGCGCCACGACCTGCCGGTGGTCATGGTGATGGGCAACAACTCCGCGTGGGGCCTGGAGAAGGGCCCGATGCAGATGCTCTACGGCTACGACGTGGCGGCCGACCTCGCCCAGCGCACGCCGTACGACGACGTGGTCAAGGCGCTCGGGGGCGCCGGCGAGACGGTGACCGACCCGAAGCACATCGGCCCGGCGCTCGACCGTGCCTACGCCGCGGGCGTCCCCTACCTGGTCAACGTCATCACCGACGTCGAGGCGGCCTACCCCCGCAGCACGTTCGGCATCTGAGCGACGACCTCGATGGCAGGACTGGAGCTGCGCCGGATCCGGCCGGACGAGCACGCCGCTGCGGGCGACGTGTGCGTGTCGGCCTACGACCCGCTCCTCACCGGCGCCGAGGACGACTACCGCGAGCGCCTCCACGACGTGGCGACGCGCGATGCCCAGGCCGAGGTGTGGGTCGCCGTGCTCGACGACCGCGTCGTCGGGGTCGTGACCTACTGCCCGCCCGGCTCGCCCTGGCGCGAGATCGGTCGCGACGGCGAGGGCGAGTTCCGGATGCTCGCGGTCGACCCCGCCGCCCAGGGCAGTGGCGCCGGGACCGCGCTCGCCCGGCTCTGCGAGGAGCGCGCCCGCGAGCACGGTGCCGGCGGGATGGCCCTGTCCTCGCTGGCGACGATGGCTGCCGCGCACCGGGTCTACGGGCGGTTGGGCTACGCCCGCGACCCCGGTCGCGACTGGTCCCCCGTGCCGGGCATCGACCTGCTGGCGTTCAGCAAGGCGTTCTGAGCCGGCTCAGCAGGCGCGACCGGAGGCCGGGTCCTCGATGTCGTCGAAGCAGATCGTGCCCCAGGGCAGGGCGGCCATCTCGGTGTCGCCCACCCGCACCCACTGCCACGTCTCCCACGAGCCGTCGTCGCCCGCCACTGCGCTGACGAGGACGCCGGCTCCGGTGAGCCAGGAGCGGTAGGCGCGGCCGTCTGCGGTCGACCCGCTCCCGAGGGCGATCTCGCCCACCGGCCGCAGGCGGACGAGTCCCCCCTGGTCGGCGGTCTGCACGACCACCTCCATGGCGCCGGGGTCCGACCCCGACGTGACCAGCACCGATGCGCCGTCGTTGCCGACCAGGTAGCCGGGGCTCACCACGTGGACCCGCGGCTCGGGCACGTTGAGGGCGTAGACCGAGCCGTCGGCCCCGGGACCGTCCACGACGAGTGTCGGCCCGCCCTGGTCCTCGATGCGTGCCCGGTAGCCGAGCCCGCCGTCCTCGAGCGCGACCTGCTCCCCGACACCGATGGTGTCCGTCGACCCGGTCGTGACGTAGGGCAGGTCGTCGGTGCTGGCGGCGTCACAGGGAGTCGTTGCCTCCGGCACCTGGACGCGGCAACTGGGCTCACCCGGCCGCAGGACGCCCCGGTCGTCGAGCGTCCACTCGAAGGTGTCCACCACGTACGTCTCGGGCCTCAGCATGGTCATGCCGCCGGCTGCCCTGGCGAACGCGTTCACCGAGCGGGTCGACACGAGCGTCGCACCGTCGACGCCGAACCACTGGACGTGCACCCGGTCGTAGTACTCGGTCTCCGACCCGGGGACCACGACGTCGCCGCTCGCCAGCAGCTGCGGGTCCTCCGGCACGGCCCGGACCAGCAACCCGTCGCGCAGGTCGAGGACGACCGGCTCGAAGGGTGCGCCCGGCCCGCCGTCGAGGTCGGTCGTGTAGAGCACCAGCTCCTGGTCGCCGTCGCTGTCGGCGTCGATCGGGTCGAGCGCGTTGATGCCGATCGTCGTGCCGAGCTCGACCAGCCCGAAGGCCTCCTCCCCCGTGCTGCTGAGCGTCGTCTGCACCCGGGTGCGGCCGTCGTGCTCGTCGGTCGGCTCGGCGAGGAACTCGACCCTCTCCAACGTGTCGTCGCCGTCGAGGTCGAGGCGCGCGGGGCTCGAGAGGTCGTCGGCCTTCCAGTCGCGGCCGACGTCCGGCGGGAGCTGGAGCTGCTCGTCGGGCTTCGGGGCGATCTCGTCGGACCTCGGGCCACCGGTGACGCCCTGGAAGACGGCGCCGAGGATCAGCAGCACCGCCGCCGCGGTCGCCAGCAGGACCCACGGGGACTGCCAGCGCGGCCGCAGCTCCACCACGGGGGTGAGCGGCTCGAGGTCCTCGGGGCGTACGAGCTCGGCACGGGCTGCCAGGGCGGCGCGCAGCCGCTCCTCCATCCCGGGGACGGTGTCGTGCGTGGTCATCGTTCCTCCTTCCCCGAGCTCGATCCGGCGGTGGCCGTCATGGCCTTCTCCAGCGCGACCAGCGCGCGGCTGGCCGTCGACTTCACGGTCCCCTGGCTGATGTCGAGCGTCCGGGCGATCTCCGCCTCGGAGAGGTTCGACCAGTAGCGCAGCACCAGGACCTCACGTTGCCGCGGCGCGAGCCGGTGCAGGGCCGTGATCACCTCGCGGTGCTCCTCCGCCAGCACCGCGGCGTCCTCGGGCGAGGGCGGGGACAGGTCGTGCGGCGGCGAGTACGCCCGCGCCGTACGTCGTCGGCGCAGCGCCGAGCGCGCGGTGTTGACCACCGAGACCCTCAGGTAGGCCAACGCCTTCGAGGTGTCCCGGACCGCGTCGGGACGCCTGGCCAGCGCCGCGAACGCGTCCTGGACGACGTCCTCGGCCGAGGCGAGGTCGTCCACGAGCAGCACGGCGAGCCGGACGAGCGACAGCCGGTGGGCCGCGTAGAGCTCAGTGATGTCCACTGGCTCCATCCCGAGGCTCCTCGTGCTCATGTCTGGTAGACGTGTGGGGGCCACTCAGGTTGCCCCCTCGCGCCCAGGAATCCCGGAAGGACCGCCCCATGTCGCAGACCGAGCCCGTCACCTTGACCTTCACGGTGACCGACGACGACACCGCGGCCGCCGTGGGCAGCGGGTCGCTCCCCGTGCTCGGCACGCCGCGACTGCTCGCCTGGCTGGAGGCGGCGACCTGCGCCTGCTTGGCTCCCCTGCTGCCCGAGGGCTCCACCAGCGTGGGGACCCGCGTCCAGGTCGAGCACCTGGCCGCCAGCGCGATCGGGGCCGAGGTCGAGGTCAGTGCGTCGAGCGCCTACGAGGACGGACGCCTCCACCGCTTCACCGTCAGCGCCCGTGACGTCGCGACCGGCAAGGTGCTCGGCGCCGGCGAGATCACCCGGGTCGTGGTGGACGCCGAGCGGTTCATGTCGCGGGTGTAGTCCACCGACCTGCCCGGCACCATCCGAACCGAGGAGAGGACGACCATGTCTCCAGACGCCGGCACCGACCGCCAGCAGGGGATCCTGGTGGACTGGGACGACGACCGCGGCTTCGGCTTCATCTCCCCCGCCTCCGGGGGCTCGCGCGTGTTCGTCCACGTCAGCGCGTTCCCGCGGGCAAAGCGCCCCGTCGCCGGCTGCCGCGTCAGCTACGTCGCGGCGCGTGACGGGCGCAACCGGGCCCGCGCCGCGGACGTGCAGTACCTCGACGTCGTACGCGCCGGGCGGGTGAGCGACAACGGGCTGGCCGGTGCGGTCGCCGCCGCCGCGGTGTTCTTCGTCCTGCTGGTGGCGCTCCTCGTGCTGGACGAGCTGCCCGTCGCGCTGCTCGCCGCCTACGCCCTGCTCAGTGGCGTCGCCGTCTGGTTGTACGGCGATGACAAGTCCGCGGCACGGCAGGGCAGGCGGCGCACGCCCTGCACGCCGTCGCGCTGCTGGGCGGCTGGCCCGGAGCGCTCGTCGCGCGACGGGTCTTCCGGCACAAGACCGTCAAGCAGCCGTTCCGCACCATCTTCTGGATGACCGTCGTCGCCAACTGCGCGGCACTCGCCTGGTTCGTGGGCCAGGCGCCTGCCACGCTGCTCTGAGCCCGGCGCCCGGACATGCAGGAGTCCCCGCCGGGGCGGGGACTCGGTCGTGGTGGACGCCGAGCGGTTCATGTCGCGCGTGTAGCCGCTGGGCCGGCGTGGTGGTGTCGGTCCGCACGTCGAATCTGCGCCACCAATCGTCCACAGAGCGCACCAGATGCCGCTTCTCCACAGGTCGTGCCGGCGACTCCCTCGGATTGTCGGACGTGGTCGGAAGCGTGGTCGGCATGCCGCTCACACGCCCCCCACTGCACCCGATCATCGGGGCCGTCGCGGACGTGCGCGCCTCACTCAAGACGGTCGCCGACGCGAGCCCGACCTTCATGTCGACCGACGACAAGGCCGTGGCGCTCGCCGAGCTCGTCCGAGCCGCGGCACAGCTCGACGAGCTGCGCCTCCGCGTCCTCGGCGACGCGGGCGACCTGGCCGAGTCCACCGCGGCACGCGACGCGGCCGGCTGGCTCGCGCAGCACACCCGCACCCGCTACGCCGATGCGCGTGCCGACCTCGCGCTCGCGTGCGCACTCGACCGCGACCGTCCCCTGCTCGCCGCGGCGATGCGGGAGGGCGAGGCGACGCTGGCGCAGGCCCACGTCATCCGCCGCTCGATCGACGCGCTGCCCGCGAGCGTGGACGGGGACACAGTCGCCCGTGCCGAGCAGCACCTCGTCGCGCAGGCACGCGAGTTCGGGCCGAGAGAGCTCGGCCGGATCGGGCGTCGGATCCTCGACGTCGTGGCGCCTGAGATCGCCGAGGCTGCAGAGGCCGCGCGCCTGGCCGACCTCGAGGCCAACGCCGACGAGCAGACCCGGCTCACGCTCCGACGCCTCGGCGACGGCACCACCCGCATCTCCGGCCGCCTCTCCGACGCGTCCGCCGCACGCTTCGCGACCTTCCTGGAGTCGTACGCCAACCCGCGCATCGCTCCTCGTGAAGGAGATCCGCTCCCCCGCCTCCCCCGCCCGCGACGTCTGGGCCAGGCGTTCGTCGAGCTCCTCGAGGCGCTCGACCCGACCCGACTGCCGATCCACGGAGGCGACGCGACGACGGTTGTCGTCACGATCCCGCTCGCTGCGCTCCAGGCCGAGCTCGCCACCGCCGGCGTCATCGACGCCGGCCTCGTGCCCGGAGACGAGCTCACCGGTGACCGCATCACCGCTGCGCAGGCGCGGCGACTGGCCTGCACCGCGAAGGTCCTCCCCGCCGTCCTCGGCGGCGAGAGCCTCCCCCTGGACCTCGGCCGAGCCCGCCGCCTCTTCACCCCCGCCCAGCGCAAGGCCCTGCTGATCCGCGACCAGGTCTGCCGCGCCGAGGGCTGCGACATCCCCGGCACCTGGTGCGAGGCCCACCACCTTGCGTCGTGGCAGCGCGGCGGACCCACCGACCTCGTCAACGGCATCCTGCTCTGCTCGCACCACCACCACCGAGCCCACGACACCGCCTATCGCACCGACCGCCTTCCCAACGGCGACCTCCGCTTCCACCGACGCAGATAGGTCGACGATGTTCGATCTGATCGGCAACCGTGACCTCGCGGTCAGTAAGGCAATCCGCCGCGATCCGTCACACGACAGCGGCTGCCGAGCGCTCTCCTCACACAAGACCACCCCCGGATACCAGCGAAGCGTCTTCCTGGTTCTTCCTCGGCGTCGTCCAGTCGGCAGAAACCTGCCGCCCACAGCAACGCCGGCAGCCTCCTGGGCCAATGTCGCGAAGATCGTGACCTCTGCCCGGGCGCGCCGGCTCAGCGCATCAGCCGCTCCACTGCGCGGGTCAGTTCCTCGACGACGACTCTGCGCGAACGTACGGACACCGTGTGGACCAGGGCTCCCTCGAGAAGATCGGAGACCGCACGGGCTGCGGGCTCGGGATCGGGATGCCCACTCTCCTGCAGCACGACCTCCAACATCGTGAGGAAGCGACGGTGGCCCTCGTCCATGGCCCGGCCCGCGCTCTCGTCGAGCAACAGCGCGAGACGGGCGCGAGTCGCTCGCACGTACCGGGGCGAGGTCATCCGCTGGACGTTGCCCGCGAGGTAGGCGGCCACGGCATGGGGGGAGGTCATGTCCGGCTGCGGCCCTGCTGTCAGCGCAGCCAGGTCCAGCTCCTCGAGCCGCGCCACAATCGCCTCCAGGAGTGCTGAGCGACTTCGGAAGCAGTTGGAGGTGCTCCCGTCAGGCAACCCGGCCTCGGCGTCGACTGCCCGGTGGGTCAGGCCGCGCAGACCGTCACGAGCAAGGACGGTCACGGCTGCGTCGGCGACGAGCTCGGGACGTGTGGGCACGCCTCAGACTACACCTGTTGTGACACTACAGAAGTAGTAATAGCGTGTGGCCATGCCCTCACTGACCATTCTCGGCGGTGGAGTCGCCGGCCTCGCGCTCGCGGCGACCGTCGACCCCTCGGCGTACGAGGTGACGCTCATCGAGCGAAACCCCGGCTACAGCAGGGTGCCGACGGCATTCGGCATCTGGCCGTTCGCCCTCGAGGCCCTCGAGCGCATCAAGCTCGCCGACGAGCTGCGTGACCGCGGCTTGCTGCTCATCTCCGGCGCGATCACCGCCGACAGCGCGGACCGTCCGGTGACGATGACCAAGCAGGACGCCGACACGTGGCTGATCACCCGACCGGCGCTGCTCCAGCTGCTCGACGAGGCGGTGCCCGACACGGTCGCCCGCGAGCAGCGCCACGTCGATGACCCCACCACGCTGGCCGGCGACCTGGTCGTCGCCGCGGACGGTGCGCGCAGCGTCGTACGCACGCGCATCTGGGGGGACCAGCCCCGCGATACCGGCGTCGTGGCGATCCGCGGGGTCTCGGACGAGCCGCCCGCCACCGCGCTGGACCGGATGCACGAGTACTGGGGCGACGGCATGCTTTTCGGCGTCGCCCCCAACCCCCTGCCCCTCGGCATCGGCACGAACTGGTACGCCTCCGCCCGGCGCGGAGAGGACACGCCCGCGGCGGCCCTGGCCTGGGCGAGAGGTGCGTACGCCGGATTCCCCGAACTGGTGCAGGAAACCCTTGCGGCGGCGGATCCCGACCGGACCGTGGTCAACACGATCCTGGAGAGCAGACGTCCCGGCGCGCTGGTCAGGGACCGCTACGTGCTGGTCGGCGACGCCGCGCACGCGATGTCGCCCAACCTGGGCCGGGGCGCCTGCGAGTCGATGGTCGACGCGATCGTTCTCGGCGAAGCCCTCAACGAGCACGGCACCGACGGCGCTCGCCACTACGAGAAGGCGCGCCTGCGCGCGGGGCAACGGACGAGGGCAGCGTCTGGGATCGCGATGCGACTCGCCCTCTCGCCACGATCCGGCCGCGCCGCCGTGTCGCTGGCCGCCCGCCTGGGATGAGAGCCGCTCGGCTTCTTGCCCAGCACGGTGATCAGTGCGCGAGCCGGGACGGTGTCGAGCTCCGGGTCTACGCACCTCGGCGCTGAGTCCTCAGCAGGATCCGGACATGCAAAAGTCCCCGCCGGGGCGGGGACTTCTACGGATGACGGCGCGGGTGCGCGTCAGGCGTTGGGGCGCTTGCCGTGGTTCGCGCCCTTCTTCTTGCGAGCGCGGCGCTTGCGTCCGGTCTTGCCCATGGTGGTCCTCCTGGAATCGGTGCTCGGAGCAGTGTCTCAAAATCGCCGGGGTGCGGCGAATCGGGTCGAGGCCGAGCCTCAGCTGCCACCCTCGGTGATCTGGATCGTGACCTCGCGCAGCTGCAGGCGCACGCGGTCGCGCAGGGACTCCGGGGCCGACTCGGCGCACGATCGCGCGACGAGCTGCTTGACCGCCTTCTGCAGGTCGTGGCGCTCCAGGCACGGACCGCACTCACGCAGGTGCATCTCGACGACGGCGCAGTCGGCCTGGTCGAGCTCGTTGTCGATCAGGTAGACGATGCGCTCGATGTAGTCGACGCAGTCGTCGTTGCCGTGCTCGTGGGTGCTCACGATCCGCTCCCGTCGGTCGCGCCGGGCAGCGAGCTGGCCGGGAGGAGGTCGTTGGTACGGACGTAGTCGGCGAGCATGTCGCGCAGCTGGCGACGGCCGCGGTGGAGACGGGACATCACGGTGCCGATGGGCGTCTCCATGATCTCGGCGATCTCCTTGTAGGGGAATCCCTCGACGTCGGCGAGGTAGACGGCGAGGCGGAACTCCTCGGGCAGGCGCTGCAGCGCGTCCTTCACCTCGGAGTCGGGGAGGTGCTCGAGCGCCTCCATCTCCGCCGACCGCAGACCGGTCGAGGAGTGCGACTCCGCCCGCGCGAGCTGCCAGTCCTCGACGTCCTCGGACATCGACTGCTGCGGCTGGCGCTGCTTCTTGCGGTAGGAGTTGATGTAGGTGTTGGTGAGGATCCGGTAGAGCCAGGCCTTGAGGTTGGTGCCCGGCTTGAACTGGTGGAAGGCGCTGTAGGCCTTGGCGAAGGTCTCCTGCACCAGGTCCTCGGCGTCGGCCGGGTTGCGGGTCATCCGCATCGCCGCGCCGTAGAGTTGGTCGAGGAAGGGCAGGGCGTCGCGCTCGAAGCGCGCCGACCGTTCGTCGGAGGTCTCCTCCGCGGTCACGGTCTCGGGATCGGACATCTCGTCCTTGAGCGACTCAGTCATCGCCTCCCACAGTACCGCCGTGGGTGTTTCGAGGGTCATTGCGAGCACGTAGGCCCCAACACCTCACCCTGCCGAGGGATTCCCGACGACCTCGCGGACCAGCCATTCGAGCGTGGACTCGACCACGATGCCCATCGCCTCGTCCTGGCTCACCTCGCCGCGCGCCGGCACCTTCAGGCCGTGGTCACCACCCGGGATGACGACGACGTCGAGGCCCGCCAGGTCGCCGGGGAACTCCTCGGGTCGGCCCATCGGGTCGCGCTCGCCCTGCACGAGGAGGGTGGGCAGGCCGACCGCTGCGAGCTCGGGGAGGCGGGTCGGCTCGGTCCTGCCGGGCTGGTGCAGCGGGAACGAGAGGGCCAGGCAGCCAGTGGCACCCAGCGACTTCGCCGTCCGGGCGGCGGACCGGGCCCCGGCCGACCGACCGCCGACCACGAGCGGGGTGCGGACGCGCATCACGTCGGCGGCGGACCTCAGCGCAGCGTCGAGCGTGGGCGGCGCCGTCGCGACCTTGCGGCCCGCGACGCGCCACGGCTGCTCGAACAGCACCACCGAGAACCCCTGGGCGGGCAGCGCGTCGGCGAGGGCCCACAGGTCGCGCGCGTCGACGCCACCGCCGGCACCGTGGCTCAGCAGGAGGGTGGCCATGGGGCGCGACGCCCGGCGCGTGTGCAACCGACCCTCGCCGTGCGGGGTGTCGACGCTGCGGACCGTGGCCTTCTTCACGCGCTCTCCTTCACGAGGTCGGCTCCAGCGGCTCGACGAGCTCGGGACCGTTGTTGCGGACGTTGCTCACCAGCGAGGACACGGCGTAGGCCTCGAGTCGTCCCGGCGCCGCCGGGACGAGCAGCGACGTGTCCCCCGGGGTGCGCGGGTCGAGCCACTCGTGCCAGCGCTCCCGCTCGACCATGAGGGGCATGCGGTCGTGGATGTGACCGAGCGAGTCCTCGGCCGCGGTGGTGATCACCGTGCAGGTCCACCGGAAGCGGTCGGGGTCGTCCTCGGCCCGGGTCGGGTCGCGCCAGATCTCGTAGAGGCCGGCCATGGCCAGCACCCCGCCGTCCTGGGGACGGATGAAGAAGGGCTGCTTGACGGGCTTGCCCTTCGCAGTGGTCTGCGAGGTGGGATACCACTCGAAGTAGCCGTCGGCGGGCAGGAGCGCGCGGCGTGAGGCGAAGGCCTTGCGGTAGGCCGGCTTCTCGGCCACCGTCTCCATCCGCGCGTTGATCATCCGGTTGCCGATGGACGGGTCCTTGGCCCACGACGGCACCAGGCCCCACGTGAGCACGCGCAGCTGCCTCTGGGGCGGCTCCTCGGACCCACGCGAGGGCGGCCGCTCGACGACGGCGTAGACCTCCTTGGTGGGAGCCACGTTGTAGTCCGCGGCGAGCGGCCCGGCCACGCGGCTCTCGACGACCTCGAACTCCTCGACGAGGTCGTCCGGGCTCCGGGAGGAGGCGTAGCGGCCGCACATGTCACGACCCTAGCGGGGAGCGACGGAGTCGCGCCGCCGGTGGAGTCAGCCGCGCGCGAGCTCGTCGAGCAGCATGCCGGTGCCGGCGTCGGAGTCGGGCAGCCCCTCGATCCACACCCGGACGACCGGTCCGCCGGAAACACGGCTGCCCGGACCCTCCACGCCTCCGAGCAGGGTGCGCAGCACGCGCACGCGCCGGCCCAGCCGGTCGTCGCGCCGGGCGAGGACCGCGACCCGGTGCATGCCCACGCGCGCGACCGTCTCGTCGCGCGCGAAGACCGTGCGCGCCATCTCCCCCGCCCGCGCGAGCCGCATGGCCCGGGTGAAGTGGTCCACCGGCTCCTCCGACGGGTCGTCCCCGAACGGGAGCGTGCAGACGACGAGCGCGTGCCCCGCGACGGCCTGCTCGGTGGGCGGCAGCCGGTGCAGCTCGGAGAGCCGGCTCCGCAGGTGGGCCTGGCTCGACAGCCCGGTGAGCGGGTCGTCGCAGGAGAGCTGGTGCAGGTAGCCCAGCGTCGTCTCGCCCCACGCAGTGAGCAACGAGGACACCGCGTCGAACGGCGGATCCCCACCCGCCGTCCGATGCGCGGTGTCGCGCAGGCCGTCCAGTGCCTCCTGCATCGACGCGCCGTCGCGCGCCAGGTCCTGCCCGGCGACCGCGCACGCGTCCAGGAGTCCCGACCCTGAGGTGAGCGCCTCCCCCACAGCCTCGAACCGGTGCGGCAACCCCAACCGCGCCTCGCGAGTCCGTGATCTCACCCCAGGACCGGTTGCCGAGATCCGTCGCACGCGTGCGGCGAAGTTCTTCACGGCATACCCCTCACTGGTCGTCCTGCTCACAGGTGTGACGTGGCTCATCCGCGCTCATGACGCGGACCAGACCACCGTTTTGGGATTCTTTGCCTTCCGGGCCCGCACCGGACCCCGAGGGTTAGAGTCGCCAGTGCCTGGCACCCGGGTCAGGCGAGCGTCCGGAGCGTCGACATGAGCATCACCCACAGCGTCGAGTCACCCGGGGACGCCGAGCTGATCTCGGCGGTCCGCGGCGGGGACGTCGCTGCCTACGGCACGCTCTTCGAGCGCCACATCGACGCCGCACGCCGCCTCGCCCGCCAGCTGGTGCCGGCCGGAGACGTCGAGGACCTGGTCTCCGACGCGTTCATCAAGGTGCTCGGCGTGCTGCAGCGCGGTGGCGGGCCGGACGTCGCGTTCCGCGCCTACCTGCTCACCGCCGTACGCCGCCTCCAGGTCGACCGCTTCCGGGCCAGCGCCCGCCTGCACACGACCGACGACATGGAGGTCTTCGACCCGGGAGTGCCGTTCCGCGACACCGCTGTCGAGGGCTTCGAGAGCGCCGCCGCGGCCCGCGCGTTCGCCTCCCTCCCCGAGCGCTGGCAGCTCGTCCTCTGGCACACCGAGGTCGAGGGCGACAAGCCCGCCGACATCGCGCCCCTCCTCGGGATGAGCCCCAACTCGGTCTCGGCGCTCGCCTACCGAGCCCGGGAGGGACTGCGGCAGGCCTTCCTGACCCAGCACGTGACGGAGCTGGAGGAGGACACCTGCCGCTGGACGCACGGCCAGCTCGGCGCCTACGTCCGCAACGCCATCTCCCGCCGCGACGCGGTCAAGGTCGAGGACCACCTCGGTGCCTGTCGGTCCTGCATGGCCATCTACCTCGAGCTCACCGAGGTCAACTCCAACCTCGGCGCGATCCTGGCGCCACTGCTCCTCGGCGGGGTGGGAGCGACGTACGTCGGTGCCGCCGCGGTGGGCGGTGCCTCGCTCCCGGCCGGCATCGGCGTCGTCGTCGGCCGGGTCCGCGACCTGGTCGTGGGCAACAGCGCCGCGGTGGCCGTCGCGGGCGTGGCAGCGAGCGTGACCGTCGTGGGCGGTGCCATCGCGGTCGGGCTCAACAGCGCCGACCGCACCACCGCCGAGCCCCCGGTCCGCAACCCCGCCATCAGCGCACCGGCCGATCCCGGCGGCAGCTCGCTGCGGTCGGGGGCCGGCAACGGCTCCGGCGCCTCGGCCGACACCTCCGCCGACACCGACGCGCCCGAGGACCTGGTGGCCGACGTGCCCACACCCGACGACCTGCTCGCGCCGCCCCTCGACCCGACCCTGGACCCGACCCTGGATCCGACGACCGACCCGACCACGGACCCCACCGACGACCCGACCGACGACCCGACCGACGACCCCACCGACGACCCCACCGACGACCCCACCGACGACCCCACCGACGACCCCACCGACGACCCCACGCC